>Ga0302319_10011447_pt1 | contig 16830 bp, 29 predicted proteins | sample Bog_T0_2_FD_203319 | JGI IMG/M metagenome (GOLD analysis project Ga0302319, IMG submission 203319) | Peat permafrost microbial communities from Stordalen Mire near Abisko, Sweden - Bog_T0_2 | ecosystem: Environmental > Terrestrial > Soil > Wetlands > Peat | place: Sweden: Abisko, Stordalen Mire...
CTGCTGGTCAATTAAACCATCCACGCAGCTCCAGAAGAACAGGTCGTAGTTTAGCTCTTTGGCGACTTCGATCATTTCAGAGTCCACCCTCTGTTCTTCATGGGAGACGAGGTACAGCCCAGGATAGCCGGCCCGGATGTAGTTGATGATTTTAGCCCGCATTTGGGATGGCGCATTTGCGATATCCGAGCTTGGGCGTGTGGCTAATGTATGGTTCTTTGGCATGATGTGTATAGTTATCCTTTCTTGTTGTAGTTGTTGTATAGTTGTGACTGGCTTTGCAATGGTTATCCGCCGTTCCCATATCGACAAGACGGGTGTGTTTGCAGGACCGGGAACCGTCAGCAGCCAGGCGACGAGTCCAGCCTTTACAGTTGCAGGAGGTGGTCCCGTCCATGTATTCCAGCGTTTCGTATTCAATGTTGGGATTGCTGTCTGATGCGAACGTCCAGACTTTATATATAGATTTGGTCATTGGTTGAAGTGCTGCTGTTCCCAAGCCAGACAAGTAGAGCGGGAGGCGTGGTGAAACAGCAGCTTATTTTCCGAGTCCATCACCTCCCACTCCGAAGTCTGGTGGTTGAACTCGATGGTGGTGGCCCGGGTGATTTTTAATTCCCCAAGCTGCCTTAAGTCGATGCGCTCGGTATATAGACAGCGCACATCTCCAGTGCTATCTATATATATGGCAATCGGATTCATAGACTTTGAATCTGGCGTTGCTGGGTCCGTTGATAATACTCGGGCTTTTTAACCTTCTGCCCTACACTACCCAACGCCTCTTCCAGGAACTTCGTTGCTTTTTCACAGTCCAGGCCCTTGAATCCGATGGCGTCGATTTTAATTTCCCCCGCCGTTCCGATGATGATTTCGATGGTTCGTTTCATGTTATGCCTCCAGGAGTATGAGTTTGATGGCGCCGCTCTTCTGGGGCTGGCGTTGAATGAAGAAGCCCTTTTTCCGGGCTTCGCTGCTGGCTTTGTGGACGGCATACAGTTGCAGGAGCTTGGAATAGTCCTTGCCCACCTCCTTTTCCACGTGCCCATCCCACCAGTCCGTTGTCAGGCCAAAAGTACCGTCCTGCTGCTGATCCACGGCGATATCATAGGGGCCTTTGAGCTGAATGACGTAATCCCCGTGCTTAACCTCGCTGCCATAACCGCGTGCCTTGGCATTCTTGAGGAGGTTTATGCCCAGCTCTTTGCAGGCCGATCTGAGGGCTTCGATGTCCTTGATTTGTGTCTTGATCGTTGTGAAGTGGCTCATTTTTGTGTGGTCCTTTCTCTATGATTAGGGCGGGCTGGAATATATACCAAGCCGCCCTGTATGGTTGATGGTTGCTATCTATACTAGGCGGCCAGGGCGAATCTCCGGTGGCCCAACTCGCCGAAGCGTTGCACCAGCTCTGTCGCATCTTGTTTAGCGAGTTCCCGGGCCTGACTCGCGAGTTGAGACAATCCCTGTTTCAGCCGATTCCTTGACGTGCTGCTGTCCCGGTATTGTTCCGCCGTCCTGGTCAGCAGTTGGTGTTTCACGTTTTCCAACTGCTGCTCCATCTCTGAATCGTTCACGAAGTTCATCTGCTTGAACTGGTCAATGAACTTCACCAGCCGATTCAGGGTCTTTTGATGCACCCCGGTCTCGCTGTTGTTGATGCTGCTCAACATGTCTTCGCAGAGTTGGGCGGTCTGCTCCCTCAAAGATGCCACGCAATCCGCCACAAACGATTCCACACCGCTATGGATCTTGGACGACGCCTCACTTGCTGCCTTTTGCCGGGCGTCAATTATTGCCTGCTGATCCGCCACATCAATGAGTTCGGCTCCCAGGCGTTGAGGCATGGCGATCTGGAAGAGCTGCGTGTCGAAGGCATAGTACCGGTCCATGCAGTGAGGGAACGGGAACGACGATTCAATTGTCGCCACCAGTTGATCCGGGTCCTTGACGAGCTTTTCCGCCATCGCCCGCCATTCCTCAGAGGCGGATTGTCTCAGCGAAGCGTACTTCTTCAAGAACTCGGCCTTGGCAACCCAGAATGCATCTTCCAGTTCCTCCAGCTTCGCGTTCACTTCGGCCAGTTTGGTATTGGGCAGGAAATGACCGAGACCATTGAGGAAAGGAAAGGTATTGGCTTCCACCAGTGCATGTGCCCGGCCTTCGATTAACGCCAGGTCCGCCAGCGCTTCCTTGGGCAATAGACGTTTGTGCCCGAGGCTGATGAGGCGGTCGGAGACGTCCTTCTTCTCCAGGCCGATGTCTTCCGGTCGCAGTTTCTTGTGCCCGCGCCAGTAGGAAATGCTGACTTTTAGCAGCACTCCTTCCCGGGTGAGGACTGACAGGAGGTTGCCGGTGTGGTTGATATTGCTCCCATTGCCATTGACGGCTTGGGTGCGATGATTGCTCTCTAATAATGCGAGGTCTGACATGATTGCTCCTTTCGTTAATATTGAGAGGCACAGCGGAGTTTTATCGCTGGCTTCCGGTTTTGGTTAATGATGTGGATTTCAAACGAGCACGAGTTCCGGTTGATGGTTCGGGATTGCGGCTTGGATCTGTTCAAGTTCAATGAGCTTGGGTGGATGGCCTTGCTCCGCTGGCTGTTCCGTGGTGGTCCTGCACATGGGCGACATCAAGAGGGGGAAGTTGGACCAGGCGTGCCAGAACTTCATGGTCAAGGTGTTTCCATGCAGCACCCGGGTCGGAATGCCCCAGAGCGTGGTGTTGATGAAGCACATGTCACAGGCGGTCTTGTTGATGTCGATGGCGGTGACCCGCAACCGGGAGCGGGTTTCCGGGGGCAATGCCTTGGCCAACGACAGAATCATGGCACCCGCTCCACAGGCTGGATCACAGACCGTGAACGGCCGAGCCTGCGGAAGCTGGTTCAGGTCGCCAAGTGTCAGCCCGGCCATCAAGTCGCAGATGGTCGTGGGGGTGTGGAATTCACCGAGCCATTGCTGGCTTTTGTTGGAAAGGGCAAACTCCATGTAGTATCCGCCGAGCACATCCACGAACGGTTTAATTTCCATTTCGAGGATGAGGGCGCCAAGTGCCTGCGCAAACACATCCAAGTGCTCACGCTGCCAGTGCTTGGCGGTTTCCAGGTATTCTTCCTCACGGGTCTCCGCTGCCAACGCACACGCCGCAAGGGTGACGAAGGCATCGAAGACTTGTCTTGTATCATGGACGCGGGCGAGTGGTTCGAGAAGCTTGCGAAAATCGGCTGCGTGGTTGGACTTCATCCGCAGCCTCCATTGACGAAAGCCTGCATTTGAGGTGCAGGCCGGCTCGCGGTTGATGATTTATTGCTAATTTTCATGGGTGGAAATGATGAAGGCGCAGAGGTTTGACTTTGCGCCTTGGAGGTTTTGATGGTGGTTGTGATTTTGTATTATTGTGGATGGCACAAGGCCCAAGCCTCGTCGTTGTCGCGCATCCCGATGATGGTATGCACACTGGGTGGCACCGGTTTGGTGAGCACCAGCTTGCAGATTGTGTTAACGCAGCCGTGATGGCCAACCATGCCGACCAGAGGCGTGGACCAGTCGTTCTCGCCGTGATATACCGTCAGGAAGCGGGTCTCTTTGATCGCGGACTGCCATTCCTCATGGGTGCAGTCGGTGGCGTGCTTCACCGGCCCGTGCTTGGACAGCAGGGTGGAGAAGCGCATGGATTTGCGGGTGTTCATGCTGGTATTAATTTCTGGTCATTTATTGGGTGAAGAAATTCGTCCACCGGGGCGGACAACAATGGCCAGTCGTCTTGCCATGCGTCTATGAGTCCGTAGGCTTTCTTTCTGTGAAGGGACTCGTGCAGAAACATGGACTTGAACGCGATGCCGAAATACTCAGTGCCAAGTCCGATCAACTTCCGGCCCCGCTGATCCCATGTCGGATCAATGACGTTGCCTTCGAAGTCAACGCACCATGCGTGGAGCATTGGAATAATGCCCAGAGCGTAGCCTTCGCAGTAGATGTACTCGTTCCGGTGGTACCCAAGCGCCAGGTCTGCGGCGTTTTTGAAACACTCGTTGAGGCGCATGGGCTTGATGTCGGCGGGCAGCGGGCGCGGGGTCCAATGCCTGCCGTGGCGAAGAACGAATTCGGACAAGCAATGCCAACCATTGCGCGAAGGGTTGCGACCTTTAAGCATGTCCACCTCCGTTTGCAGAAAAGGCGGGATATTGTTGTTCATACGTCAATCAGTTGTGTCTGGCAGGGGGATTCAGGTGGAAATTAAAAGTGCGCCTCTGGTTTAAGCGGCGCACTTGGGTTTGGTGAGTTGTCGGTGGCTTACGGCTTCTCGACGCTCTGCTTGACTGATTGCGGGAGGGGTGAGATGCGCTTGATGATTATATTTTCCAGCGCATAGCTCCGGCCTTTCGCGGATTTAAAAAAGGCAATTGCTGCGTCCAAATCACCCATGTATTTCTCGCACTGGTCGCAACGCATGATGGTGTTGTCATTGAAAAGCAACCACCCTGTTCCATCACAGTCTTCACATTTGTTTTTCATACATTTGCATTGTTGTCTTGTCATACAGGGGTGGTTTCGTTGATCAGTTCAAGGCCGAATTGCTCGGACAGTTCCAATGCGAATTTGTCAGTCTCGTCGGCATCCCATAAATGCCAGACGCAGGCTTTATTCTCGGTGATAGGCTCGCCGTTCGCGTCGCCGAAACAGACGCAGAATTCATAGCCGCCATCGCCGTCGGATTCATAAGGACCATCGGCCAATATCACAGCCGGTTTGGTTTCAAGGTTAAATGTTCGTTGGGCGTTCATGGGGAAATGATGGTGGTTTTGCTTTACAGAAGAAAACCCGGATGCCTTGTGGAGCGGCATCCAGGCTTCTCGTTGCTCTCCTTTCAGGTCAGATGTGATCGGATTCAGTTTCGATTTCAATCTCGTCCCGGTGGATGATGAGTTGTGCGTGCAGGCCCGGTGGTCTGTTTTGCAGGGTCAGGTTGATGACGTCGATGGCTTGATCGGCCTGTTGTTCGGCGTCTCCAGAGGTGATCTGATCCGCATCGAACTGGAGGTCAACGCGGCGAATGGTGATGACTTTCATTTGATGCAGGGTCGGTTTTCCACCAAGTCATCATTAGCGCTTATTCCACATTTGATGCAGCACTGGGTATGCGGGCTGAACCGGTGCTCTTTGGGCTCTTTTTCCCGCAGCGCCTTGAATAATTTATTGACCTTCCGCTCCAGCTTCAGATAGCGCCGGATGCGCTGGATGCTTTCTAACATGGGCCGGCCAGACGTGAAGTTCCAAGCCACGACAAAACCATCACTGGTCGCGGGTACATCTTCGTATTCTTTCCCATCACAAACAACATGGCCCGGACCATAATTATCGCCGGCACCGTATGATCCGTAATAGGGAATGTCCGTTGGCATTTCCTCGCAATGTCCGTGGTTGGCTTCAGCATCCACCATCTCTGTGACGGCGGATTCTTCATCTTCCGCATATTCGACGACAAAGCCGAGCCTTTCAAACCGACTCTGGTCTATGTGCCGACAGGTGATGGACATATAGCAGTGATCACTCATATTGTTCCGTTCTGTTACGTCGTCTTGGAACGAATCCAAGCCGCTGTGTTCATTGTTTCAATTTCTGTCTTGGTGATGACTGCCGCCCCGCCACCATACGCATCTTTTCGGGGCTTGCTGCAATCGTGGCTCCATTCAAAGGTGACATAAGGAGTCGTATCGAATTTCTGGAGCAGGTGTTGGACGAAGGCACAGACCGCATCAATTCCGCCTGAGTCTGAATGCAACCAGAGTCCTTCTTCACAGTCCTCAAGCTCAAACGTCCAGCCTTCGATATAGTCTTTCAAGGGGTCAGGGAAATCTGATGGCGTTGGAGTTTCTTCGCAGCGGTGAGTGCTGGCGGTATTTGAGATGTCGAGAGCGTATTGTTTTTGGACATCGTTATTGAGCGGGACAATGAAACTGAAGTTGGTATAGTAATCTGCCATATATAGATCCTTTCATTTGCGTTTTTGGTTTTCTTGATAAATGCGCACCGCCACCAGACCGATTACACCCCACATCAGCACGGGAAGAAAGGCGCTGACCAGGTAATAGCCGATGATGATGACGACCGCATACCCAATGGCTTTGTTGATCTGCTTTTCATCCATTGGTTCTCCTTTCAAATAAAAGCGCCGGACATCACGAGGACATCCGGCGCTCAGGGTTTGGGTTGGTTTCGGGTCAGATGGTCACTTGCTGGAGCTTCTTGAGCACCGTCCGGGCCGTTTCCACTTCCTTCTCGTTGGCCCGCTGCTGCTTCTCCGTCTGTTTCACGATGTCGGCTAGGCGGTTGAGGTCCCGGATGGCGTTTCTGAGCGTATCCTTGACCGCTTCCACCTGGTCAATCAGCGGAGTAGGCGTTGTGGGCTTCAGGGGTTCATATTCCTGTTCGGGTTCGGGTGCGGTTTCGGTCTTGGTGCTGGTTTTGGCCATGGTTGATTCCTTTGCTTCCGCCTGGGGTTGCACTTCAGCCGTGGGCTGAGCACTGGCTGGAGGGGTTGAGGTTGCGGTTGTCGTTGCGGTTGTCGTTGTGGTTGACGTGGAGGTGGATACGGCAGGTGTGGAGGGCTCGGGCTGGGGAGCTGGGCCATCAAGCCTGATCGGCATGATCACCATTTTCTTGCCTTCCTTGCTGGCCACGATACCTGTTAATTCATCGAGAATTGCCAACTCATCCAGACCGAACTTGAGGGCTGGCAGGAGATAATTGCGATTGAGGCAGATTTGCTTGGGCTTGCCTGTGATCGTGACATCCGTTATCGTGACGGAAGTGTATTCCTGATCGTCCTTGTTCTTGCCTTCGACGTTCAGCCAGATGCCACTTGTCCGCAGCCGAACGCTATTGATGTACCCATCCTGACCGGGCAGATTGGGCAGGACTTTGAGCAACTGTTTGATGGCAGTTTCGCTGAGTTTAATGAGTGTATAGTCACCATTGATCGTCGGCACCACCTGTTTCCAATTCGGATAAATTCCGTCAATCTCCTTGGTCACGAACTGCCACTGCCCGCTTTGCAAAGAGACGAGTTTGGGTGGCACCTCCTCGGCCTTGGCCGCTTGCCCCGGCGGTTTTGCTCCCGCCTTCTTCACCGGCACCGGCTGAATCGCCAACATGCACGTTTCACCGTTGAGCAGGTCCGGACCGTTGATGAACTTGGAATCCGGGATGATCACCGCATCCTTCATCGGGAACGTGAACGAGTTGGCCGAATACATGAACCTGCCGTTGGTGCCGACGATATAATGAGCCTTGGGGTCCCGGGCATCAAGGCAGGCACCGCATAGATTGTAGCGGGACCCGTCTTGACTGCAACATTGCATTGCCTGTTTCAATGCTTCACCAAAACCGGGCTGTAATGGCGTGCTTTCAGTTGTGATTTGAGGCCATTCCGGCCATTCCTTCATGGGCGTGACATATACCGGCTGATGGACTGGGTTGCCGCCAATGTAATAACGGAGCCGGGTGGTTTTATCTTCGCAGATCAGAGCTAGAGAGGAATCGCTGCTGCTGCTTTTGGCCGCTTTGTTCAACTGTTCAAGCGGCACCAGCAGATCCACGGCTTCACCGGCCTGTGTGTTATTGAAGGTGAAGGTGGCATGGGCATCGAGGTCCGTCCCCTGGAGACTGACCTCGCCATTCTTGTTCCGGCTGACCTTGACGCAGGACAATACGGGCAAAGTGGATTTTTTGTTAACGATCTTGTTGAGGCCGGACAACGCGGTTTTGAGTTCCGGCACTGGGAGGATGATTTCGGTATTCATTGATGTTTCCTTTGGTTTATGGTTGTTGAAAGCCAGCCATACGATAAAACGCATGGCTGGCTGGTTGGTGTGCTGGCACCAATTTGGTGTCAGAATATGGCGCTAATTTTCGACACGTTTGATGGTTGGTGTGACTGAACGCACCGCAGGCTTCAATTCTCGGAGATTTTGAAGCTTTCGGCCCCTTTGCTCACCATCAGGTCGCCAAGGTCGTTGACGTAGGCCAGATCATCACCCAGGACGAATCGGAGCATGCAGTCTTTCGAACGGCCATGGGCTTTGACGAGGTTGCGAATTGCTTCTTTAACCGTTTTGCCACGGCCCCAGCAATTGGGGGACACGGCGATGATGCAGAATGGACTTGGAGTGGTCATGGCCGGCCGGATTGGGTATTCCTGAGCACTGGCGAGGGATTATTCGTCATCCTCGGGTTTGTATTTGAGCTGGCTGATGGTGCATTCGTTTTGCTCCACGTCATCCCGCTGGCCGAGGTACACGGGTTGATACAGCACTCCGGACTGGCGGTGGGCATAGAGATAACGAATCTCCACCACCTGACCCTTGGCCGGAATGCTATGATTTGGAGGAATCGTGACGTTGCCGGTGGTTTGCCACCCCTTGTTATCAAGCAAACAGACTTCGACGCTGCGCTGTGTATTGACCTGCCACACCACCGCAGAGAGGGTGGCCACGAACTTGTGCTTCAGTTGTGTGCCGCCGAGATTTGGTCTCCCGGGGGTGTAGGCGGAAAACACTTGCTTGAACACTACACCTTCACGCCTGCCTTCCCTCAGTTTTGCGACCAGCGCCAGCTTCTGTTCCGTGGTGAAGGCCGTCTCCACGAGTTTGATGACCTGTTGCTGGACACTGAAAAGCAGGTTCATCAGCGCGGCCAGACGTTCACGGTAGGGCCAGGGGCGGATGTCAATGCCGTCCAGTTCCAGCAGATCGAAGGCAAATACGTTGTCGCCGATGCTTTCACTGTCAATGGTCACGTCAGCATCGAAGTTCCGGACCACTTCAAACACGGGCAGAGGCAGTCCGATGGTGTTGCCTTTCTTGTTGATCCCCGTGATGTTCTGGCCCTGTTTCCGGATGATTAAACGCCTGCCGTCAAACTTCTCCTGAGCGCACCAGTTGTCGTCGTTCATGAGGTCCAGGACCTGCGATTCATTGATAGCATTGAGGAGTTGTGGGAAAATGCCGGAAGGTTGCTGGTCACTATGCTGATACGGAGTGCCAGATTCACCCTCGGTATAGCCCTTGGCCTTTTTCTCCTTGATCAGCTTTTCAAAGATGCGCTGGGCAGATTCAATATCCACGGGCACATTCGTCTTGGTGCCGGTGTTCATGGTACTGCCTCTGCGACCATAGGCGAAGTTGACGACAAAGCGCTCGCCGGCAGGTTCGATGCTGCACTGGTAAACTTTGTCCGATGAGCCTTCTCGATAGTAGAGCGTGGCGGTGGGGAGTTCAGTGATGGTATTTGTATTCATTTTTCCTTTCTTTGGTTTTATCTATATATTTGGGGTTCAACGGATGATGTGGCCGAAGGAGTCCGTCCAGCGGCCCAGGTCAATTAAACAGCACGGTTCATTGGGAAACCGGGCTTTGACGTCCTTCTGATACTTGAGGGCTTTTATCTTGGACTCGAAGGACCGGTCCAGGAAGCCGTGGTCTGCTGCGTGCTCCGGTGGCATGATGCGCCAGCGGAGGTGGTTGCGGTACTTGATGGGACCGCGTTGGAGTTCGATGGTCATGTTGGGGTTTGGATTTCGTTGACGAAAGAAAGCTGGTTTTGCCGCGTGCCTTCAATAGACTGGGTGAAAACGTCGCATGTCCTCCCAACCCACTCCGCCGCTCCTTGCCCGTGAAACGCTGCTGGCCCTGTTAAATGTGGTGACTGAATTTGCGGCGGCCAAACCCTGGGCAGACATGTTCGACAGCCACGTAATGGGTTTAACTGATCCGACAACCCATGAGATTCGCATTGGCACGGTACTGGGGAACGCAGGCGAGGTCTTCGGTTTGACCCTCTACCGCCACACCACCGGGATACGCTGGCTATTGCGGATCATGAATGACCTCCACCCGGACCGAGAGAATGCAATCATGATGGATTGCCTGAAAATTGAGTTTTTATCGCAGGGCGAGATTCCAGCCGGCGACCTGAACCTTCTGACAGCAGTGGGTTTTAATCCGGTGGGTCAAGGCAAGGTGTGGCCTCAGTTTCAATCCTGCCAGCCAGGTTACGTTCCCTGGCATATCAACCAAGCCGAGGCGGAAGAACTGCTGGCAGACATTCCGCGCATGATCAAGTTCTGCGCCTTGTTCCGACGCTGCCCGGATCTTTTTGAGGCTCACGAGAGGGTGGGGATTCCGTACCTGCCGAATCCCACGCCAGACCGCCCGTTGAAAATTGAGGATCTGGACTGGCAGCCCTTGATCGTTCCCCCGGAGACAATTAATTCGTTCGAAATCGATCCAGCAAGCCTGATTAAACTGCGTAAGCTGCGACGTGCGAAAGCAGCCTATGAATATGGCACCGGGGTGATGGGCTGCAATGTGTTGGACCAGGGGCGATTTTGCTATGTTCGGGCCAGCCTCTTGATTGATCATCGGCAAGGGTCAATACTGAGCCACCATCTGTATTGCGCCGGTGAACCTTTTGAGCAAAGCGCGGGCGGTTGGCTGGCGAAGTTCCTAATTGAGCGCGGAGAACTGCCGAAAGCTCTGTTCATTGCTGATCCCAGCCTTCTGATAGTGCTGGGGCCATTCTGCGAGGCTTTGGGCATTGATCTGAAATTGCTTAAAGAATTGCCGCTCTTGGCCGAGGCGATGGCGTCTTTGGACAAATTCATGGCGACAGACAAGCGATGAGGCTGGGTTTGGATTCAGGGGCGTAAAAGAGAAGAGCCGGAAGTTCACTGCCAACCTCCGGCTCTGGGATGGGTGATGGAATGCAGTGGCTCCTTAAATCGCGAAATATCCGAGCGCCTTCAAACTCTGATAGGCATTCCCGGCGCCCATTATTATATGGTCAACGATTTCTATCTTGAGCAGCTCACCGGCCCGAATAATATCCCTGGTTACCTTGATGTCACCAGCTGAAGGTTCTGGGATGCCGGATGGATGATTGTGTACCAGAACGACAGCGCTCCCGGCGGCAACGATGACGGGCCTGAATACCGATAGTGGCACGGCGGGACAGTAATCCAGCCCACCCAGCGCCACGAGATTATGGCCGATGATGCGTTTCCGGGTGTTGAGGACCAGGACGACCAGTGCTTCTTTCATGGGATCGTACCAATCGGCCTGGGGGATGTTCTGCCGCCAATATGCTGCCACCTGATCCGGCGTGTCCAGCAGTTCGGTCATGGCCTCGCATTCACGGACACACTGCACTTTGAATTCATGGGGAATGTATGGTTTCATTGGCCCTTTCGGTTAAAGAAGCCGGAGACACGAAGGCCTCCGGCTCTGGGTTGTGAAGTTTTGTTAGATGTTTTGTGTTCGTCTCAAAAGCCACTCTCACGTCACCCAGCTTTTTACCCTGGATGTCGGACAGGGTGTGGGTCCATGCGCCGCGTTCAATCTTGTCGGCAGCTTCACGGAGAATACCTGCAACTTTATCATGTAGTTCTCCATCGCCATACCCAGAATGATCAATCTTCAATGCGAGGTTCAATTTCATGGTGGTTGTTGCTTTGGAAGGGCTGCACCATATCGATATAGATGCGGCCCTGGGGTTGTGGTTGGTTTAATTGTTGCTGAATGCTCCGGTAGGACTGAGCCCGAAAAAGACGGGTTCACTGCCTGCGCTATTCAGCATTTGGGCGATGGTGCGGGCCTTCACCTGCTGGCATTGGCTGCTGAACGTGTGCATGACGCAGGGGCCGTCATTCACTAACGCCGGCAGGTCATTCAGGTTTTTTGTTTCCAGCGGTCCTTCCGATAGCACCATGAGTTTGAATTCCGTCCAAAAATACGTTCGCATTTCTTTCTCTGGCATATTCGTTGTGGTGAAAGACAGGCAGGCCGAATGAGCGACCTGCCTGCTAGTTTGGTTATGGTTTGTGCTTCTGAACGGTGAGGATGTCCCGTTCCACGAAGCGTTTGATTTCAGCTTTGGTCAGCTTCCGGCCCAATACCCGGTCTTCGATGTGGGCGGTCAAATCCTCCCAGCGAATTCCGTATTGAGGGTTGTGGTGATCGTGCAAGGTCTGGAGAACGTGGATGGCTTCAGCATTCGTCAGCGCCACCTCCCGTTCATTCGCGGCCCTATGCACGTCTTCCACATCCCAGACCAGCGCCATTTTATCCCGCCAATACCGGGTCAGGATGCATTGCGCCCTGGCCTTGTCCTTGAGCACCGGCCTCAGCCTGCGGACCATGTCTTCGATGATATAGTCGTGCATAATCAGATTTGAAGGCTGTAGTTTTCACATAGTTCACCGTGGACTTTGCAGATGCCCTTTAACCCATTGCCCGGCTCGCTGTATTCGAGCAGGAACTTGAGAGCGGGCCACAGCTTGCCCAGGTGTTTGAGGAATGGAATCGGTGGACCCCAAGCTGTGCCAAAGCGGTAAACCAATTGGCCACCGGTGTCGTCCATCAACTCTGCATAGCTGGCACCATCGCGGCAGCCCCAGTTCTGGCATTCCCAATCAAGACCAGCCTTTTCATAGCTTTGCTGCAAGACATGAGCGGGGATGGGTACGAGGCTGTGGAAGTTGAAGACAGCCGGCGGTTCATCAGGTGGCTCTGGGTCGTCCCAAGGATTGACGCCGACAGCTTTCTCTTTGAACTGTTGCACCAAGGGCTCCTCGCCCTTGACCGTGAGTTGGTTGTCGCACCAGTTAGGCATAGTGACCTCCATCCCACCGGCGGCAGTTTCCAAGGTATTCACACCCCATGCACCCAAAGCCCGGCGCTGGAATAAAATCACCGCGATCCAAGCCCTCAACGTAATCTTCCATGAGCCTGAACAGCCGATTCTGTTGATATTCCAGCATTGGGCCAGCTTCCGTGATGATGATCTTCGGCACTTTCGTCTTGATGAGGTGATGCAGTTCCCGACCAGCTTCTCGTTTCCCGGTGCTTTCCCTATACAAAACTGAGTAGCAGTCGAGTTGCACGCCATTTTGATGCAGCGCCATGTTGTTGTCCGGGGTCTTGGCCGCTGATTTGAAGTCAACGATCCTGCCGCCGAACCTGACCAGATCCAGAACGCCGATGAGCACTGGCAGGCCGTGTTTCGCCAGATCCGCCTCCACGGGCACTTCTACGGCTTCGGGCATTTCGTTGGCTTTGATGGGGGTGTCGGTGAAGTATTGCTGCAACACCGCCCAGGCCGAGGTCTTCTGTGCTTCCTCCTCGCCGTCCCAGTCGATATTGACTTGATCCTTCCAGCCAGTCTCAAACACCTGCTTGAGCCCATTCATATCAATGGCTTGCAGACGCCACCGCATCATATTCCACTGCTGCAATACCAGATGAACGACCGAACCATAGTGCAGGGCCGGTGTCTTGGGCTTTGGAATCTTCAGGACGTACCGGAAGCAGAACTTTAGCCGGCATTGGAGCCAGCAGTTCAATCTTGAGGCTGAAACCGTGTCCCTGAGCCTCCGTTCAATTTGGGCAGGCGGTGTGGAGGCGGCCCCATTGTCGATCAGGGCAATCATCGGCCACCTGCTTTCTGTCCGAATTTGGCACTCCTGGGTTTGCTCTGGCCGTTCTGCTCCAACAATTCTTCGATCAGACCGGAGGCTTCGAGCTTGTTGAGGGCTTTGACGCCTTTGCCGAACCGATCTTGGGCCAACTGATCGACTTTGGTTTTGTCCAATTTGTGCTCCTCAGTGATCTTGAGGATGAGGTCCTTTTGTTTCGGCGAGCAATTCCAGGAGTCGTCACTGGGCCGGACTTGACGTTGATGACCGTTGCCATTGCCGTTCCCATTGCCGTTGAAGGTGGCCCCGACCTCGCCAGGCAGAAATCCCGTCTGTTGGATCTCCCGGTCAACACAGGATTGCATGAGGTTGTGGAGTTCCTGGCTTTTTTGCGATACCTGGGCCACGTCTGCGATCTCAGCGCGAAGGGTGATGCTGTATTGATGGGAAGAATACCCGGGCAGGCCGAGCTTCTTGCTGTAGTTGGCTTCGATGATGAGCATGATGAGTCCTTTCTCTTGGTTGTGGGTTGTGGTGAAAATAGCTAAACGTCCCAAGCTCAATGACTTGGGGGGAGGGGGCGGGAAGGATATTGCCAGCAGCACAACGCCACCAGCAACACCCCTCCCGCCCCTTTGAATCTGGTGCCTGAGCAGATGCCCAAGACTCGGATTCAGATTATTATACCGCTCTTCGGAAGGTCTAGCGGATGGGGGAGGGGCAAAGAAGCGGCCCGGAAATCGTTGCCGGGCAAAGAGATTTAAGCTGAAGCCCGTTCAATACTCTTCGGGAAACACGTCTGAAAGCCGAATTTTGAGCTTCCTGAGCACCGTATCCAATTTGTCCAGGGTGAGGTGGTGTTCACCCTTCTCGATCCGGAACAGGGTCATGTGCGAAACACCGGTCTTCTTTGCAAATTGGGCATACGACATCGCGCCCCTGGTTTTACGCAAAAACAGGGCCAGTTGACGGTCCAGGCTTTTTCTCACCGCAGAAAGGTGGCAAAAAGGCCCTAACGTATGTGTTATGTTTTATGTTGACAAAAAACCGGGAGCAGAATTAAAATGCCAAACATGAAAGCAGCGGCAGCTTCGCTTGGCCTGATCTTGGGGTTCGCCCTGAATCTTTGGGCTGGCGATCTCGTTCATCTGCCCTCCGGGATCGTCTTCCCGCAGAGAATTGAACAGTTTACCCTTGGCCCAGTTGATGAAGACGCAGCCAAATCCAAGAACATCGACTTTTATTACCTTTATCCCGACGGCCAGCGAGTGATTGTAAAAGTTTATCCAGCGCCCAAAGATGCGCACGGACCGACTCAGCAGACTGGCGGTTCCTCCAGTGATGCCAGCCCGAGCTTAATGAAGGAATTTGAGAGCATCAAGAACCGGGTGTTAAAAACCGATGACAGCATCGCGGTTCGAGCACAGATGCGGTTTAGGGCTGCGCCACAACAAGGGGGCATCTATGGCATGAAAGTCACACTTGCCGGCACTAAGACGTATACAGATATATCGTTGTATGAAAGAAATGGCTACTTTGCATCATATTCAGTGGCGTATCCCTCTGACAAGTGGATGGCTTACGGCATGACCTATACCGACATCGCGCATTTCACGAAGTGGCCAAAAGCTAAAAGCGAAAACCCTGTTGCGCCATGACTAGCAAAAAGGAAACTGATATGCAAACCAACCGGTTTTATGCCTGTGCGGACTCTCTATTGAAATCGGTTGCTGTTTTAATACTGGCATTATTTGGTGGTGCATGCGCCGCTAATGATCGCTATACGCCCGAACACAGTTACCCATCGTCAACACCACCAGCCGCTAAACAATCCGAGTCCGAATCAACCAGTTCAATATCGCTTACGCCGGAATCCAGATCAAGCGCAAATAAAATTGTTAAGTTGGTGCTGAACCTCGAAAGCAATGAACTAAATGCGGACATTTCTTCTGTTAAAGAACAGTTGTCAGAACTTCAAAACGAGGCAGCCAGAACAGAAATTGGCAATCTTACATCCATGAAGAATTATTTACTTCTTTGGCAGTGGAGTTTGGGGGAAAGAGCGGGCACAATTGTTGAGGAATTTAATACTACGTACAACAACACTTTGAATGATGTCAAAAAGTTGCATCTTGACGCTCAAGGTAGGGCAAACATAAGCAGTTCAGTCAATGCAAATGGGAATTTTGATTGGGAGCACTCAATTTCTACAAACAAAACGGGCAGTCGTGTTATCAAATTCCAAGGCGGCATGAACGACCGCAATTTGCGCATGTTACGAGAGGAAAGTCGCATCACATTTTTAAATGATTTGCGAGTTAATGGCTTGGGACTCTTAGCCAGCAGCAGCGATCTGGTCGGAAATTGGAGTTGGCGTTGGACAAAGGGTAAAGGGCCGGCGACCGTAAACCTTGAACTAAAGCCTGATTTCACGATGCAGGCGGAGATTGTTCCGGATAATCCAGGTGATTGGCGTGACAAAGCAGGGTTCAATGAAGCCTGGGCAAATGGATGGGGTAACTGGAGCATTAATGACGGCGTTTTGAGAATACAAATGGTCAAAGTTGGAATCTGGCCAGTTGGTGTTTCGTATCCGTTCACCTTTATAGACAATCGGCAAATTGTTTGGTTTGACGACCACAAAGTAATTCTTGATGGTCCAGACGACAATATTCTTGAAAAAAAAGTCCCTTGATATTACATCACGGAATGAAATATACAGACATTGCGCATTTCACTAAATGGACAAAACAAACATAACAAGTTTATGAACAGAGCATTATTTTCAACTTTATTGTTTTTAGTCACTGCCGTTCGAGGCTTATGTTTCGATAGTGATGCACTCCGCGAGCCGATTGTGAGGCCGAATGCTGAGACCCTAAAACGATGGATGTATAATCAGGTTATAATCATTCATAAACATTCATTGTGGTTCGACACGACGGCGCAAATTGAACCATCAAAAGTTGCCTCTCTAGCAGCTCAAGGTGGGTTTGTCTATCAAAAACCGCCTCCATTTGCCAATTACGCTACTTCTATATGGACGTTTGAATATCCAGATGAGAAAAGCAACAAGCAAAAGTATACTGTTACTGCAACCTATTACTGGGGAGTCGCCTTGACTGGTATTGACCGGACACTTAGTAAAATGATTATCACGGGTCCGTGAATGATAACACTTAACGGGAGTCCGTGTTTACAATACAGTTTAACGACTATTTATATGAAGATCACAAGGAATATCTTTTCAGTCATTCTTCTAGCAACTTCGCTAGTTGGTATCTGCTATCTCACATCGTGCGACGATCCAAAAAGAGCGGAAGCGAAAGGGAAAGCAACGCCAGAATCAGAAATTGTGAG
>Ga0302319_10011449_pt1 | contig 16828 bp, 14 predicted proteins | sample Bog_T0_2_FD_203319 | JGI IMG/M metagenome (GOLD analysis project Ga0302319, IMG submission 203319) | Peat permafrost microbial communities from Stordalen Mire near Abisko, Sweden - Bog_T0_2 | ecosystem: Environmental > Terrestrial > Soil > Wetlands > Peat | place: Sweden: Abisko, Stordalen Mire...
CCGGAGCGCGAGCAAGCTCGCTGACCTACCCCGGCAACCTTTCGCTTCGCGATTGGTGCCCGGAGCGGGACTCGGACCCGCACGGCCTTGCGGCCAGGGGATTTTAAGTCCCCAGCGTCTGCCATTCCGCCATCCGGGCGCAGGAGGGACTATTACCTGAGCTTTTCACACCTAAAAGCGAGCCCCGCTTTCTCTCAATTAGTCTCGCCCCGGCCGCCCCAATCTCCAAGAATTCCGGTTTCGTTTGTGTACAACCCCCTGCCTTCAACCCAATGAAACACACCAAAACCCTTTGGTCGGCCGCCGCCTCGATGGCGGCCCTTTGTGCAACTTCCCCGCTCCGCGCGAGCGAGGCCGACATCAAGATCCCCGATCTTGGCGCGGTCTCCTTCTTTAACGGGAGCCTGAGCGGGAACGCCGTGCTGATGGCGGGACTTGTGGTCTGCGTGATCGGCCTGCTGTTCGGCTGGGTCCAATACGCCCAGACGAAGGCGCTTCCCGTGCACAAGTCCATGAACGACGTTTCCAACGTCATCTGGGAGACGTGCAAGACCTACCTCCAGCAGCAGGGTAAGTTCCTCCTGTGCCTGTGGATTCTGATCGCTATCTGTATCTACTACTATTTTGGGCACCTTGAAGGCGGTTCCGTGGGGCACGTGGCCGTGATCCTGTCCGCGTCGGTCCTGGGCATCCTCGGCAGCTACGGCGTTGCCTGGTTCGGCATCCGCATCAACACGGTGGCCAACTCCCGGACGGCGTTTTCGGCGCTCCAGGGCAACCCGCTCGCCACCCTGCTTATCCCCCTGAAGTCCGGGATCAGCGTCGGCCTTCTGCTGGTCGCAACCGAGCTCTTCTTCATGATCTGCATCCTGGCGTTCCTGCCCGCCGAGCTCGCCGGTGCCTCCTTCATAGGCTTCGCGATCGGCGAATCCCTCGGCGCATCGGCCCTTCGCATCTGCGGCGGCATCTTCACGAAGATCGCCGACATCGGCGCCGACCTGATGAAGATCATCTTCAACCTGCCGGAGGACGACCCCCGCAACCCGGGCGTGATCGCCGACTGCACCGGAGACAACGCCGGAGACTCTGTTGGGCCAACAGCCGATGGCTTTGAAACCTATGGCGTGACGGGGGTTGCGCTGATCGCCTTCCTTGCCATCGCCCTTGCCGCGAGCCCCGTGCTCGGCGGCACGCTGATCGTCTGGATCTTCGCCATGCGCATCCTGATGGTGCTGACCTCGCTGGCCAGCTACTTCATCAACGCCGGCATCAATGGCGCGCTCTACGGAAAGTCGAAGGACTTCAACCTGGAGCAGCCCCTCACGAACCTGGTCTGGATAACCTCCCTCGTTTCCATCGCCGTCACCTATGTTTCGACCTACCTACTGCTCGGCAACCTTGCAGGCCATGAGGGGCTCTGGTGGGTGCTTTCGACGATCATTTCGCTCGGCACGATCGCCGGCGCCCTGATCCCGGAGTTCACGAAGATCTTCACCTCCACGGAGAGCCGCCACGTCCAGGAAATCGTCACGTCCTCGCGCCAGGGCGGCGCCTCCCTCAACATCCTCTCCGGATTTGTCGCCGGCAACTTCTCGGCGTTCTGGGAGGGCCTGATCATCCTGTTCCTCATGTTCTGCGCGTGGCATTTCTCGCAGAACGCAGCCGTGCTCGCGGTCATGCCCGTCGAGTTCCAGTTTGCGGCGCCGATCTTCGCCTTCGGCCTGGTTGCCTTCGGCTTCCTGGGCATGGGGCCGGTCACGATAGCGGTGGACAGCTTTGGGCCCGTCACCGACAACGCCCAGTCCGTGTACGAGCTCTCGCAGATCGAGTCGCGGCCCGGTATCTCCGCCGAGATCGAGAAGGACTTCGGCTTCAAGCCGGACTTTGAGAATGCCAAGCACCAGCTCGAGAAGGGCGACGGGGCGGGCAACACCTTCAAGGCCACGGCAAAGCCCGTCCTCATCGGCACGGCGGTCGTCGGCGCCACGACCATGGTGTTCGGCATCATCATGATGCTGACCAAGCTCCATCCCGACACGATCGCCCGCCTCTCCCTGGTCCATCCCGAGGCGATCCTCGGCCTCCTGATGGGCGGGGCCGTCATCTATTGGTTCACGGGCGCGAGCACGCAGGCCGTCGTCACCGGCGCCTACCGCGCCGTCGTGTACATCAAGGAGAACATGAAGCTCGACGCCTCCACGGCCTCGATCGCCGCCTCAAAGGAGGTCGTGAAGATCTGCACGCAGTACGCGCAGAAGGGGATGATCAACATCTTCGTCGTCGTGTTCTGCTTCGCCCTCTCTCTCGCCTTCTTCGATCCGTTCTTCTTCATCGGGTACCTGGTCGGCATCGCGTTCTTCGGCCTCTTCCAGGCCATTTTCATGGCAAACGCCGGCGGCGCCTGGGACAACGCGAAGAAGATCGTCGAGGTCGAGCTGAAGCAGAAGGGCACCCCCCTGCATGCGGCCACGGTCGTCGGCGACACGGTGGGCGATCCGTTCAAGGACACGTCCTCGGTTTCGCTCAACCCGGTGATCAAGTTCACGACGCTCTTCGGCCTGCTGGCCGTGGAGATCGCCGTGCAGATGGACCCGCGCACCGAGCACATCATCGGCGCGGCCATCTTCCTCGTCGCCCTGGTCTTCGTGTACCGCAGCTTCTACTGCATGCGCATCCCGGAGGACAAGAAGGCCTGATAGCGGGACACATCCTGCCACTCGGTGGTTGAAATTTCCGCGCGGCCGCGCACACACTGCCGGCCGACGCGGAGCATGGCTCTTCCCGACCAGACACCGAAACTGCCGAAATGGCCCTTTTTGCTGGGCGATGCCGCGCTGCTGGGCGCGGCCTGGTTGATCGCCGAACGGGCGCCCCGGCCGCTGGCCGGGAACGCAATCGCCGCGATCGTCGTCTGCGCCACCGTGGCGGCCCTGGCGGGGGTCCTGCCCTTCTTGTCGGACTACGCCCGGAAGCAGGACGAAGCCTTGGACGAGCGGCAACGCTCGCTCGAGGCCCTGGGCCGCACCGTGGTCACGGCCGCGGAGCAGATCGGCATCACGGCGGTGGGATTCCAGGAAATCACCGGGCTCGCCCAAAAGAGCCTTAGGCAGGCCGAGGAGCTTTCCATCCGGTTTCAGGACGAGATCCCGGCGCTGCAGGGGCGCCTCGACGAACTCGACGCCAAGACTGCGGCGCTGAAGGCCGCCGCGGCCAAGCTGTCGGCACTGCCGGCCCCCAAGCCGGCCAGGCACGCCCCCCCTCCCGCGGAATCAAAGCCTGCCTCTGAGCCTCTGCCACCCGCCAGTGAGCCGGAGGCAGCGCCCCCGGCACCGCTGCCAGCACCTCCTCCCCTGCCGGAACCTGAAATCTCCCAACCAGTTCCATCCGCACCACCGGAGCCTGCGCCCGTAAAAAAGCGCGCGCCTCGGAAGGCTCCTGCGCCCCCGGAGCCTGCCCTCCCCTTGGCGCTCGATCCAACACCTTCCGAGTCCGACTTTTCCCGGATTGCGCCCGAGGATGCCGCCGAGCCCGCCGTGTCCGCCGACGGGGCCACTCGCCTTCTGGTCACGGCCTACATCGGAATCGGGAATCGCCTATTCATCCGGGGCGAAGGACCCGGGCTCGACTGGAACAAGGGAGTGCCCCTCCAATTCGTATCCATCGGCAAGTGGTCGTGGGAGACCGCTGATGCGACCGCGCCGGTCAGCTTCAAGCTCTACAAGAACGATGAGACGGAATGCGCCGCCCTGGGCGCCCGGCGGCTCGAGCCGGGCCGTCAGCAGGAGATCACGGCCTCCTTCTAGCCGACGATCGGCGTCACTACCTCAACCGGCAGATAAGCAATTCGCGCTCGAAGAGCATTTCCTTCGGGAGCCGGTCGTGCAGGTCGAAGAACAGCTCCTCTTGGCTGATGATCTCGCGCCGCCAGGACGCGGGCTCGACGGTTTGGAGTTCCTCGAAACGCTCGCGCGGAAAATCGAGGCCGCTCCAGTCGATGTCGTCGTAGCCGGGAATCCATCCGATGGGCGTCTCGCGGCCGACTGTCCGGCCGCGGGCCCGGTCCACGATCCACTTGAGCACGCGCATGTTCTCGCTATAGCCCGGCCAGATGAACCTGCCCTTGTCGTCCTGGCGGAACCAGTTCACGTGAAAGATGCGCGGCGTCTCTGAGAGCTTGCGCTGCATCTGGATCCAGTGGCCGAAGTAGTCGCCCATATGGTAGCCGCAGAAGGGCAGCATGGCCATCGGGTCGCGGCGCACCTTCCCGATCGTCCCGGCCGCGGCGGCCGTCATTTCGGAGCCCATCGTCGCGCCGATGTACACTCCGCTGCTCCAGTTGAACGACTGGTAGACGAGGGGCATCGTCGTGGCCCGCCGGCCGCCGAAGATGATCGCGCTGATCGGGACCCCCTCGGGGTTTTCCCATTCCGGATCGATGGTCGGACACTGCGAGGCCGGGGCGGTGAACCGCGCGTTGGCGTGCGCCACCTTGGCTCCCGTCGCCTTCCCGATCTCCGGCGTCCACTCCTTGCCCTGCCAGTCGGTGCAGTGTGCGGGCGGCTGGTCGGTCATGCCCTCCCACCAGACTCCCCCCCCAGGCGTCAGGCCCACGTTGGTGAAGATCGTGTTCTTCGCCAAGGCGTCCATCGCGTTTGGGTTGGTCTTGCGCGAGGTGCCGGGGGCCACCCCGAAGAATCCCGCCTCGGGATTGATCGCATGCAGGCGGCCCTGGGCGTTCGGCTTCAGCCACGCGATGTCGTCTCCCACCGTCCATACCTTCCAGCCCTTTTCCCGGTACTTGGCCGGGGGAATCATCATCGCGAAGTTTGTCTTGCCGCAGGCGCTCGGGAACGCAGCCGCCACGTAGGTCTTCTCGCCCTGGGGGTTCTCGACCCCCAAGATAAGCATGTGCTCGGCCATCCAGCCCTCGTCGCGCGCGATGTTTGAGGCGATGCGCAGCGCAAAGCACTTCTTGCCGAGGAGGGCGTTTCCCCCGTAGCCGGACCCGAAGCTCCAGATTTCCCGGGCTTCCGGGAAGTGCACGATGTACTTCTCCGCATTGCACGGCCAGGGGACGTCCTTCTCCCCTTTCGCCAGCGGCCGCCCCACCGAGTGCATGCACGGGACCACCCGCTTCTGCTCCTTGTCGATCTCGGCGTACACGGCCCGCCCGATGCGCGCCATGATCCGCATGTTCACGACGACATAGGGGGAGTCGGTCAGCTCCACGCCGATCTGCGCCATGGGCGAGCCGACGGGGCCCATGCTGAAGGGAAGCACATACATCGTGCGCCCCCGCATCGATCCGCTGAACAGCACCTTGAGCTTCCGGCGCATCTCGAAGGGATCGGCCCAATTGTTCGTGGGGCCGGCGGCCTCCTTGGAGAAGGAGCAGATGAACGTGCGCTCCTCCACCCTGGCCACGTCACCCGGGTCGGACCTCGCATAATAGCAACCCGGCCACTTCCGCTCGTCGAGCTTGAGAAGCGTCCCGCTTTCAACCATCCGCGCGCAAAGCTCCTTGTGTTCCTCATCCGAGCCGTCCACCCAATGGATCGAGTCGGGCTTGCAGAGCTCCGACATCTTCTTGACCCACCTCAGAAGGTGGCGATTGCGACCGAGCGGGGTTGCTGGATTGCGCTTCTTCATAAAATCACCGAACGGGCTCGACGTGCACGGATACGTCGGTGACCCGCAATGGAGACGCCAGGAGGGCCCCCCTGACCGCATGCGCGATCTCGTGGCCCGTCCGCACGCTCAAGTTCCCGTCCACCTGCACCTGGATGTCGACCAGGTAGCTGAGCCCGCTTTTTCGGATCCGGCACTTGTCGAGATCCTTCACGCCGGCAACCGCGCCCGCGATCGCCCTCACCTCGTGCTCCAGGGTGACGGGAACTGCCGCCGCCATCACCTCCTCGAGGGCCTGTCGGACGATCCCCGCCCCGTTGAAGAGCATGACGGAACACGCGAACAGCGCAGCCCAGCTGTCCGCCGCCCTCCACATCGCCCCTCCTATGACTGCAATCGAGATTCCGATAAAGGCCGCGGCCGACGTCAGGGCGTCCGACGCATGGCGCCAAGCGTCGGCGCCAACGGCGCTGCTGCCCACGGCCCGGCCGACTGCTCCCGCCCGCCGGGCATACCACGTCTTCACAACGACGATTGCCACCAGGAGCGGCAGCGTGGCCCAGTTTGGGCCCGGGTGCGGGGCCAGAATCCCCTGAATGGAACTCCATGCCACCCAGCCCGCACTTACAAAGGTCAGGCCTGCGATCACCAGGGCCGCAATCGGTTCCGCTCCCCCATGCCCATAGGGATGGTTCTCGTCGGGCGGCAGCCCCGCCACCTGGACGCCCACCCAGGCCAGCATCGACGCAAAGACGTCAAGAAGCGACTCCGTCCCGTCCGCAATTAGGGCGTAGGTATGCCCAAAAATGCCTCCCGCAAACTTGAGCACCGCAAGGACTAGGTTGAGCCAAATGCCCCGCGAGACGAAACGGGCGCTAAGGCGCGCGCGTTCCCTCGTCGCCGCGTGGTGGGCAGCAAGTTCGCTGGGCATCCCCTTAGTTGACCATCCCGGCAGCCAACAGCAAGCACAGCAGGCGCGTTGACCCACTCCCATAAGTTGCTATTATCCGGGCAATCCGAACTCTATGTGCGCCCAGACCAGCATACGTCCCGTAGACCCGGTAAAGCAGTTCTCGGTGTTCACCGAGAACCGCGTAGGCCGCCTCTTCGATTTGATCGGACTCCTGCGCGAGAACAACGTCCACGTGATCGCAATCACGGTCTTGGATACCACCGACAGCGCCATCCTGCGGCTGATCGTCGACGATCCCGACAAGGCCCGGGAGTTGATGATCAACAACGATTTCCCGTTCACTGAGGTCAATGTGCTCGCTGTCGAGATCCTGGATGAGTCCGCAATCCGGGAGATCCTTGCGGCCCTGTTGGAGGCCGAGATCAACGTCCACTACGTCTACAGCTTCATCAAGCGACCGCAGGGCAAGTACGCGCTCGCCCTTAATGTCGAGGATCCGGAGACCGCGTCCCAGGCGCTGGGGAACCACGAGTTCAAGGTCCTGACACAGTCCGACATCTCGCGTTGAGACCCATTTGGGCCAAGCTTGGCGAGGTAGGGACGGGCGGCTCGCCCGTCCGGGCATACTTTGGGGACATTCGCAGCAAGGAGCGCTCCACGCTCAATCCGTCTTCTCCGCCCCCTCCGCATCCATCTCATAGATCCCGGTCATGTAACCATTCTCGAACATGGCCCCGACCTTCAGCTTCCCGTAAAACGAAATCGGCACGTCCTGGATCACCTCGGTTCCCTGAGGCATCCTCACGACCACCCACTCGTTCATGTTGGGGACGGTCCCGAAGCAGCATGCCATCTGGTTCGCCATGATCAGGAACTCCGTGGCCTTCCCGCCTTCCAGCTTCGTCGGCAGCATGAATCCCGTGATGATGGCCTCCTTCCCGCTCCAGGCCTTCACCTGAGCGGGGATCTGCCCCTCGCCCGTGGGCGGATTCTTCACATTGGCGACCGGATCGTAGGCAGGGATCACGAACTTGAACGCCGAGAGCCGGTCAAACCCCAGCTTCAAGCACCCGTGATCCACCTCCGGCGGTGGAAGCGCCGTATCCGCGCGTACCACTCCCGCGCAGAGGATGAGAACCAGCGAGGCAAGTACCGACCGCATGTTTCCACCCTACCTCAAAGCACCAAAATTGCAGGAAGAATCTATGCCCGGGAGAAAGAAGGGTCGAAGCCCTGCGTGGTAGGGACGGGCGGCCCGCCCGTCCGGATCCGCGTTTTGACTGAATCTACTTGGCCCGTCCGTCGGTCGAACGGTGTCGGCTCGCTTGCCCTCGAGGCGTGAGTTCGCCCCAAGACACGGGCCCGTCGGGGCCACGCCTATCTGCGGCCGACTGCTCCTAGACATGAATGGAGATTTTAATCCGCAAGGCGCCATTCGCCCAACCGGCTCAAACTCGGTCCGCCTCCGCATTGTCGTCCGTTCGCAACGCACCAAGCCCGCCGGACCCGGGCGAACAACCGCCTCTCAAGCAAGCGAGCCCTCCCCCATTCGCCCGCGCCGAGCCTAAGGTTCACTGCCTGTTCACAAGCTGTAAGTATTCTGTACCCGGATCGATTTTGAGAGGTAAAGATACCAAATGACCGTATAAATAGCCGAGTAGAGCATCGTGCGCCCGAATATCGCTTCAAACCTAACCCCCGCCTCCGGCGTTAGGTCGAATCCATGGACTGCGACCAAACAAAGTACGTGAAAGACAAAATATGAGACCAGAAATAACTGCGTCCTCTTAACTGCGTTCCTCTTCTTCAAGAGGAGCAAAACTCCGGAATAGATGCTAAACGCAGCGAATCCAAGAAGAGTAATCGACTCCACTTTCAAGACCTGGGAATATGCCGGATATCGTACACCAAGAATCTGCGCTGCCTTCAAATAGTTTGAGGCGCCCCCCAGCATAAAGAGGGGCGAAAGTAAGATCAGGCTAATGCACAGTAGCGAAAGCCACCCTCCAATTCCCTTTAGATTCGGCTGCGGCGTAAAGGGCATAGATCAGAATTTTGAACCAATCGACAGGGGTCGTGACCGCAGATTGTTCGGCTTTGAAGATATGAAAAGCAGGTCGAACTTTGGCCGCCAAGACTGAAGTTTATTCAAAATGAGCACTCTGCTGCAGGGAAGGCGAAGGCCGGGATGGGGACACACCCGCAAAGATGTTGTGCCTGCCCGGCCGCGGCGGGAGGTGGGCGCCGCGGAAGGCTGCGGAGCGGTGTGCTTCCGCGGAAGGTCTCGGCACGGCCTGAAAGCTAAGGAATCACGGCGGATTCCATTCCTGCGTGCAATGCGCAGCAGCCGAACCACGGACCTGGCTCCCGCCGGGTCGGGCGCCTTGGCACACTATCGGCTGCGGGTGTGTCCCCAGACGGCCTTCGCACCCTGAATCCGGAAGCGCGAGCAAGCTCGCTGACCTACAAACTGAACTCTATCGGCAGTTCCCCCCGGTTTGCCTGGAAGTCGAATACCGGAAATCCGGTACGAGGCGCCTTTTGGCCGAGAATCATTTTGCTCTGGCGGGATTTGTGGGTCGTGACGCCGTTGGTGAGACGGATGTTGGAAACCGCGACCTGCCCGAAGCCTCGGGCTGCGATTCGGATGGCGGGCAGTGAGGCCGGCAGACCGGACCAGGATATGGGAATGGAAAGTTGGTGATTGATGTTCGCGTGGGGTTTGGCGGCCCGGGCGCGGAATTCGATCATGAAGAGACCATCGACGTCAGCCCAGGTCCCGTCGGGGCTCTGCTGCTCAATGACAACCTTCTGCAGGGCGGGTGCGAAGTTCTTGATCGTGGCCAGAAGCTGCCACTCCCCCACCACAGGTGAGGCATTCCAGGCCAGGTCCGGCTTTCGGGTGCACTTGCGCAACCAAGCGCCCCAGGCACCCAATCTCTTCGCGTCCTCCGCCACCATTCTCTCATTCGGCCCAACAGTTTTCGGATTCCGCGTTCGGCCCCACATGGCACGGGCTGCTGATCGTCCGCCGGCAAGGAGCTTTGCAAACCTCTTTGCATCGAGTTCGAGGCCTGAGAGGAGCGAACCCGCGACAGCCACACCCTCGCCCCCCTCCCGGCCCAGCGCCGCCCTCACACGCCATACTCCTCTCCCGGCCGAGCGCACGAACTCGTCGCGCGCGGCGAGGTACGAACGGAACCTGAGGCTCGCTCTGATCGCAAGAGGCAGGCCATTTCGCGCCGCCAGCGCCCGGCACGTGCGCGCCTCGGCGTTCCAACGCGCCGGCGTGCCATCTCCCGCCACGGTGTCCCACCTCCCGTTGATCCGCCACCTTGCATAGCCTGAAAACGGAACCTCGTCGGCCCTCCGCAGCGCCGCGGCGGCTCGTGGCCCCTTGCCTCCGAAGAGCCTCCGGCAGCCGCCCTCGAGCAGCCGATCGACCCTTGTCTCCCCATCAAGCCAGAGCCCGGCGGCTGCGGCATCGATCACTTCCGGGATCTCGGCCGCAAGCCGGCTCGGCTCCCACGAGGTCACCAGCATCCCTGCGGCCTCGGTGCGCAGGCAGCGCCTCCACCAGTCCGCGATGTTGGCGATCCTCTCGCGGCAGATCGGCAGCGGCTCGTGCCTAAAGGCCCCGCTCATCGGGCATCCCCAGTATTCGATGCCGCGCGCGCACAGCGCCGGCGCGAGATCCACCTCGGCGAAGTTGCGGATCTCCACCCTCGGCTTGGACCGGAATGGATAATAGTACCAGTCGTACGCGATGACATCCGCGGGCAGTTGGGGGATTGCCTCGGGAAGCAGGGCCAGCATGTCGGCCCACATTCCGATGCGCAGCCCCAACCCCGCGGCAATGCCATGAATGCGACTCACGTGGCGGGCGAAGTGCGCGGCCATGCCCACCTCCGCAATTTCAGCGCGGCTCAGGGGGTGGCGCCCCAGATGGTACGACTCGTCGAGTCCCACGTGCACCTTGCCCGCCGTGCAAAAGGGCGCGATGTCGCGCAGAAGCTCTTCCATCACCTCTGCAGTCCGGGGATGAAGCGGGCAGAGCTGGCCGTGCTCCAGCGGACGACCCTCCGCGTCCACAAGCTCGTTCAGGGCGCGCAGCCCGGGATCCTTGATCAGGTACTGCGTGTGCCCGAGAAGGTTCACGATCGGCACCACCTTCAACCCAGCCTTTCCCGCGCAATCCACAAGAACTCCGAATTCCCTTCGGGTGTACGCGTCACGGCGGGCGATGCCCGGCAGGCTCGGAAACTCGACCGCGTCCTCCATGTGCAGGTACAGCTCCTGGTATCCCCAGGCCGCGTAGCGCGGCAACTGGGCCTTGAGCCAGCCGATCCGTTCGACCTGGCGGGCCAAGTCCCACTGGAATCCGCGGATCGGCATGGGCAGTTACGAGTTTCGCCAGGGATTTGGGTCGCGCAGGTATCCCTCGAGCCACGTAAGGCCGTCCATTTCGTTCGCGAACACGCCGTCGAGCTGCGCCTCGAAGGCCGCCGCGAGGATGGGCTTGAATTCCGGGCCGGGCCTGCGCCCCATCTCCACAAGGTGGCGGCCGAGAATGATGGGGTGCGGCGCCTTCTGGGCGAGCGCAAGGGCCTGCGCCTGCGTGCGGAGCTGCTCGATGAGCGGCGCCGAGTCCGAGGCGTCCTTGGGCGGCCTTCCCATCGCATCCGACATCATGACCAGCGCCAGCTCCTCGATCGTCGCCGGGGCGAGCTTGCGCGCCAGACGCCGGACGTGGGAAGGGGTGAACCCGCCATCCCGCCCGCGGTGGTGGAGCAAATGGTTGACCACAAGCGCGGCGACCGGCTCGTCGAGCTCAAGCGGAGCGCCGATCCTGCGCAGAAAGTTCACGGCGAGCGGCCCGCCCGCGGGTTCATGGCCCGGGCTGACCCAGCGCACGGCGCCCCGCCGCTCGGCGCGAACGGTCGTCGCGGGCTTCCCAAAGTCGTGGGCAAGCACGGCAAGGGTGAGCATGCGCCGCTTGGGGGCCTCCGAGGACTTCCAGCCGTCCAATGTCACCAGGGCGTCGAGGCAGTGCTGGGTGTGCGAAAACACGTCCCCCTCCGGATGCCACTCCGGCTCCTGGGGAACACCGCGCAGCGCGGCGACCTCCGGGAAGTGCCTCAGCCACCCGGTTTCCTCCAGCACAGTCAGGCCCCGCGAGGGTTTCACGGACTTAAGGGCCCACTTCTCCCATTCGCCCCATACCCTCTCGACAGGGAGTTCCGCATAGCTGTCCGCGATGCTGCGGCAGAGCGCGGCCGTCTCGGGGGCGAGGGAAAAGTCAAAGCGCGCCGCAAGCTGGAACGCTCGCAGCACACGCAGGGGATCCTCCACGAACGCCGGGCTCGTGTGGCGGAGCACCCGCGCGGCCAGGTCCGCCATCCCGCCGTGCGGGTCGATCAAGGTCCCCGAGGCGGGATCATAGGCGATCGCGTTGACCGTGAAATCCCGCCGGGCCGCCGCCTCCGCGTCGCCCAGCCCGGGATCCGGCTCGACGGCAAAGCCTCGATGGCCCGCCCCGGTCTTGGACTCCCTCCTGGGGAGACTGAAGTCATACTCGGCCTTGGTCGCGGAGCTGCGCACCTTGACTACGCCAAAGCTTCGCCCGACGACATCCGTCGCCCCGAATGAGGCCAGGGCGCGCCGCAGCGACTCGAAGTCCGTGCCTGCCACCTCGATGTCCAGGTCCTTGGGCTCGAGGCCGAGCAGCCAGTCGCGGACGCCCCCTCCCACGAGTCGCGGGCGGCCGACCCGCCGCACCGCCTCGAACATGGCCCGGAGATCCCCGGGAATGGGAAAGTCAGATGTCATACTCCGATCGCGGTGCAAGGGCCGCGCCGGCTGCAGCAATCCAGCCGGCAACGAAGCCAAGTCCGCCGAGCGGAGTAATCCACACCAACAGGTGAGGCCCGCCCAGCGCGTATGCGTAGAGCGAGCCCGAAAACAGGATGATGCCGGCGGTCCAGAATTTCACCGCCTGGGTGGCGCGCCGCGCGGCAACCCCCGTCGGCGTGCGCCGCATCCACGCCGCCATGCCGAGGAGCGCCAGGGAATGATAAAAATGGTACTTTGCGGCCGTCTCCCAGACTGCCTGGGCACCATTTGCCGCCAGGACGTGACCGAGGGCGTGGGCGCCAAAGGCGCCGAAGAGGACTGCGGTGGCCCCGGACACCCCGGCGGCTAGAAGAGGAAATCGCTCGTGCATAATGTCCGTAAATGGCAGGGAACGGGCCGGTTTACGAGTGAGAATGTGGTGTCCGTGTTTCGAGTTAGGGGGACGGGCGTCCCCGCCAAGCCGCGGTGCGCCTGGCCTGTTGTAGGTCAGCGAGCTTGCTCGCGCTCCGGGATGGCGCGAGCAAGCTCGCTGACCTACGAGGGTCGAAAGGCCCGGACGCGCGGGACCGCCGTCCCTACCCGGTCTCAGTCAAATGGACCCGTTCCCGGGCAAATTGATGGGTTGACACCGCGTGGCGTAATCCTTGCAGTCAACCCCCTTTTCCCATGAAAACCTTTCTAGCCAAGAAGGAGACGGTCCAACCCAAGTGGCATCTGATCGATGCCGAGGGCCAAGTCCTTGGCCGCCTCGCAGTTAAGGCCGCGAACATCATCCGCGGCCGCCACAAGGCCTCCTACACCCCCCATGTCGACACCGGCGACTACGTCGTGGTGATCAACGCCGAGAAGGTGGTCCTCACGGGCAAGAAGGAGGAGCAGAATGAGTACATGTCCTTTTCCGGCTACGTCGGCGGCGAACAGGTCCGCAGCCTGAAGCTTATGCGGCAGCTGCGCCCGACGCACATCATCACCCACGCGGTCAAGGGCATGCTGCCCAAGAACCGCCTTGCGGCGACGATGCTCACGAAGCTGCGGGTGTTTGCCGGCCCGAAGCACACCCACGAGGCCCAGAACCCCGTGAAGATTTCCCTCTGATCCCGCCATGACCGCCCCCGCCAACATCTTCACCGGCACAGGCCGCCGGAAATCCTCCACCGCCCGCGTCCGCATCGCCGAGGGCACTGGCAAGCTCGTCGTCAACAAACGCGATTTCGAGGAGTACTTCAGCCACGAAAATTTCGCCAAGCAGGCCTACGCGCCGCTCCTGACCGTGGAACTCAAGGACAAGATCGATGTCACGGTGAATGTGGCCGGCGGAGGCGTGTCCGGCCAGGCCGGGGCCGTCGCCCACGGCATCGCCCGCGCGCTCCAGAAGATGAACCCGGAGCTCCGCATCCCGCTCAAGAAGGCGGGCCACATCCGGCGCGACCCGCGCGAAAAGGAACGCAAGAAGGCCGGCCAGCCCGGCGCGCGCAAGCGGTTCCAGTTCTCAAAGCGCTGAGTCCGCCTCACTACCGTATCATTTTTTCTACTACCGCCGGCGCGAAATGCGCCGGCGGTCTTTTTTTTGGGGAACACGGGACGCTGCGGGGCGTCACAGGACTGTCCGTCCATGACGGGCACTTAACCCTGTAAGACTGAAAACAAAAATGAATAAACAATCCCTGCTGTTTCTCCTCGGCGCCTGTGCCGCGGGAGCCCTTCCGCTGCGCGCACAGACCAATGCCGCGGCACCGACGCCCCCGGCGGCGCCCGCACCCGCGGTGGTTCCGGCCGCGGCGCCGAGCCTGTCGGTGACGCTCACGCCGTCCTATGTTTCTGAATACATGTTCCGCGGTGAGCGGCTCGGCGGCCAGTCCTTCGAGCCCTCGGTGGAGGCGGACTACGGCAACTGGGCGCTGGGCGTCTGGAGCAATGTTCCCCTGGCCAACCGCGTTCCGGGCCAGTCCAACCCCGAGGTCGATCCCTACGGGTCGTACACGGTGAACCTGAGCGACTCGCTGAGCCTGCAGCCGGGCTTCACGATCTACACGTATGAGAACGCGCCCACGAACCAGGGTTTCTTCCGGTCGACGTACGAGCCCAACTTCGCGGTCAACTATACGATCGACGGCTTCAGGCTCACGCCGAAGCTGTATTACGACCTGATCCTTCGCGGGCTCACTTCCGAGCTTTCGGCGACGTACGCCGTCCCGATGAAGGAGGTCGGCTCCGAGCTCGATTTTACGGGCACCATCGGGAATTACTTTCAGGAGGACGCCGTGAACAAGATCGACAACCCCGGAGCGAAAGCCGCGGGCAACTATTGGCTGCTCGGCGTCTCCGCGCCGTTTACGGTCGCCAAGGACACCAAGGTGACGGTCGGCTGGGCGTACACCGAGGGCACGGGGGCCTACGTCAAGGTGGGTTCCCTCCCCCGCGTCAACAATTCCGAGGCGGTGGGCCGCGGCGTGTTCTCCGCCAGCTTGTCCTACACGTTCTGATCCGGCCCGCGCCGGTCCTTTCCCAGCCCGCGCCGAACCGGCGCGGGCTTTTTTGGTGCTGGGTGCACGTGACTGAAATCGGGTAGGGACGCCCGGCCCGGGCGTCCTGGCATGCATTCGGGCCCATCCGTCATTCCCGGACGGGCGAGCCGCCCGTCCCTACCTCGAAACGCCAGCATGAGTCAGCTTGTCCACGTGCACTCAGTACCGGGCTGTTTTGTTGATTGCATCCGCATCGCGGGCGACAAGGGTTGGTACCTCAAAATGAACGTCGGAATTGTCGGGGCGTCCGGTTACGCGGGCGAAGTCCTTGTGAAGATCCTCCTGGGCCATCCGCAGGCGCGGCTGGCCGCCGTCACGTCGCGCACCCACGCCGGCAAGCCGCTGGCGCAGGTCATGCCGGCGGTCCGCGGCCTCGACCGGGGGCTGTGCTTTTCCGACTCCGATCCGGCCGCTCTCGCGGTCGGGGACATCCCCCTGTTCTTCCTGGCCCTGCCCCACGGGGCCGCCGCCGACTTTGCCAAGGCCCTGCTAGCGTCAGGCAAGCGGGTGATCGACCTGAGCGCGGACTTCCGCGTCTCGGATCTCTCAACCTACGAGCCCTATTATGGAAAGCACCGCGCCCCGGAGCTGCTCCCGCAGGCGCGGTACGTGATCCCCGAACTCACTCCCCCGGCATGGAAGACCGAGGCAAGGCTCGTCGCCTGCCCGGGCTGCTATCCGACAAGCATCCTCCTGCCTCTTGTCCCCCTCCTTCGGGACGGCGTGGTTTCCCGGGAGCACATCGTGGTGAATTCCTTCAGCGGGGTGAGCGGCGCCGGCCGGAAGGTCGAGGAAGGCTACCTTTTCGTCGAGCGGGCGGAGAGCGCCAAGGCCTACAGCCTGACCAGGCACCGCCATCTTCCCGAAATCGAGGAGCAGCTGGCGCTGCACACCGGGGCGCCCACGGTCATCCAGTTCAACCCCCACCTCGCCCCGATGCGCTACGGCATCGCGACCACCATCACGGTCCCGGCGGCCCCGGGGTCCTCGGTGGCGGCCCTGTACTCCTCCTGGAAGGCGGCCTACGCCAACGCGCCCTTCGTCCAGATCCTGCCCTCAGGGGAAACGCCGGACACGGCGCATGTCGTGGGCACCAACCGGATCGACATGTCCGCCGTGCACGACCCGCGGACCGGCAACTTCGTGATCACCTCGGCGGAGGACAATCTCTGGAAGGGCACCAGCGGCCAGGCCGTCCAATGCATGAACCTGTGGTACGGCTGGCCCGAGACCTCGGGCCTGGTTTGACGATTCCGCAGATTGTCACCTTTGGAACGGGAAAAATTCTTGTAAGCTCCGCCGTTTCCGGCACTCATCGCGACCCAGCCCCATGATCGAATTCAACAAAAAAATCCTCTTCGTCGGCTATGGCGCCGTGGCCGAATGCACGCTGCCGATTCTTATCAAGGAGATCCGCGTTCCCGCCGGGAACATCACGATCATGGATTTCGAGAACAGGTCGGCCAAGCTCAAGCCCTGGACCGACCAGGGCGTCCGATTTGTGCGCGACCGGGTGGCCATCGACAACCTGGCGAAGATCCTGGGGAAGCACCTCTCGCCCGGCGACCTCCTGATCGACCTGGCGTGGAACATCGACGCCTGCGAGATCCTCCAGTGGTGCCACGACCACGGCGTCCTCTACATCAACACCTCGACGGAGCTGTGGGATCCCTATGCGGGAGGCCCGAAGACCCCGCCGGTCAAGCGCACTCTCTACTGGCGCCACATGAATGTGCGCAAGCTGGTCGCAAGCTGGAAGGCGAAGGGGCCGACGGCCGTCATCGAGCACGGGGCCAACCCCGGCCTCATCTCGCACTTCACCAAGCAGGGCCTGATCGACATCGGCGAGAGCATGATTGCGGACCGCAAGGCCAAGGGAAAGGCCGCCGAGGAGTTCCGCCGCCTGATC
>Ga0302319_10011450_pt1 | contig 16827 bp, 11 predicted proteins | sample Bog_T0_2_FD_203319 | JGI IMG/M metagenome (GOLD analysis project Ga0302319, IMG submission 203319) | Peat permafrost microbial communities from Stordalen Mire near Abisko, Sweden - Bog_T0_2 | ecosystem: Environmental > Terrestrial > Soil > Wetlands > Peat | place: Sweden: Abisko, Stordalen Mire...
AGCCAGTGCCGCTGGCAGCCGTCGGCGTGACGCTGGCCGGAAAAGTATCTGCCACCGTGACTTGACCCGCACTGGCCGCCCCGCCTACGTTCGAACTCGCTATTGAATACGAGCCTGTCTGCCCTTCAAACAAAGCGCCGTTCACGCTAAGCATGATCGTAAGATCCGGGCCTAATCCGACCGTCACGGCGTTTGTGGCACTGTCGTTGGATACGTTCAGTTCGCCGCCGCCCGAAATGCCGGCGGTGCTGGTTAGCGTACCGCTCGCCGACGCGGCGATGGCCACCGTTGCGGTAATCGCCGGGTAACTCGCGCCGGCGGCCAGCACATCGGTCCGGCTACAGGTTGCGCTGGCAACCGTCTCCGAACAAGTCCAACCAGCCCCGCTCACGGAGATCGGCGCGATGCCAGCCGGGAAACTCTGCGTCAGGCTCACCGGCCCGCTCGAGCCACCTCCGCCCACGTTTGAGGCCGTGATTGTATAGCTGCTGGTGCCACCTTGGGTGAACGTTCCGCTATGCGTTAACGAAATCGTGAGATCGGGCGTGGTATTCACTGCTGAAGTCACTACGGCCGAGTCATTGCCGGTATTCGTCTCACCGCCGCCCCCCACCGAAGCTGTGTTTGAAATACTCGCGGCCGCGCCGTTGCTCACGGACACTGTAATGGCAACCACCGGCAAACTGGCGCCCGCGGCAAGAACAGCGCTGCCGCGGCAGCTTACCAGTTGGTCGCTGAGACTGCACGTCCAGCCACTGCCGGAGGCGGCGCTTGGCGTTAGCCCGGCCGGTAGCAGATCGCTCAAAGTAATGGCGCCGCTTGTCGCTGCGCCTCCCACATTGCCGGCTGTCAGCGTGTATGTTCCAGTGCCGCCTTGCGCTAACGGAGTCGCTGTCATCGTCAGCGTCAGGTCGGAAATCTGCGTCACCGGACTCGCTATCGTATTGGAGTTGTCGGCTGGATTGGTGTCGCCTCCGCCCGCGATGGTTGCCGTGTCCGAGACTGTGGCGGGAACGTTAGCCGCCACGCTGACCGAGACTGAAATTACGCCGTAATTCGCCCCCGGCACAAGCACATCCGCGCGCGTGCAGCTAACCGTTTGCCCGCTGACGGTACAAGTCCAGCCAGTGCCGCTGGCAGCCGTCGGCGTGACGCTGGCCGGAAAAGTATCTGCCACCGTGACTTGACCCGCACTGGCCGCCCCGCCTACGTTCGAACTCGCTATTGAATACGAGCCTGTCTGCCCTTCGACAAGCGATCCGCTTAAGCTGAGGGAAATGTTGAGATCGCAGCCAAGTCCGATGGTCACAGTATTTGTTGCCGAATCGTTGGCCGTATTGGTTTCGCCTCCTCCGTTGACTGTCACCACATCGTTGGACGACACCGGAGCAGCGGCTGCAACATTGACGTTGTAAGTAATGGGTGGGAATGCGGCGCTGCTACCGACAGCATCGCTGCGGGTACAGCTTGCGGTCTGGCCAGACAAGCCGCAGGTCCATCCCGTACCGCTCGCCGAACTCGGAGTCATGCCGGCTGGAAACACATCCGCCACCGTCACCAGGCCGCTGCTTGCCGCGCCGCCCGGATTGCTGATAGTGGCCGAGAAACTGGCCGGCCTCCCCTGCACAAAGCCGCCACTGTTGGTTAAGCTGACGGCCATGTCCGGTACCCCGCCGATGGCCACCGTGTCCGTAGCGGAATCATTGGCAAGGTTCGATTCGCCTCCGCCCGAGACGGCTGCTGAATTCACTGCACTGCCCGCGGCGGTGGGCAGAATGGCCACCGTCAGCGTGATGGCCGGGTAACTCTGCGTGGCCGCCAGCGCGTCCGACCGGCTGCAATTCACGGTCTGGCCCGCGATCGGGCAACTCCAGCCCGACCCGCTGGCACTCACCGGCGTGAGACCTGCCGGCAACGCGTCCGCAACCATAACCGGGCCGGAAGAAGCAGCCCCTCCCACGTTGCTCGCCGTCAACGTGTAAGTGCCGGGACCTCCTTGGGCGAACGCCCCCACGTGCGCCAGTGCCAGCGTCATATCGGCAACCTGAGTGATCGGATTGGTGTTCGAAGCACTGTTGTTGGCGCTGTTCACATCATTGCCTCCCGACACCGCCGCGGTGTCCGTCACGCTGACGCCGGCGGTGGTCGCGATCCCAAACGCCAGCGAGATCGGCGGGAAGCCGCCGCCGGCGGCTAAAGCGTCCGCGCGGGTACACGTTACAACCTGTCCGCTTAGTGAGCAACCCCAGCCGCCGCCGCTCGCCAACGTGGGCGTAAGTCCGTTGGGAAGTGTGTCGCTAACAATAACAACGCCCGCCGTCGCGACCCCGCCCAGGTTCGCTGTGCCAATCGTGTAGGAGCCCGTCTGCCCTTGCGCCCAGGTACCAACCGGCGTCAGCGTAATCGTTAAATCCGCGCCCGCTATTACCGTTACAGAATTCGCCGCCGTGTCGTTGGCGGTGTTGGTTTCCGCACCGCCGGAAATCGTCACACCGTCGGTATAGGAAGGCGCTGCATTCAGGGCGGCAGTAACGGCAAAGCTGATGGGTGGATACGCCGCGCCCGCAGCTAAAGCATCCGCGCGGGTGCAGGAGACGGTTTGTACGGACACGCTGCAAGCCCATCCCGAACCGCTCGCGCCCGAGGGCGTCATACCCGCTGGAAAGACATCGCCAACCGTGACCAGACCGCTGCTGGCGGCCCCACCGATGTTGTTCGCCGTGGCGGTGAACGTACCCGCGCCACCCTGCACAAAGCCGCCGCTATTGGTTAAGCTGACGGTCATGTCCGGTACCCCGCCAATGGCCACCAAGTCGCTTGCAGAATCGTTGCCGGTGTTTGTTTCTCCGCCGCCCGACACAGTCGCCGCGGCCGTGACATTGCCGGACGCCGCTGACGAAACACTGGCGTTGACTGCGATGGCTGGGTAGCCGGCGGCGGCCGCTACTGCGTCGGAGCGGTTGCAACTCACGCTTTGACCACTCACTGTGCACGTCCAGCCAGTCCCGGTTGCCGAAGTTGGGATAACTCCCAAGGTTAAGGTGACGCCAACCGTCACCGCACCAGACGACGCGCCACCGCCGGCATTCGAAGCGATTACCGAGTACGATCCGCTGCCACCCTGCGCAAAGCCGCCCGCGTGCGAGATGGAAACAGTCATATCGGGAAGCGCCGCAACCGCCGAAACGTTTGACGCTGTATCGTTGCTGGTATTCGTTTCTCCGCCGCCGCTCACGCTGGCGGTATTCGTTATACTCAGCGCCACGCTGCTGCTAAATGAAACGGGCAGACTGATGACAGGATCGTTTCCACCTGCTGCCAGGGCGTCGCCGCGTGTACAAGTGACGGTCTGTCCAGCGGTACCACAGGTCCACCCGGCGCCGTTGGCAGTTCCTGGAACGACGCCCGCCGGAAAGACATCCGACACCGTGCGCGCTCCGGAAGTGGCCGCGCTGCCCGCATTTTGCGCGATCAGAGAATAGCTGCCAGTCCCACCCTCGGCAAAAACCCCCGAGTTGGTCATAGACAAAGTGAGGTCGGCGTCGGGGATGACGGTGGTGGCGTCGGAGGAAGAATCGTTAGCTGTGTTGAGTTCGCCACCGCCAGAGACGATAGCCGTATTCGTCAGGCTCGCCGCCGCCGTTGCGCTGACATTTACCGACAGGCTGATGGCCGGGTAACTGGCGCCGATTGCCAAGCTATCTGAACGGGTGCAGGTTACCGTCTGTCCCGCGATACTGCATACCCAGCCGGTGCCGCTGGCAGTCACCGAGGCCAAGTCTCCGGGAACGGCATCGGTTACTGTCACCAGCCCGCTTGATGCTGCCGCACCCACATTTGCGACGGTAAGCGAATACGCCGCGCCTTGTTGGCCTTGCGTGAAGTTTCCAACGTGGCTCTTGGTCACCGTCAAATCCGCGCTAGTGCCAATCGTGACCACATCGGACGCGGAGTTGTTATTGACGATCACTTCGCCTGGAACCGCCACGCTGGCAGTGTTCGTCACGCTGCTGGCCGCCGTTTGCGACACGTTCACCGTCAGCGTGATGGACGGGGCCGAAGTACCGGCGGCTATCGATGCCGCGCGAGTACAAGTGACCACCTGGCCGGAGGTGCCGCAGACCCAACCGCTTCCCACGGCCGAGACCGGCGTCAGATCGCCCGGCACGGTATCCGTGACGGTAACAGTCGCCGCGGTTGCCGCCAGTCCGCCGTTGCTCACCGTCAGCACGAAGGTATCCCCTTGCTGCCCTTGCGAGAAGTTTCCGCTATGAGTCTTGGTAATGGTAAGGTCCGGCTCCTGAATCACCGTCGTCGCGTCGCTCGCCGTATCGTTCGATGTGGTGATTTCTCCGCCGCCCGAAACCACTGCCGTATTGGTAACGCTTGCCGGCGCGTTTCCGGCAACTGCTACGGTTAGCGCAATCACGGGATACGCGGCGGCCGCCGCCAGCGCGTCCGAGCGATTGCAAGCTGCCACCTGGCCGCTAATCGAACACGCCCAACCTGTGCCTGCGACAGCCGTTGGCGTAAGACCCGCGGGCAAAGTGTCCGAGACAGTGACTGCGGCCGTGGTGGCAGCTCCGCCCGAATTTGTGACCGTGATGCTGTACGCTGCCCCAGTCTGTCCGACAGTAAAGCTTCCGCTATGCGTTTTGGTAATCGTAAGGTCGGCAATGGCAGTTACGGTGACGGTGGCACTCGCGCTGTTATTGCTCGGATTCGCGTCGGGTTCACTCCCGGTCACGCTGACGGGGTTGACGGCGCTGCCCACTGTATTCGCCATGGCAGTGAGAGTGATGGTTGCATTAGCGCCCGACGCAAGCGCACCTAAATTACATGTGACGGTTGTCGTGCCGGTGCACGAGCCTTGACTGGCCGACGCCGATACATACGTTACTCCGGTTGGAAGAGCATCGGTTAGCGCCGTGGTTGCACTGGTAATAGGCCCGGCATTTGCCACGGTCAAGACGTACGTGATTGTCCCGCCATTTGAAACGGAATTTGGCGTGGCCGATTCGGTCACCGATAAGTCGGCCCCCTCGCGCGAGGTGCTCTGCTGGTTGGCGCTGTTGTTTGCGGTGTTGGAATCGGCCTCGTTGCTGGTAACCGAAACCACGTTGGTGAAGGTGCCTATGGTCGATGCCGTCATCACCATTGTGACGATTACATCGGAGCCATTGGCGATTGTGCCGATGTTGCAGGTCACCGTACTGGTTCCCGAGCACGTCCCCTGCGTCGAACTCACAGAGACAAAGGTGAACTGCGTCATCGGCGTATCGGTGGCCACAACGCCGGTTGCCACCGAAGGGCCGCTGTTGTGAACGTCTATGGTGTAGGTGACATTGCCCCCGTACGCCACCGGATTTGGCGAGCCGTACTTTGTGACCTGCACGTCCACCTGCGCCGCCGTCACTGTGCTTGTGGCACTAGCCGAATTATTTGCCGAATTGGAGTCGGCTTGGTCTGCCGTCACGCTGGCGGATGCCGTAATCGAGCCGGCCGAGTTAGGCATTACCACCACCGTCGCTGTCGCCTGGCTGCCGCTGTTCACAGACCCGAAACTGCAAGTGACCACTCCACTGGCCTGGGAACACGAGCCAGCGCTCGGCATCGCCGATAGATAAGTGACGCCAGCCGGAAGGGTGTCGGTCGCAATCACGGTGGTGGCGGTGTTCGGGCCGTTATTCTTCGCTGTCAGCACGTATGTCAGGTTTGTGCCCGCATACACCGGCTGTGGCGTTGCTATATTGGTCAACTGCATGTCGGCCACCGGCGTGATTACCGTGGATGTGGTTGAGGTATTGTTGGCCGTATTCGGATCGCCCACGTCGGCAGAAGCGACGGTGGCCGTGTTGCTTCGCGGTGTCGTCGTATTCGTGGCAATGATTTGAACCGTCACTGTCGCACTCGAGCCGTTCGTTAGCGTTCCCAAATTGCAAACCAGCGTGGTGCTGGCATTGCATGTGCCCTGGCTGGGCGTCGCGGAGACGAAAGTTGCGCTGGCAAACGTGTCCGATACAGAAACGTTGGTGGCGTCATTAGGGCCGTTGTTCACTACGCTCAGGGTGTAGGTGAGCGTGCTGCCTTCCTGGACCGGATTTGGACTCGCGGACGACATAATGGCAAGGTCGGCCATTGTTGAAGTCGAAGAAACGTTCGTTGTGAGGCAGTTATTGCCAGGGACCGAATCGGAAGGGCTGGCCGCTGCTATGCACGGGCTGTTTGATAGCGTGCCGGTGGAATTCGCAGTGACATTTAGGGTGATTGCGTTGGCGCTACTCCCGGAAGCAAGAACCGCCGCGCTGGTGCATGTCACTGTTCCAGAAGAATTCGCACAGCTCCAGCCCGTACCGGATGCACTCACGTAAGTCAAACCCGCGGGTAGAACATCCGTGAGAGTGAGGCCCCCGCTGGTGGCGAAGGGTCCATTATTCTTGGGTGTGATGGTGAATTTGACGGCAGCCCCCTGCGCTACCGGATTGGGTGACACCGTCTGACTGGCAATAGTCATGTCGGCGGACGGCGAGGCGATAGTCTCGCTGCCGGTGGATGTGTTGTTTGACGATACCGGGTCTTGCCCGGTGCTGGTGATGGTCGCGGTATTTGTCGCCGTCCCAGCGGTGGAGGAGGCCGTTGTGTTGATGGTGATTGTGGACGAAGCTGCTGAAGCAAGCGACGCCGCCATGCTGCATGTGACCACTCCCGAGGCCTGATTGCAGGTCCAACCTGTGCCTGCCGCCGAGACATAGGTCACGTTAGCCGAGAGCGTGTCAGTCACCGTGATACTGGTTTGCGCGCTCGGGCCGTTGTTCTTTGCCGTAAGCGTATACGCCAGCGCGGCCCCCGTCGCGATTGTTCCGCCGGTCGGCGATTGCGTGATCTGCAGATCGGCGCCTGGTTGCACGACGGTGCTAGTGGAAGCGGTGTTGTTGCTTGAATTGGGATCGGCCTCGGTGGCGGAAATCGACGCCGCGTTTGTCACAGTTCCCCCGGTTGAAGTAATTTTCACCGTCACCACAACGCTTGGCAGCGCACCCACCGCCGTCGAACCAGACCGGGTACAAGTTATCGTGCTGCTGGCATTTGCGCACGTCCAACCCGTTCCCGAGGCCAATGTGTAAGTTGAGCCCGCCGGCACCGGATCGGTGATGGTCACATTTGTTGCCGGGGAAGGACCGGCGTTAGCCGAAGTAATCGTGTAAGTGAGCGTTGCGCCTCCGACTACGGGTGATGGCGAAGCGCTTATGCCGATGCTTAGATCGGCACCCACATTTACCGTCAGACCCTTGCTCACACTATTGTTAGTTGTGTCTGGATCCGTTTCCGTCTGGGTGACACTGGCGGTGTCCGTGTACGTACCGGCAGCGGTGGTCGTCGCCACGATGGTGATGGTAGCCGCGCCGTACAGGGCAAGGGAGCCAATGGAGCATGTGATGGTGGTGGCGCCGGAACAGGTGCCTTGCGTCGGTGTGGCGGAGACCAGCGTGAGGGAAGACGGCAACACATTCGTCACAACCACGTTTGTTGAAGGGTCAGGCCCGTTGTTGGTGGCGGTGACCGTATAGGTGACGTTTGCGCCGGCGGTGACGGGGTTTGGGGATACGCTCAGGCCGATAACGTCATCCGCGGACTGCCCCCAGCTAAGCGCCGGAAATGCAGCCAGCGCCAGCAGCGATAACAGCAAAATCGGTGCGAGTCTGGGACTTACAAACGAGCGCGCACGGGAAAGCACAAAGGAGCATCGGCCTGTTCCGCGCGCAAGAGTAGCAATCTGACGGTGTACCGTCCTCAGATTATTCCGTGCCTTACCGTTTATATCTCTGGAGCTGCCATGGGAATATTCGCCACAGCTTGAAAGTGCAGCGAAGTCAGCGGAGTTTTCATGCGACCGGATTTATTGATCACGAAGACAATTGGAGCGACAGCTAGCGATGCGAATTGAAACGAAGCCGACGTTGAGGTCAATGAATTCTTGCGCGTCGTCGACAGGTCCGTCAACGAACGTCCCAACGGTCCAGCCGCCACACCAGGACGACATCGATCTCCCGGCGCCGCGCCGCATCGATCAGTTGTTGGCGTTGTTCGCGTGCAACGGCACCGGAGCCCACCTCTCTACTAACCGTTTCCATGCCAATGAGCGTCTTTCCCGCTGAGGCCAATCCGCGGAATAGCGGAAGAAGCCGCCTCACAGCCGGAAGTAAAAAGCTATCCAATGCAGCCCCGCCGGAGGCAGGGCTGACATCTAGCACGCTTAAAGATGTGCTAGCCAGTGCCAGCTAAAAGAGTGGCTGTATCATTTTGCTTTCTCCGGCCGCAATCGGTGACCGCCCCCACAACCGGGATGCTTCGGGGGCTGCGCAAAGCATCACGCAAACGGCTTCAGGCGCCCCAGGTTGGGGCGCTGCCGGCCTCGCCGACTCTATCACTGTCTCCAGGGTCCCGCTTTCGTCCGGGCAGATCTATAACCTTAAGTCGAACGCTCTGCCGCACTGCATGCCGCTGCTCACTTACAACATGAAGCCATTAACGACCGACAATACCGGGCTTGGATGGGGCTCTATGTGGACGGCGGTTCGACGAGGCCGGATGTTGTTTGCGATGACGGGAACTGGCTCAAAAAGTGCGCGCTGGCATCTTGCGCCGCGTGACAGCCCAAACCGTCATGGAGGAATACAACGCGGCTTAACGGAAGCGGCAAATGGGAGAAGGCAGTCGAGGGCTAAAAATAGAGAGACACCATTGTGAACGAACAGCAGATATGCGGTCACCTGCGGGATGATATTGCAGATCTAAAAGCGCGGCTAGAGAAATAGACAGTGACACTGTGCGCATTACTCAGACTCGAAGATCTTGGTCACTGCGCCATATTCGCCAATGAGCAATTGCCGTTTCTTGAAGATCATGTTCAACAACAACAGAATCCCAACCACATCCTTGCATGTCGTTCGGCGGGCGACGCCCGAACGATAGAAGCAGACGACACGTCACAGACTTCCCGGACAAAAGCCGGACATAAAATCTCAACGTCGTCTGCAAACAGCTCATAAATAGAGCCTTAGTATTCAACCAGAGAGGTCTGCAAAACCTTTATTCGGCGGTTCGATTCCGCCCCGCGCCTCCATCTTTTCAGCGTAAATCCATTATTTTGCAATCGAATCCTGACGGGTTTCCCCTCACGGCCCCTAACGCCCCAAACCTACAAAAAACAGCCTAATTCGGGAGTGGTCCCGCGCGATTCCCGCAGAAAAGCGAACGCGCGAGATCACGCCGCTGACCAGAAAGATTGAAGGACGGGGAGGGACTTAGCTATGCCCGAAGAAATGGATTGCGGGACTTTCGCGGGACCCCCAAAAGCCGACCCCTCTAACGACCAGCTTGGTGAACCGACAGCATACCATTATTTAAGTCATCTTGATTGAGGTGGAATATTTCATTACGCTTCGAATGCCATCGTGGCCAAGGATCGCCGCGAGTTGAGGTAGATCCACCTTCTTGCTTCGAATCGCCCGTGTCGCGAAGGTATGCCGTAGATCGTAGAGTCCGAACGGCGCATCCACCTTTGCTTGCTGCGTTTCGATAGTGGACATCGAGAGCGGAAGTTTTACATTTCGTTCCGCATGGAACAGATTCCTGGTACCCGCTTTCTCAGCAGCAGCTTTCAGGCGACCCAGAATCTCGCCAGCTTCGCCAGCGAACGGTAGCATCCGCTTGGCCGCTGCGGTTTTGCCCCCAACAATTCTCAACTGGGAGGGCTGGAAATCAGTTGGCTCAAGATCGACATGGCCGGTTTCGAGGACGGCTATCTCCTCCGGCCGACAACCCATCAGAATCGCCACCCGCCCCAAATGATGCGATTGGAAGAGCTTGAGCGCTCGAAGCTTTTGCAAAGTACCAATTCTCTTCTTCTGGTGTCAGCATGTGGATTCTCACGGCCTCCTTGTCAGATGGGATCTCATCCGAATCGACAGGGTTCGTATGGCACCAGTCTTGACAATCCCACATTTGAAGAACATCCCCAGACTAGTCATGTCGTGACTTACTGTGATGCGTTTTACGGGTCGGCCGTTCTTCTGCGGCTGTGTGAGCCGCCATATTTTGTACTCTTGCGTGTCGCTTCGGGTGATCGCCGATACTGGCTTCCTCTTGAAGTAGCTCTTCAGGCTACTGAAGCGTCCCCGAATTCGTTTGTAGGAGCTGATTTCTTCGGCGTTTGTTTCTATCAAAGCCGTGTATCGCCGGTAAATGGTTCGTCAGCGGCTTTCAACCCTCGGTCCAGGGACTAAGGGGCAACCGAATTCGCCGTTTCTTCTTTTCCACAGTAGATCTTGTTGTTTGCAGCGCGAGAGCTGTTTACAACCGCCTGAGAGGGGATGACGCTGTTCTCGGCATGACGCAAAAGCGATTGCTCGGGCGATAGATGCCATTCCTCAGCGAATCGCTCCTGGCAATACCGCGCACAAAACTCCCAGAAAGACGCGTCAGATGGTCGCGGGTGGGAGCGCCAACTATTCAGGAACTGTACGGGGTTATTGCCGTCGACGCCGAACGAAACTCACAAATCGTCCGGGACGTCGCGCGGGCAATGTCGACGCCGAACGAAACTCACAAATCGTCCGGGACGTCGCGCGGGCAATTGCGAATGGTAGATCGCCGCTGGTGTTGTCCGGGAGGACCGATCGCGTCGAATGGCTCGGCGCACGGCTGCGGGAACATATGGAGCGAGTGTTCATGCTGAAAGGCGGCATGGGATCAAAACAGCGTGCGAAGGTGGCACAGGAATTCGCGGAGACCGAGAACCTGCCGCGAGTGATCGTCGCGACCGGCAGTTACATCAGAGAAGGCTTCGACGATTCGCGGCTGGACACGCTCTTTCTGGCATGCCTATCTCCTGGCGATGGCACCCTGCAAGAGTACGTTGGGCGGCTTCACCGGCTCCACAATAGTAAGAAGGTTGTGGAAGCTTACGACTACGTGGATTACTCCATCCCCATGCTTGCAAGAATGTTCGAGAAGCGCTTGCGGGGTACAAGGCGCTGGGGTATTCAATAAGTCCCGAGGCTGAGACGTTGGTGGTCCGGTGAAGCGTAGCTTCGTTTTCCTGCGCCTTTACACAGTCTGTTTTACATCCTCTTTCATATCCACGACGGCCTGACCCGCCTGCGGAGCCTCAAGCCTGGCCAGTCTCTCATCCAGCCTGGCAAGAGAGGCTTCGGAAGGAGTCTGACTCCGGAAAATGGGGTTGTTGACCCACCAATCCATACCCATTTCCTTGGCCTTATCCACCGAACAAATAACCAGGCGGATCTGGATGGATAGTAACTCGATGTCTACTAGCTTAATCTTTATATCGCCGGCGATAACTACGCCTTTGTCCAGCACCCGCTCAAGAACGTCCGACAAAGACGCGCTCTGCGAATTGTGCATTACTGCCTGCATCATGAATTCTCCTGTGTTAAAAAAGTCTTCCTAACGGTCCCAGATCGAGGTCCAGGTCCTGCTCTTCGAGGCCGAACTCTCGGCGCAGCCTATCGATCTCTTCCGCTTGCCGCATCAGCGTGAGGCCGAGCCTCTCGATCTGTTCCTCGCTGAGCGAGCCGGCATCGATGCGCCGGACCGCTTGGCGCTCCAGCACTTCGTGCAAGAGCTTGATGAGGGTGAGGACGATTTGCCCAAGTCCGTTCTTGAGATGGTCCTGATCCAGATCGAGGCGGCGCCCGCCCGCAGTCTCGTGGCGCGGCGCGCGCAGTTGGATTTGCCCCTGCTGTTGCATCACCAGCGCAAAGTCTCGTAGCGCTTCAGACTCAACCCGCGTTGTCTCAACCGTATCCATTAGTCGCCCCCTTTTCCGGCGCTAGTCGCCAAGCTCTGGCACGCGGTCTCGATTGAAGTCAAGACCAGATGCAAGCCCAAGTACAGTAAGTCCACGCCGGCCACTGAAATGGTCACCTCGCCGGCCACGACCACACCCTTATTCAGCACGCGGTCCAGCACCTCGCACAGCGAGACGCGTTCGCTTTCCTCCAACGCGCCCAGTGCAGGCGTGAAGCGCTCTTCGCCGGTTGCTGTTTCCCGCCGGGTCACTGGCTGACCAGTTCCTGTCTGGCGGGCTCATAGAGGCGCTGCCCAAACTGATCGAGCCGCTCCGGCCCGGCTAGCGCCGGCTGCCGGTAAACCAGCGGCTGTTGCTTCTCCGGGAACATCCGGCGGAAACTCTCCGCCACCGCCAGTTCCCTCCGCCGCAGGGTCGCGCAAAAGCGGCAATCGCCCGGCGGCGTCATCAGGTTCAGAAACACCAGCGGCACGGCCATGCCCAGCAGGTCGCAGGCGGCCAGCAGATCGCCGGTCTCCTCCAGCGCCATGCGGGTGGGTATGCTCACCGCATAGAGCACAGACTTAGCGGGGTCGCGCAGCAATTCGCGGAGTTTTTTCAAATTCCGGGAGATCGCCACCAGTTCGTCGGCGAATTTGGGCAAGCGCAGAATGCCCTCGTATTTGAGAAAGAGGTTAAAGAAGGCCTTCAGCCACTGGTTGATAACTTCCGGTAGTTCCAGCAGGCGGATCAGGTGCCCGGTGGGGGCGCAATCCAGCACGAAAAGATCGTACTTGTCGCGAGCCAGGAACTCCAGAATGCGCGTGAGCGCCATAATTTCGTCTAGTCCGGGCGGCGCCAGGTCGAGCATCTTTTCGAGAACCGCGCGGTCGAAAGTCAGGTCCCAACCGTGCGACACGGATTCAAGCAGACTCTCCATATCCTCGGCGTAGCGCGTTCTCAGCCGTTCAAACTCCTTTTTGGCGTCGATTTCCATGGCGGTCAGGCCCAGCAGGAGCACGGCGGGCCGGGGTCCGATTCCCGCTTGCATGCAGGCGGAGAGTGAATGGGCCGGATCGGTGGAAAAAAGCAAAACGCGCTTCTCCGGGAAGTCGCGGGCCAGCCGCAGGGCGGTTGCGCACGAGAGCGTGGTCTTGCCAACGCCGCCTTTGCCGCCGAACAGGACAAACTGTATGCGCGAAGAAAGAGGCGCGGCCGGATGCAGCACGGCTGGCTCGAACGACAAGCCAGGCTTAGCGGTGCTTACCGGCGATCGGGTGATCGGGCGCGGCTGTTCCCAGAATGCGGACAGTGGCTCAAGTCCGCGAACCTCTTCCGCGAACAGCTCCATTCCCCAGGCCGTACAGGGGGCCTTCATCTCAGCCAGTAGCCGTTGGATCTGGAACTGCTCCACCGACGCAGCAGTCGAGCACGTTTGGCAATCGCCCTCGAAATGCAGCCGGTTCACGATTAGATCCGATACCGGTATCTTGCGGCTTAGCAGATCCTTTAACAGCGCCAGTGTAACCTGCACGGCAAGCGGCTCCGCAATAGTGACGGGAATGAATTGGCAATGCACGGGGTCGTGCAGCAAAGTTTCCATTTGCCGCAGCGAAGATTCCCATTGGGTAACAAATAGGTCCAAGCGGTCCGGGCTGGCGTTGCGGCTGAACACCCGCCGCATATAGCGGGGTTTGGCCAGCATCGCTTCCAACATGGCGAGCCAGCGCCGAATCAGCTCCGGCATGGCCAGCAGACGCAGCGTGTGGCCGCTGGGCGCCGTATCAACCACAATGCAATCGTAACGGCGGGTCTGCACCCAGGAGGCGATCTCGAAGAAGGCCATCAACTCATCCAGACCAGGCAGCGACAAGCTCAGGAAGCCATTGATATCATCATCGTCCAGAAATGTGCCGGCGGCGGCTATTTCCCGCAGCATTGGGCCGTTTTGCTGCTGGAATGCAGCCAGGTATTGCGAGGCGTCGAGCTCGAGCACCTGCAGGTTGCCGGCAGGCACATGGCCGTCTAGACTGTCGCGCAGGGAGTGGGCGGGGTCGGTCGAGACCAACAGCAAAGAACGGTCGGGAGCGAGCCGGGAGAGGCGCAACGCCGCCGCAGTGGCGCAGGTCGTCTTGCCCACTCCACCCTTGCCGCCGAACAGCAGGAGCCGGCGACCTTGCAGGTCGAAAAACGATGGCATCGGTGCGCTCATGCCGATCTCCCGGCGGCCTTAAGGATGGCCAATCTCGTGCTCAGTCACCACGACATCTTCAGTGTCTTGCGATTCTTCGATTTCTTCGCCGTTTTTGATGCGACGCTCGATGGCGTCCAGCCGGTCCAGCAAGATTTTCTCCGCGGCATCGAACTGTTGTTCGGTAATCTGACTGGTTTCCAGTTGCATGTAGAGGAGCCTCAGTTGTTCGGTAACCGACTCGGCTTCGCCAGCGAGTTCCTTCTGGACGACTCGATTGATCTCCTCGAAGATCCAGAAAATGCCGCGCACAGGGGAAGTAACGATATCGTCTATCAGAAACATTCATTCCTCCAGATCGAGTTCGAGCTCGACAAAGTTATGCGGCGCCCAAGGTCCGCTGTAGTCGAAGGCGAAATTGTTATCGAACAGCTTGGCGGCCGCCTGCACGGTGGCGGAAAACTCTTCCTGCGCCTCGCGCGGCACGAGGCACGCTAGGTTCATCACCTCGCGCTCAGTGCGGCACTGGTTAACCTTGAATTCCACACATACGGAGACGAGCGCCTGCTGCATCTTCGCGGTATGCTGCTCCCGTTCTTCCGTGAGCCGGCGGTCGAACATTCGCCCGAGCTCGATCTTCTCATTGCGCGTTAGTTCGCGTCCCGCACCCGCCACACGGTCCCGCGCCGCGCGTAATTCAGCGTCCGTGTTGACGAAATACTCGAAGATATTCGGCGTGTCCCAAGCTACTCGCAATCCCATTTCAATCTTGCCGGCCACGCGCCGGAGCTGACCCTGGAAGGAATGGCGGTTACGAACCAGCATTCGACGGATGGCCTCCGGGCTGGCGGCCACTGAGCCGAACGCCATCGGCAGCGGCGTTGTTTCGGCCAGCAGACACTTAAGCACCGACTGATGGGCAGTGAGGTTGGCGCGCGCCGGCCGGATTTTGGAATCAGCCAGGCCACTCACCACTGCGGCTATGCGTCCGTCGCTGATCGTATGCACGTCCTTCCCTTCAATACCCAATGAAGGATAAGACCGTGGTTCAATGCCCTCCACAATGGCATAAATATAGTTCTTTCCACTGGCCACAGCCGTCTCGCGCGGCTGGGCCGGGAGCGTTGCCACACTGCTGCTGGATCTCATGGGCTCGTCCTCATTCGCAGGCTGACCGCACGCCGGTCCGCTACCATCTTGCGCCTAAGTTCAAATTGCAGACGGCGTGATTGGGCCGCCAACCTGCGGCTCCACTCATGCAGCACCCGCACCGCGCCTTCGGTGCCCAGCGGCGCGCCGCCAACTTCCAGGCCGATACGAAAACTCGCGCGGCGGCGCTGCGTGGGGATGTTGGCGCAGGTCTCGATAGCCGGTATGTGCTGAGGCATAAGCTGGTTCTTTCAGTAACGGATCTTGAATCCGCCGATGCCGCGCCGCGGAGCGGGTTGCAGATGGAGTCCGGGCAAATGCGCCACTGATTCTTTGTCTACAGCACCCACCGCCTGGAGCAGGTCTTGCTTGGCTTTCTCGATCTCCACCAGACGGGCGTCGATCATAGCCATTCGCTCACTGGCGCTTTTGCGTTCCACGCCCCGCCGCGCCCGTTCCATCTCCAGGCAACTGATTTGCATGTAGCTCCGGTAGGGCAAGGAGAACTGATCCACCCGGGCGGAGAGGGTACGGATGTTTTTCAAACTTCTGATGTGACTCGCCATGTTCTTACTCCGTTTCCGTTTCACTTCCGTTGCGGCGGTGGTTGGCGCGGTGCGGTTTCGGGCCGGTGCCGCAGATTCTGGCCATGCTTTCGGCGATCTTCTGCCGGACCGCATCCTGTTGTTCGCCCGTGACTTTGCCTGTCTCGGTGGCGAGAACGTCGTGACAGACCCATTGGAAGGTGGCGTCTTCCAACCTCGCATGCGCATGGCGGTAGGCCAGTATCCGCGCGATCACAATGCTGGCGCGAATGGTCGGCCGGTGATTATTGACGCTGGCGCCGCGCAAATCCCGGACAATGTCCACGATAACCTCGACGTCGGCACGCGCCAAACCCGATTTAGCGATCCCAATCCCAATCTCGGTCTCGCGGTCGAAGTTGCCCAGGTGCAGCGTGATGAGCCTGTCCATCAGAGCGTCTTGCGTCTTGTGAACACCCGCATACTCTTCCGGGTTGGAAGTAAAGATCGCGCGGAAGTTTGGATGCACTTCCATGTAGCCCGCGCCGGTTGGCCGCAGCGCCGGGAGATTCAGGATTTTCTCCTCCAGGACGCTGAGCAGGGCGTTGTTGGCTTCCGGCCGGGAGCGGTTGAACTCGTCGTAGATCAAGGTATTGCCAGCGGCACAGGCGGTAGTGAGGCGGTTGTCCATCCATAATGCGCTCATGTTCTCTTCCGTCTTGATGACGGAGTGAATATAATTGTCGATCAGCTTCGACTTGCGATAACCGGTATCCTTACCCACCAGGTCGGAACTGCCGAATTCGTCATCGCCATGGATAAGCGTGACCGGACGTCCGAGCTTGGCCGCCACGTGGAACGCCAGCGTGGTCTTGCCGGTTCCCGCCGAACCGGCGAAATGGACGGCATAACCAACTTCGAGGTAGGCCAGCGCCCGTTCGGCCAGCATCTGAATGTGCGGGGTTGCCACAAACGCGTCGCTGGCCTCAGGCAGAACATCGTCGCCTTGCGGCTGCATTCTCAGCACAACCGTTCCGAAGCCGCCACGGTCTGTATCCGGCAGCGGAATACTCATCTGTTTTCTGCGCGCAAGACTCATTAATGCTTCCTCGATCCCTTGAACGACGGTTTGTGCGGCTGCTGGCGCTTAG
>Ga0302319_10011451_pt1 | contig 16825 bp, 8 predicted proteins | sample Bog_T0_2_FD_203319 | JGI IMG/M metagenome (GOLD analysis project Ga0302319, IMG submission 203319) | Peat permafrost microbial communities from Stordalen Mire near Abisko, Sweden - Bog_T0_2 | ecosystem: Environmental > Terrestrial > Soil > Wetlands > Peat | place: Sweden: Abisko, Stordalen Mire...
GCAGTTCGCAAACAATGTCTGGGGACTGGCGCCCGAGGTATCCATCGATCGCAGCGAGGGACTGAGTCTTGGAACGCTCCCGACAGTGAATAAGCGCGCGTATCCGGCTGAGATGCGCCAGCAGGTTATGGATGCGGTGACGTGGATTCACGGAAGACAGGCAGTTCGTTTGGGCTACGACTATAACCACGTGACGGATGTTCTCGATGGCTTGAATGGCGAGAACGGCGCGTATTCGTACGCAAAGCTGGGCGACTTTCTCGCGGATATGCTGGCGCCGGACAGCTGCGACGGAACGGCGAACGGAGAGGGCCACTACCCCTGTTACACGCAGTTCCGCCAGACGGTCGGCAGTCCCGACTGGAGTTTCGAGACGGCCGACTACGCCGCATATCTCGCCGATGAGTGGAAACCGCGAGCCGGACTAACCCTGACCCTTGGCCTGCGTTACGAATATGAGCGGTTGCCTGATACAAATGTGGCGCTGCTAAATGCCGACATTCCGGAGACGGCGCACTTGCCGCAGAACCGCGACGACTTCGGGCCGCGCGCGGGATTTGCGTGGGACCTATTCGGCAATGGGCGAACCGTGTTGCGCGGCGGCCTCGGCATATATTACGCGCGCGTGCCCAACGCGACGGTGTTCAGCGCGCTGACGTCAACGGGATCGGCTCATTCACCGCGGACGTATTCCTATCGCCCCATGGATGCGGGAGCGCCGGCATTTCCGCATGTTTTTTCGAGCAACGACAATCCTTACGTCGATCCCACTGCGCCCAATCATAATTCGACCGCGCCAGAGGTCGCTTATTTCGATCCGCATTTTCGGCATCCACAGATCAATCGGGCGGAGTTGTCGCTGGAACAGGCTCTGGGCCTGAGAACGGACCTTACGTTCACGGGAATGGCGACCGATGGCCACCATCTGACGCAGTTCATCGATACGAATATCGATCTGAACGCGACCGCAATGATCTTCTACAGCGTGATGGCTCCGGGAAACGAGGGGGACGCAGGGCCGTTGGCGAGGGCGAGCAGTCAGGTATCTGGCCACACGAATCTGGTCTACGCGCCACAGAGGTTCTACTACCAGCGGCTCAATCCGGCGTACGGCGCGATCACGGACATGATGAGCGTGGGTAACTCCAGCTATCGCGCCGCCATGGTGCGGCTGACGCGGCGGATGTCGCGGACGCTGGAAGTAAACGCCGGATATACGTGGGCGCACGCGATCGACGATCACCCGAGTCAGTCGACCTTTGCGGATCGGAACGATGTGTACGATCCGGCTGACCTTCGACTGGAGCACGGAACGTCAAATTACGATGTGCGGCAGCGGGTGGCGGGGGGAATCGTCGTGCGGGAGCCGTGGCGGAAGCGCGGCCCGGCCGAGGTGCTGTTCGGCGGCTATTCGCTGGCGGCGGCGGGAGCGTGGCATACCGGACTTCCTTACTCCATGCGGACGATGGGCCCAGTGCCTACACCTTCCTGCTCTTACGAGAACTGGCTCGATGCGGGCGGGGTGACGGGAGACGGGGCGAATTGTCTCAAAGTTGTGCAGCAACCGGACGAGACCTTCACCAACAGCACGGCGGGAATGGCCGTTCCCCTTGCGAGCCTGGGGCAGAGCCTCAACGGATCGGGGGGCGAGGATCTCATCCCGCCTGTCGGGCGCAATACCTATCGCTATCCGGCGGCGGTGAATCTGGATTTGCGCTTCACGAAGAAAATACGTATCAGCGACCGTTCCTCATTGGAGCTGATGGGCGAGGCGTTCAACGCGCTGAACCACCGGAATGTGACGGAGATGCAGACAGTGGGCTATCGGGTAAGTAACGATACAGCCCACGCGAACATGGCGACGCTCACCTGGCAGAGCGGGATGAAGCCGGGCACGAAGACCGTGATGACGAACGGCGGCACAGAAACGCAGTATGTGTACGATCCGACGGCGGCGTTCGGAGGCGTGACCAACGCGAACAGCCATGCGATAAGCCGTGAGCGGCAGATCCAAATTGGCGTGAAGTTGGGATTCTAGAGCAATTTGTAGCTGTCACTGGACTGTTTTCCACCGAAATTTCCACTCCAGACCCCAACATTTCCCTTCAGCGTCGGCGGAAATCCATGCTGTAATTAATTCGACGTTCATCCAGCCGTGCAAACGTAGAGGGCAGATCCACGTTCGATCCCCCCAACTTGGAAAATCCAGGGGGTCCTCATCGGCCTCCTGACAAAAGCAACATCACCTCTTGAGGCCAGACCAATGAAAAAGCTTTTCGGCAAGCATGCCATCGCTGCTTTCTGCGTTGTTTTCTCCGCTCTGCTGACTCCACAATTTTCCCTGGCGCAGGAAACGCTGGGAGGTCTGAACGGTACGGTTACGGACATTTCCGGCGCTGCGATGCCGGCAGCGACCGTGACGGTCGTCAGCGAGCAAACCGGGCTGACGCGATCCACTACCACGCAGAAGACGGGATACTGGGAAATCCTGAATCTGCCGGTGGGGACCTATAAGGTGACGGTGACCGAGCAGAACTTCGAGACGGTGGATTATCCCGCCATCGAAGTGCAGGAGATGCGCGCTGCCACGATCAATTCTTCATTGCAGCCGGGAAAAGTAACCGAATCGGTGACAGTAACGGCGAATCCGCTGCTGAATGCGACGGATACGACGAACGGGTACACCCTGGACAGGGCCCAGATTGAGACGACACCGCTGGCGACCGGCAGCTTTACGCAGCTCGCGGTTCTGGCTCCGGGTGTGAACGCAGAATTGCTGAGCGGGATCGACACGAATGCCGGATTGGGTAACCAGAACATCTGGGCGAACGGGCAGCGCGCCACCAGCAACACGTTCCAGGTAAACGGAACGGACGTGAGCAATATTTTCAACGGCATGAGCTCGAGCGGCGATGCGTCGCAGCGATACAACTTCAACATTGGCGGGGGCAGCACATCGAGTACCTCATCGGCGGGCTCAGCCAGCATCGGTGGCGCGTCGCAAACGAGCACTTCCGTCTACGGTTCGAACGGGAACAGCTTGCCTTCACCACCGCCGGAGTTTCTGCAGGAGCTGCGGGTGAATACGTCGATGTACGACGCGCAGCAGGGCGAGACGGCGGGCGCCCAGATCGATGTGAACACATCGACGGGCACGAATGCGTTCCACGGGCAGTTGTTTGGGAGTTTCGCCAACAACGCCATCAATGCGGATCCGTTTTTCTTCAAACAGCAATATTTGCTTTCGGGGGAGGGAGTGGGGGCGTTTCCCGCGTCGCTGGCCAATCCCGCTCTGCATCGCTGGACGACGGGTGCGACGGTGGGCGGGCCGATTTTCAAGAACAAGCTGTTCTTCTTTGCGGCATACCAGCGATTGTATGATTCAGACGATTCGACCGGCCTGTCGCAGCTGACGGTTCCGAGCGGACTGACGAACGACCGGTCGACGGCAGGACTCACAGCTGCAGCGACGAGCTGGAACAACGGTAAGGCATATACAGGCGCGATCAGCCCCATCGCAGAGGCACTGCTGCAGGCAACTTTGCCGGGTGGCGGCTTCCTTATTCCGTCAGCTCAGACTTCGGCTGCGTATCAATACGGCGTTCCGAACGTGACGCTCATCGGCACGTCGGTGTTGTCGGGCGATCAGGGAACCGGTTCGCTCGATTATGAGCTGAGCAACATCGACCGCCTCTCGGCGAAATATTACTACCAACGCGATCCTGCATCGAGGCTTTACGGGATGTCGGCGGTTGGTGGATTTCCGCAGTCGCAGAGCAATGGCGCGCAGGTTGGATCTTTGAGCAACACCATCGTGCTCGGATCAAAGATCAACTGGGTCCAGACGCTGGGCTATTCGCGGAGTTATAGCTACAGCGGCTACACGCAGACGATCGATCCCGGCTCGAACTTCGGAGTGGGAACCGGAGCCGGCGGCGGTTATGCACCCGGGCTGCCTGGACTGCTGATCAAAGAATTCTCCACCAACAGCACTGTCGCTCCGGGACTGAAGGTCGGCCCTTACAGCTCCTTTGCCAACATCGGCTATTACCAGAACCGCCTGAATCCATCTTCAAGTGTGGTGTTTACTCTCGGCAGGCATACCATCCTGGCCGGGGGGGGCTACAGTTACACGCAACTCAATATCGATAACAACCGCACGGGCATCGCTCAGGTGACGAGCTCGACATTTCAGAAATTCCTTGCCGGATCGGTGCATAGTTCAAGCGTCCTGGAAAGCATCGATCCCAAAACAGGGAAAAACCTCGCCGACCGGTATTATCGCACGAACGAAATCTCCAGTTTCGTACAGGATAAGTGGCAGGCGCTGCCGAACCTGAGCGTCACAGCAGGGGTCCGCTACGATTATCACGGCGGCCTGACTGAGAAATACGGCGATATCTTTAATTTCGATCCGGCCACCTACAACGTAACAGGCACGACGACAACCGGATTTACAGTGAACAACGCGGGCTTCGTCATTGCCCACAATAACAAAGTCAATCCAACGCCTGGAGTCAGCGATTCGACCCTGAGCGGTCGGCAGTGGGGAATCTCGCCGCGGATTGGATTTGCGTGGGCGCCCAAGCTGAACCATGGAACGGTGGTTTGGCGCGGCGGGTTCGGGCTTTACTTCGATCGCGGGGAATATTTCAGCTATCTGTCGCAACCGGCTGGCAGCGGCAACGGCGGACCCTTTGGAGTTACAGAGTCGGCTCCGCTTGCAAGTTATGTGGTCGGTACCGGCACCACGCTGGCAAATCCACTGGGCGGCGCGCTGTCGTCTTCCACTTATATTCCGCCCAGTTCCAATCCGGGCACGATTACGGCGGCTCTGCAGAACACGCTGAATGGAATGACCGGGCAGAGTAAGTATTACGGGCCCAACTGCGGCGGAATCGACAACCAGGAAGGCTATACGGATTGCCCGAACACCCTGAACTTTGGGGCATACGATAAGAACAATGTCCTGCCTTACACGATGAATTTTACGCTGAACGCGCAGTGGCAGCCGCGGCCCGATCTGGCGATCACGCTCGGTTACACGGGGAATCGCGGGCGCCATGCGGTAATTCCGATTCCGTTTAACGAGCCCCTCCTCGCCACAGCGAGCAATCCAGTTCACGGTGAAACAAACAGTTACGGCTTCGAGGTACTAAACCAGAACAGTGAATCGGACGGTTACGATTACGATCCAATTCCGGGCGAGCCCTGGAACACAGAGGACGGCGGCAACGCGGACTTCCGCGCCCCCTATGTGGGATACAGCCCAAATGCAGCGTTCTTCGAAACCACCGGCACCTCGGCCTACGATTCTCTGGAAGCGCATCTGGAGAAGCGGCTCTCGCATAATGTGCTGGGCGGGGTAAGTTACACCTTTAGCCACACTTACGACGAGCAAAGCGACATCGGGTTGTTCTTTACCGGCGACAATCCGAACAAGCTGCGCGACTCCTATGCGGCGGCCGATTTCGATCGTACGAATGTACTGAGTGCAAACTTCGATGTGGCAGCGCCGAACGTGGCGCAGCCGCATACGCTGTTGTCGTGGTTTGCCAACGACTGGCATCTGAGCGGGCTCGTGGTTGCGCAAAGCGGCGAGCCTTATTCGCTGTATGAGTTTTACGGAGCGGTGGGCAGCATTTTCTTTGGCGATTACCCGACGCTGATGAACCCGGTTCTGCCAATCGCGAATCCCTCCCATCCCAAGAGCGCACTAACGGGCCATTCGGGCGCGTATCGGGCCGGCAGCGGCTTTATCCCGGCGATTGACCCCAGCCAGATTTCCATCCACTATCTCGCGCCGGGCACCGATGGCATTCCGGTTTCAACGGGCAATAATCCGTCGGATATCTATGAGACGGATTTCGCCCCGGGGCAGCGGAATCTTTTCCGGCAGGCATTTCAGAAAAGGGCGGACATATCGGTGCGGAAGCAATTCCACCCAAGGGAGAAGTACACGCTCGAATATCGTTTCAACATATTCAATGTGACGAACACGACGAGCCTGGATGTGCCGCAGAACCAGACGGAGATTCGTCAAACCTCCGCCTGCTCGGCGTCGGCAACCACCGCCGGCAACAACTGCGATCCAAGCTTCTACTATGTGAATTACGGGCAGATCGTGACGAGCAACAGTCCGGCGGACGAGCAGTCGGCACTAACCAATTTGGATCAGTTGCCTTATCACAATGGCTCGGGCAGGACGACGACGATTCCCACGACATTGCCTGCCGGCACGCTTTCATGCTCGAAGGCAACGATCACAGGCGGATGTCCGAACAATGGCGCGAATTTTGGATCAGTCACCGGCACGATTGGCGGTCCCCGCGTCGTAACGATGGACCTGCATTTCGTGTTCTGACAAGGCCTGGAGTTTTTGATTGTCGAGGGTCCCTTTGCGGGGGCCCTTTTGTTTTCGCGGGCGCTCCGGTTTTTTGGGCTCAGCCGGAGCCGGTAGAATACTTAGTTAGTCAACATGGTTTTTACAGAACAATACGACGTGGTGGTGGTAGGCGCCGGACACGCCGGATGCGAGGCGGCTATGGCCGCGGCGCGCATGGGCCTGCGCACGGCACTGTTTACGCTGAACCTCGACCTGATCGCGCAGATGAGCTGCAATCCGGCGATCGGCGGGATCGCGAAGGGGCACCTGGTGCGCGAGGTTGATGCGCTGGGCGGCATCATGGGCGAGGTGGCGGATGCTGTGGGCATCCAGTTTCGGCTGCTGAATACGTCGCGTGGGCCGGCAGTGTGGTCGCCGCGGGCGCAGTGCGACAAGCAACAGTACCGCGTGAAGATTCGCGAGGTGCTGGAGTCGCAGGCGGATCTGTATATCAAGCAAGCCGAAGTGAGCGATTTCGTATTGGACAGCACGAGATCGAGGGAACAGGACGACCAGGGCACCGGGCACCGAGCTCGGGGCTCCGACGACGCGGCCGAGGAGATTCCCCGAGTGGCTGGGGTTCGGTTGCGCGATGGGCGGGTGATTCTGGCGGGCGCGACGGTCATCACGACAGGCACCTTCCTGAATGGGCTGATTCATTGCGGGGAGGAGAACTATCCCGCGGGACGGAGCGGGGAGCCGGCTTCTGTGCTGCTGGGCGAGGCTCTGAAGGGGCTTGGGCTGCGGGGATGCAGACTGAAGACGGGCACCCCGCCGCGGCTCGACGGGCGAACGATTGACTGGAGCCGGTTTGCCGAGCAACCAGGAGACGCCGAACCGACGCCGTTCAGCTTTCGAACGAAGACTCTGCCGCAGCGGCAGGTTTCGTGTCACATCGCGTACACAACGCCGGAGACCCTTCGCATCATTCGCGACAACGTGCATCGGTCGCCGATGTACACGGGGCAAATCAGCGGCATAGGGCCGCGCTATTGCCCGTCGATCGAAGACAAGGTGGTGAAGTTTCCGGACAAGGAGCAGCATCAGTTTTTCCTGGAGCCAGAGGGCCTGAACACGCACGAGGTTTACGTGAACGGGATGTCGACGTCGCTGCCGATGGAGGTGCAGTGGCAGATCGTGCGCTCTATTCCGGGGCTCGAAAACGCGGAGATGCTGCGGCCCGGATACGCGATCGAGTACGACGCGATCGATCCGACGGAACTGGACCGATCGCTGCGCGTGAAGAAGTTTCGCGGGCTGTACCTGGCAGGGCAGATCAATGGGACGTCGGGATACGAAGAGGCGGCGTGCCAGGGCATTATGGCGGGGATCAATGCGGCGCTGAGCGTGAAGGGCGAGGCAGCGTTCGCGCTGGATCGGACGGAGGGATACACGGGGATCCTGATCGACGATTTGATTTCGAAGGGGACGAACGAGCCTTACCGGATGTTCACGTCGCGGGCGGAGTTCCGGCTGCATTTGCGGATCGACAATGCGGACCGGAGGCTGACGCCGTATGGGCGGCGGCTGGGGCTGATCGGCGATTCGGCGTGGGCGGAGTACGAGGCGAAGCAGGCTCGGGCTGTGGCGCTGGAGAAGGTGCTGGCGACTGGCAAAGCTACCGGCGGCGATTGGCCTGCGGGGCAGACGTGGGCGCAGGTTCTGCGGCGGCCGGAGGTGACGATGGATACGATCTGGCCCGTGCTGCGGGAGCAGTTGCGAGATCCGATTTTCGATCCCTGGCTCGACGGGTATGGATCGGGGGCGCCGGAGGCGCAGTCGCCCGTGCGGCCGGCACTGCGAATTGAGCTGAAGACGGTGGAGACGGAGATCAAATACGCGGGGTATCTGGACCAGCAGAAGAAGTCGATTGAGAAGCTGAAGAGGGCGGAGGAACGCGGGATTCCGGCGTGGTTCGACTACACGCAGGTGAGCGGGCTGTCGCGGGAGATGCAGGAGAAGCTGACGCGGGTGCGGCCTTCGACCATCGGACAGGCGAGCCGGATTCCCGGGGTGACGCCGGCGGCGCTGACGCTGGTGAATGTGTTTATTGAAATTCAGGGGAGAAGGATGGGGGAGTCGAGCATTTCTTAATTCCGACTACTTTGTCGGCAGGAATTCGATCTTCGCGAATTGAGCGGCGGCCTTAAGGTCGAAGTCGGCAGTGACGAAGACATGCTGCGGAGCCGAGACGAGCGCGGCACCAAAGGCCGCCAAGTAAGGGATTGTGTGATTGGCCCGGATCAAGGCAGCAGCGATGGCTTGCTCCGCCGTCACCTCAATGACTTCAATGCCCATTCCGGCGAGGCGCTGCAACACCCTGTCCATGACATCGCGGCCTCTCAACGTAAAAAGCCGACCAGCGGTTTCCCCCCAATGCAGGGCAGACGCAGCCACATGCGCCGTGCCGTCGACATATTTGTCGAGAATCTGCTGGACCCGATCCGCGCCAGCCTCATTGTCCGTGAAGCGCAGGATTGCGCTGGAATCGAGGACGTAGGTTACCACTTGTGACGACGCTCATCTTGCCTGCGCTCCTTCAGGAGCGAATCTGTCAGCGAGGGGCCGCCAGCTGTGGATCCGCGCAGAGCGCGCACGTATTCCTTGTTTACGGGTTCAAGGATGATGCGATTGCCTTCCCGCAAAACAGCGATGCGGGTTCCCGGGCGGATGCCCAAGGCTGCGCGAATCTCAGCCGGGATGACGAATTGCCCCTTTGTGCTTACGGTTGCAAGTTCAGCCATACGTCTTACATCGTATCATAAGTAAGACGACTTCCCTATGTTCGCCGCACGGCCATACCCGCGGAAGAACTTCTCTCTTCGGGGTGCCTCGCCGCCCTTCTCGAACACTTCAGAGACAAGACCCCATTCAAACCGCTCCCGGCTGCCCTAAGTACCTCCGTACCCTCCCCTTCCGTTTCCGCTTGCCTCCGTGCACCCTGCGTCCTACCCTCGAAGCATAGGGGATTCTCCAAGCGGACGATCCCCATTTGCTTTTCTGAACGCGGCTTCTGGGCCCGGGCTCTTTAAATCCTCGCGGCGCTCCCGCAATTGTCATCGACCGTTCAGCCCAGTTTGGGCTGGGCCGGCCAGTCATACCGAACTGCGAAATAACCGGCTCGACAACGCCTGGGGGGTGACCCCTCCGCATACTGTTGATTCGAGGAGCCGGGGAGGGGGTCGAACCCGCGAAACGTGAAATTCGCGCGAAGCTGCTTCGTGCGGCTGCCGCGGACGACGCCGTCAACCCTGACGTGTGGTAATCAGACGTGTGGTAATCAATGGAGAAGCCCCCTTACCCAGGAGACGCATGTTCGGCTTCCATCTTCACCACAAAGACGACGTCCTCGAGAACCTCTCCGCGCTGCGCACCGCTCTCGCCGACCAGGATCCCGACGCGATGAAGGAACTTGAGCAGCAGGCAGGCGCCATCGGCCAGCTCGACGGCACCTCCCTCGAACAGCTACGCCTTCAGTCTGTCGCCAGCCTCGATGCCTCGATGGCCGCCGCCCAGGCCGAGGACCACACGGCGCCCGAGCAATATCAGTCGCACGACAAGCTGACCAGCCTCGTTCAGTCATCGATGAACGGAACCCTGCGCACCCACACCCACATCGGCGATATGCTCCCCGCGCGCTTCAATCTCTTCGGCCAGGGAAATGCAGTCGTCTGGGCCCCGACGGGCATCGCGGCCCTGCTCGAACATTTCAAAGACAAGTACCCCTTCAAGCAATGCAGCGCCAAAAGTGAGATCACCATTCCAGCCGAGTGCAGGATCGCCATCATCGGGGACTGGGGCGCAGACAACGACCACGCGCAGTCGATCGCCGACCTGGTCCGCCAGCAGAACCCCGACTACGTCGTCCATCTCGGCGACATCTACTACTCCGGGTCGGAGCCGGAGTGCCGCAGGTTCATCGAGAACTGGCCGCTGCGCGACGCGTCCGGAGGGCCGAAGCAGGGGTACGGCTTTGCCCTCAACGGCAACCACGAGATGTATTCCGAGGGGCGCTATTACTTCACTACCGTTCTCGACGGTTTAGGACAGGAGGCGAGTTACTTCCAGCTCTCGAACGACTGGTGGCAGTTCCTCGGCATCGATACCGCCTACGTGCCATTCACCATCAGCGGCGGCGCGAAGGACCCGAACCTCCAGTGCCAATGGGATTTCGTCGTGGACTGCATCAACAGCAATCCTGCTAAGACGAACATCCTGCTTTCGCACAACCAGCCGGTGTCGGCTTTCCTGAAGGAGACCGCGGACAGCGCCCCGCTGCGCGCGGAATACGAACGCCTCGTCGGCCTCACGCGCAAGGACGCCATCTACGGCTGGTTCTTCGGCCATGAACACCGCTGCACCATCTACGACGATGCGGTGCTGCCGTACAAAGCTCGCCTGCTGGGCAACGGAGCGATTCCGCACGATCCGCAGACCGAGACCGTGCCGCAGACCAACGGCACCAACTGCGGCACGCGTTTTACGGCTGCGAACCACGGCCGCCTGCGCGGAGGTCCACTGGCGATCTGCACCTTCGCGCTCCTGACTCTGAATCGCGACACCATGACCGTCGATTACATCAACGAGGACGGGTCGGTGTTCTTCCAGCAGGAGACGTGGTCGGCGAATGACAATCGTTCCTGAAGATCGCCGGGCCTGAAGTGTGTCTCGCCTTATTGAGGGGGCGTCGGGGTGGGGGCTTTGTCTCCTGTCGTGGCAGAGGCCGGCGTGGCATTGGCAGGCGGGGCTGGGGCGGCGGCATTGCGGCGGCGCTCTGCGGTTTTCTCCCGTTCCTCTTCCTGGCGGGCCTTCTCCGCGGCGGCCTCGGCATCGGTCACATAGGCGAACTCCTGTAGCCGGCCGGGAACCTGCTCCGTGGTGAAGATGCGGTTCTGCTTGTCGATGGCCACGCCGACCAGCGCGCGGAACTGACCAGGCAGATCGCCGTGTCCCAGGCCGATGAAGGTCAGCAACTGGCCTTCGCGGTTGAAGGCCTGGAGCCGGTCCTGCATTTCATCGGCGACCCAGACGTGCCCATCGCAGTCGACGGCAATGCCTTTCGGGCGGGTGAACGTTCCGGGGCCATCGCCGGCTTTGCCAAAGGTGCTGATGAAGGCGCCGTCGGCGTCGAAGATCTCGACGCGGTCGTTGAGGGTATCGGTGACGTAGACGTTGCCATCGCCATCGACCGCGACGCCCTGGGGCGCCGCGAAATCGCCGGGCGAGGTGAGGAAATGATTCTTGCCGCCGGTTCCGATGCGGCGGAGCAACTTCAGAGTATCCGCGTCATAGACCAGGACCTGGTCCTGCTGAGTGTCCACGACATAAAGGAAGCGGTTGCTGGTATCGAGGGCGAGACCGACGGGGTCCGCCAGGCCTTCGGTGATCTGACTCACGACTTTGTGCTGGGCATCGAAGATGAGCACGTGGTGCAGCTTGCCGTCGGAGACGAAGAGGCGATCGTCATCGTCGATGGCGAGGCCGTTGATCCAGCCGAAATGGGCTTCGTAGCCATTGCGGATCATCTGCGTCTCATGCGTTTTCGGATCGAAGATGAAGACCGCGCCGACCTTCTGGTCGGCCACGTAGACGAGGCCTTTGGAGTCGAAGGCGATGCCGTAGGGCCCGACCATCTGGAAGGGAAAGGTCTTCGGGTTGAACTTCTCTTCGTCGGACTGGCCGCCGGCGAGCCGATCCATCCAGGTCTGCCGTTTCCCTTCGGGGGCGGGCGTGTAGTCAACTTTCTGGCCGGCAAAGTAATCGCGCCAGCGCACGCGGGCAACATTGGGGGGGCTGGGCCAGGCAAGCGTGGTTGGGTCGAAGGCAAACTTGTGGGGTCCGGCGGCGTCGGCCGCGGGCGTGGCTTTCTTCTTCTTCCTGTCGCAGACGCCGGTGGGCGCGACCGCGAGCAGACCCAGCAGGAGCAGACAGGCCACCGCGCTGCGCCGGGACGGGATCCAGATGGGGAATCGAAACATTGCAGACTCCTGTTTACTTTGCAGGGGAGACGGTCTCGTTCATGTTGAGCCGGTTCTTGTGGCACGTGTCGCAGAACGCCATGTTGTTAGCCTGGTCCTTCACGAGCAGATCGGGTTGCGCCGACGCATGGGGCTGATGGCAGGAGAGGCAGCTGAGCTGGGTTTTGACCTTGCTGCGATTGGCGGGGTCCATCACATCGGAGACAGGGTGATACTCCACGGGATGGCCGAGGCCAAAGTGCAGCGGAAGAATCGGGACCTTGTTCTTCTGGTAGTAATCGGCGGGCAGGCGGACCTGGCCGTTGAAGATGGTCAGCAAATTCTCCGCCTCCAGATGTTGCGGAGCGGAATCGGGACCGTGGCACTCCAGACAGAGTGGATTGCCGGTGACGCGCAGCAGGTGATCGTTGTCGCCGCCATGCGGGGTGTGGCAGGTCGAACAACCCTGCGCGAAGGCAGGCTGATGATGGAAGCCCTTTTTGCGCTGGTCGTCGATATCGGTGTGACAACCGAGACAAATGCTGACGGAATCCGTCTTTGGCAGGCCGGGCTGATTGCTGGCATGCGGGCTGTGGCAGTCGGTGCAGTCGCCCATCGCACCGGGGTGCGGCACTTTCGAGCCTTCGATGGTCTTAAGCTTGTCGTCATGACAGGTGACGCAGAGCGATTTGGCGTCTGCCTGGGTGAGCACCACCTTCCCGTCTTTGGCCGGGGCATGGCAGGTGTCGCAGCTGCCCGCCTCAAAGGGCGGGTGCGTGAACTTCGCCATCAGATGCAGGGACACAGACTGGTGCGGATCGTGGCATTCGAGGCAATTGGCCGTGGCGAAGGGCTGGTTCTGATGCGCCTTCTGGAGTGCGGCGTCCTTCGCGTCGTGACAATCGAGGCAGAGGGCCGGGACGGCCTTGGTGAGGTGGAAGTCGTTTTCCACAGTGGGCTCGGGGCCGGTCTTATGCACCGTGTGGCAGGTATCGCAGCCCATATCGAGGGCGGCGTGACGGCTGCCTTTTTCCGGCACATGGAGTCCGGTCTGGTGGCAATTGAGACACAGGTTCTCTTTCTCACCGCCAGACACAGGCTTCAGGAGCTGATTCTTGTTGTCGCTGACATGGGGATCGTGGCAGGACACACAATCGCGAACGGCCGGCGGATGCACGGTTCCCTTGATGTCGGCTGCTTTCTTGTCCGCGTGGCAGGAAAGGCAGAGCGAAGAGGAGGTTGCAGTGATGAGCTTGACGTGGGTGACGTCTTTGCCGGCGCGGATTTCATGACAACTGAGGCAGCCGAGGGCGACGGCCGAGTGCACGGATTTGCCCTTCGTTTTGTCGGCGTGGCACTCAAGACATTTTGCGGCGTCAGAGTTCTTGTCGAGTGGAACGGGATGCACCTGCGCGCGGAGCGGCGTGGCGGCGAGCATGGCCAGCAGAACCAGCGGCCAGAACGCCATGCACGGGGAGAGCCGGAAACCCGAGAGGGCCGGGGGGCGTCTCGACTTCTCTGTCTTCTCCACCGCTTTTTCGATCCGAGCCTGCATCGTTGTTGATCTTCTCTGGAGGGGGTCCGTCAATGCCATTAAAGCCAGCCGGCAAGGGTCCGGGATGTGTTTTGCATCACTGACGTAATGTGGGTTGGCTACTTTGAACGGGACCGCGCGGGGAGGGGTACGGCTCACCCGTTGATGCACGCCTGCAGGCTGCCGATAACGCTGCTGAGCGGGAGGCGGAGCTTTGAACCGTTCAGCGGGACTCGCAGTCATGCTTGCGGCAGGGGCGGCCGCAGCGGGGGCTCAGATCAGTTCGACGTCGTCCGATGTTCTTGGAGCGCACCTCAACTACGGGCGCGGGTGCACGGCCTGTCACGCACCGCACAGCGAGACGAATGGCAACGGGGGCAGCAACGGGCGGGCAGCAGGCGCCGACCCTTCGGCCGGCAATGACGCCCTGTGGGGTGAGGATGTCTCCGGTCTTTACGGCAAGACGATCGCGACGGATGGAGGCAAGTTTGTGGAAGTGCTCCCGGTGAGCCTGTCGTCGGGAACGCCGGACGCACGCGGGATGCTGACCTGCCTGAGCTGCCACGACGGCAACTATGCCCCGCGAGCGATGATGAAGAACCATATTTACGAGACGCTGCCAGCGACCTACGGGAAGGCCAACGACGTTCCGACGCTGATCGGCGTTGCGGCCTCCGGCGCCAGTAATTATCTGAACGAGCACCCAATGGGGCTGAATGCGGGGGTGAGTTGCGGCGGGGCGGAGGGTTGGGACTGCGCAGAGAGCAACGGGATGATCAGCATGAGCGGACCGAATGCCAGCCGCTTTGTGGCGAACTACGGCTTCTTCGTGCAGCCGGGAGCCTACAACAACGCGGCGATTGTGGTATGCACGACCTGTCACGATCCGCACAGCATGAACGTGGTGAGGATCACGCGCAATTCGAAATCGGGGTTGCCGCCGGGGAACTACGCGACCATGTTCTTCCTGCGTGCTCCCTACAATCCGGCCGATCCCAATCCAGTATCGAACCAGAGCGCGCAGTTCTGCCGGCAGTGTCATGCAGACAAGTCGAACGAGATGAATGGGAGCACGGCAGGAACGACATTTTAGCGGCTGAGTCGGGATTCATCGAACAATTCGACAGATCAGAATGGGCCAAGGAACGGTCTCAGGGGCTGAAAGCCCGCTTGATTTGCTGCCTTTGCGGCACGACTGAAAGTCGTGCCCTGATGCAAAACCAAATGCACTCGTGACTTCTGAGGTTAGCGGGCGGGGGTTCGGACAGGCAGGCCGCGACGGGCACTCTGGGCCGTCACCGTGCCATCGGGGTTGTGCGCGACCGAATGGCAGCTGAGAACGCAGCTGTTCGTCGCCCGGTTATACGAGACGGGCAGCCCGGCATTGGGAGCCACGACATTCATGTCGAAGTTCACGAGGCGCTCACCGCTGATAGCACCGCGGGCGGCGCCCATTCCATGGGCAGTGTGGCAGACGGAGCAGCTGGCGCCGACATTGATATGGCTGGCATGCTGATTCCAGCTGGTGTTCTGAATGACCTGCGTGGCCAGATCATGGCATTTGGCGCACAGAGCGTAAGGCCCGTTGACCGTCAGATCGGGATTCGGAAACAAGTTCGTGATGATGGAGCCAGGGATGGCCGCCTGGCTGAACTCGTAGCGCCGTTCGAGAATGTGGGTCCATTTGGAGCCGTGAGGACCGTTCGCACCGGGGCCTCCGAATTCGCGATTGTCATCGCTGTTGTGACAATCCGTGCAGAGAATCTGGGTTCCCATGGCGCGCCCCTGGGTAGCGCCGTCGAGATTGAGCATGTAGGCGCGCAGGCTGGGCTGCGGCAAGGCGCTGCTCCGGGGATGGACCACGGGATGGCTCGAGGTTGCGGTGAGGGCAAACTGGGGGATCAGGTTGAGAGGATCGCCCGCAGAAACGGCGCGCACGGGTGAATAACCGTAGATCGGCAATGTTTGTTTGCCGGTGCTGGTTCCGTGACAGCGCAGGCAATTCTCATATTGATTGACGGCGGGCGCGAGCACGGTGATCCCGTCGGTGGCGCTGATCCCGGTGACATCTTTCTGCGAAAGCCGGATGAGGGGGGCGGGCGGGAAAATACCGACTGGCTGCGAACCGTGGCCGTTGTGGCAATCGACGCAGGTGGCATGGCGATCGTTATTCAGGAGCGCGCCTTCATTGGCGTCGTGCGGATTGGCGGCCGAAGGAAACGGATGCCCGACTTTGGGCGTCGCATACTCGGCAAACACATTTTCGTATGCGGGCATCGGCGCGACGTTGGCGCCGTTATGGCAGGAGATGCAGTCCTGTTCGTTCTGGCCGCGCAGCAGACGGGCCGGTCCGTTTCCGTTATGCGGGGTATGACAGGCGATGCAGGCGGTGGCGCCCACCGTTGTGTAGGTTCCCAACAGGGCGGAGGGAGCAATCTTGCTGGTGGAGAGTGCATGTGCGCTGGATGCCCAGTCGGCCAACGGATTCACGTGCCCGCTCAGTTGACGGGTGGGATCGTGACAGGAGAGGCAGAGCTGTCCTGAAGAGCTGTCGCGCACCAGGAAATTGAGCGATACCAGGTCTTTCGACTGGACGTGCGGATCGTGGCAGGACAGGCATTCCACATTGCCGTTGATGAGCTTTACCGCACCGGTTGCATCACCCGTCTTGCCGCTGGCCGCGAGCGAGGACGTCAGGTCCACATTGTCCTTGAGCGGTGTGGCGAGGCTGAAGGGGTGGGAGGTTTGCATGTTGGTGCCGAAGACATCCAGCGGATTCATCGATCCTCGGGTGGGAATCTGGCCGTAGACCACAGTCGTTCCCACGGCCACGGTGCCGTCGTGACAGCTCAGACAGTGGTTGGTGGACCCGCCGAGCGTGGGTCGCTGTCCCGTGTTGGTTTCGGTCGTACTGGAATAGGTGGAGTACACCTGTATGGTCAGTTTCTG
>Ga0302319_10011452_pt1 | contig 16824 bp, 17 predicted proteins | sample Bog_T0_2_FD_203319 | JGI IMG/M metagenome (GOLD analysis project Ga0302319, IMG submission 203319) | Peat permafrost microbial communities from Stordalen Mire near Abisko, Sweden - Bog_T0_2 | ecosystem: Environmental > Terrestrial > Soil > Wetlands > Peat | place: Sweden: Abisko, Stordalen Mire...
ATATGTTTTCTCGCTCTTGTTCCTAGCGCAACAGGATCACGCGGTAATACCCAGCGGGACCGTTGCCGATATCCATGGCATCGCTCGTCCCCGCCGCAAATCTCGGCGCCCCCAAATTGCTCCATGTGATGAGATTGGTCGTCACCTGCACCTGATACGTCGCCCCGGCCTGCGTATTCCAGCTTAGGAACACTCCTTCGGTTGTCTTGGTCATTTGCTGCTTCAGCCAGCTATCGGGCGCCACCGGATTGCCCCCGCTCAGGAAGACTTGATACAGGCTTAGGTTCGGCCCCAAATCAGCGCTCGCGGAAGGCCATTGCGCCGTATTCGTGCCATAATATTCCACCATCCAAGCAAACGGAATTGCCCCCCAGTGATTCGTGCCCCAAGCGGTACCGCGGGCCGAGGGCGACAAAGGCGAACGCGCTCCCGCCGTGGTGACATAGTCCACGGCAAAGGCATGCGTACTGCCCGCCGCCAAGCCTTTGGCCGCAGTCAGGGTCCACAAGTTACTGATAACCACACCCGTGGGCGAACCCGCGCCGTCCACGTAAACTTCATAATTGCTCACAGACAATCCCAGCACCGGGGCCCACGTCACCACCAATTCCGGCTGGTATACGTTGTTGCTCAGGAGATAGGGGGCCCACACAAATGGCGCCGGCATCGGGTCCACCACCGCCGCCACATTGAGGTACCGTTGCCCAAACAAGTCAAAACTATAGGGCAGCCCGGTGAAGCTGGTCCAAACCACGAGAAACTGGTCCGCCCCATCCGCCGCCACCGCCGGCTGCATCTGCTGGCCGATGGTGGTGGTGTTCACCCGAAATTCACTCCCCACGAAAGAACCGTCCTTATGCACATATTGGCCGTAAACACCCTCCCGCGAACCGTCCTGCCCCAAACTCGTCCACACCGCAAGGTAATCCAGCCCAATGGCGCTCAAATGCGGCGCATATTGGTTCCCATAGACATAGGTATTCAGTCGCACCACGTTTCCCGCCGCCCCGGCGCTGCTAAACGGCCGCGCATACACGTCCCAGCCATTGCTGCTCACCGTCAAACTTCGCCCGCTCCAGGCCACCAGGAAACTCCCGTCCGATGCCGCAGCCAGACTCGGGTTGGCGGAGGGAATCGCCGCCACGTTCACCAGAAATTCGTTGCCCGCCGGCACCCCGTTGCTTTGGAATTGACGCGCATAAATATCGACGCTTGCCTGCACAATTTGGGTCGGGGAGGTGCCATTGCCCTCATTGATCCCGGTGGAAATCCCCGCGCGTTCCTGCTCGGAAACCCAGCTCACCACAAATCCTCCGCCGGCCAATGCCGCCACCGCCGGCGTGCGCTGGTTGAAATTTGTAAATTGGTTCACCAAAAATTCCTTCGCCACTGTCGCCCCCGCGGGAGAGAGAATCTTGGCATACACGTCCTGCAAACTGTTCGTCCCCGCCTGATTCAAGCTGGACCAGACGACAACCACGTTGCTGTCGTTGAGCACCGTTACGGCAGGATTGATCTGGCAGCTGCCGGTGTTGGTAAAGGCGCTAACCAGCAGGTCGTTGGTCGTCAGGAACGTGTTGGTCGGCGTCAGAAAACGGCCATAGATGTGCTGAAAGCCTTCCTGGCCGCCTTGCCAGACGATCGCCGCGCCGCCACTCTTGAGCAAGGCCACGCGGGGATGCTCCTGGTCGCCCGCGCCAGTGACATTGACCCGGAAACTGTTCAGCGTCCCCGATAACGTCGAGCCCAACCGCTCCGCGCTGATACCCCAGCCGTCCCCATCGGTGACATTGTCCTGCCATACCACAATGCCGCCGGTGGTGGAAATGGCAACATCGGGAAACATCTGATCGCCCAGCAGGGAACCGACGACGGGGTATTCGGTGCCATGGGGAGTATAATAATTGGTCTGGGCCATGGCGCCCGGCGCCAAGGGTAAAACCAACGCCCAAGTCAGGCACCAGGCAATAGTTCGGGCGCGAACGAAGAACAGCTTCATAGTACATTCCTCCTCAACATCATGCATGAAGCCGGTTCATAAACACTCGCCAGCGGACAAAGAATTTTCATTATATCCCAATTGATGCCTCTACATTGCCAGATTGCGGGAGCTTGTCTATCGGTCCGGTTACTACTCTTGTTGTAGTGTTTGACACTACAAGCCAAAAATGAACCCCAAGCCAGTGACCGGACCACGGATCGGGAGCGAATGCGAAACAACTTCATAGGATGGGCCAAAAATATGCCAGTCGGCCGGATTTGTCGAAAAAATCCCGCCGCTGCCGTCGTGCGGTTCGCCGCACCGGCCTCATGTTTGAACCAGCTTTGCAAATTCATTTTAAATCAACTCCGCCTGCCGCCCGGACGACTCCTGGAGCAGGCTTTCGATCATGCCTTTAAATCCCCATCGCCCATATAACTCACGCAACCGCTCCCGATTCGCCGGTTTTACCGCCAGTTGCTCCGGCTCAAATTCACAGGCTACGGTTGCCAATCGCACCAGTTTCAAATTTCGCCTCACCACGTCCGCCGATCTCTCCAAGGCGGTCCGCAGCTTTTCGGACTTCACTTCGGACAACCGCCCCAAGAGGGTGGTCGCCGAGCCGAATTGCTTCAGCAGGTCCGCCGCCGTTTTCGCGCCCACCCCGGGCACGCCGGGAATATTGTCCACCGCATCACCCATCAGCGCCAGCCAATCGGCCACCTGCTCCGGCTCCACCCCGGCTTTGGCCAGCACCTGCTCGCGTGACCAGATCGCCCCGGTCTTGTCGTTCGGGTTCCACAACCCGATTGACGATGACACGAGCTGCATGAAATCCTTGTCGGAACTTGCAATCACCACGTTCCAACCGGCGGCCGCCGCTTGCCGGGCCAGACAACCAATGTAATCATCCGCCTCAACCTGCTCGCCGCAATAACTCGCCACTCCCGCCGCCGCCAGATACTCCCCAATCTCATCCAGTTGCGGGCGCAAATCCAAGGGCATCTCCGGCCGCTGTGACTTGTACTCCGGCAGCACCGCCATACGTTCGGTGCTCAATCCGCCATCCCACACCACCATGGCGTGAGCCGCAGCCAACGTTGCGCGCATCTTTTCAAGCATCTTGACGAAACCATAAATGGCATTCGTCGGCTGACCGCCCGGACCGCGCAAATGGCGAATGGCATGAAAAGCCCGGTACGCATAGGCATGCCCGTCAACAATCAGCAACCGGTTCACTTGGGCAGGTCGGACACTCCCACCGTCTTTTCCGATTCAACGGGCGCGATATTGTCTGAAGGCTGCGGGGGAACCCCCGCCAGGGCAAACGGAAGTTCATCGTCCGAATGCACCCGGCTGCCGGCCGGATCCACAATCGTGGCCGTTACAAAAATCATCAGGTTGTTTTTCGCGGTAGACTTGCTCTGGCTCTGAAATAGCCGGCCGAGCAGCGGAATATCCCCGATAACGGGCACCGAATCCTTGGTGCTGGTTACGGTCGAGGTGATCAACCCCCCCAGCACCACCGTCTGATTGTCCCACACGTTCACCGTGGTGACCAACTGCCGTACCGTGAATTTTGGAAGCACGGTCGGCAACTCGACCACATTTAATGTGCCCGTGACCTGCGGCAGAGCCAGTTGATCATAGCCGCCAAATTCAGTGTCCGACGGAATCAGCGCCAGATTGATCGTATAACCATCCGCGAGGACGTATGGCACCACATCAAGAATGGGGCCAGTTTCCACCGACTGCGTGATGGGGGAAATGGCCGAGGTTCCCGGCGCAAAGGTATTGTTTTGCGCGCTGGCGCTCACCGCGCCCAGCAATCCGACCATCGCGACCGCGGGCAGCGCTAATTTCATCGGTAAATTGGTTGTGCTTTTCATATCACGTCAAGACTAGGGTTAAGGTGTGGCACCTGTGCCGGTGGTTGTGGTGGCAGCAGTCCCCTGTTGGAAATTCAGGCCAATGACCACGGTGACCACCGAGGTGGCTCGCATCTGCGTCTGCCGCCCGCTGATCACGGTAATTTCCGGCTCACCCAATGTTTCGACGCCCGTGCGGGATTGCAAGGCATGCAGGACCACCTGGAAATTGGGATTCGTCAAAATACCGGTTATCGTCGCGGTGGTGGAGCCGGGCGTGCCGGGGCCCGAGGTTAATCCGCTGCTAAATAGAGACTGCCCCTGATCGGCGATGGTTTGAGCTGCCGTGGCGCCGGGAAATGCGCCCAAGGGATTGGCCGCCGAAGTCGGCACCGTAAGCGATCCGGGATTACCGCCTTGAGCCACCGCCTGATTCCCCACATTGAACTGCCCGAGATACCAATCCATGCCCAACTGGTTGTTGTCGCTTTGGGATACTTCGATGAAGCGGGCCTTGATGTGGACCTGCGGCGGCACTTGATTGAGGATTTGCAGCGCCCGCTCAATGGTTTCCAAATCCGACTCCGTGGCTTTGACAAACAACAGCCCCAATCGATCGTTGAAGAAGACAGATTTTCCCGGAGGATTTATCAGATTGACGCCCAGGGTGGTAAAAAATGCCCTGGCCAGCGCGCTGGGCGTGGCTTCCGATGTCTGCGTGGTTATGTATGCCAGACCGCCTGCATTCTGTTGGCCGCCACCGCCACCGCCGCCGGTAAGCCCATTGTTCAACAAACTGCCCGAACCACCTTGCGCGCCACCGCCGCCGCCGCCACCACCCGTGCCAGTATTGCGAAGTCCGCCGGAACCCGAAAAGGCATTTACCACTCCCACCACGGCTCCGTTGTTTTGATTTTGGCCGCCGCCGCCACCGCCGCCGCCGCTGCTGCCAGAGCTTCCATTATTCTGAACCGCGCCGAAACTTTGCGCACTCACGTTTTCCAAGCCGGAATAAAAGGTGTTCGGATCCACGTGGTACGTCTGCATGAATAGTTGCGGCGTTTCGGGACCCTTCGCGGAAAACACCACCGCAAAATCCTTAATGGAATACTTGATCGGGTGCTCAGCAACCAGCTCAATGGCGTCGAGCACATCGGCCACGCGAACATCGGTCAAATTGGGAATTTTGACCAGAAACGAACCCACATCCTGCTCGTTCCCGGCTGCCTCACCTCCGGGTGCCACCGGCATTCCCATGGCATCAAGAGCGGGTGCCGCAGGCGCCACGGCCACCGGATTGGCGCCACCAAACCCACCCGCGCCGCCGATCCCGCCCGCCCCCAGGCCCGTCACTGCATTCGGCGGCCCGGAAAGGTCGGGATTGTTATTGATCAGAAAATTCACACCAAGCCGGTCTGGATCCCCAATCCGGCACTGCTCCGCCAATAATTTCAGCACCTCCGTCAGCGGCATGCCACCTTCACCGGTCGTAAAATTCTGTATCCGGATGTGATCCAATTTGGCCATGATCCGCTGCCGCCCTGGCCCGGTAAAAACCAGCGTATTAGTCCCATAAGAATTGGGCACCGGGATATTGGCCGTGCTCTTCGGCAGAATCCACTGCTTCTCGACTCGCTCCATGCGATCCTGGGTGTCCGTGTTATGCTGGATCATGTCCCGATGTATCTTGTCCTGCTTGATCACATTCAGGTAATATGAAGCCGTGTTATTGTCGGGATCCAACTTGATGGCTTCGTTTAACTTCAGTTCGGCTTCGGTAAACTTGCCCATCTCATAATACATTTTGCCGTCCTGAACCAGCGTGCCGGCGGCCACCTTGTCCGCCTCCAGTTGGGGTAACTTGTCCACGGTCTCCGTGTCCGGCAAACGTCCCTTGTTAAAGTCCAGCAACTCGTCGTTGTGCCGCTTGAAAGCCAGCACTTGCTCCCCATTGGGACTTACCTTCAATTCCTTCTCCGCCGTAAGAACCTGCTTCACTTGCGTGTCCGCCTCATGCAAATCCCCCCGGGCTTGCGCATCCCGCGCCAACGCCATGCGCGTGGTGGTTAATCCGGCCACGGCTTGCAGCGTTTCATCCGCTATGCCCGAACCTATCCCTTCCGCCAGGGTGCAGGATTCTTGATATACCTTCGCCGCAACCACGATGTCCCCGCGCTGCAACAGCGCGCGGGCATCCAACAATTTTTGGCGCAACACCACCGTGTTGGCCTGGCGCACCACCGCTTCCGTGTCCGCTGTGGCAATGGCGCCGTTGTCTTGTGCTGGAACATTGCCCGGAAAGATTACAAGGGCGGCACATCCGATAAAAATATAGGCGGCTTTGGTCATGGCAAAATCAGTTTCGTCTCGAGTGGGGCGTTACAATAATAAACTTTAACAGTCAGGGCACAAATGGCAAAGAGGTTTTTTTCTGGTTGGATTGGTCCTGTAAAATCAACTCGTTTTGATTCACATCCACCACCGTATATTCCGCTCCGCCAAACGCAATCCGGTCGCCAACCCGGCGGCTGTGAAAAGCCTTTCGCTCCGGTTCGTAACGAAAATCCGCGGTGTATCCGTCGATCCGACGATATGGTTTGCCAGTCGCTATCGAAACCGTTTCCCCCGAGTCCGCCAGTTTCAATTCCAAGGCATCAGGGTTTTCCGGCGCGCCCTTGATTTCCTCCAGCGTAAAGGCGTCGTTCGGCGTCCGATCGTTCGCCCCAAGATATTTCGAAACCGGGCGCCGCTGGGACGGCTTGGCCGCAGCCTGGTGCTCCACCTTGATCACATAGCGCACCCCCAGTTCATTCGTGGCCACCGAGTCCAGCGTGACAATGGTATAAAGCGGCGCAATGTTCGTAACGATCGCCACCTGCGGACCGGTGCTGGTGACGGCCAGAATCAATCCCCCGTCCAGGGACTTTTGCCATTCCAAGGGATTGAACAGCCGGTTAGAGGTTTCCAAATCCAAGTCATAGGTCAGGTCCAATCTGGCGGCCGCGCCACTCAAGGCACTCATGTCCAGATCCGGCAATGCCTTCACCCGGGGGTTGATGAAATTATTGCTCTTGTCCGCCATCTCGCTCTTCTCGCTGGCAATATAAAACAGCATGAAAACCAGCACGCCGATCAGCCCCACCAGCATCACTCCCAGTAGAATCTTCTCGTAATGTTTTTTGATGAAATCCATTTTAGCTTTTGGGCAGCAGTTTAACGATGTCCACTTCCATCGTGATGCGGAGCAACTGCTCCTTTAGGATCGTCTGCAATCCGCCTTTGCCGGTCGTTGGCGTGCCCCCCGGTTGGTTGACCGCGTTGGGATTCTGCGACATGCCCATGCCCAGAGCGCCCTGGTTTTCAGGCGTGCCGGCCCCGCTGGCCGGTTGGACGGAGACCGACTTGACCACAAACGAATTGCGCGACCCGGCAAATCCGGTGATGACCTTCGCCAATTCCGGCGTAAAACTTTTGAATGTCACCATATACGGCGTAATCACGGCCAGGTCATTGGTGATGGGGCGGAGGTCAAGATAATCCTGCTGCAGGCCGCCGGAAACATCATCATCCGACACCTTTACCCGCTGGATGCCGTCCAGATTGTTGACCCGGGCGGCAAAGAGAACTTGCGCAATCGCCTTTACCTCGCCCAATTGCTGGGCCAGCGGCCCCAGTCCCGATGATATGGTGAGCTTGCTGCTTTGAACCTGAAAGGAAAAATAATATTGGGCAGGCAAACCCACGCTGTTCTCCTTCGCCTCCTGCTGCAACTGATATATCGTCGTGCCCAGCGCCGTGGCATACGTTTTGCTGGTGACCTCCCCCTGCGGAATGGACGGAATGTCGGAAAAATGGCCCGCTGCACTCTCAATCCAGCCGCGCAATTGCTGCTCCTGTTCCTTGGCCAGCTTGACATTATCAATCTTATCGTTCCCCGGCTGCTGCGGCGACTGCGCAATCTGCTGCAGTTGCTGATAAATCTCGTTGAGTTTGTCCGATGCCTCGGAGTTCTCCGACCAGTCCCGGTAAATGAAAAACCCCGCGACCCCCAGCAGCCCCAGCGCGAGTATCGCACTCACTGAAAATAGCAAATTACGTTTGATCCAGCCCATATCAGAATTTCAGTGGTTTTAAGGGCGTCACGTTCACCGTAAAGGTAAAGGTGCCATTGGCGTCGTCCGGTGATATGTCACCCACCAACTGCGTCATCCTCGCGTCGGGATCCACCATGGTTGAAGCCGCCAGCTGGTCACGCACCGCGTAGGCGATGTCCTTGTTATTGGCCGAGGGATCCACCGTAACCTTTAAACTTACCGCGCGGCAGACCAGCGTGATGGTGTTCGTGGAAGCGTCCATCGCCTGCCCCGCTTGCCCGACCTGCCCTCCCTGGTCTACGGGCGGAGGGGGCGGCGGCGGCACATCCATCACACGGTTCCCCATGCGCGCGCCAAAATTTTGCGGCGGCGGCATGGGTGGCATGACTGCCCCCGGGTTGTCCGCCAAACCATTTGCCGATGAACCCGCGTTCATTTGCTCAATCCAGATACCCACGTCCAACCCGGGCTTTTGTGCGGATAATTTCTTGCGCACGTCCTCCTCGGAGCGTATTAGGCCGCGGCGTAATTCCGCCAAAAAATCCCCCCAATAATAGCGGTCCTGCATCCAGGCTGCCACTTGCCCGGCATCCTTCTGGCTCTTTTGAAGCTTGCCGTAAGCCTGCTTGAACAAATCCATGCGCTGACTCATGGTTTCCACTTGGGGCTCAATCCGGTCAATTTCCGCCTTCTTGTTGTCCGCCAGCTTCTGAAACATGAACCCCACGGCAAAGGTCACCAGCACCATGCTGGCCAGCGTCGCGATGAAATAAGGCTTCTTCTGGTTGAAGGACTGCCAGCGCAACGTGCTTTCCGGCATCAAATTCATTTCCACCGGACACGTGGCGAGATTGCGCAGGCCTAACCCCACCACTTCACCCAACGAATGCGCCACCCGCGACAAATCCTCCAAATCCACCTCCGGCGAAATCTGGATGTTCCGGAAGGGATTGAAATACTCCACCGGCACATTCAGTTTTTCCGCAAAAAACTGGGCGGTGTATGGCATGATGGAAGCTCCACCCGAAAGAAACAACCGTTGCGGCGCCGCCCCACCCTGTTGCCCCCGGTAAAACTGCAGCGTCTGGTTGACCTGGATGTGCAGTTTGGTCATGAACTGCCGCGCGATCTTCGAAATCGCCGCCTGATACGGATTGTCCGGCTCTTCATAGGCGCCGCCAAGACTGACAAATCCTTCGGCAATCTTGATCCGCTCCGCCTCCTCAAACTTGAGCTTCGACTCATTCGCAAAATCCTGCGTGATGGCGTTGGCCCCCAGATTGATGCTGCGCGAAAACACCTTCCCCTTTTCAAAAAACAGCAGATTGCTCGTCTTGGCGCCGATGTCCAGCAACATCGTGCAATCCTCCAGCTCCCCATAATTATATCGGAACGTGTTGCAAAGCGCCGCCGGCGAGGCGTCGCACAACTGCAAATTCAATTTTGCTTCCGCTGCCACCCGGAACAACCCCTCGACAATGTCCGATTTGATGGCCACCAGCAGCACTTCCAACTCTCCGCTCGGCGCCGAACCTAATATCTGGTAATCCCAAACCACCTCCGCCAGCGGAAAAGGCACATTCTGCTGCGCCTCATACTGAATGATTTGATCCACCTTGCTCGCATCCACCGGCGGCAGCTTGACAAACTTGGAGAATACATGGAATCCCGGGGCGCACACGTTGACATTCCGTGCGGTGATTTCCTTTTCTCCAATCGCCGCCTGCAGCGTCGACAAAATCAGCGCCTCCCGCGTAGCCTCCTGTGCCCCTTCCAACCCGAGCGGCTTGATGCAAAACCTGTCCAGCCGCAACCCCCCAGCCTCATTGATCTCAAACTCCGCTATCTTGAGGCTTCCTGCCCCAAAATCAACGGTCAAAAATGACTTGGTATTGAGCATGCTGTTTTTGTCCGCTCCATCCCCGCCTGCAAAACATTTTTAAAGCTGCAAAACATTTCTAAATCTGAGATGGACAGGAGATTGATTAGGACAATTTCTTCCCCGGGTCAAACTAAAATAAAAAAAAATTGTGCCGCCGATTCCGAAAAAAGTTGCATCGCGCACCCGCCTTTGGCTTTATCCTTCGTGTGCCGCCTGCCGCCAATCATGCTCTGCACCGCCGCCTGACGGTCCATTACTCGGGTCAAGTCCAGGGGGTGGGCTTCCGCTACACCGCCAAAACAGTCGCCACCGGCTTTGACCTCACTGGCACCATTCGCAACCTCCCTGATGGCCGGGTCGAACTCGTCGCCGAAGGCCCGAGCGATGAGCTCGAGGCTTTCCGCGCCGCCTTGCGTGACGCAGGTCTTGCTGGATTTATCCGCGACGAGCAGTTACATTGGGCGGATGCAATGCATCAGTTCCGGGGATTTGAAATTATTCGTTAGTCCATGAAATACGCCATCATAGCAGATATTCACGGCAATTTGGATGCCTTCCAAGTCGTGCTCGAGGACATTCGCGCCCAAAACGCCACTCATATCGTCTGCCTTGGCGACATCGTGGGCTACAATGCCCAGCCCAAGGAATGCCTCGACATCATCCGGCAGATGAACATCCCCTGCGTCAAGGGCAACCACGATGAATATTGCTCCACCGAAAACCATCTCGATGGCTTCAACCCCCATGCCGCTGAAGCCGTCCATTGGACCCGCGAGCAGCTCTCCGAAGACGATAAGCAGTGGCTCCGCGATTTGAAATACACCCGCATGGCCGCGAGCTTTACCATGGTTCACGCCACGCTCGACGCCCCGGAACGCTGGCAATACGTCTTCGACAAACTCGCCGCCGCCGCCAATTTCCCCTATCAAAACACCCAGATGTGTTTCTTCGGCCACACCCATGTTCCCGTTGCCTTCATGCGCGATACCGTCGTGCGCGGCGGCACTTACTCCAAATTCAAGGTCGACCCCTCTAAAAAATATTTCATCAATGTCGGCGCCGTCGGCCAGCCCCGCGATAACAACCCCAAGTCCGCCTATGTCCTCTATGACATGGTCGCCCAAACCATTGAACTGCGCCGGCTCGAATACGATATCGCCGCCGCCCAGAAAAAAATCCTCGCCGCCGGCCTGCCCGAGCGCCTCGCTGAACGCCTCGCCTTCGGCCGCTGATCTGCCGGCGCTCTCACCGGCCTGGTCTTGAAAATTCTCCTCCTCAAACCCAGCTCGCTAGGCGATGTCATCCAAGCCCTGCCCGTGCTGCGTTTGTTGAAACGGCACTGGCCCGCCGCCCAAATCTATTGGTGGCTCGACTCCGCCTTGGTGCCCCTGCTCGAGGACGATCCCGACCTCGCCGGCGTCGTCCGCTTCGAACGCCGCCGCTGGACCCGGCCCCGCCATTGGCCCGAAATGTTTCGCACCATCCGCTGGCTGCGGGAACAGGATTTTGACCTCGTCATCGACCTCCAATGCCTCGCCCGCACCGCCATCGTCGCCTGGCTGGCCAATGGCAAAAAACTGGTCGGCCTCGACGAGGTCCGGGAAGGCGCCCGCGGTTTTTACGACCTTGCCGTGCCCCGCAACTCCTTCTACACCCATGCCGCCGATTGGTACCTGGCCGTCCTGCCCCTGCTCGGCGTCCCCCTCGACCCCCCTTTCGAGTGGCTGCCCCAACGACCTGCCGTCGCCGCCGATATCCGACGCAAGTGGCCCGACCCGCCCGGCGCTTCGCGCTGGCTTGCTCTGCAACCAGGCGCCCGCTGGCGCAACAAACGCTGGCCCGCCGAATATTTCGCCAAACTGGTCCGCCAGCTCGCACTCCAACACCCGGACCTGCGATTCGTCATTCTGGGGGACCAAGGCGACCAGTCGCTGGGCGAAATCATCGCCCGGGCCGCGCCGGAACGCTGCCTGAACCTTGGCGGGCAAACCTCTTTGCCTGAAATGGTGGAGTGGATTCGGCGCTCTGACATGATGATCACTAATGACACCGGCCCCATGCATGCCGCTGCCGCAATGCACAAACCGCTCGTCGCCCTGTTCGGTCCCACCGAACCGCGCCGCACCGGCCCCTACGGCCAGCTAGAAAACGTCGTGCGCCTCGATCTCCCCTGCTCCCCCTGCCTGAAGTCCACCTGCCACTTCGTCCAACCCGAAGAATGCCTGCGCGCCCTCTCCCCAGCCCAAGTTCTGGATCATATCCACCTCTAGCGTGTTGACCTCAATGCGTCGCTGACACCGGTATTTCCCCCGCACCCACCAAGAAATGTACATAGTGAATTTTATATTGACAAAGTGCAATACCAAGATACACTGAATCGCCGTAGTGCACTACAATACGACTGAATGACCAAAATGGATACGATACCCTTCGATCGCGAAGAAAAGAAACTCGCGAGCAGATGCAAAGTCATTTGGAAGAAAAGTGGCGGCCACTGCTCCCGCCACTGCCGCCGCCCGGTATTCGGCTGTCAAAAACGTCCCGCTGGCCAACCCCGGATCACTGCCAACCAGGCCGGTAACCGTCCATGGGTAAAACCAGGTAAAACCAAATCGTGAAATTGCAGAACAAGCCCCGCGTTGAAGGCAGTATCCCACGACCCGGCGTCTTCGCCGAAACCCCGACCGGTCAAACCAGGTAAAACCAAAATCACCGACTCGCCAACTTAATCCATTCTCCCATTATCCGGCCAGCCGGAGGCCATCGCCCGCCCGGCGATGAACCCCGTCGTCCATGCGGCTTGAAAATTGAACCCGCCCGTAACGCCATCGATATCCAGCAACTCACCCGCGAAAAACAGCCCGGGACAGATCTTGCTTTCCATCGTCTTGAATTGGACCTCGCCGAGCTTCACGCCTCCGCATGTGACAAATTCGTCCCGGTTCAGACTCTTGCCGCTGACGTGAAATTCCGTGCGCACCAATTGCCGGACCAGGACGTGCGCTTGCGGCCGCGTTAGCACCGACCACCGGGTTTCGCGCGGGATGCCTGCCGCCAGCACCAATTGCTCCCACAAACGCGCAGTCAGTGGAGCCAGCGGAAAATTACCCACCAGCCTGGCCCCCGCCGCCTGGCGGCGGCCCTGGAATTCCTGGATGATCTTTTCCACGTTTCCGTCCGGCAACCAGTTCACCAGCAACGGAAATTGATAATTCAAAGCATGCAGTGTGCGCGCCCCCCAGGCCGACATTTTTAGAACCGCCGGACCGCTCAGGCCCCAGTGCGTAACCAGCAATGGCCCGCGCTCGCGCAACTTGGCCGCCGCCACGATAACCTCCGCGGCGGTCGCAACCCCCGCAAGCGAATGTAGCCAGGAGGATTCGATTTTCAATGTGAACAGCGATGGCACCGGCGCTTCCAGCGTGTGGCCGAGTGAAACCGCCAACTGGCCCGCCGCCAACGAGCGACACCCGCCCGTGGCCAGCAGCAGACGGTCGCACAAAAGCGTTTCGCACCCCTGCGAATGCCCGCCAACCCTAAGTCGGAACCGCCCGTCTGGCAATTTGACGATGGCGTCCACACCCGCATTCAGCCGGGACTTGACGCCCGCCTGCTGCGCGGCAATTTGCAAACAATCCACAATGGTTTGCGACGAGTTGGTTGCGGGAAACATCCGGCCGTCGGCCTCCGTCTTCAACTCGACGCCGCGCGCCGCAAACCAAGCCACGGTGTCTCGCGCGGAGAATGTCTGGAACGGGCCCAGCAGCGCGCGCCCGCCGCGCGGATAGCAGGCGGCAAATTCGCGCGGCTCAAAACAGGCGTGCGTGACGTTGCAACGGCCGCCGCCGGAAATGCGAACCTTGTCAAGCACGCGCGCTGTCTTTTCCAGCACCGTCACGTCAACGCCACGCTCCGCCGCCGCAATCGCCGCAAAATATCCCGCCGCTCCGCCGCCCACAATCATCACGCGCGGCGAATTCATCCCCGACCGTGATGTGTGGTGCGGGTTTCGGACTGCGCAAAGTGCATAGATGACTGATTGATTGGTTTTCGGCCGGCCGCCAGGCTGGCAGCTCGCACCTCACCGCAAAAATTGAGGTGCAGTCATTGAATTGTCCAGCCAAGGTTTTTCGCCGCCCAGCCAGCGCGCGAAACAAGTAACCGGGCCGTGCTTGCAAGTGCGGCAGCGCTGGTTCGGACGGTCTGCCGGATCAATCGAAGCACGCAACCCGGTTTCCCTCCCCGGGGAACATGGCGAGGGCGGCCTTTGTCTGGCGCCATTTTCCAGGATGCAGGCTGGTGTTAGGCAAATCGGCGGATGACAAAAAACCTCGTTCCTGCAATCCTCCGGACATTGTTGATGGAAGAAAAATACGAGCCAATCCCCCAACCCGCCACCGGCGCTTCGGCCGCGCCCCACCAACGTCGGCCGCGCTATCGCGGGAAAAACCCTCGCCGGTTTGAAGATAAATACAAGGAACGCGTCGGTGATGCGGCGACGCTGGCCAAGGTTCTGGCCGCCGGCAAAACCCCCGCCGGTACGCACCGGCCCATTATGGTCGCCGAAATTCTCGCCGTCCTTTCGCCCAAGGCGGGGGACGTCGCGGTGGACAGCACCCTTGGGTACGGCGGCCACGCCCGCGAAATCCTCGCAAAAATATTGCCCGGGGGATGCTTGGTCGGGCTGGACGCCGACCCGGTGGAACTGCCGAAAACGGAAGCGCGCCTCCGGGCGCTGGGTTTTGATGCAACAGTGTTTTCCGCGCACCGCACCAACTTCGCCGGACTGCCGCAATTGCTCGCCGCGCAAGACCTGGCCGGAGCCGACCTGATCCTGGCCGACCTCGGACTGTCTTCAATGCAGATTGACGATCCCGGGCGCGGCTTTTCGGTGAAGTTCAACGGCCCGCTCGACCTGCGCATGAACCCGTATCGCGGCCAGCCGGCCTCGGCGGTGCTGCAAAGAATCCAGCCAGACGCGCTCGCGCAAATCCTTTTGGATTTTTCCGACGAACCCCACGCGGCCCTATTGGCGCCCGCCCTCGCGGGTAAAAGTTTCACCTCCACCTTGCAACTGGTGGGGGCCATTCGCGACACCTTGCCAGGACTGAAACGCGAAGATGCGGACCTGACCGTGCGTCGCGTTTTTCAAGCCTTGCGCATCACCGTGAACGACGAATTTTCCGCGCTGGAAAGCTTTCTGCGAAACCTGCCGCGCTGCCTAAAGCCCCGCGGACGCGTGGCGATTCTCACCTTTCATTCCGGGGAGGATCGGCGCGTGAAAAAGTCGTTCGCAGCGAATTTCGGCGGCGGAATCTATTCGGACATCGCCCGAGAAGTCGTGCGTCCGTCGCCCTCAGAGCTGCACGCCAACCCGCGCTCCGCTCCGGCCAAGTTGCGCTGGGCGATCCGTGCGCCGGGTTGAGGTTCAGCGCATCCGCCACAACGGGGGAGCGTATCCCGTCATGGGCAGTGGCCCCGGCAAATTACGCATCATCGCTCAAGTCAAGCCCGGGACCACGTGCGCCACGCGCTTGCTTTTTGCTCGCCCGTGTACACCCGGCGCAGGGTAATCGGGCACCATCAGCTTCGAAACAAGAGCCTTTTCGCATTCAGTCCGGGCTTGCGATGGAACCCCAGCCGCCCTAGTTTGACGCCATGACAAAATCGGCGGAACACCTGCAAATCCGGAATGCTTCCCTTTAGTCAACATGTCCGTCCTCCTCTGTTTTGCCTTGAAAGAAGAAGCCGCGCCGATGCGAACAGTCGCCGCGCATAAACCTGGTGTTACCCTGCTCATCGTCGGCATCGGCCGCCGAAACGCGGAAACAAAAGTTCGTGAATTTCTGGCCGCCAACTCGCCCCAAACAGTGTTCACCTGCGGTTTTGCTGGTGGACTAAACCCCGGCTTAAAACTGGGTGAGGTGGTTTTTGAAACCGGCAGCCAGTCAGAGCTGGCGCTGGCCGACCGCGAACGGCTCGCGGCCGCCGGGGCGAAACCCGCAAAATTCTTTTGCGCCGACCGGATTGCAACCACCGTTGCGGAGAAGAAAAGGTTGAGGGACGAAACGGGCGCCGACGCGGTTGAAATGGAATCGGCGGCCATCCACGCGGTTTGTCGCGAGTGCGGGATTGCCTGCGCCACCGTGAGAGTGATTTTGGACCAGGCGGACGAGAATCTGCCGCTGGATTTCAATGCGCTGGCCAGGCCGGATCAAAGCCTGGATTTTCGCAAGCTCATGCTGGCGCTGGCAAAGTCACCCCGGAAAATCAGCGCATTGCTGGCGTTGCAGAAAAAAACCAGTTTTGCGGCGAAGCAAATGGCCGCGGTTCTGGAACGCGTTATTTCTCCGTGACTCGCACGACCGTCTCAGCCGATCGGGACGCGGGTTGGTTTTTTGCCTGCTCACTCCAGGCGACCAGTGCCGCTCCTATCACGATAATGATCACCCCGGTCCAGCGCAAGGCGCTCACTTCCTCGTGCCGCACCATGCGCGCCGCCAACGCGGTAAGTACAAAACCAAGCGAGGTTAGCGGCCAAATGAGGCTTACATCCCTTTGGGAGAGCAGGTAAAGTAGCATGCCGAAAAAAATGGCCTCCAAAAGGGTGCCCAGAAGAATGTTCCAATTGGTCACGCCGCGCACGATAATTCGGCTAATTTCGGTGGGGGATACGGTTTTTACTTCGCCGATTTCGTGCAGGCCCTGGCTCAAAAAAACCACGCCCACCGCCTCGAACAGAAGACCGAGCAAAAGAATAACAATCAGTTTGGTCATGTCACAAATCTTGATAGCGGATCAGTTGAATACCTAGTTGGCGCGCCAAATCCTTCGCCCGCAAGCTCGTCATGGCGTCAAATTCATGCCTAAAGTTGTCGAGCGAGGGATGGGAGTAAAGCTCCGAATCACCCGCCGGCAACCGGGGTAGGAGCCCCAAAACGTAGGCTTCATCCACGCGGGCGTTTTGCAGCAGGCCAAAAGTGATTTGGGCATGTTTGA
>Ga0302319_10011453_pt1 | contig 16823 bp, 11 predicted proteins | sample Bog_T0_2_FD_203319 | JGI IMG/M metagenome (GOLD analysis project Ga0302319, IMG submission 203319) | Peat permafrost microbial communities from Stordalen Mire near Abisko, Sweden - Bog_T0_2 | ecosystem: Environmental > Terrestrial > Soil > Wetlands > Peat | place: Sweden: Abisko, Stordalen Mire...
CCGGGAGTTCCGGCTACCCCTTCCTTGAGAGCAGCGTATCGATCACAAAGCTGGTGGCCGGAGATTTCACGGGCGATGGCGTGCTGGGGCTCGCGGTCCTTGCCAATGAGACCCAGGCTGACACCTTCAGCGTTGACCCGGTCCTCATCTTCCTGCATGCCGAGACCAATGCCGCGAACCCGGGCGGCACCGGTTACTTCTACTGGAACTTCAACAGTGGGAGTCAGCTCGCCGATCTTAACCCCGGTCCTGCCACGACCGCACCCGGCACCATCATGGAGGCGACGGCGTTCCAAACCTTTACGCCGGGCGCGCCGGGCGTCATGACTGCCAACCACGACTACATCGTAGCGTCCGTTGTCGGCTCGATGGGCTTCTCGTACATCGATGATTCCAGCGGCTCCCCCGGGGTGTTCAAGGGCGGCGGTTTCGGCACAATCGATATCAACCGGAATTTGAGTGTCGTCCCCTATGTGCCCTCGACAGCTTCTTTTACCCTTCAGGGCCTGACAGTGATCGGGGATCCGCAAAGTCCGAACATCGCGGATGTCATAGCGATCTCCCAGCCGTTTACGGTTGAGGCGACCGGAAAGTCATCCACCTTTGTTGCTGCCCTGACGGGAAATGGGACCGGCACATTTACTTTGCAAACCGAGCCAGGTGGCGATCCCCCCGGCAACGAGGCGCTGGCGGGAGTCGTTCTTCTCCCGAACCCGTCGCAGCAGATCGTGACGATCCCTGACCCGGTGACTTTACAGTACACCGATTTTGCGGTGCTCTACGAGGGCGGCCCGACTGGCGCCCCGCCCACTGAAACGATCCAGGCGTTCACACCGTCGTACGGCCTCCCTCCCCCCGCTCCCGGCGCCCAACTCCCCCCCGGCGACGTCGCGCTCAACCACTTCGCGCTAGGCGAGATGTGGTTCAGCATTTCAACCGTGAATGGCACGGCGCCTGGCCCGTACGTCTTTGACGCGTATTATCCTCATCCAACCTTCGACTTCTCGGTTCCCGGTTCCGGGCCTGGAGAGGTCGGGTTTATCACCCCAAATTTCCTTGTGAACTACCAGGATTATCAGGGGTTTGGGATCTCGAACCCCGACGGCTCCAGTACTTCCAATTCTTTTACCCCGTTCAAGGATGCCGGGTATTTCGTTACCGCGGGCAATGGCGGCAACTCACTGTCCGGCACCGGCGGCAATGGCGGCAGCCTGGGCCAGACCCTGACGGTCACCGATAGCGGCGGCGTTATGACCGGCACCGGCACACTTTCGTTCCAATTTCCCAGTGATCTCACCTACGGGGGCGGCGTCTACGGATTCCAGTTGATTATGCAGGCGGGCAACGGAGGCAATGGATTCTCGAATGCCGGTTCTGGCGGCCATATCAACGGAATCTCCGTGACCTACGCGCCCGGGACGTCGCTGCTCGCGGACGCCTCGTCGCTTACTGCCGGCAATGGAGGCGAGAGCCTCACGGGCGCCGGCGGGGCGGGGGGGTCCTTGGGCCAGTTATACGTTATCGCCGGCGAGATTTTCACCGCCGGCAACGGCGGGATCGGCGTCACCGGCGGCAACGCGGGCTCATTGTACGGCAACCTTCAACCGGGTCTGGTCACGGCCTCCTCCAATAGCGATACAGGCTACATCGCGCTCACGGCAGGCAACGGAGCCAATGGCATCAACGGCGGCGGCTCGGGCGGCAGCATCAATTCCTTTGTAAACGACTTCCTGCCGCTCATCGGCGCCGCCGGCGGGACCTTGCAGTACGTCGCGGGCAACGGGGGCACTGCTGTGGGCGGCTCGGGCGGCATGGGCGGCTCGATCGTCAAGAGCAGCCCGTACGCGTTGGACGATAACCTGGCGGGCGATATCTCTTTGCAGGGCGGCAACGGCGGCTCGGGCCTGAGCGGCGGGGCCGGCGGCGGCATCAATATTTTCAACGTCTCGAATACCAATAAAGAGATTCCCTCCAGTTGCACCGTCATCGCCGGCACGGGCGGCGGCGCGACCACCGGCGTCGGCGGCGCGGGCGGCAATATCGCTAGCGTCCTCGTCTCCTCGAGTGGAATCGGCACCGCCTTTATCTCCGGCCAAAAATATGATGTAACTTACAACCGCACGGTGGCCGGCGCCGGCGGCTCCAGCGACGGGGGCAGAGGCGGGGCGGGCGGCTCGATCGGCTCGATCACCACCGCATCGGTCGCCATCACCTCCCAGGATGTCGTGGCGGCGGGCGCCGGCGGCTTTGGACTCACGGCCGGGGGGAACGGCGGCAGTGTCACAAATGCAAGCGTAAACGCCGGATCGAGCGGCATTCAGGACTCCGGCAAAGTTGTCGTCATCGCAGGCGATGGCGGCGCTTCGCTCAGCGGCACCGTCGTCACTCCCAACCCGACACCGCAGCAGGTTGCCATCAATGTCGTGAACTCAACCGGCGGTCTGGACGGCCCCGGGGGAAATGGCGGCAGCATCACCGGGTTTAGCCAGCCGGGGAACATCAACGCGTTCGTCGATCTCATCGCCGGCAATGGCGGCGCGACCATCAACCACAGCTTCGCCTCCGGCAATGCCACCAAGGACAATTCCGGCACTGGAGGCTCGATCAATTTGAGCGGCATCGGCGTCGCGGGCAGCATCGGCGATTGCGATCCCACTGTCGCCATCAAATCCTACAACGACCTCCTGAACCTCACCGGCCAGGGGAGCCAGACCATGCAGCAGTTCGTGACCAGCTACGTTGTCGGCACTCCTTCCCTGCCGATGGATAACAACGTGGGCAATGTCGGTCTCGTGGCCGGCGCCGCCGGTTACGTCGAGAGCCCTATAGGCATCTCGAAAAGCCTCCAGGCATCGATCAACGGCGTCAATGGCTCCGTCACCAACATCCACGCGGAAAACATCATGTCCATGGTGGCCGGCAACGTCGAACAGGTCTCCGCCATCAAGAGCCTGACCAATTACGGCCTCACCGTTAGCACCGGTATCCTTGGCGCGCCCAAGAAAGTCTCGTACATTCTTCCGAACTTTGGTCCGAATCCCGTCGGCTTCCCGACCGCCCTCAATTACATCACCGTCGATGGCACGCTGACCACCACCCCGCAGCTCCTTGACACGTGGCTGACCGGCGGCGGCGCCCTCCTCGATGGCGCCCTCCTCGCCAGTAATGTGCGCACCACCCTGAGCACCCGCGATTTTGTAGGAACGGTATTTTAGACTCTTGTTGTCGAAATTATCACGGATTACGGCCTGCCCGCCGCAATCCACGGCCGATTCTTTCGGCTTCGTCATGCTGCCCCAACAGCTTGCTTTTGGAGGCATTAGCCTCTAGGTTGCCGGTCCGTTTCTCCGGCCTCTTTCCCTGAATGACTACCGAAGCAGCAACCATCGAAGCCGCGCGCACGCGCATCCAGCGCCTGGTCGAGCAAATCGCCGCGCTGAGCAAGGCCGAGATATCGAGCGAGGAATTCTTTGGCAAATTCCTCGAGCGCGTAGCCAGCGCCACCGACGCCAAGGGGGGCGCCGTCTGGCTGGTGGGCTCGCGTGCCCAGGATAACAAGAGCGAGTTTCAGCTTTGCGCCCAGGTCGATTTTGCCTCGAGTCTCTTCGGCTCTGATGAATCGCAGCGGACCGCGATCCTCAAGATCCTCACCGACGTCGTCCGCTCGAAGAGCGCCGTCATCCTCAATCCCACCCACAACGACGCGGCGGACTTCGCGCCGCCCGCCGGCACGCTTTCCAACAAGACCCCTTACGGCTTCCTCCATGTCCCCCTCCATATCAACGGGCAGGCCATCGGCGTCCTCCAGGTCTGGTTGCAGCCTTATGTGCAGGCCGCGAATTTCCCGGAGTTCGTCACCTTCCTGAACACGCTCACGCCCTACGTCGAGCAGCACCTCCAATCCCGCCGCCTCAGCAATCTCGTCCTCGAGACCCAGCGCCTCCAGCACCTCCTGCGTTTCACCTCCGACCTCGCCGGCTCGCTCGACTCCCTGGAAGTGGGGCGGCTCACCGCCAATTACGGGCGCGACCTCGCCGGCTGCGAGCGCACCTCGGTGCTTCTGCGCGAAGGCGGCTCCTGGAAAGTCCTTGCCATCTCCGGCCAGGAAACCGTCGAGCCCAAGAGCGCCATGGTCAAGGCCATGGCCGCCTTCGTCGAGGCCCACGCCGCCACGGAAACCCGCATCCTCGACAAGAAGGAACTGCTCGAACGCGCCGAGGCCGGCAAGGCCGGCGGCGACGCGCAATCCCCCGCCCTCACCTCGGCGCGCACCGATGAGATCGACATACTTTACTTCCAGCTCTCCCACGTGGTCTCGGCCGTCATCTGTCCGATGCTCGACCCGGAGAAGGAGATCGTCGGCGCCATCTTTTGCGAGAGCACATTCGAGGCTTATTTCGATTCCTCCGGCGGCAAGTCCGAGGTTCTGCCCGCCCGCCGCGTAACCGAGTGGGTGGCCATTTACTCCGGACGCGCCCTGAGCGCCGCGCGCGATTACCAGACGCTGCCTTTCGTGGGCGTCAGCCGCCGCATTCGCGGGACCCACTTGCTGCTGACGGGCAAGAATCGCAACCGCATCCTTTTCAAGACCGCCGTATTTGGCGTCATTCTCCTTGGCTTCCTGCTCTGGCCCGCCCACCGGCACGTCGACGGGGATTGCACCATCCTCGCGCTCAACCGCGCCATCGTCGTCCCGGAGATCACCGCCCGGCTCGAGACCGTGCTCGTCCACGAGGGTGAGCACGTCACCCGCGGCCAGGAGATCGCCCGGATGGACACCCGGCGTCTCAAGCTCGACCTCGACGGCACCGAGCAGGAAAAACTCCGCTATGCCGCCGATGCCGATCGCGTCCGGGCCTCCGGCGACGAGGCCGGCGCGCAGGTCTCGATGCTCGAGATCAAGGTCCTCGATCAGCAGGCAAAGAAACTCCAGGCCGACATCGACAGCGCCATCCTGCGCTCGCCCATCGACGGCGTGGTAATGACCAAGGATCTCGAGCTCCGCGCCGGCGAGGTCCTCCAGCAAGGGGCTCCCTTCGCCGAGATCGACGATACGACCGCCTGGCAATTGCACGCCGAGATTAACGAGCGTGATATCGCCACCGTCGAGCAAGGCTTCCAGCAAAAAGGCCCCCTCGATTTGACGTACATCCTCTACTCGCAATCCGCCCACGTCCTCCACGCCCGCATCGAGAACCGCCAGCAGATATCCGCCTCCGCCTATCCCCGCGATAAAGACAATGTATTCCTCGTCACCATTGACAACCCCTTGATCCCGCCGGAGATCATGAAAGACCTGCGCCCCGGCCTCACCGGCCGGGCCAAGCTGGATCTGGGCCGCGAGTCCCTCCTCATCACCCTGGCGCGCAAGTTCTACCGCTGGTGCCAGTTCCGGATGATAAGTTAGCCCAATGGACAATCGAATGCCCAACCCCTTCGTCGAGCGCGCAAGCCTGATGTTCCTTAGGTCCTTTTCGTCCTTTACGTACCTTAAGTACCTTGGGGCAACCCTGGCTCTCGTCGCACTGGCCAGTCCCGTCTCCCGAGCCGATGAAACCCAGGGCCTCGTGGTCCCCTTCAAGGAAGTCTCCGTCAGCTCCCCAGTGCTACAGGATAACATCAAGGATATCGAGGTCGAGGAAGGCGACCGTGTCAATCAAGGCGACGTGCTGGCCCATCTGCTCAATGACCGCGAGCAACTCGAAGTCGCCCGCTGCCAGAACCTCATCAAGCGCGCCGAGTTCGAATACAAGGGCATGAAAACCCTCGCCGATGAAAAACTCGCCACCCAGGATTCAGAGCTCGAAAAGGAAACCGACCTCCAGGCCGCGAAGATACAGTACCAACTGGCGCTCGTCGCCCTGGAGGAGAAAACCGTCAAGTCGCCCCTCTCCGGCATCGTCGTAAAGCGTTACAAGGAGCCCGGCGAATCGGTGGATCGCATGGAGAAACTCTTCGACATCGTCAACATCGACAGCGTTTACATCCAGTTCTATCTCGAACCTGGCGTGATCGACAAACTGGCCGTCAAGGACAGGATCTCCGTCCGATTCCCCGCCTTCCACGGCGGGACCCAGGTCTTCCAGGCAGCCGTGTCGTTCATCGATCCCCGCGTCGACGCCGCCAGCGGCCTCTACCGCGTCAAGCTCCTGCTCGATAATCCCAACCACGACATCAGGGCCGGCATGCGCGGCGAGGCGGATTTCAGTAAACCCATCTCCGGGACCGCGGCAGCCGCGCAGTGACACAATGGGAAACTCGAAATTCCTGCGGAGCGGAGCGACACCAGCCGTCCATCTTCGCTTCATTTACAACGGCTCAATTCGAAATTCGAAAGATTGGGTCCCGCGGTTGAGGGACGAAATTTTCGTGCGTCGCGATCAGAACTCTTCCTTCGATTTTCGAGTTTCGAATTTCGAATTTAATTCGTAACCATGGCTGTGGCCGCCGTATCCCCGCCGCCGCCCGTGCAGGACGCGAACGTCGTCATACCGCCGTTGCGGGCGGACCTGGTCGTGATCAAGCAGTTCTACGAGGGCCGCACTTATTACGTCGTCAAGGACCCGATCTCCCTCCAGTACTTTCGACTTACCGCGGAGGATTACTTTCTCGCGACCCTCTTCGATGGCAAACGCACGATGGGGCAGGCCCGCCACGCTTACGTCGAGCGCTTCCCGCATCTGCGGCTCGATTACTCCGAGGAGGAGATCAACGAGCGGGTCTCGAGGTTCGCCAACGACCTGGGTCTTCTCCAGTTCCTCAGCGTCCAGGGCGCGCGCCTGAAGCCTCGCTACGAGGCCATGAAACAAAACGCCAGGAAGTCCAAGGGCGGCTTCTACAAGCTCGTCAACAACGTCTTCTTCGCCCGCTTTTCGGTCTTCGATCCCGACAAACTCTTTGCCCGCATGGCAAAGCCGATCTGGTGGATCTGGACCAGGCAAAGCCTCTGGATTTCCATCGCCATGGTCGCCGCGGCCGTCTTCATCGTCTACCAAAAGTACGATGCGACCGGCGCTTTGATGTCGCGGTTCTTTTCCATCAATAACATCGCGCTCATCTGGGTTACCACCATCGCCATCAAGTCCATTCACGAGCTCGGCCACGGACTTACCTGCAAACACTTCGGCGGCGAGGTGCACGAGGTCGGCGTGATGCTCCTGGTCTTTACCCCTTACTTCTTTGTCAATGTAAGTGACAGCTGGGTCATGCCGGAGCGCAACAAGCGCATCCTCATCTCCGCCGCGGGTATTTATGTCGAGCTGGTTCTCGCCTCGCTCGCCACCTTTCTATGGGCCGTGGTCCAGCCCGGGGCGCTCGAGCAGATCCTTTGGAATATCATGGTCATCGCCAGCATCTCGACCATCATCTTCAACGCCAATCCGCTCATGCGCTTTGACGGTTACTATATCATGACCGATTGGATCGAGGTTCCGAACCTTGCCATCAAGTCCCGCGCTTTCATCGCCTACCAGGTCAAGCGGCTCATCTTCGGCTCCGATTACGAGGATGCCTCGATGGCCCGCCTCCCGCTGCCCCGGCGCAGGTTCGGCCTCTTTTACTTTTATGCGGTCGCCTCGTATCTTTACGGTTACTTTGTCATTTACAAACTTACCCGCTACATGGGGCCTCACCTGGCGCCTTACGGCCTCGAAAAGCTGGCCACGTGGTTCTCTGTAAGCGCGCTGACCGCATGGGTGGTGATGCCGTTCTGGAGTTTTATGAAAAGCCTTCAACTCAAATTCGATGACTGGCGCCCCGGAGGCCGCCTGCGTCGCCTCGGTGTCGTGGGCGGGATTGCCCTCGCCCTCTTCGTCCTCTTTTGCTTCGTCCCCACACGGCTCGTCATAAAGCGCAACGTCGCCGTCGAGCTCGCATCCCCGGAGGCTGTCCGGCCGGACTTCGAGGGTTTCGTCACCCAGATATTCGTCAAGGAAGGCGACAAGGTGCCCCCGGGCGCCCCGCTCGCGCGCCTGACGAATCGCGATCTCGACCAGGACCTCGTCCAGGCAACCGCGCAGCTCGCCGTCGCCCGCGCCGCCGTCGAGCGCGCCCTTGCCGAGGACAAACCTGCCGAGCAGCGCGAAGCCCAGGCCATCGCGACCCGCATGGAAAAACGCTTCGCCGACGCCACTCAATGCGTCGCCCGGCTCACCCTTCGCTCCCGGCTGGGCGGCACGGTGCTGACGCACGATCTTCAATTGAAGCTAAACACCCACCTGCGCATCAACGAACTCTTCTGCGAGGTCGCGCCGCTGGATTCCATGCGCATCATCATCCCCCTCACCGAGAAGCAGGTCCGCTGGGTGCGCGCGGGCCAACCCGTCGAGATCAAGTCCTACGCCTATCCCGGCGTGGCCGTGCGCGGCTCGATCGCGGCGGACCCCGTCATCCTTGTCGGCCAGGATATGCCCGCCGCCTTTTCCATGCGCCGCCACGGCGATGTCCCCACCGCTTACGACCGCCAGGGGAGGGAAATCCCTCTCGAACGCACCTTCGAGGCCGAAATCCAGGTCGACAACCGCCAGGGCCTGTTGCGCGAGGGCATGACCGGACGCGCAAAAATCGACGCCGGACGCTACCCCTGGGGCAGATTGGTGTTGCAGTCGTTTCTTGACTTGGTGAGCCTCGATTACCGGTTCTAACCCCCATCATGCTCATTCGCCGCGCCCTTGCGCTGTCCGCTATCGCCATCGCCACCGCCTTCGCCGGGGACAAAGCCGCCCTATCCGGCCAGGGAGCGGAGCGCACCCAGATGCTGACCCTTGTTGAGACCATCGCCATGGCGCTCGAGAACAACATCGACATCCAGTGGCACAAGACCGACATCCGGCTTGAGGACTCTCAAATCCACCTGGCCTGGGGCGATTTCGATCCGGCCCTCACTCTCTCCTCGAACTACCAGTTCGTGCGCACCCCGCAGAATCCGACGACGATCACCAGCGCCGACACCGCCCAGCAAATCTTCCTCGAGCAGCAGGCCATCGCCGCCCTTCAAAGCGCCGCCACCGCGTTGCCCACCCCCTTTCCGCTCGCGAGCCCGACCGCCAAGGCAACGCCCACCCCGACCATTTCCGGCAGCAACCAGCTCTACATCTTCCAGAACGAGGACCTCCGCAATAACGTCGGCGTCCAGGGCAAGCTCCCCCTCGGCACCACCTACAAGCTCGGCATCGAAGCCGACCACCTTCGCGACACCGTCCTGAACCTCAACCAGCAATACCTCCCCAGCGACGTCTTCTTCGCCGGCATCACCGTCGATCAGCCGCTGCTCCAGGGCTTCGGGTTCGACGCCAACATGGTTTCCATCCGCATCGGACGCCGCAACCGGCAGGTCAGCTTCAATAACTGGCATCAGCGCGTCATCGATTCCGTCGGCCTCGTCATGAGCGCCTACTTCGACATGACCTATGCCCAGGAACTCATGCGCCTGCGCCAGGAATCCATGGACGCGGATCGCACGCTGGCCCAGGCCAATCAGCGCCGCGTCGACGTCGGCCTCATGACTCCCATCGATGTCCGCCAGGCCGAGGCCGAGGTCTCCGCGGACCAGTACGACTACCTCACCGCGAAGAACTTCCTCGTCGCGCGCGTCGCCGATCTCAAAAAGCTCATCTACCGCGGCATCGAGCAGGACGACGGCCGCACCTTCATCACCGCCGGCCCCGCCGATCTCGCCGTGCCCGTTATGGATCGCGAGACCCTCCTGGGCGACGCCTTCCGCAACCGCGTCGATTACGCCACCGCCATCCAGCAGGCCGAGATCGAGGACATCCGGTTAAAGTATTACCGCAACCAGCTCCTGCCCAAGATCGACTTCGTCGGCACGCTCGGCGTCAACGGCCTCAGCACCGACAGCAGCGCGAGCAGCGCCAGCAGCGCCTTCAACGGGCAGGGGCCTGAGTGGAGCTTCGGCATCCAGGGCTCGGTGCCCTTTGGTAACGTCGCCGCCCGGGCCAATCTGGCCGCCTCCCACCGGCTCAAAGAGGAAGCCATCTGGAAACTCAAGCAGGTCGAGCTCGCCGTTAACACCGACGTCGACACCGCCATCAGCGCCGTCCGGACCAACCAGCAGCGCATCGAGTCTGCGCGCCAGACCCGCAAGCTCGCCGAGGAAGTCGTCCGCGGGCAGAACCGCCGCCTCGAGCAAGGCCAGGCCTCGACCATCGACGTCATCGACAGCCGCCGCCGCCTCTACGACGCACAGTCCGGCGAGCTCGAGGCCATCGACGACCTCAACAAATCCATCGTCCAGCTTTACCTTTCGACGGGCACCCTGCTCGATCAGGAGTCGATCTCCCTCGTCGACGACGAGCCCGACGCCCCCAGGCATCCGCCGGCCACAGCGGCGGTGGCAGCCTATGGCGTCGCCACCACGCCCTCTCCGCGACCCGAGCCGAGCCCCACCCCCGTAGTGCAAAAACGGGCGCCGGCCGTCAACCGAGCGGCGCATTGACCCCGCCGCCCCGGGATCATAGCCTTGGGCTTCGTTTTTCATGAAAATCAAACGCGCCCTGCTTTCGGTCTCAGACAAAACCGGCCTCGTGGAATTTGCCCGCGAACTCGCCGCCATGGGAGTCGAGATCATCTCCACCGGCGGCACCGCCGGCCTCCTTAAGAAAGAAAAAGTCCCCTCGATCGAGATATCCGCCTTCACCGGCTTCCCGGAAATCCTCGATGGCCGCGTCAAGACCCTCCACCCCAAGGTCCACGGCGGCCTGCTCTTCCTGCGCGGCAACCCGGCGCATGAAAAAGAGGCGCGCGACAACAGCATCCAGCCCATCGACCTCGTCGTCGTCAACCTCTACCCCTTCGAGCAAACCGTCGCCAAACCCGATGTCACCCTCGAGGAAGCCATCGAGAACATCGACATCGGCGGGCCCTCGATGCTCCGCAGCGCCGCCAAGAACTACCGCTCCGTCACCGTCGTCGTCGATCCCGCCGACTACGCCGACGTGCTCGAAAACATCCGCTCCAACGACGGCGCCACCACGCTCAAACTTCGCGAGCGGCTCGCCATCAAGGTCTTCGTCACGACGTCCAATTACGACTCCGCCATCGCCAATTATTTCAACAAGGAACAGGAAACAACCTGCTCTTTCTCCATCACGCTCCCCATTGCCGCCCGGCTCCGTTACGGCGAGAACCCCCACCAGCAGGCCGCCCTTTACGGTGACTTCGACGAACACTTCCAGAAGCTCCACGGCAAGGAACTCTCCTTCAACAACATCCTCGACATCAGCGGCGCCACCCGGCTCATCGAGGAGTTTCCCGAGCCGACCGTCGCCATCCTCAAGCACACCAACCCCTGCGGCATCGGCTCCGACCCCGACCTCAAGACCGCCTGGGACAAAGCTTTCGCCACCGACAAGCAGGCCCCCTTCGGCGGCATCATCATCTGCAATCGCACCCTCACCGAGCCGCTCGCCCGCGCCATCAGCGAGATATTCAGCGAGGTCATCATCGCCCCCGACTTCGACCCCGAGGCCCGCGTCCTCCTCCAGAAAAAAAAGAACCTCCGCCTCATGCGCCGGCTCTCCCCGCCCGCCCGCAAGGAGGAAGACCTCCTCGACATCCGCTCCGTGCTCGGCGGCCTGCTGGTCCAGGACCGCGATACCGGCGTCCCAGCCGAACTCGACAACCTCGAGGGCAAAGTCGTCACCGACCGACCGCCCACCGCCGAGGAAATGAAAGCCATGATCTTCGGCTGGCGCGCCGTCAAACACGTCAAGTCCAACGCCATCGTCTACGCCACGAAAGACCGCACCCTGGGCATCGGCGCCGGCCAGATGTCCCGCGTCGACGCCTCCCGCATCGCCATCTGGAAAGCCAAAGACGCCGGCCTCTCCCTGGCCGGCAGCGCCATCGCCAGCGACGCCTTCTTCCCCTTTCCCGACGGCCTCATCGCCGCCGCCGAAGCCGGCGCTACCTGCGCCATCCAGCCCGGCGGTTCGATGCGCGACAAGGAAGTAATCCAGGCCGCCAACGAGCGCGGCATAGCAATGGTCTTCACCGGCGTCCGCCATTTCCGCCACTAATCCCTTCTTAACCACGGTGTAGCCCTCACACGGGATTGAGCATCGCTACCCCTCTACTTGAACCTACACTTTAACTTGAACATGAACCCCTCCGTCAGCGTCCCTGCGGAAATCCGTGTCCATCCGTGTCCATCCGTGTCCATCCGCGGTTCAATCCTCCTAACGGTTTCCCATGCCTCGCCTGGAACTCGGCGTTAACATCGACCACGTCGCCACCCTGCGGCAGGCCCGTTACGCCACGATGCCCGACTCGCCCAACGCCGAGCCCGACCTCGCCGCCGCCGCCGGCCTTTGCGAGCGCGCCGGCGCCCGCGGCATCACCGTCCACCTCCGGGCAGATCGCCGCCACATCCAGGACCGCGACCTCTTCCGCCTCCGCGAGAGCATCATGACCAAGCTCAACCTCGAGATGGGCAACACCCCCGAGATTCTCGCCATCGCACTGCGCATCCTCCCCGAGGACGTATGCCTCGTCCCCGAGAACCGGCGTGAAATCACCACCGAAGGCGGCCTCGACGCCGCCGGCCAGTACCGCCAGCTCGAGCCCACTGTCCGCCGCCTCCAGTCCGCCGGCATCCGCGTCAGCGTCTTCATCGAGCCCGACCCCGAGCAGATCGAATCCGCCTCGCGCCTCCACGCCGACGCCATCGAGCTGCACACCGGCGCCTTCGCCAACGCCACCGGCGAGGACCAGCAGGGCGAGCTCCAGCGGCTCTGCGGCGCCGCCCGTTTCGCCACCGAACGCGGCGTCCGCGTCAACGCCGGCCACGGCATCAACTACGAAAATATAGTGCAGATCCTGGCCATCCCCCATTTGCGCGAGTTGAACATCGGCCACGCCATCGTCAGCCGCGCCCTCTTCACCGGCCTCGGGCCCGCCGTCCACGACATGGTCGCCGCCATCGCCCAATATCCCGGCAACGACGATCTCCTTTGACATGGAAGCCCGCGTTCTTGGCATAGGCGTCGATATCGTCGAGACCGTCCGCATCCAATCCTCGCTCGATCGTTTTGGAGAGCGCTTCCTGCGGCGCGTCTTCACCCAGGGCGAGCGCGACTACTGCTCCGCCATGCCCGTCCCCGCCCGGCACTACGGCGCCCGATTCGCCGCCAAGGAAGCCGTCTCGAAAGCCTTCGGCACCGGCATCGGCAGCCGGATCGGCTGGCGCGACATCGAAGTCAAGCGCAAGGAAACCGGCGAGCCCTACATTCTCCTGCACGGCCCCGCCGCCGAACTCGCCGCCGCCCTCCAAGTCCACCAGGCCCTCATCAGCCTAAGCCACACCGACCACTACTCCGTAGCCAACGCAGTCCTCCTGGCCGGACTCCTCCCGGCGTAGCCCCGCAAAAGCGGGACGAGCGCCCCCGCAAAATCAGTTTGCCGAGCATCCCGCCGTCAACTAGCGTCAATCCCCGCCCTCCATCGGAGGCCTGAGAGGGCGCGATTAGCTCAGTGGTAGAGCGCTTGCTTCACACCGAAAAAAGGGCATTTTTGGTGTAAAATGGCGCCAAATGGTATTGAGTGGTTTTTGGTGAAATCGCATGTATTGATCAGGGTATTCTGAATTTTTAATCGCCGCGCCGGACGGTGCTGAATATCGCCATTTTTTTCGACCGGGGGACAAAATTGGGGGACAAAGGAATTCAACGTTGGACGGTGATTTGAAGGCGAAAATGGCCTTTGGATAGAACCTAGCGTGTCCTATGATGCAGAAATCAACGATTGGAACCCCTTGAAGCCTCTGGGGACTGTGACGTACACAAACTGCCCATGTGGAACCACCTTAGCTCTGAGTTCTCATGGAATGCCGCTTAGCCGCCTATGGTCCCTGTACAACTGGGCTAGGATCGAGAAAACGAAACGTCAGATGACAATGAAAGAGCTGTTGAGCTACCTGCGTGATGAAATACGCAAACAGGTATTGGCTGCGTCGGGCGATGGAGAAAATTACCCTCTCAGTGCATCAGGCTCATTCCTCGGGCATCCTGGAACGATTACGGTGGCGTGGGATGGACTTCCTCAAAGCATGCATTACCCTCCGGTGTATGTCCCTTGGAACAAAAAATCGACAGCAGCAGACCGCCGAGGTCTGCAAGCAGCACCTCCGCGAGAATCACATGCGCCAGCTTGGTCTCGTGGAGGAGTTCATTGTGGAGATTGAGGGGACAGGGAAAAACCACGATGTCTCCAAGTGGGGACAATATGCTGACGCTTCATGGAAGAATGAAGAGATGCTAAAACGACTCGACCACGCATTTGAGAAATGGTTGAATCCTTGAAGCTGATGACACCGAAAAGATCCATTGACCCAGGCACACGCATCGGCCATGTCCATCTCAAAGTGGGAAACCTCGACCGTGCCCTCCACTTTTACTGCGATGTACTGGGGTTCGATCTGACGCAACGAATGGGAGAATCGGCTGCATTCATCAGTGCTGGTGGTTATCATCACCACATTGGGTTGAACACATGGGAGAGCAAGGGGGCGTCGCCGCCACCACTAAGAACCACTGGATTGTACCACCTGGCCATCCTCTACCCTACACGCCGTTCACTCGCCGATGCACTGAAACGGTTGATTGATGCTGGTATTCCTTTGGAGGGTGCATCTGACCATGGTGTGAGCGAGGCCCTATATCTGCGCGACCCTGACGGAAATGGGGTGGAGCTTTATTGGGACCGTCCAGAGGCAGAATGGCCGCGTACACCAAGTGGTGAATTGTCGATGTCCACGGAGCCGCTCAACCTGCAAGAACTCCTGGACACACTAAATTGAACCAGACATCGGCCCGATGCTAAATCCGCAAACATGGACTCTGACAATTTCACACACAAAGCCCTGCTTCTTTGGAGCATTGTTCCTCGTGGGGCCAGAGGACGTATTTTGAAAAATGTGTTCTGCACCCGCTGCCGGACATCAGTGGAGATCGTCAATTACAAAGGGGCCGAGAAGAAGGGTGATGTTATACTCACCGGGAGTTGCAAGCTATGTGGTCACCAAGTGGTGCGGGTCGTGGAGACGTCTGAACAGCCTACAAATAACTAATCGCCACCACAGCAATATCTATCCCTTCACCTTCGCCTACCTTGCGCGTTGAGCCACAGCAATACGCGCTTTGGCCTCAGGTGACATGGTGTGATCCTCACCACACAAGCTCTTCAGGAATACTCAATTGTGGAGCGATTTTCTCTTTTGTACGCCTGGCACGTTGACCAGCAGACATCCTTGCTTTGGATGCCTTACTGACGACACGTTTGGTCTTTGGTCCTTTGACCGCCGGTGCAGCAGCAGGTTTGGATTCTCCATGCACTTTTTTCCATCGAGCTTTCTGTGCAGCAGCCATCTTTGCAATCGTCGCCGCACTACGTTTTCCCTTGCGGCCATCAACCTTAGCAGGGACAGGTGCAGCAGATGTATTCCTGCGTGGTCTACCTCTGCGCTTTGCCACCTTGACGGCTGGGGCAGGTGTCTCCTTGGCTAACGGCTGTGTACCATCACCATAAAGCTCACGGAGTGACGCCTTCAGAGCTTCGATCTGCTTCCTGATGTGAAGAGCTTTTTCCAGCGTTTCGATTGGATGATCCCAGAATGAAATTGGTTTTGGCATGGCAAGAGGTGATGGTATTGAATACGAGATGGCAAGAGGAAATGGATGGACCGGGAGTGGGAGGGGTGGTTGAATCCTTGGTCTTACAAATGGAAACGCAGCATAAAAGTGTTCCGGTGGACAAACAGGCAACTGAGTTTCTCGCCAATGAACGAACATTTCTTGCGTGGATTCGAACCAGCGTGGCGATCATCAGCCTGGGTTTCGAAATCGCCAAATTTCGAATCTGGCTTCAAGATATTGCCAAAGCAGGCTCATCATCAATCCCACCTTCAAAACTGGGGGAGTCGTTTCAAATAGGTATCGGGATGATGGCGCTCGGTGGATTCCTTACTATTTTGGCCGCCTGGCGTTATCATGCGGTGAATCGTCAAATCGAAAAGGGAAAGGTGACCGCTGATCGGGGGTTAATCTTCTTCGTTACGATTTTGGTAGCGGTGTTGGCTGCTGTAATGGTCGTGACTATGATAGCCACCTCTCGGGAATGAGAACCTAGCCCCTCACGATTTTTATTCGTGCATCTGGTATAACAGAGTGAAGTGGGACACTCAGCTCTGGGATAAATAGGATTTCCAGAACTCATCGAGGGTGTTCCAATTCAAGAGATTCACTTCATGTGGGTCTCTTTCATTTCAACCAAAGGAGGCGACATGGGAAAAAACACACCCCTACTCAGGGAAATCATCAACGTCCTCACCGACCATGTGTTTGATGCACCTCTGGCATTGCGCACTCTGGAGGAACATTTCCAGGACAGGCTCATTGTGAACGCCGGTGACATTCAAACAGTCAAAGCAGAGGCAAAGCAATTGCGGCTGCGTGTGGAGCAGGAGGAATATCCACCGGTGCTCGATTACATCGCACACCTCGATTGCAGGCCACATGATCGTCCTACCGGTCCTCGCGCTGGTGGCTGCCGTGGTCATCCTTGTGGTGGTGAATATCGGTAGGGCGCTAGCCGCGGAGTTGATCTCTCTCCTCGATAACCCCGGCAAATGCCGACGACTTGCCAATGCTGGTTACGAGCATGTTCGGCGCAGCTTTACCGCAGGGCACGGAGCCCGCCAGGTAGAGCGGATCTACGGGAGACTTGCCAACAGGAGATACTGGCTTTGAACCTCCCTGCAAAACGCTCGAGTATGGCTAAGAGTAAATCATCGGTCATGTTTGTTTTCGGAA
>Ga0302319_10011454_pt1 | contig 16823 bp, 19 predicted proteins | sample Bog_T0_2_FD_203319 | JGI IMG/M metagenome (GOLD analysis project Ga0302319, IMG submission 203319) | Peat permafrost microbial communities from Stordalen Mire near Abisko, Sweden - Bog_T0_2 | ecosystem: Environmental > Terrestrial > Soil > Wetlands > Peat | place: Sweden: Abisko, Stordalen Mire...
CTCACATCCGTGCCCAAGACCACCCTTAAGCAGTTCACGGATTCGAGCCAGCAATTCGCGGCGTTCCTGGCTGCCGGCTACAATCGCAACCCCGTGCATGTCCTGAAGACATATTATCGCACGCACTCTTTCACCGGCGGCCATGCGCCGCTGGAAAACAAGATGTATGTCCGCATCCAGAACTGGATCGGCACCTTCCTCAAAAGGGAATATGGGCTGGCATAATTGCCGGCCACAGAGATCGTCCGGAATCCGGAATTTACTTTGTCCCGGGTCACGGCTTTAATCCCGCACACAAGCCATAAAAATGTGCCCGGAGACAGAAATGGCAAAAGTCGCATTGGTGACAGGCGCCGGCAGCGGTATCGGCATGGCCGTTGCGGTGGCGCTGGCCGCGGAGGGATACATCTTGGTCCTGACCGGCCGGCGCCGTGCGGCGCTGGAGGAGACTGCAAGGGCATGCCCGGATTGCCTGACCGTAGCCGCAGATATTTCCGACCCTGCCGCCGTCAAGCAACTTTTCGCCAAGATAGAGGAACGTTTCGGCCGCCTCGATCTGTTGTTCAACAATGCCGGGTCCGCCGCGCCTGACGTCCCCATTGAGGAATTGACCTTCGCCGAATGGCAGGCGGTCATCGGCGTCAACCTGACCGGCGCCTTTCTCTGTACGCAGGAAGCGGTAAGGCTGATGAAGTCACAAAAACCGCAGGGCGGGCGCATCATCAACAACGGCTCCGTTTCCGCGCATGTTCCGCGCCCCAACTCCGCGCCCTATACAGCGACAAAGCATGCGCTGACCGGACTGACAAAGTGCGTTGCGCTGGACGGCCGCGCCTTCAATATCGCCTGCGGCCAGATCGACATCGGCAATGCTGAGACGCCGCTGACGGCGCGCAGGGCGACGGGAGCAGCCCAGGCCGATGGCAGCTTCGCAACCGAACCGACCATGAATGTCGAGAATGTGACACGCGGCGTCTTATATATGGCCAGCCTGCCACCAGAAGCGAACGTCCTGTTCATGACGGTCATGGCGAACCGGATGCCATTTGTCGGGCGCGGATAATCTCGCGGAAGCAGTCACCGGCAACGCCTGGCGACCCCTATCCCCTGCTTCCGCACAAAATAGACCGCACAGGCCGCCTCCGCTGCGAGCGTCACGTTCGGACCTTAATCTCGTCATAGCGCCGCAAGCGATAGATCGCCGCGGAGACAGCCCAGCTCAACGCGAATATGCCGATGATGACATAACGCCCTTGCCTGCCCACCAGCCTTCCCCCCTGCCGCCCGGCCCGGAGCCTTGGACGGCTTGTCCTCAATTTCACCCGTGGCGATCCGGCCCACCATGACGGCGGCGGAATTGGTATCGGCTGGGCGGCGGACGCTCTTGGGGCCTTTAGGCATGGGAATGTCGCTCCGGCAGAAAATACAGGATGGCTAGGGGGAATGGGCCCAGAAAAACTGAGGCCACCATCCAGCCCCTAACACTGCGTCCCCGCTTGGCTGCCATACGCATGGCCAGCCACCCCCAAAGGGCAGCCCAGCAAAGCCCGGCGGCCAAGTTTTCGTACCAGAGCGCATCATATATATATGCTGGCATTCCGCGCGCGCGCGAAGCCGCTGTCAATGCTGGTTTTTATGAGATTTCAAACTGAGACACTACCGACGCCGGAGCAGCAGCAGGACTATGCCCAGACGGCATGGCGCGAGGTCGGCCTCGACAGATTTCAGTTTCTCTTCGACCAGCATGCCCTGTCGCTGCATGGCGAGCCTTATCCGGACAGCACCCATTATTGGGCCGGAATCGTGGCCTTCCTCAACAGCCCGCAATTTCTGTGGTTCGCCCGCGACCTCACCGGCATGGCGGACATCGCCTTCACGGACGCTCAGGCCACCCGCTATCGCGCCGGTCATTTCCTTCCCGCCCATGACGACAACACGTCCGGTACCAACCGCCTCGCCGCTTATGTGCTGAGCTTCACTTCTGCCTGGCGGCCGAAATGGGGCGGGCTGCTCGAATTCCTGGACGATGCCAGCCAGGTCGAGGCCGGATTTGTTCCCAGTTTCAACGCGCTCAAGCTTTTCCGGGTGCCGATGACACATTATGTCAGCATCGTCGCGCCCTATGCCACGGTCGGGCGTTACTGGATTACCGGCTGGCTGCGGGCGCGCTAGATTCGGGCAATCCTCTGTGATTTGTCGCGGCCACCATGATAGCATGACCCGCATGCGTGACCCGTTGATCCTGAGCCTGTTGTCGGTGATGCTTGCGGCACCAGTGGCGGCCCAGAGCTGGCAGGAATATGAATATCCGGAATCCGGATTTTCGATCGCGTTTCCGGCTCCGCCGGTTGTAAAAAGCGAACCCTATGCCGCCGGGAGCGGGAAGACGGTCAGCGCGACGTCCTATACCGTCAGGCAGCCTACCCGGCTCTATAGTGTCACCGTCGCCGATTTCTCAAACATGGGGATAGACGGCGATACCGCCATTGCGCATGCCGTCGATCAGGTGCAAGCCCAAGGCAAGGTGCGGGTGGATGTGGAGGCCCGCATAAACAGGCAGTATGGGCGCGAGCTCAGCATCGTCGGAAATGACGACAGCCATTCTGCCGTGGCGATCTTTTTCGTCGATAACAAGCTTTACCTGGTCGAAGGCAGTGTGCTGGCGACGAGCGCCGATATGCAATCAGGCGACGCTGCGCGCTTTCAGCAATCGCTGCGCTTTCCCGGTTGAAGATTGGGGCGGCCCCGCTGTGCACGATGAATAAAAAAACGCGCGCGTTCCGCGTGCGCGCGCTTTGAACTTTGGCAGAACAAGTTGATCTTAGCCGAGCTTGCTCAGTTTGGTGATCATGTGTTCGCCTTCCTGGTCTTGGGTCACCAGCTGCACCTTTGTGCCAACCTTGATGCCGTCGAGGAAAATGCCGGCTCCAGCCGTATAGGTCTTGCGATTGTCGAGCGTGAAATGGTTATCCGTCTTAAATCAGCTCTGCCGGGCAGCAACAGTGGCTGCGTCCTGCATAATGGCTTCATCCATATGCGCGATTGCAGAATTTCCCTTGTTGCGCAGGTTGCGAAAAAAAATCTCGCTGAGTTCATTGCCGGCACGCCGATTAAGCGCGTCCAGGATGGCTTCATGCTCGCGCATCGCCTCTCCCCAGCGGTCGCGGGTATGCGCGAGGTTCGCAGAATAGCGCGAACGGCGAAGCTGGTGGGCAACGGCGGCATAGGCCTGCGCCAGCCGGTCATTTCGCGCGACCAGCAGGATCTTTTCGTGGATTTTCTGGTTGCAATTGAAATAAGCATGCATGTCGCGCCGCAGATAGTAGACATACATCTCGTGATGCAGCTTCTCGATCTCGGCCAATTCGGCGTCGGAGATATTTTCGCAGGCAAGACGGCCTGCCAGGGCCTCCAGCCCGCCCATCACGTCAAATAATTCGCGCAACTCGACCCGGCCAAGATTGCGCACCCGTGCGCCGCGATTGGGCAGCAAGTCTATCAGGCCTTCCGCCGCCAGGACCTTGAGCGCTTCGCGCAGCGGCGTGCGGGAAATACCGAACGACTCGCACAGTTGGCGTTCGGGAATGCGCTCGCCGTCCAGCAGCCCGCCCTCCACCACATAATCACGAAGCTTGGTGAGAATTTCGCCATGCAGCGACTTGCCATTCGCAGCCTTGCCGGGTTTGGCGCCGCGTACCTTGCCCGTCTTGCCATTGACTTTCTTTACCGCAGTCATTTTTTCAAGCCCCAACACTTGCTTGCCGCCCCTTGCTCCAGTTGCCCCAAATAGCACGATAGGCCGGCGCCGGCCCGGCCAGCTGGCAATGAAATCCACGCCTTCATGTCAATTAGCATTTTTCGGGGCCGCGCCAAAGCCGCAAGGCCGATTTTACCATTCGCTGCGGGCGCTTTGAAGGCTAGGTAACCGCCAGACCGCACCCGATAGCCTTATCGTGTCTGCCTGGGAAAATTTTCTGCCTGCCAGACAGGCAAGTGCCCTATTTCGAGCAAATATCGCGCGGCAGGGCGTGGCCAGTGGGCGGAGCCACTTGGCGGCCGGAAGATCATGTGCGGCGCAATTTCGCGGCCCGCCTGTTCAACGACCGCGTCGGCGCCAGGCCCAATCTGCGCGTGCAGCACACCGAGCCTACCGCCCTGCCGCACCAGGCAACGCAGATCGAACGCCATCGCCATTCCTCCCAGTTGTTCGCCCCATTGTCGGGCGGCTCCTATTTCGTCGTGGTGTTCCCGTCTGACGGCGCGGGAAATCCCCTGCCGCATGAGGGGCGCGCCTTTCTCGCCGCCGGCAACCAGGCAATCAATTACAATGTGGATGTCTGGCATCACAGCTTCATCGCGGCGGAACGCGCCGGCACGTTCCTGATGCTATTTTCATGGTCATCAGCCAAATCCCTGTTGCGCCAGCACAAAGCCCAGCACCCGGCCACAAATCACCACGCCGATCCAAAGGAAGATCGACGAAATCCCGGCCAGCTTCGCCGCCGGCGGCGTTTCCACCAACTCGTCCCACAAATGCGCATTGCGAAAAGTCACGATGTGGAAGAACAGCATGTTCACGCCGGCCGCCACCAGCAGCAGCATCTTGGCCTGGAATTCCCGCAGCGCCCAGTATTTCAGTGCCTCCGAGGAAAACAGCAGAAATCCGGTAATCAGCGCCACCGCGAACGCCCCCCAGGTCAGGGGCAGCACATCTTTCATCAGGCGGCGCACGCTCTTGCGATGCGCCGGCAAGCCGATCAGGCGCATATCAATGATCGAGATGGTGCCGACCACCAATACCACGGCCAGGACATGAAAGCTCTCGATCCAGGGAAACAGGCTGTCGCCTTCCCGGATCGCGGTGGCGAAGAAGCTGTTCTGCAGGGCCAGCAAGGCATTATGTATCGTCATCGCGCAACTCTGCTTGTTTGAATCATAACAACCATCAGTTCAACCTTGGTACAGATAAGCAATCCAGCGGCCGCACAGCACAATGCCGACCCAACAGCCAAGCGCCGCCAGCGCCAGTGCCCGGGCGATTAACCGGCGCGGCCGCGGCTCCCAGAAGCGCGCGCTGTGCAGTACCGGCCTTTCCAGGATGAGGGTAAGTATGATCGCGCTCAGCAGCAGCGACATCTTGGTCCAGAAGGCAAAGTTTTGCAGGTCGCGGTTGGGTTCGCCGATAATCAGCAGCGAACCGCTCAGCAGCAGCACCACCAGCGCCGACCACACCCAGGGCAGATAGCGCCGGGTGAAAACATCCGCCGGCTCGCCGCCGCCTATCAGGCCGACCAGCCGTAGGTTCCGCAGCAGCACGGACGACATCACAACGCAGATCGCCAGGATATGCACGCATTGAATGGCGGGAATGACCCAGACAGTGTTCTGGATCGTTGCGCTCATCTTTGTCGCGGAAAGCCAGGCAATAACCCTGTCCATGTTTTTCTGCCCTTATGCAAAACTTCGACTGACGAACCAGAACACGCCCAATCCCACCAGGCAGGCGGACGCAACCTCGACCACGATGGCCCGCGGCGGCGCCCATTTGATTTTCATAAGCCAATAAGCCAGCAGGGTGACGCCGAGAACCAGGGTGAGTTGCCCGATTTCCACGCCGAGATTGAACCCGACCAGCAGTTCGGCCAGCCGCTGCGCCGGCAGCTGCATTTCAAGCAGGCTGGCGGCGAAGCCGAAGCCATGGACCAACCCGAACACCAGCGTGATCAGCATGCGCAGCCGTCCGGCGTCGCGTATGTGCCCCGACACCATCAGGTAATTGGCGGTGAAAAGGCCCGCCCCCAACAGCAGCAGCGTCGGCAACCCGCCAAAGCCCAGCAGCTTGAGGCCGATCATCACAGCCGACCCCAGTGCGATCGCCAGCGCAATGATGCCCGGCCGCTGCGATTCCACCGCCAGGTTTTCCGCCCCGATCAGGGCGATGGTCAGCGCCACCAGCGCGTCAATATATTCCGTGTGCGGACGGATAACCCCGGTCACCGCCAGCGCCAGGGTCAGGCTGTGGCCGATGGTGAACCCGGTCACCACGAAAATCAGGTCGCGCAGACGGCGCGAAATCAGCACCAGACCGACCAGGAAAGACATGTGATCCACGCCGGTGAAGATGTGCAGGATTCCCATGCCGATAAAATCGAAAAAGCTGGCCTGCTTGAGTTTTCCGCCTTCCCCGCCAGTGACGTCCACCGTCTGGGCATCACGGGTAATCAGGTCCTGGGTAAATTCACCGGTCGTGACATTCTCGATCTGGGCATAGTTGGTATGGCTGGAAACAAGATCGAAAAAGGCTGCGGAATGAATTTGCAGGTCTGTCTGGGATGGACATTTGAAGGTAAGGTCCAGCTTGCGGAAGCCGGGCACCGCCGACATGGTCTCGATCGGCGGGACCAGCGGACAGGGCTTTCCCGAAGCCAGGGGATAGACACGTGCGGCGAGATAGGATTTCAGCCGCGCATCGCTGGGCGGCGGTCCGTCGGGCGTCAGCCGGTGCGCCTCCAGGGCGGGAATGGTCATGATCAGGTCTATGTCGTTGCCTTTGATTTCCCACACCGAATTGGATTCGCTCACCACATGGGCAATCGCGGCGCCTTGCAGCAGCAGCAGGACCATAGCAAGCGCCAAAATCCCAAGAGCGTTGGGCGACGGTCTCATTGCATGTCCTTGGCGATCAGAATGTTGGCGCGCTCCCGCAGGAATATCTGCTCATGGGCAAGCATGCGCTGGCTGGAATCGCGGCGGTAATCGGCGAGGATCTGCGCCTTGGCCTTGTCAAAATCCAGCGGCACCGGCCGCACATTCTTGATCATGTAAATCAGGTGCGTGCCGTCAGGCATGGTGACGGGCGCCGACACCGCGCCGTTCGGCAGTGCCTCCGCAACCAGCGCCAACCGCCGCCCGATATGCACATCGGCGGCAAAATAGAATTCCTGGGCGGAAAGCTTGCCGGACTCCTTTGCCCCGAATTTCGCCATGGCCTGCTCGGGCGTCATCGCCCGCGCCGCCGCCAGCGCGTCCTGCGCCGCCCCGGCGGCAAACACGATATCGCGCGCGGTCATGTAGCCATCGGAGGAATAGCGCGCCTTCTTTGCCTCGTAATAACGCCGCAGCTTCTCGTCATTCGGCAGATCGGTCATGGCATCGGTGGCAGCCTGCTGCTCCACCGCCGAAACCATGGCCATGCGCGTGGCGGGATCGGCGCTGGCTACATCCAGTTCCGTGCCGCGCTGGACGAAAAGTTCTTCCCGGATCATGTCATCCAGCACCTTGCGGCGCTGCTGCGGCGTGGCGTGTTCATAATCCACGTCGTAAAGCGTGCGCAGTTGGGCCAGGTAATCGCTCCGCACGATGGGCTGCTGGTTCACCAGCGCCACATCCTCGGGTGGCACGATCAGGGTCGATGTGCCTTTTGCCGTAAAGAGCCCGATCGCGGCCAGGAAAAGGCCCACAACTGCGCCAAAGCCCATCAGCAGCAAGCCCCGGCTGTAGTTGAACTTGGATATGTTGCGCCAGGCATTGCCGGGTTTCATCGTGTCGCTTCCTGCGGATGGGACAGCGCGTGGACGTACAGCGCGACTTCCAGGATGCTTGCGGCGGGAAGCCTATCCACCCAGGCGGGGCACACGCCACTTCGGCCATTCTCAATGGAATCCGCAATGTCGGCGCGGCCGCCATCACCAAACAGCCAGATATTGTCGATCAGATTGGGCGCACCGACCTCGCTGTCACCGCCGCCGTCCTGGCCATGACAGTCCCAACAGCCACCCCTGCCGTCGAAAATGCGCTGGCCGCGATCAGCCGCCGCGGCGTCCGCCGGCCGTTTTTCCTGTGCCAGCAGGAACTGCGTGACGTCGCCGACGTCGTTCGGGGACAGCGGCAGCAGCTTTTCGCGGTCATAAGGCTCGGGGTGCGAAAAAGCTGGCATGTCGGCCAGGTTCCTGCCGCGCGGATCCTGGGCGCGTATGCCATAGCGAACGGTTTGGAGGATATCGCTGACCCGGCCGAAGCCATAAAGCCAGTCCTTGTCGGTCAGGTTGGGCGCACCCACGGCGTTGTTGCCCTTGGCTTCCCTGCCATGGCAGGACGCACATTCAGACTGGAATATGGAACGGCCATGCGCGACTGCGTAGGGCATCAGGTCAGCTCGCTCCGGCAGTCCATCGGGTTCGGCACGCAGCAATCTGGCGTCCATTGTATTGCCGAAAATCAGATACGCTCCCGTCATCAGCCCTGCCAGAACCGCAATCGCCCCAATACCAAGCGGCACGGCCAAGCCCAACGATTTCATAAGCCGCCCCATAAGAACACAACATGAACTTCACAAGAGCATGTTGCAGACAGCTTCCATGCCGCACGCGCGAATTCCTAGGCGCTAAAATTTCGATTGTCCGGTTATTTATGGTTAGGGTCGATTTTCTCCAGGTTACATAAGGTCACAGAGAATGCCGGGCGACTGTAGCGACGGCATCATGGGCCGTTCCGAGACGCTGTGAAAATGAATTCATATCGTAGACAATATGGCGCGCGGGTCATGTCATTTTTCGCGATTTCGGCTTGAGAATTGTCGCGAGCGTTGGCCCGGCTCAAAAAATGACCAAATTGCTGCGGGATTTGCCCAAATTCATGCAGGGCAATTCCGTAATCCGGATCCTCAATGGCCAGCAGGAATATTCCGCCGTCAGGCGCCGGCCCGCTTCACCATGGCAACGGCGCGCCGCGCCAGATCGTGAATCGCCGGCAGATTCGGCTGGTGGCAGAGCTGGCTGGATTGCAGAATGCGAATATGCTCCGCAATGACAGCCTCCGAAGCATTGGCATGAACGCGCCTTACGATCTCCCGGGCATATCCTTCCAGCTCGCTTTTGGATGTGTCCTTGGGAAGTTCGAGATACATCCACAACAGGCTTGCGACGGCTTGGTCCATCATGCTCGCGGACAGCGCCTTCATTTTTCGGTCCCGATGGCCGCGGAACCGGGTTGGCGGCAGATTCAACAAGTGCGTGCAGCCATATCCGACCATCATACCTGCAGGGTTAGGTCCGCGGCGCTTAGAGCGCAGCGGCAATTGCCCAACCAAAGTATCCTGTATTTTCTCTCTCATCTCCACTTTGAATGCAATAATGTTTTTAATTCATTTAAAGCGCATTCTTTAGTCGAGGCAACTGCATTCGTTCACACCGGAGACATGGCGCAGCGTCATTGCCGAATGCCGCTTCGATGCCAAGGGATTGCAAAGGGCGACACTAACGCCGATCACGCTGAATCCAGAAGGCTTGGGCGGGCCCGCGGATTTCGAGACCAAGGGGCGGCCCAGCATCGCCGCCGGCCCGCAGGCCCAGTCGATTCTGGAGCATCTTGCCGCCATGTGCAGCCCCCTGGGTACGCAATTGCGTATCGCAGGCGGATTGGGACGCCTCGAACGACAAGCATAAGTCTTGCGCCGAACGCGGCTTAGGCTGCAGCCGCAACCCGCGCCAAGGCGCATTGTGACCAGATTTCCGACAAGGCGGACACCAGTTTTTCGATATCGGCGTCGGAATGGACCGGCGACGGCGTAATCCGCAACCGTTCGGTGCCGCGCGGCACGGTCGGATAATTGATCGGCTGGACATAAATGCCGTAATTTTCCAGCAGCCAGTCACTGATCCATTTGCATTTCTTGGCGTCACCCACCATGACCGGAATGATATGGCTGGGATTGTCCAGCATCGGGATGCCGATCGCCATCAGGCGGGCGCGCACCCGCGAAACAACATCCTTGTGCCGGATGCGCTCGGCGTGGCTCTGCTTAAGATGGCGAATGCTGGCGCAGGCGCCTGCGGCTACGGCGGGCGGTAGCGAGGTGGTAAAGATGAAGCCGGAGGCGAAGCTGCGCACAAAATCGCAAAGCTCAACGCTGCCGGTGATGTAGCCGCCGACCACGCCAAATGCCTTGGCCAACGTTCCCTCAATGACGGTAACCCGGTCCATCAGGCCCTCACGCTCGGCAATGCCGCCGCCGCGCGGTCCGTAAAGGCCCACGCCATGGACCTCGTCCAGATAGGTCATGGCACCATGCCGGTCTGCGACATCGCAGATTTCGCGAATGGGGGCGATATCGCCGTCCATGGAATAGACCGATTCAAAAGCCACCAATTTGGGCCGGTCCGGGTCGAGCGCCGAAAGCCGGCGATCCAAATCCTCGGGATCATTATGCTTGAAACGGTGGATTTCCGCCCGGCTGTGCCGCATGCCTTCGATCATCGAGGCATGGTTGTGCGCGTCAGACAGAATCGCGCAGTTTGGCAGCCGGCTCGCCAGCGTGCTGAGCGCCGCCCAATTGGAGACATAGCCGGAGGTGAACAGCAGCGCCGCCGGCTTGCCATGCAGATCCGCCAGTTCGCGTTCCAGCAACACATGGTGATGATTGGTGCCCGCGATGTTGCGCGTGCCGCCCGCGCCGGCGCCGCAACTGTCCAGCGCCGCATGCATTGCCGCCAGAACATCCGGATGCTGGCCCATGCCCAGATAGTCGTTCGAGCACCAGACCGTCACATTCTGCTGCCGTCCCCCGTCATGGCGGACGGCGGCGGGAAACCGGCCGGCATGGCGCTCCAGGTCGGCGAACACCCGATACCGTCCCTCCCGGCGCAGGCTGTCCAGTTCACCGGCGAAAAAGGCCTGATAGTCCATGAACTCTCTCCATGTCGTGTCCGCCCAGGGCGGAATTGTGCAATTGTCGTTACGGCCAGTTCTTTTCACCCTGTTTCGGCGCCGGAAACGCCCAGCGCCAGAGAACCGCGTCGGGTATCGGGAAAACCATGAACAGATGCTCCAGGATGGCCAGGGCGATCAGCGAAAATAGCAGCGCGAAGCCCGAGGCTTCGGCGCCGCTGGCGCCCCAGGCCTTTTGCGCCAGGAATATTGCCACCAGCGCTGCCGCGCCGACAGTGGCCGGAAACAGCGAGCTGATTTGTCCCTTGCGGAAATAGGACTTCAAATAAACGAGCCGCTGGGGGAGAAATTCGTCCGTCAAGTTCGGCACGCCCAGAAAAATATTCAGCTTTGCGCTGATCCGCATGGCCATGAGAATAAGGAAGGCGAATGTCCCGATCTGGTTGGGCGCGCGCCAAGTCAGCATGACGATGAGGCCGGCCCAGAAAACGATCATCAATTCGTGATAGAGCAACGCCTGGAGGGCCATTTGAAAGCGGGGCCAGCCCTGGACGTTTTCCGGACAGGGCACGGTGCGCGGACCGGTGACAATTCCCATCAGGAAACTCATCTCGATCCATCCCCAGACACCCAGGGCGCTGAGAAACGCGACATAGGGCGCGCCGGGTCCGGTTTCCCAGGCGCTGTGCGCCAGTCCGTAAACCGCGGCGGCCAGGACCAGCGACGCGCCAATCATGCTCCAGGCGAAGGTTTTTTTTGGCAACGCGCATAGCATCAGAACCAGGCCGGTGCTGAACCACCAGGTCAGTATCGCCAGAAGAAGTGCCACGCCGTGATTTGCCATAAGTTCTCCGGGCCTACCAGGCGGGGGCGAGACGAACTGTGCCGGGCAGCGCGTTTGTCTGTGTTGGCATCAGATAAAGAGACACGAAGGTAGCCGCCAGGGCCGCCAGCAGCCCCGCCCGGCGGACAAGAGACAAAAACCCGCCACGCGTCTTTTGCGAAGCCATGGCGTCCGAAAGCCGCCGCATCCGTTCCATCCGCATCCGGAACTTCGGGTGATCGGTATCCAGCGTCAGCGGAAAAACCTGCTTGCTGATCTCCGAGCAGATGCGGAACACCTGGTAGTCATAGGCCGTGGGGTCCAGGCCGAGCGCGGCATGAAATGCCGGCCGGGTGTGATCGCGCACATACATGGTGGCGTAGACGGACAGCAGGAAGAATTTGATCCACAGCTTGTTATGCCCCTTGAGCAGCCCGGGGTCGGAGCGCATCAGCATGGCAAATGCTTCGCCATGGCGGAATTCATCGTTGCACCAGTTCTTGAACCAGTTGAACAAGGGGTGAAAGCGCAGTTCCGGGTGCCGCTCCAGCTGGAGGTAGATCGCGATATAGCGGGAATAGCCGATCTTCTCGGACAGATAGACAGCGTAGAAAATGAACTTGGGCTTGAAAAACGTATATTTCTTGGTTTTGGTCAGGAATCCCAGATCCACGCCGATGCCGTAATCCTTGAGAGTCTCGTTGAGGAAACCGGAATGGCGGGATTCATCGCGCGCCAAAAACTTGAACAGCGCCACGACATCGGGGTTTTTTGCCCGCTTGGCGATTTCCGCATACAGCACACAGCCGGAAAATTCCGACGTCAGCGAACTCACCAGAAAATCCACAAATTCCTTGCGCAGGTCTGCGGGCAGATTTTCCAGCTTGTTGAGGAAGGGCTCGGTTCTCTTGAAATGATTGCGGTTGGGGTCGCTTTCCATTTCGGCCAGCAGCGCATCCCATTCCCGCCGCACCGGCGTCACGTCAACCTGGTCCAGCGCATTAAAGTCCGTGGTGTAGAAGCGCGGGCTCAGAACGGTGTCGCGGAGCGCCAGGCTCATCGTATCGGGGGCCACAGCACCTGTCATTGCGTTCATAGCGACCTCTGCGGTGTGAAGCTCACGTCATAGAGTTCCTGAAGTGCGAAGCGGGCGGTCAGGCGGGTCCAGAGGCGCAGCGCCAGTCCTGCCCGCACCACGGTGGCCAGGCGGCGCTCCGTCAGCTTCTGGCCGAAGGCCAGGCGAATGGGGTCGCCATGGACATGGACCTTGTCGCCGGGGCCGATGGCGATATCGCCGTCCAGCGCCAAATGAGCGTGAAAACAATCATGCGTCTGTTCGATCTCGATGGTGCAGGGCGTATCAAAGCGGCGGCCAGCAATCATGACCCGGCCCCATATGCCGGCAGGAAGCGCAGGAACACCGATTTGTTGCCCGGCCCGAAATCGCCCAGGCTGATCTGGGCGCCCGTCACTTTGTCGGTCATGGTCAGGCGGTTGTCGGACCAGCGCACAAGTTCGAAAATCGGGGCCGCCTCAATGCCGCGCCGGGTGCGCTCAAACGCCAGACTATTGAGAATGGCGCGCACAAAACCGTCGCGTTCGCGCAACTGCGGCAGTTCCGCGCCTGTCCTGGCATCGAACACGCGGACATGGCCGCCATAGATCGCGACACCATCCTGCAGGTCGACAAAACGCAGATCGCGAACCTGCACCGGGACCGCGCTGGTCATCATCGGTTGGGAAAGCGGTAGATGCGACCAATGCTTTTGAAGCTGGATGGTGCCCACGCCAACAACAGTCGTCACGATAAGCAAGCCCGCGCCGATCAATGCGGCTTTGGGAAATGGGCGATCATCCATCGAACTCAAGGGCTTAGCTCCCAACTTCTCCGACCGCCCGCCAAGCAATGGGGGCAGATGTGTAATATATTATTTACACATATGATGTGTCAATACTATTTGACATATGGGTGACCCGGAATCGCCGGATTTTTCTCTTCTTCCCCCCTGCGTTCACAAGCGCGGAATAAGAAAAGAGCCGGATAACGATCCGGCTCTCCCTATTCGTCTTTGGCTTGATCAGGCCGGATGACCGTTCGCGATGGATAGCCCTTCGGCGCCCTTGCCGGCCAGAACCGCATTTTTGGCCGCGCTGCGCTCAATCGGCGAAACCCGTGCGGCGGGCAACGCCTCAGACAGCGCCTGGCCCAGCAGTTCGGCCACCAAACCGGCCTGCGGCACACCGCGCAGCATCGGCTCGGGACTCTTGAAGTGCCAGGGCCGAACATGTGGCCAGAGATTCGAATAGGCCACACGTCCGGCGCCGGTTAGCGCCAGGGGAATGTCGCCGGCGCCACCCGGATAGAGCCGCAGACCGGCCGCCCCGATTACGCCAAAGGGTATATTGATGGCGGTCGGCAGCGCAACGCCGATGCGCAGAACGACACGCCGGTTGGTGATGGTGTAGACCGAGGTGCGGCTGCATAGCCAAGCCAGCAGCGCCAGCAGTCCCAGCCCCGCCGCCGCAATCGGCAAAAGAGACAGCGCGGCAACCAAAGGTCCGCGCACCGTTTCCGCCTGCATATGCACGCCGGCCCGCCAGCCGATCAGCAACAGGAAATAGGCGCTAGCGGCGCGGATATGAAAAACGTGCTTGGCCATCTCCCACCAGGATGGCGCGCCTTGCCAGAGGATATGTTCGCCCGCGGGCGGCACTTCCGGCAGTCCGCGGATCGGCTCGATCGCGTAATCGTCATGCCCCGCGCTCACAGGCCCACTCACAGGAAAGGCTCGGAGCGGGACGGTGTGGCATACAGGAAGCCGCCGCCATAATAGGCCACGACCCGTTCTTCCTCATAAAAAGTCACTTGGTCGGGATTCGACAGACGCGGCACCCCCGCGAACTGGGCCGCCGTGATCGCGTCCACCAGAACGTGGCGCAGCGGTTTGTGGATCAGCGCCATTGTCATGGGCAACAACACGGTCTGGCCCGCGCCGCCTTCCAGCGCGACTTCCAGATAACGGATCTGCCATTCCGCGCGATCAACCCATATATCGCTGACGGTGCCGGCAATGCCACCGTCAGCGCCGCGCACCAGCATGCCGCGCGGATCGGGATCACCCTTGGCGACGAAGAAGTTTTTCGCCACGCGCATGGGTACGATTTTCAGGTCGCCATGCGCGGTCAGGTCCGGCACCTTGGCGCGTTCGGCATAAGCGGCCGGCCCAACGCCATCCGCCATCGGGTTGCCCGTTGGCACCAGGGGCGACCCGGGCGTGATGCTGGCCCGGCGGGCGGCGATCGGACGCCGGTCACGATTCTTGTTGGGCACGGTCAGGCTGCCGCGGCCATGCGCTAGCCGGAAGGTCTTGGGCAGGGCGGTGAACAGCAACCCGCCGGCCGTCCGTACCCGGCCACTGGGATCTTCCTCCAGCGGATAGCCTTCACGCCGGTCTTCACGGCGCAAATAAATAATCAGCAGGGTGAAAAATATGAAAAACAGGATGATCGAGATTGATGCAAAATCGATCCCATAATGCGATGCGTACATGGCGTCCTCCGCGAAACTGTCAGGTTGGAAATTGGGCGAGATCGAAATTGTCCGCTACTGCCAGGCGGTCTGCCCGGCCATGACGGGCCAGCGGGCCAATGGCGATCAGGCTTGCAAACAACAAGATGATTTCAATGTAATAGACTGCGCCATAGCCGGTCGCGTGGCTCACCAGCGCTGCTCCCAGGCGTCCGTGCAGCGCCATGCCGGTGACGACATCGCGTATGATGCCCGCCAGGCCGATGGCGATGCCGGCCCCGGTCGCCTGAACCGCACCCCAGGCGCCCAGCGCCAGCCCGCTATGCGCGGCCGAATCCAGCCCCATGGCAGCGGTCAGCGTCCCCACCGAGAACATCCCCATGCCGAATCCGATCAGGAAAGCGCCGAAGCGGAACAACAGTGGTGACCCCAGCGGCGCCGCCATCAGCACAAAGATAAAAGCCGGCAGTCCGACCAGCAGGCCATAGGCCGCCAGGCGGCAGGCATCATGTCCGCGCGTCAGGGCACGGGCCGCGGCCGCAAAGGCGGTGAGCGAGCCGATCGCCATCACCGCCGTCAGGATGGTGGTTTGGGAAACCGCCAGATGCAGAATCTCACCGCCATAGGGTTCCAGCAGCGTGTCCTGCATGGCGAAGGCGACGGTTCCCAGACCCACCGCGACCAGAAAACGGCGGGCGTCCGGCATGTCTGAAAATCGCCACCAGGACCGGAAAAAATCGGGCGCATCCTCCGGCCGCCCGGCCGTCAAGGCGGGATTGCGGGCTTCCTGTTTCCAAAGCGCGGTGACATTCAGGATCATGGTGAGCAGTGCCGCGCCCTGGACAACCTGGATCAGCCGCATCGGGGTGAATTTGTCGAGCAGCAACCCGAAGACAAAGCCGCTGACCACCATTCCGACCAGCAGCATCGAATACATCAGCGCCACCACGCGGGGCCGCACCGCGTCGGACGCCAGGTCCGTCGCCAGCGCCAGGCCCGCGGTCTGGGTGGTTTGCACGCCCGCGCCGATCATCAGGAATGCCAGCGCCGCCGCCACCTGCCCCAGCGCAACGGGTGCATGATTGTCGCCCGACAGAACCAGCAGCGCGAACGGCATAAAGGCCAAGCCGCCAAACTGGATCAGGGTGCCGAACCACATATAGGGAACGCGCCGCCATCCCAATACGGAGCGGTGATTGTCCGACTTGAAGCCGATCAGCGCGCGAAAAGGCGCGAATATTAGCGGCAGACCGATCATGATGGAAACCAGGGTGGTTGAAACGCCCAGTTCGACGATCATCACACGGTTCAGCGTGCCGATGGTCAGGGTGATCGCCATGCCCACCGAGATCTGAAAGAGCGACAAGCGCAGCAACCGTCCCAGAGGCAGTTCCGCCGTCCCGGCGTCGGCGAAAGGCAGAAACTCGGTGCCGATGCGCGTCCAGAATTTGCCGCGCGATTTTGCCGTTGCTGTCATCGGCGCACCAGCTCAAAGGCTTGCGACTTGTAGAACCCCGTTGTCACGCGCGCGGAGCGGCCCAACTGCCAGTCGCCAAGACGGACTTCGTCCGCAATCCGGCTGCGCAGATCCTGCTCCGCCACCGGCACGATCGCCGGCGCCCGGTCCACGCGGGGAAAGGCCCGTCCGGCCGTATGCATCAGGGCGAGCATGGTGGTGCGGGGCGCCACCGTGAAGATGATCGAACCGGATGTGCGCCTTGCCAATCCGGTCAGCGCCGCGACGATATCGCAGGTTTCATAATGAATCAGGGAATCCATCGCCACGACATGGTCCACATCGCCGAA
>Ga0302319_10011455_pt1 | contig 16822 bp, 10 predicted proteins | sample Bog_T0_2_FD_203319 | JGI IMG/M metagenome (GOLD analysis project Ga0302319, IMG submission 203319) | Peat permafrost microbial communities from Stordalen Mire near Abisko, Sweden - Bog_T0_2 | ecosystem: Environmental > Terrestrial > Soil > Wetlands > Peat | place: Sweden: Abisko, Stordalen Mire...
CACAGGAAACCGAGCGCGTTCTTCCGGCTTCGCCGGCGAGCTTCCAATCTTGAGCCTCAAAGCAACGCCATCAAGAATGATTTCGCGCAAGGTCTTCCCCTCACGAGCGGCCCTTATCTTTATTTCGCGATAGAGATCATCGGGAATCTCGACGCTAGTTCGCATAGAAACATATTAGCATATTTATGCTTTTATGCCAATCTTTAGAGCAAGGCAGTCTCACACCTCGCTAGTTCAGACGGTTGTGCGGCGGGTTAGAATCGGCTTGGTGAGCAACTCGTTTGAAATCGGGCCGGTGCAGGTGGGTGGGGGACGGCTGTTCCTGATCGCGGGGCCGTGCGTCATTGAGTCCGAGGGACACGTGCGCCGCATGGCGGAGGCGATTCAGCGGATTACATCTGATCTGGGCATCCCCTTCATTTTCAAGGCGAGTTACGACAAGGCCAACCGCACCAGTGTGAAGAGCTTCCGCGGACCGGGACTCGTGGAGGGTACGCGGATTCTTGGGAGTCTCGCCAGGGACACGGGCCTGCCGGTGCTGACCGACGTACATGAGCCGGGGCATTGTGAAATTGCAGCGGAGGCGGCTGGCGTTCTGCAAATTCCTGCGTTCCTGTGCCGGCAGACGGACCTGTTGGTTGCTGCGGGAAAAACGGGGCGCGCGGTCAATATCAAGAAGGGCCAGTTTGTGGCGCCGTGGGATATGACGCACCCGGTGGAGAAGGTGCGGTCGACAGGGAATGAGCGCGTCTTCCTGACCGAGCGAGGGGCGAGCTTCGGCTACAACACTCTGGTGGTGGATTTCCGCTCGCTGCCGATTATGCGGCGTATGGCGCCGGTGGTGTTTGACGGGACGCACTCGGTGCAGCAGCCATCGGCGGCGGGCAGGGTGAGCGGCGGGCAGCCGGAGTTTATTCCGCTGCTGGCGCGGGCGGCGGTGGCGGCGGGGGTCGACGGGATATTTCTCGAGGTCCACGACGACCCGGCAAATGCAAAGTCGGATGGCGCGAATGCGCTGGATTTGAAGCTCCTGAAACCACTGCTAGAGAAGCTGCTGGCGATTTATGCAGCGGCTGTAGATTGAATTCAGATTCGCGGTTCCCGTCGTTGGCGGCAAGGTAGCCTGAGAAAGCATGAATCTCGATTTGAACGGCACGGTGGCACGGCGCTGGATTCGCATTGCCGGCTGGTCGATGGTTTTCGCCCTGTGCGCCCTCAAGTTCTGCTATCTCTCCGCTGACTTTCCCAACTATTCAATGTGGATGATCGATCAGGCGAAGTTCACCGACGAAGGCTGGTGGGCCAACGCCGCGGTCAGGCACTTGCTGACCGACCGTTGGTTTCTGGCGGGAGACTACAATCCCGCTATTGCTTTGCCGGTTTGGCCGCTGCTGCTCAGCGCTGTATTCCACTTCACCGGCGTGAGCGTTGTTGCTGCGCGTGCGCTGAATGTAGCCATCTCAATCGGCACTCTGGGCGTTTTGTTTGCTCTTGTTCGCCGGTACGCGGGTGCGGATTCCGAGACGCCCGCACTGGTAGCAGTTCTGCTCCTTGCCGCCAGCCCATTCGCCTTCGTCTTCAACCGTCTGGCGATCCTGGATACGCTGGTGGTGTTCGAATTCTGCCTGCTGTTGCTTGTGGCTTCGTTTGCTTCCTTGAAACGCTTTTGGCCGCTCGCGGCTCTGGCGATGCTGGTGACAAGCATCATGCTGACCAAGACAACCGCAGCAGTGTTGGTTCCCGCGGTTTTCTGGATCGCGTGGTCGGCGATGGGGCGGAGATTCGCCGGCATGGTGCGGGCGCTGCTTGCGGTCGTTGTGTTCCCTGCCCTGTTGGTCAAGGGCTACGCCGCGCTGGTGTCTGCGCTCGGCTACGGACCGGACTTCCAATATTTTTTCAACGTCAATACCCTATCCGAGATTGATTGGCGGAGAACCCTGGATACGCTTGCCGAATTGCTCAAGGACTGCTTCTTGATCGACCGCGTTCTCTATCCCGTGGGACTCGTGATTCTTGCGCTGACCCTGGCGTGGAAGAGGAAGTTATGGAGCAATCCGCTGTTTGCGGCGTCGTGGATCGCGCTCGCGGCGCAGGCAGCCTTTATCTTCAGCAGGCAGGACGATTTCGCGCCGCGATATTACATGGTGATGCTGGCTCCGCTGATCCTGGTCATAACTCTGACTTTCGGTGAACTTATAACTCATTCCAGAATGGCGGCTGCCGATTTATTGACTGCCATGGCCGTTTCCTTCGCTCTAAACATAGTGATGATAGGGCAATTTCTAACTCATCGCGATTACGAGTTTTACAATGCAGCGCGGTCTATCCGGAACATTATCCACAGTCACCCGGAACAGAAGGCTCTGATCCTCGGTGTGAGCGGGAACCAATTATCCCTGATGACTGGCGTTCCATCCATCAACGACGGGTACGGCACGGAAGATATGGTTCACAAAGTAACCCATTATCAGCCCGGCTGGTATGTGGCGTGGAACGACGTGGTCCTGAAGGACCAGGATTTCCTCGCTGGGTATGAGCTGGAAAAGATGGCGAGTTATCCGGTGTTCGATGACGACGGCAGGGTCGCGCTGACGCTGTACAGGATGAACCACAAATAGCGGAACTCCCGGCCGTCTCCGGCAAAAGAGCTTAGGTCAAGCCTTGCGATCGCTGCTCTTTTCGGATCAGTTCAGGCGTTTGAGTTCGAGATTCCTGCCGTCGCTCAGGCGCAGTACCAGCGCCTGGGCCGGACCACTTTCCGCGGGCTTGAAACTGCATTCATCGCTTGACGTTGCCGAGTAAAAGTCCACGGGACTTTCGGGCAGATATTCCTGGCTCGGCTCGTCGTTCTCGCGGATATAGACTCGCCCGTCCTCAACGGAGACCGTCAGCACGATGTCCGCGGAAAGAGCGTAACGGCCTGCCAGCCGGTTCAACTGATCCGCCGTCAGGGTGACGCGCTTGTGTTCTTTGAGCTTGGGGAGCGGGGGAAGCAGGTTGTAGGGTGTGTAGCCTTCCCAATCGAACGGGAACGAGGTAGGGCCCACGACTGAATCGATGAGCCGTTTGAAGATTCCTTCGCCGTTCGAGCTGTTGGTCATGATGAGGATGCCGCTGCCGTTTAAAAAGCAAAGCGCGAGATGCCTCCAGCCCTCATCGTGGCCCTCCTTGAAGAATGCCTTACCGTAGGGCGAGGAATAGAGACCCCACCCGATGCCGTAACCGAGGCGGATGCCGGCATTGGCTTCCGAGGTTTCGGTGTTCAGGGAGGGGAATTGATGCGCCGAATGGATGCCGATCTGCGGGCTGAACATCTTGCCTGTGGTCGCGGTGTTCAGGAATTCCTGGCGCATCACCGCGCTGAGAAAAGTGGCGTAGTCGTGCAGCGTGGTTTGCATGGATCCAGCGGCGTCCGGCTTGGAGCGGCGTTCAGCGCCCAGCGAGCGGCCATATTCGTCATATCCATTGGCAAAGTCGGATTCGAATCGCGGCTCCCAGATCATGCTTGTCCGGGTCATGTTGAGCGGAGAGTAGAGCTTCTCGTCCATCAGGGCGGTCAGGGATTTGCCGGTCACCGTCTCGACAACAAGCCCCGCAAGATCGATGCCCTCGCCGGAATAGGCGTAGCGCGTGCCGGGTTCGAAGTGGAATTTGAGCTTGTGGTCGTCTTCAAAGGCGCGCCAGTTGGCGAAGCCGCTAGTGTGGCTCAAAAGCATGCGGAGGGTGAGCTTCTTGTACCGGTCATCGCCCGCTAGGTCGGCGTAGCGGGGATATTCAGGAAGCGGTTTGGGCAGGTATTGGTATACGGGCTTGTCGAGGTTGAGGAGATTCTCCTGCGCCAGCCGCATGACGACCGTGGCGAAGGCGGCCTTGCTCAACGAGGCGGAGGTCATCACGGAATCCGCCGTGAGCGGCAGGCCCTTGTCCGTGTCGCGGAGGCCGTATGCATGGAGGTAGGCGATCTTGCCATCGTGGAAGACCGCGAGGCCTATACCGGTCACGCGGGCCGACTGCATCAGTTGGGTGACGGTCGAGTCAATCTGGGATGAGGCCAACAGGCTGCCGTCGGGGCGACGGACCGAGGCTTGCTGCGCGGCAGCGGATGCCAGCCCGAAGGCGAGGACGATCGCGAACGAGGAGCGCGATGAGAGCATTATTTCCCTCCGGGAAAGAGAGCAAAGGCTGCTTCCCTGCAGGCAGAGCATCGCCTCTACATTCTGAATCCGCAGAAAGGCGAGCGAGAGGATGCAGGGAGAGTGCCGAATCTACCTATGTGCTGGAGGATTCTACGAAGTCTCAGTCGCCTTGGTTCCCTTGCGCGGGTCTTTCACAACGATAGTCTCGGCGATGCGGTCGTGAGTGCAGCAGCGGTTGTGGTTGAAGAAATACTGTATGAATCCAAAGCCGCCTTCGAGGGCGGAGGCGCCGTAGCCTAATGCACGCTCGATCGATTGCCAGAAGGACAGACGCTCGTGAGTCAGCGAAAGGATGCGGATGCGAAGCAGGCGCTTTCCGGGAGTGAGTCCGTTAGTCTTCCAGACGATGAGGCCGAAGTAGAGCACCAGCCAGAGGGTCCAGGCCAGCTCCAGCGTCTTGTGCATGTCGAATTTCACTTGCACATTGGCGGACCGGTAGAGCTCTTCGTGGACGTGCAGGCGTTCCTGAATGAAGTACTGCAAGAACATGGTGGCGGGAATGTAGGTTGCAGCCACCAGGAAGGCGTCGATCGCAATGGCGAAGAAGCGTCTGCGGAAAGAGGCCAGCGGCGCGCCGGCAAGCGATTCGGCCCGCGCGGTTTCGTGAGGGTTGAAAAAGTGGACATTGCCCGCGGATTTCATCCACCTACTATAACCGCAAGGGTATTTGAAACGGGCTTGAAGCACCTGCGGCTGATAGCATTTCTCTATGTTTTCTAAATGTTTTCCCCACATTCTTCGCTCCGGATTTACGGCCGGAGTCGTACTGCTTTTGAGCTGGAATCTGAACCTGCCTTCGGCTGTTGCGCAGGAGGCGGCTGCGGCCAAGGCACAAGGCTCCGCTCCTGACCGCGCGCATATCGATGAAGTGCTGAAGGGCTTGAACCGGGGCCATTCCGTTGGGCAGGTGGCGGTGTCGCCGGATGGCAAGCGGCTGGCGTGGCTGCAATACGGCAAGGATGGCGCGGAGATTCGCGTGGCTCCACTGGATGAACTGGCCAAGAGCGAGCTTGTGACGGCGGCAGCCAAGCCGGACCAGCACTGCCACGAGGGGCAGATGGCGTGGGCGCCGGACGCGCAGGCGCTGGCGTTTTTCTCCGATTGCGCGCGGCCCGGCGAACAGGTCGACTTGTACGTTGCACGAATGGATGGCCACCCGGCGGAGCGGCTTTCCAAATTGAACGGTTATGTGGAGGAGCCGGCGTTTTCGCCGGATGGGCACAGCTTGGCCTTCCTTTATGTGGAAGGCGCGACCCGGTCGGCAGGCGCGCTGGCGGCCATGAAGCCGTGGTCGGGCGTGATTGGCGAGGGCGGGGTGGAGATTCAGAGGGTTGCCGTTGTCACTGTGCCTCTTAAAGGAAGCGGAGAAGACGCGGCGTCGGCGGGCAAGAGTCTGGCGTCACTGTTCAGTTTTGCCACGCCGGCCAATTTGCATGTGTATGAATTCGGCTGGCGTCCGGATTCCAGAGGACTGGCGTATGTGGCGGCGGACCCGCCGGGAGAGAACAACTGGTGGGTGGCAAAGCTCTATACGCAGGAGATTGGTGGCAAGCCAAATGCCATTCTTGCGCCTGCGGAGGTTTCCGGCGCGCTGCACGGGCTGCAGATCGCGGTGCCCCGGTGGTCGCCGGACGGGAAGGCGATAGCGTTCATCGGCGGGCTGATGAGCGACCAGGGCTCGACGGGCGGCGATGTCTGGATTGTCTCCACTGGTGGCGGTCAGCCGGTTAACCTGACGCCGCAGCGGGCGACGTCGGCAGCGTGGATCGAGTGGGCAGGCAATGAGAATATTTATGTGAGCGAACTGGCCCGCGGAAACTGCCAGCTTGTGCGCCTTCACCTGGAAGGCGACAAGAACAGCCAGGGCGTGACCACTATGATCGGCTCGTCTGTCTTCAGCATTCCCGGGGTGGTGGGCGATGGCCGCATGGAACTGAGTCTGTCGTCTACGGCGGACCGCTCGGCGTTCGTGTTTCATGCCAGCACGTTCGACCGACCGACCGAAGTGTACGAGGCCAAGCCGGGAACGGCGATGAGCGCGGGCCTTGAAGGCGTAGTCCAATTGACGCACATGAACGACGGCGTGGAGCCGGCCTGGGGCAAGAGCGTCTCGCTTGACTGGAAGAGCGACAACTTCAATGTGCAGGGCTGGCTGATGTTGCCCAAGGACTACGATCCGGCGAAGAGGTATCCGCTGATTGTGGAGGTGCATGGCGGGCCGGCTGCCGCGGTTGTCGCGCACTGGGGTGGCAGCGGTGGCTTGAGCGCGACGGCTTTCTCGGCGCTGGGCTACTTTGTGCTGCAGCCGAATCCACGCGGCAGCTACGGACAGGGCGAGGAGTTTACGCAGGCCAACCGCAAGGACTTCGGCTACGGCGACCTGCGCGACATTCTGGCCGGGGTGGATACCGTACTGGCGAAATACCCAGTGGACGCCGACCGAGTGGGCCTGACGGGGTGGAGCTACGGAGGATTCATGAGCATGTTTGCGGTGACCCAGACGCAGCGGTTCAAGGCCGCGGTGGCGGGGGCAGGCATCTCCGACTGGCTGAGCTACTACGGCGAGAACTCCATCGATCAGTGGATGACTCCATACTTTGGCGCGTCGGTGTACGACGATCCCGCAGTCTACGCCAAGGCTTCGGCCATCACGTACATCAAGCAGGCAAAGACGCCTACGCTGGTGGTGGTGGGCGATCGCGACGGAGAGTGTCCGGCGCCGCAGTCATTCGAGTTCTGGCACGCGCTCCGGGCTGAGCATGTGCCGACGCAACTGGTTGTCTATCCCGATGAAGGACACGCGTTTGCCGATCCTGCGCATCGGCGGGACGTGATGGTCCGGGCTGTTGAATGGTTTGGCCAGTACCTGGGAGCGGGGAACTGAATCCGCGCGCCATCCATTTCTGCTCGCTATCCCTTTCTGCTCCCCATCCGGGCGCATTGGCGTCTATGGGAGCAGGGTCACAAGAACACAGCAAGAGGAACCGGGGAGCCGGCGCGACGGCTATCCGAAGGGTCGGCCCACCCTGATACACTTTTGATTGGATATTTGCGAGCGGACCTGGCCGACTGGCAGCGTGGAGAAGGCTACTTCCGAGAGCCGTAATTCAAGCGGAATTCATCGGCGAGTGGACTGGCTTCGGGCGTCGAGACGGACTGCAACAGGGCATTTTCAGAGGCACGGTTGTGCGTGGATCGGAGTTGAGAGGCGCGGCTGCCTGGAGCGAAGCTGGGAACCCAAGCGCGGCGTGGACCTCTGCAGCGGCGGCTTCCATCGGACAAGTTTCTGAAGGTGCTATAACCCAATTTTTCTGACGTTATTCGCTAAGGACCGTTCCGCGGTTTGATGAGGCGGGGCGGGGAGGATTCATGCGGCGGTTTTTGACGCTTGTCTGTTTGTTGTGCGTGGCCATTCCAGCCGGGATATCGATCTCCGGATGCACGCGCAATCCGGCGGGAAATTATTGCAACGGCCTGGGCTACGGGTTGAAGGACACGGATGTGGCGTCGATCTTTCTGACCCCGCAGACCACCGGCATATCGCTGGCATTCGGGCAGACGCTGGCGGTGAACGCCCCCACGGCCAAGACCTGCAAAGGCGTCACGGCCACCGTTGGCACTTTCACCTATGGCACCACCAACAACCAGTTGGTAGATATTTCGCCCTCGGGCAACATTTGTGCCGGGACCTGGAACCGGAACTCGGGCGGCGGCATTCCCAACTACACGATCTGCAGTTTTCCCAACCCGCTGCCTTCGACCGGCGGTTTGCCCTTCGGTACAGCGTACATTACAGCTACAGCCGCTTCTGTAACTTCGAATCCGGTGGAGGTTTTTATTCATGCCCAGGTGACGTCGCTGGCCCTTGCCGGCCCGACGGCCTCGACGCTCACCGGTCAGCTGTCGTGCCTTTCGCAGGGCCAGTTGGCGCAGTTGGATTCCCAGGCGTGCTTTGTCAGCAACGGCACGCAGCAGGTGCTGTGCGCCCCGCCCTCGGTTACGAGCGCGGTTCCACCAGTCTGGTCTTGCCCCGGCGGCCTTCCTTCCGGAGTGGTTGCCGGCGCGGTTCCCGACTGCACCGCAGTTCTCGGCGCTCTCAACTACAGCGTGGGGAATTCGTCCGTCGCATCCATCAATGTCGACACCAACCAGATCACCGCCGAACAGCCTGGCACCACGGTCATTACCGCGTCTATCAGCCAGGGGGCATCGTCTGCCGGCTACTTCTCCACCTGCCCCCCGGCCACGATTCAAGTGACGCTGGCCAATGGCGCCACCAGCGGCACAATCACGCAAGGCGTGCAGCAAGATTTGGTGACGACTGTCTACGATACCAACATCAACCAGGCCACTGGACGGGGAAACCCGATTACCGGTCTTACACTGGATTACCAGTCCACGGATCCGATCGACATCACGTCCTCCTCCACCGGCGGTATCACTACGAACTTTCCCGGCGTGGCTTCAGTTTATGCAATCTGCCAGCCGCCCACCTGCAATCCGGCTCCCATCAACGTCACAGGCGTGAACGGCACAGGCCTTTCAATTTCGTCGAACCCGGTGACCATCACGACTCCCGGCACGGCCAGCGAATATGTCTGGTTCTCCTCGCCCGGCCAGTCGCAATACTACGTACCGGTGGAGCTGCTCAGCGGCACGGTGGGCGCATCGGTGCGCATGCCCTATGTGCCTAATTCGATGATCATGGATCGGACCGGAGTGAACCTGTATTTCGGCTCGTCGCGCGAGTTGATGGAGTACAGCACAACTTCCAATACGCTTGCCAGGCAGGACACTTCGGTTCCGGGAATAGTGCTGGCGGTGTCGCCGACCAACTCTCAGGTGTTGATCAACGACCAGGCGCGGCAGTTGTTCTTTCTCTATACCGTGGCCAGCGGTTCCTCGACTACGTTTGGCGGAATGGGCGCGTCCGCGGCGTGGACGCCCGATGGCAAGACTCTTTACGTCTACGACAACTCGAACCTGAACAGCCCGACTTATCCGCCGGGGACGGCGCCCGCGGGATGCCCTGGCACCCCGTCGATTACGGGGCATACGGACACGCTCTACGTCTACAACGTGAATACCGGTTGGAGTACATATCCGCTGCTGCCCAGCCCGCTTGCGGCAGTGCAACCTTCCTGCACCACGCCACCGAACGTGGCCGCGCTGCCGCCCATCCAGACGCCTGCGGTCATCATTCCCAGCGTGGGAGCATACTTGCCCGGCAACCCGACTGTAGCGCACACTTGGTGTCCGGAAACGGTGCCGCCAAGCGCCGCAAATCCGACCGGAATCGAGTTCTATCCGCAGGGAGACTCGGTGGCTGCGCAGACCGATGTGTTGACGGCTACGAACGATGTGCAGCACGGACAGCACATTCTCGGCGCTACTCTCACCGGCACGGGCATTTCGCTTTCCGACATTGGCCTCACCATTCCGTCGGTGACTCTGCCATCCGGCCCGCCGACGCCCATCGCATGCCCGGCATCAGCAAACGGGGCGCTGTTGCCGCTGACCCTTACCCACACGGTGACGCCGGTTGCGGTGAATGGCGTCACCGCCGCCGCTGTCAACCAGGTGGTGGTTGCTCCCAACTCAAACGTGGCCTTCGTGACGTACTCGCCCCTTCTCCCAAACCCACCCGTTGGAGCAAAGCTGCCTTACTATGTGCCTGGCAGCGGAGTGCCGAATTACCTCTCGCTGACCGGGGCCGGTGTGACTGCGCCGCTCGCCGGCGCATTCAGCCCGGACAACACTCTGTTCTTTGTTTCGACGGCTGGCGACAATTTGATTCACTACATCAGCATTCCCCAAAACGTGACTGCCGCGACGCCGCCCAGGGACTCGCAGCAGATTGCGCCCAGCCTGCCGGCCTGCATTCCAGTCTCTGCCGGAGGCAACGACAGCGGCTGCACCTTGCCCAGCACGAACACCGAGACCGTGGTACCCACAACCGAAATCGCAGTAAAGCCGCGGTCTACCACATAAGGCAAGCCTCAATCATCCCCAAGCAGAGGGCCGGCACGTGCCGGCCTTTCTGTTGTGCGCGGGAGAGACGCGGCGAGCCCGCACGATAGAATCAAAGCATGATCAAGGGGATTTCCTTTCTTCGTTCCTCGGGCAGCGCCGCGGTTTATGACCGGCTGGGCAGCTTCTTTGTCGCGCTCGGATTTGCTGCCGGCGCCGGATGGAACGGGGAAGGAAGCCGGGGTGCTTCCTATGTGGCGCCGCTGGGCAACATTGAAATTGTGGACGGTGAATTCCCTTCGACTGCTGACGTCGTGGTGGAAGTGACCGCTCTTGACGCCGCACACCAGGTCGCACAGAACTGGCTGCGGGCACAAGGCGGAGACGAAGCCGAGGCGCGCTTGTCTCCGATCGCGGAAACGCACTGGAAGTCACGAGTTTTTACAGTTGAGCCGGAGCCCGGATTTCAATTGAGCTTCTGGGCGTGGAGCGATCCGCTCAAGGGCAAACCAGTGGCCGTGGAGGGCGATCTCTGCGCCGCGGGAATGAAGTTTGCTATCGTAGTCGCACGGTGGAACGCAGTAATCACCGAGCGGCTGCTCGAAGGCGTGCTGGACGCGTTGCTGCGCAGCGGCGCAGCCCGCTCCGACATCGAAGTGATTCGCGTACCGGGTGCTTGGGAGATTCCCGCGGCGGCGCGGACGGTCGCGAACGTGGGCCGCGTGGACGCCATTGTGACGCTGGGCTGCCTGCTGCGCGGCGAGACCCCTCACTATGAGGCCATTTACAACGAGGTTGCGCGCGGAATCGGCCAGTCGCAGCAAGAGACGGGGATTCCGCACAGCTTTGGCGTTTTGACGTGCGAGACGCTGGAGCAGGCTCTGAATCGCGCCGGAATCAAAGCCGGGAACAAGGGGTTTGAAGCGGCCTTGGCGGCCATTGAAATGGTGAGCCTCCGGCGCAAGCTGCTGCGCGGAGACTCACTTCAGGATGGGCCCGCTTGACCGCGGGGACGCGGCGCAAGTCGCGCGAGCTGGCCATGCAGATGCTGTTTCAAGCAGACATCGGCAAGCAGACGCCGGATCAGGTACGCGCAACCTTCTGGAAGGCAGGCGACGAAGTGTCTCCGGAGGTGCGCGGCTTTGCCGAAGACCTGTTTCGCGTGGCCGTTGCGCACCAGGAACAGATCGATGAGCTGATTGTCGCCAACTCCAAGCACTGGCGCCTGGAGCGGATGCCTGCCGTTGACCGCAACCTTCTGCGCATGGCGGTGGGCGAGATGCTGGGCTTCAAAGGGACGCCGTTTCCCATCGTGATCAACGAGGCGCTGGAGATCGGCCGCCGCTACTCGGCCCCCGAGTCGATCAACTTCCTGAACGGGATGCTCGACGCGATTGCGCGCGGACTCATCGGCAAGTAGGCAACGATTGCGGCAGTCGGGAACGGATTTGTATGGGGGCGCGAATTCGGCAGCCTGTGCGAACCAAGAAAAAGAGGCCGAGCGGAACACCGGCTGGCCTCGTTTTCTTTTCCAGGAAAATTAAATGCGTTTGATGGACCAAGCTATGGGCGGGTTGAACCCTGTGCTGGGGTTGGATTAGCTGCCGGCCTCTTCCTGCGATGGTGCACAGGGGCCCTCGTCCCCTCCGAAGGGTTGGATGTGCCGGTCGGGGCCGCAGTGGCGGCTGTTGCGTGCTTGCGCACATGGGAGCGCGCATGAACCGGCTCGCCTGCTTGTGGCCGTGTGGCGAGCGGCTTGCGCTCCTGGGGTTTGACCTGCGTCTCATCCACCGGAGCGGTGCCCTGCACATCGGCGGTGAAGATTGCGCCGGGCGGAATCAGGTAGTCTTCCGCGCCCTGCGTACCCTCGCTGCCAGTGACCACGGTGACGCGGCTTGGATCGATGCCTTTCTCGGTGACCAGGTAATTCTTGGTATTGACGGCGCGTTGGGCAGCAAAGCCGGACTCCGTTCCAGTCGCCTCACCCACCACGACCAGGCTGTCATCCGCGTGCTGCTGAAGAGAGAGCGCAACGGCGTCCAGGCAGGCTTTGGCTTCGTTGTCCACGCGGGTCGGGCGCTGCTTGTCCTTGGCGAAGTCGATGGAGCAGAGAGGCTGCGTGTGCGGAATCACTTTCTCCGGCACCACGATGGTCACGGTACAGATGGTGTCGGAGGTCTGTCCCTTGTCATCCACCACGCTGCACTTGATGGTGACGGGGCCCGCGGGCGCGCCGTTGGGGCTGAACGTTCCGGTGTTGCCGCTCATGGCTAGAGTCCCGGAATCCGACTTGCAGGTGTAATTCAGCGGACGGTTCTGCGGGCTGGTGCCGGTCAAAACGATGTTGCTGGTCTGGTCCGCTGTGATGGACATGGGGCTGGCCACGCAACTGAGGGTCGGCGGCTCCCAGCGCCTTACGGTGAAGCTGGCCTGACAGTCTGCGATCTCATATTCCTTGGGCTTTGGACCCTCGGTCACAGTGGAGCGAATCGTATAGGTGCCGGGCGCAAGCGCGGTGGTATCAACCGTCGCGATATTTCCATTGCCCGCTGCCGCCAAACCCGACCACGTGTAGGTCGCGGTCTTCTTCGGATTGAGGCCTTCAGCGGTCGCGGTGATGGTGACCGGTTCTCCAGGATAGACATAATCGGGAGTGGCCACGCAGGACAGCACAGGCGCCGGCAAAGGTCCGCAGCCCACTGCCGGGCCCCACGCCGAAGCGCCGCGGAATACAAGGCCCGCGGAGAGGCGAATGGCGTTGATGCTTTCATCGTCGCCCCAGACGAAGTTGTCGTTGGCGAGTGAGCCATGCGAAACGCCTGAATTGGCATGCAGGTATTCGTAGTCGGCCTGGAAAATACGAACACCGAAATGGCAGCCGAAATACCAATCGAGACCGCCGCCTCCGCCCACAACCGGACCCCAAGTATAGGGTTCGTGATCGGGGCCGTCGATATCAGCACCACCGCCATAGCCGTGAACAAATGGAGTGAAGTGCACGCCCGGCCATCGGTAGATCAATCCGCTCTCAAGCGTGAATATGCCGCTGTTGCTGGAACCACCGCTTTGAAAACCGGTGTTGGTGAACAGGTCGTGCTGCGCCGTTTCTACCTGGATGCCGACGTTGCGATTGAAAAAAAACCCAACGCTTTCAATCAAGCCCGTCTTTTCAAGTTTGAAGGAAACAGGAAGCTTTGAGCCATCGGGCTGGATGGGATAAAACGTTCCTCTTGGATCGAGAATGCTGTAGCCAACAAAAATATCCCACTTGGGCGCGGGAGCATTTGCGTTGCCCTTTCCCTGGCTGGCAGAAACCTGAGCAAACAGGGAACATGGCAACGAAGACACAAATGCAAGAACAAGAACCCGGCCCGCCGTGCGGACATTTTGTGAGTACACGCGTTTACCTCCACAGCAAAACTGAACCGACAAAGTTGCCCCGTTCTGCTTTCGGGCGCTTTTCGAGCGTACCGCGTGTGCAGTACAGAATCGAAGGATAATACAATTCGTGTAGAACGTCTGTAACCCGCAGGTCACAAATGCGTGGTTACTTTCAGAATACGCGAGACTTCGCCAATTGCGCGTGTTTTTCGCATAGCCCCGCGAGCGGGCGATATCTTCAGCAAGGGAACGAGCGATAAATCTAACTTCACAGGTGCTGTTATTCTGTCATGGTGAGTAAGAACGCACGGCCCCACTTATCGGCGACCATTGCCGCAACGTCCGCGCTGCTTCTGGGGCTATGTCTGGCCGCGTGCCACAAGGAAGAACAGGCAGTTGTGGGAGTGGCGCAACACGCCGTAAATGCCGAGCATCAGGCACAGGCCACAGCCACAAAGCGCGACCAGCAGCGGGCTGAGTTGGCGCGTATACCGCTGCCCACAAAGAGCCTCTATGTTGATGTGCACGAGCCCGGAGCATGGGCCAATCCATTTCTTTCAGTGGACGCCGGCATGCTCACGTTGCGCATAATCATGGCCGACGCCAACCCCAGCCCGCTAGGCGAGGGAACCATCCTGCGCCCGGAGGCAGCGCGACGGCAGGAGTTGCAAATGCGGCCCGGCGACCTTGCCGATGCATTGGTTGCGCTGCCCGCCGGAGCATGGCGCTATGGCCGCGTGATCGCCGTGGCCGAGTCTCCATTGGCCAGCCGCAAAGACCGGCCCAAGCTTCGCCGCAACGTGGAAGCGGCCATTCTGGAACTCAACGATCTGGGGATTGTCGTCGAAGAGTGGCCCGCGCGCTAACTCGCAAACTCGCCGAGGGCTATTTGAATTAAGTGATTCCACAAGAAGCAATGCAATCGAATAACTTGATAAGTACTGGCTGAAATTCGCAATGCGGTATATTTCCCCCGCATACTCCGATTCTCAAAGCTCAACTCATTCTTTGTGAATTCACCCATGCGAGTTACTCTTGAATTGGGCTAGCATTCCTTGGTGAGCATTCTTCCGATTTCCGTTCTGATGAACCAGCCTCCGCTGGACCACGAGGGATTCTCCGCGCACCGCGAACTGGAGGCGCGGCTCAAGGCCACGGTGCGCGGCGACGTGCTATTCGATCTCGCTTCGCGCGCGTTGTACGCGGCCGACTCGTCGAATTACCGGCAGATGCCTGTGGGCGCGATCACTCCTCGCGATGCCGCCGATGTGGAAGCGGCGATGGCTGCTTGCCGCGCGATGGGCGCGGCGGTCTTACCACGCGGTGCGGGCACCAGCCTTGCGGGGCAATGCGCCAATGTTGCGGTGGTGTTCGATTATTCGCGATACATGCGCGGACTCACTTCCATTGATCCTGAGAAGAAACTGGCCGTAGTCGAGCCGGGCATTGTGCTTGACCGATTGCGCGAGGCCGCGGAGGTTCATCACCTGACTTATGCGCCGGACCCCGCCACGCACAGCCGTTGTACGCTGGGCGGAATGATCGGCAACAACAGTTGCGGCGTGCACGGATTGCTGGGCGGTAAAGTCGTCGACAACGTGGAGCACATGGATATTGTGCTCTACGATGGCACGCGCATGAGCGTGGGCCGCACCAGCGCGGAAGAGTTGGAAAAGCTGATTCGCGGCGGCGGACGGGTTGGCGAGATCTACGCGCGAATGAAGCAACTGCGCGACAAATATGCGAACCTGATTCGCGAGAAGTATCCGCGCATTCCGCGGCGCGTCTCCGGATACAACCTCGATGAGCTGCTGGCGGAGAATGGTTTCAATCTGGCGCGGGCGCTGGTGGGCTCTGAGGGAACATGCGCCACGGTTGTTTCCGCCACGCTTAACCTGACGTCGAGCCCACCTTATCGCGTTCTCACGGCCCTCGCGTTCGACGATCCTTTTCTCGCCGCCGACACGGTGCCGCGCGTGCTTGAGTTTGGTCCCATTGGGCTGGAAGGGTTTGACGGTCTGCTGGTGGACTTCATGCTGCGCAAGAATCTCGCCGTCAGCGATGTGAAATTGCTGCCGCCGGGCGGCGGTTTTCTGCTTGTTGAAATGGGCGCGTGGAATGCCGAAGAAGCGCAGAGCAAGGCCGAGACGCTTGCGGCTACGGCTGCACGCTGGCCGGAGGCTCCGCGTGCGCGCATCTACAACCACGAAGACGCAGAGAGCGTGTGGAAGGTGCGCGACTCCGCGCTGGGCGCGACGGTGAATGTGCCCGGAGAGCCGGATCGCTGGGAAGGATGGGACGATGCGGGCATTCCTCCTGTGCACCTGGGCACATATCTGCGCAACCTGAACGCGCTGATGGGCGAGTACGGCTACCGCAGCCCGCTCTACGGGCACTTCGGTCAAGGCTGTGTTCATCTGCGCATCAACTTCGATTTCCGTACCGTTGAAGGGCTGCGCAAATTCCGCGAGTTCATTGATCGCGCGGCAGACATCGTTGTGTCGCTGGGCGGCTCGCTGAGCGGCGAACACGGAGACGGACAGGCGCGCGCGGTGCTGCTGCCCAAGATGTTTGGGCCGGAACTGACGCAGGCATTCCAGGAGTTCAAGGCGATCTGGGATCCGGAGAATCGCATGAATCCCGGCAAGCTGACGGATGCGGTGCGCGTCTACGATCCGGTGGAAAATCTTCGCTACGGGCCGCGTGAAGAAAGCAGGAACGGCGCCCATACAAAATTGGAAACGCATTTTGTTTTTGCCGCCGATGCGGGGTCGATGGAAGATGCCGCGGCGCGCTGCGTGGGAGTGGGCGCGTGCCTCAACAGAGATGGCGGCGTGATGTGCCCCAGCTACCGCGCGACCAGGCAGGAGCAGCACTCCACGCGCGGCCGCGCGCGCCTGCTGTGGGAGATGCTTGCGGGAGCGCTGCGCGAGGAGGGCTTCGCCAGTGAAGCGGTGCATGAGGCACTCGATTTGTGCCTCAGCTGCAAGGCCTGCAAGACGGAGTGTCCGGAGCAGGTGGATATGGCGCAGTACAAGTCTGAGTTCCTGGCGCAGAAGTACAAGGGCAAACTGCATCCGCTGCATCATTACGTTTTTGGATTTGCCGACAAGATGGCGCGGCTCGGATCGCTGACTCCCGCGCTGACGAACTTCGTTCTCTCGAACTCGTTCACAAGTCCATTGATCAAACATATTGTGGGCGTGGCGCAGGAGCGCAAGATGCCGCAACTGGCGGCGAAGAGCTACAAGAAAACCAGGGCGCAAGACGGGACC
>Ga0302319_10011459_pt1 | contig 16817 bp, 15 predicted proteins | sample Bog_T0_2_FD_203319 | JGI IMG/M metagenome (GOLD analysis project Ga0302319, IMG submission 203319) | Peat permafrost microbial communities from Stordalen Mire near Abisko, Sweden - Bog_T0_2 | ecosystem: Environmental > Terrestrial > Soil > Wetlands > Peat | place: Sweden: Abisko, Stordalen Mire...
ACACATCCCTCCACGCCGGGTTGCGCAACACCTTCAGGGTAGCAGCAGACGGGCTCTCCGCGTAACGCCGATCCCGCGCCTGCATGATCTCTTCCAGGTCAGCGTCCCGACCCCCTCCCCGAGCTCGACACCCGCATAGGCCTAGAAGAATGGAACCGAGCACCTCTCCACCCCTCACCAACGATCCAACCGCTAAAAGCTAAAAGCGAGAACCTCGCCTCACCGCGTCTCCGCCACCACCACGCCCCCCGGCTCCACCTTCGTCAGATCCCCCGGTGCCGGACTCAGCAACGATCGCAATCCCTGCACACGCACTCCCCCAAGATCACCCAGCACCACCGGTTTATCCGACAAATTGCAAGCCACCACCACGGTCGACGACGTCCGCGAGTTCGACGGAGCATGCCGCACCCACACCAGCGCGCCCAGCGCATCGCGAATCAGCACCGTCTGCTCTCCACTCCGAATCGTCGCATTCCCGTGGTGCAGACGAATCAATTGCTTATACAAATTCAGCAGCGACCCTGGCTCATAGGTCTCCGTGACGACATTCGCTGTCGCCCCATTCGGAGCAGCCATCGCAGCATCAAGTGTCACTGCCGTAAATCCCGGCAGCAGCGTCACGTCCGCCGGAGTCGGCCGGTCTGTCTCTTCCACCACCGGCATCGGCGGAGGAGGAAAGAAGTTCTTCGGCAGCGGCGGCACGTACGGAAGAAACGCCTTATAGCCAGCGTTCGGAGAAGGCGCAGGTTTCGCCTCCTCCGCCGGCGGAGGAGGTTTCCTCGTCAAATTCGTCGGAGTCCACTGCATCAGCGGAGCTTCCTTGCCCGCGTTGTCCAGCCCAAGCTCCTGCCCATACTCCAGCAGCACCGCCGACCGCGATGCCAGCAGCATCACCGCCAGCGCCCGCTCCATCGCCATCCGCTTCGCAGCGTCGCCAGTGGCTGGCACCCGCACGGCAAGCAACAATGGATGATTCGCTGCCTGCGACCTCGTCTCACTCGCCGAGGTATCGCCCAGGTCCGCCATCCACTGCCCGCGCAACGTTGCCACACTCGGCAGGGCGCCACTCTTGTCCGCAGCCCCCAACGGAGCGCTCGCCGTCAGCTGCGCATACTTCTCCAGCCCGCTCTTCAGCGTCGCGTCCTGCTGCGCTGGAGCATCGGCCAGCAGCACTCGCTCTCCGGGAAAGTTGTCGGTCAGCGCGCGCAACTGCTGCAGGAGCTGCGCAATATGCGCGCCTCCATCCATCTTCTGCAGGGCAGGTATTGGAACGAAGATCCCGGCCGCTCCCTGGTTCAGCCACGCCCGCGCCATCTGCAGGTACTGCGCATCCGCCTGCTGCGATGCTGGAGCTCCCATGTCCATCAGCACGCGCAGGTGGCGACCGACCGCGGCTCGTACCAGCGCGTCGAACGCGGTGCTCACCTCAGGCGTAGGCAGTAGCGTCGCTTTACCGCCCCCGGTCGCTGTCTCCACGATCAAGGCATCCACGCCCAGCGACTGCAGATAGTCCAGTCGCTGGGTGATGCCCGCCAGATCGCCCTTGCCGCTGCCAGTTGAGTCCTGAAACTTTGTCGGGTCAATCCGGTAGAACACCCCGCGCTTCCACCACACCTCGACCGTCACACCCGACCCCGCCCAGTTCTTCTGCGCAAGCACCTGTGCTCGCGCAGGAATCGCGGTATTCACGCACAGAACCCCCGCGCACAGGCACAGCAGCCCCCCACCCACAAGCTGCTTCGCCATCCCAACCGACGTCATCTCGACCGGAGGCGGCGCACTTTGCCGCGGTAGTGGAGAGACCACTGTATTGGCCCTTCTGAACGCGTGCCCGAGCCTCACCGATCGGGCAGAGTTCGCGAACACGTCAGCAAGTTGTCGTATTGGAAGCAGGCAGGAGATCCGCATAGATAAAACTGTCGCGCTCGACAACTTCGCCAGGCGACACCTCAATGCTACCGGAGAACATCGGCCCGGCGCTCACGAACGTATGAAACTCCCCCCGCTCGCCACATGGATCGACCGACTCGGGCAGCTCCGCCAGCAGCCCCGCATCGAACACCCGGCCCGCAAACCTCCTGTCCAGCTTGCGCGGATCGACGCACACCAGGTGCGCACGTATCCCGGCAGCAATCATCGAGCGAGCCAGCTCATCGGTGGGCAGCAGCCAGCAAGGAAAGATGGGCTCCAACCCCGTCGCAGCCATCTTCTCCACGCGGTACGCTCGAATGTCCTCAAGAAATAGATCTCCAAACGCAATCCCATGCAGCCCCCCGGCCACCGCCCGCTGGCAGGCCTCTGTCATCAAGCCTTCATACACCTCGTTGGAGCAAGGCCAGGGCAGTGGCACCTTCCAAAGCGGCAGTCCCGCTGCTTGTCCCTGGAGGTCGAGCAGTTCCTCTCGGAACCCATGCATCGCCACCCGGCCGAAGTACTGGTTCACGGTTGTGAGCAGGCCCACCACCTCGAACTCTCGACTACCCTGAAGCAGGTGCAGAGCCCACGCGCTATCTTTTCCGCCAGACCAGCTCAACAGGATGCGCTTTTTCTCCACACCTCATCCTAGCCGCACGTTATGCGCAGAAAACAGGGTTGAAGCTATCGATTTGCGTTGCAAATCGCGCCCAGCTCCCACCCAAAATTCACTATTTCCCGAGATACGATCGGTAACGAGTCTCCACCACGCCCGTGTTCCGAGCCAGCTGCAACTTCGCTACGTTGTACTGATACAAGGAGTTAATCAGCTGAGCCTGAGCGCTGGCGACAGACGCCTCGGCATCCACCAGCGGCAGATTATCATCCACGCCCGCCCCAAAACGCTCCCGCTCGTCCGACAGCTCCTGCTGCGCCAGCTCCACATTGCTTTGCGCAACCTTCACTAACTCCTTTGATGCGTTCACATCCAGCATCGAAGCGCGAATCTGTTCGTCGATCGTCACACGTAAATCGGCTTCTCGCTGATGCAAAGCAGTCAATTGCGAATCCACCACATCCTGCTCGCCACGCTGCGCCGCCTCGCGGAAGATAGGCACATTCAACGATCCCTCCGCAGCGAAATCTCCATGATAAGAGCCTGTCGTCACGCCGATCACTCCGTAGTTTCCATTGAATGCAAGTGTTGGCAAACGCTGATATTTAACAGCCTTTAATTCCCGCTGCGTTAGGGCGATCTGCTCAAGGATGCTGAGGTAATCCTTACGGTGCCTGTAGGCCGTAATCTTCGCCGCATCCAGATCCATCTCGGCGAACTCGGCAAACGGCGCAACATCCGTCAGCTCCAGCTTCTGCCCGGCCGGCAATCCCAGGATGCGCGTTAACTGAATCGTGTCTTTCTCCAACTGCGCTTGCGCCGCCACGACATCCTGCTGACGCTGCTGATACTCCACTTGACCACGCAGCGCATCGAGATTCGTGCCAACGCCGGCTTGATGCTTCTGTGTAGCCTGATCGAAGAGTGTCTCGGCCGAACGCTGTTGAGCCTCGGTATTTTTGACGTTGGCCTGATCAGCGAGCACCTGTAAGTAGCTCATCCCGATCGTCAGAACAAGGTCTCCGTTGTCTGTAAGCCGTTGCAGATCAACCACTCGCTTCTCATTGGTCGTTCCGCGATATAGCTCGTAATCCGGAAGATTGAAGAGCACCTGGTTGGCGTTGAGGGACGCCTGTGTAACGTCCACTTTGACGATTTCTGCGAACTTATAACCTGCCGGCAATAGCCCGCTACTCGCAAAGTTCGCAATGAGAGAAGGCTTGAACCCCGTGGCAGCCAGATTAAGCTCCTGAGCATTGCTCAGGGCGTTGATGCTGAGGTTCGGAATGAGAGCGCTTAACACGCCAAGGGTATCGCCCTTGACGGCCCGCATGTTGGCTCGGTCGTACTTAAGCCGAATATTGCGCTCGAGGCCGATCGACATGGCATCGTCGAGCGAGATGGGCAATGCAGCGTCGCTGGCACGGTCGACCGCCAAGCCTCCAGGACCGGCAAAGCTACCCTGCGCCTTGAATACGAAACCGGACCCCGTCGGCCTGCTAAGTGATTCATTTTGAGCCGCAACCAGGGCGCCCGGGTCGTTAGGTAAGGGTTCCTGCGCTCGCGTGCAGGCTGGCGCTGCATACAGCGCACCAACCGCAATCAGCGCGGCGAGGTTGAACGGCTTCAAATTGGAAAAGAGGGTTGTCACTGAGCTCTTAGATTGTCCTGTACCCGGCGGGGATGCGAAATCGTTGCGCCGATTCTAATTCTGAGCGGTCAGCGTTTGAGCCGCCTGCTCCAGCGTATCGTCTACCGACGGTTTCCAGTCGGTTTTTACCTCATCCTCCTGCTGTCCAATGGCATGGAACAACAGGGCGTGGCCGTCGATGTGGACATGAGTCTCCGTGATCTGCCAGTGACCCTCTCCTACGAGTCGGCGTTCGACGTCGAAGGTTCCACCCTTGTACAGTTTGGCAAGCAGGCCGAAACCTATCAAAATGTTATAGCTGAGTTGACCGCGGAGGGTGCGAATCCGGTCGCCGTTCCGCGCGATGACCATCTCTCCGGTCATGGCGCCCAGAACTCGAGACTGCATGTCCGGAGGAGAGAAGCCGGGGTTCGGCCGAAAGCGAACCGTGATCAGTTCGGGCGTTTCGCTTACGGTCGACCAGAGGAATGCGTCTGGAAGCATCTTCAGCAGCTCGGCAGCTTGCGCATCGTCGTGGGAGCTATTCTTGCGCGCTTTTGCCTGCGCGGAAGGATCGTGTACGTAATTATTGATGCGCTGGGTCTCGGCTGCCGCAGCGGGCGGGGAAAGGGGTCTGCCGTCCAGCTCGATCAAGCGGCGCAAGGTGCCTTGACGAGTTTCAATCGCGAGGTACGTCCCGTCTTGATCCGGAGTCTTGTCGTGATCCCGATAGGTCCAGATGCTCCGGTCCGTATGATTCGCCTCCATTTCGGACTGTACTGCTGCACGCACGGCCTGGAGAGCCTCGGGTTGAGAGCTCTGTGCCGCGAGAGGAAGGGAAGGAAGGCCAAGGAGAAGAAAGGAGAGAAGCGAAGCAGAATGTCGTAATACATTGCGCATAAGGATTTTGGATGCACTCGAGTGGGACGGGTTTGTGTTGAGAGGATGCATGACGTCGGGAAATGCCGGGCAAGTGCCTTCGCGGGTGTATGGGGCATCGCTCCATCGTGGGCTATTCCGGGATGATTTTGACGAAGATACCATCTGGAAGAGCAGCACCCCCCAGCAAATGAATGGTTCCATCGCGAGTGAAACCTCGCAACATTGGGGGATTGGGAGTGGCGGCGGTAGATCGCTTTGGACTGCTGCCTGGCGCGCTGGCAGGCGATGTCGTCACAGTAGAACCGGCCTTGGAAGGCGCCGATTGAGCCCGTTCCGCGGAGGGTTGTTGGCGCTTGGTGCCTCGATCCATCGCGTCGTTGGCGAGCTGGTCGGCTGCCTTGTTCTTGTGGCGCAGCGCGTGGCTGATCTCGAATCGATCGAGCTGTGCGATGCGGCGCCGCGCTTCTTCCCAGAGTGGGCGTAAATCTGGGGAATTCACCTTGTACTTGCCTTGAATCTGCTTGACCATCAACTCCGAGTCGGAGACGACGCGCAAGCTACGATGCCCATGGTCGATGGCCCATTGGAGGCATCCGAGAAGGCCGGAGTATTCGGCATAGTTGTTAGTGCGGTTGCCGAGGAACTCAGACAGCTCGGCAAGGATCGCTCCAGCTTCATTCTGGAGGAGAGCGCCATAGCCGGCGGGGCCGGGATTACCACGGGCTCCTCCATCACAGTGGGCGATGACCCAGTCTGTCGGACTGGCGGTGGTTGTTGCATTGGGGAAAAGACTTGCTGTGGGTTGAGCCATCGAGACCAGTTTACCGCCAGCGGCGAAAGTTCTCGTGGCAGTGCTTACGTTTGCAGCACGCTCTTCGTCTATCGAGGTGTAGTTACCCTGACTCCGGAGTCAGAAACAGCATGAGCAGCAGCGACGCGATTGTTCTCACCGGCGAAGTCCGTCGGCGACCCAGCCCATTTAGTCTCGGTTTAACCGAGACAGCGGTGATCGGCGCGGTAAAATCGACGGTAATGATACCGAATGCCGCCGCCCAGCCTGGAACACGAACCAAGCTCACTGCCGAGCAGATGGACGCACGGCAGCAGCAGCGCGCCGAAGATGACGAATTGATTCGGGCAGCGCAGAAGGGCGACCGACAAGCCTTCGACGCCTTGGTTCGACGCTACGATCGCAGCGTGCTGCGGTTGGCGCTGCACATGCTGGGTAACGAGCAGGATGCGCAGGACGTTCATCAGGAGGCGTTTCTCAAGGCTTATCGGCACTTGGCAAACTTCCGCTTCGAGTGCTCGTTCTATACGTGGCTGTACAGGATCGTGACCAATCTGTGCCTCGACCAGTTGCGCAGGCGTAAGAGCCGACGCGAGGACCCATCTACGGCGCTGGATGGAACCGGCGATGAGATTGATCTGCTCGCGAATTTGACTGACGGTCGCGCGAGCGCAAACCCGGCACGCGAGTTGGAGCGCAAGACGATGAACACCGCGATCCAGGAAGCGTTAGAGGAATTGACGCCGAGGGAGCGCACAGTATTCGAGCTCAAGCATTATCAAGGGCTCAAATTGAGGACGATTGGCGAGATGCTTTCAACGACGGAAGAGACAGCCAAAAACACGCTGTTTCGCGCTACAAGGAAATTGCGAGCAAAACTCGCTAATGCAAGGTAAGGGAACAAGAATTCGGGCCATTAGTGGGCAGGTAAGGCTATAGACCCGCACAAGGCAGGAAGACTCGCACAATTTTTGAGGCCGTAGAGGTACGCAACATGAAGTGTGAAAACGCACAACAGAACATCATCTTGGCACAGTACGGGGAGCTGCCTGATGAACTTCAATTTCCTTTGGAGCAGCATCTAGGCATCTGCGAAGATTGCCGCCGCGAATGGAATGCATTGCTGGCGCTGAATGAGGAACTGGCGTTGACTCCAATGATGGAGCCGTCGCCGAATTTACTGGCTGCGTCTCGGATGCGGTTGGACGAGGCGCTGGATAGCCTGCCTCCGCGCTCGATCTCGCAACGATTCTTTGGAAATGCCTTTCGCTGGCTAGGATTTCTGCGGGGAGCTCCTGCATTGGCAACATTATTGTTGGGAGTTGGATTTTTGGGCGGGAATTTCATTGCACGCTATCAGGCGGCTCATGCTCCGCAGCTGCCGCGTCCGGTGATTTTATCGAACACGGCGGACGGGGCCATTGCGAGCGTCTCGGGTATTGTGCAGACACCGAACTCCGAGCTGGTGCAGGTGAAATATAACCGCCTGGTACCGGAGACGGTGCAGGGTTCGCTCGACGATCCGGAGATTCGCCAGTTGCTGATGTTAGGCACAAAGCTTGCCACGAACAATGACGTCCACGCGGATTCCGTCGCGCTGCTGGCGGATGAATGCCGTGAAGGCCATAGCTGCGATGGTGGCGATGATGGAACTAATGAGATACGCACAACCTTGGTTTCTTCGCTGCGTCTGGATAAGAGCGCATCTGTGCGCCTGAAGGCTCTGAACGGACTGCAGCCGTATGTTGCTCAAGATGAGCATGTTAGGGACGCTGTGCTGGATGCGTTGTTGTATGACAAGAGTGCAGAGGTACGGACGCAGGCCATATCGCTGCTAACCCCTGTGCAGGCGGACTCGAGTGTGCGGCAGGTGCTGCGGACGGTATCTTCTCAGGATGTGAACCCGGCCATCCGCAATGCGTCGTTCCAAGTATTGCAGGGATCGGCTGATATCCAGTAGATGCGGAACCTGCGAGCGGCTATGAGGCAAAGTCTTGAATCCGGGGAGGTTAGGCGGGTCCATCGAGCCGCGGTGACCGGTTCCTGCTGGATTGGATTTGCGTTGGTCCTCGCAATTGGATCGCAAGCGGCTCACTCTGAAGCGTTTATAAGAGATTCAGTGGGGCAAGGAGGAAGTAGTTCGATCACAGGGCTTCGGGGAGGCGCTGCGAAAGGAGTTCCATCTCATGCGCCCGGATACCTTGGAATACTGTTCCAAAACCTTTCGGATGAACAAGTTGCGTCAGCGCACGTCCAGGCTGGACACGGGGTGGAGGTGGTCATGGTGGATCACGACGGGCCGGCGGGCAAGGCGGGGTTGCAGCCACATGATGTGATCATTCGATTGAATGGGCAGAATGTTACGGGGACGGAATCCCTGCGGAAGATGATTCACGATTCTGGAGTGGGGACAGGGGTGTCCTTGACGGTACTGCGAGGCGGCCGCCAAATTACTGTAAACGCACAACTTGCGTACCGGGGCGAGGTGGAGAAAGAAGCCGTTGCGCGGATGGTGGCGGCAGATCCTCCGGCGACCGCAGATGCTCCGGTGGTCGATGAGTTTGGGGAGGGGGATCCGGCGGATGCGGTGGCTCCGGACCCAGCTTCGCGGAGTCGCCGTTTTTTGGCGCAAGTGCTTCATATGACGCCATTTACCGGGCTTATTCTCGAGGCGATGGAGCCTCAACTGGCGGGGTATTTCGGAGCTCCGGTGGGGGTGGGATTACTGGTGGAGACGGTGGCTCCCAATAGTCCGGCGGCAACGGCTGGTTTGCGTGCTGGAGATGTGATTCTAAAAGCTGATTCTATTGATGTTAAGTCAAATGGGACATGGGTGCGGGAACTCCATGAGACACGCGGGCGGGGGATTGTGCTGGTGGTACTTCGAGATAAGCAGCAGCAGCGTATGTTGTTGATTCCTGAACTAAAAAAGCATTCCAAGCTGGTCTGGCCGATGGTTGCCGGGGCGCTACCGCTGTTGGCGTAGCAAAATCCGTGCAGATTTGTGCGAGATTTAACCTGCTTTCGGGGCATGCAGGGGCCGTTTTAGCTTGATTTCGTGACACACATTTCGAGGTTTGCTGATCGGCCGGGGTAGGGGCGCGCTGAGGTCGTAGGGCGGAGTTCTCTTGCATGGCGTTTCAGGAGGACGTTGCTGCGACTAGACGCGCTCTGACTGTGCGATGACCCGGTGATCCTGGTGGCCCACTCCTATGGTCGTTGCGTAGTGATTACTGAAACAGGGAACGATCCCAAGGTGGTTGGACTGGTCTATGTTGCAGCGTTCGCTCCGGAGGGGTCGAGATGATGGGGTTTCTGGGTTGGAGAAGCAGATTCCTTCGCTGCGCTACGGAATGACAGCCAGAAAAGCAAGTGCAAGTGCAAAGGCCAATGCAGGGGTCTATCCACTTCGCTGCGCTTCGGTCGAGATGACGAAGGTTGGCGCTGGGCTATTTCTTGGCGGTTACGGGCTTGCCTTCCTGGACGTAGTTCTTGTTCCAGGAGGGGATCTCGGCGACGTAGGTGCCTGGCTTTTCGATGACGCACTGGCAGCCGAGGCGGGAGTTCAGCTGGAGGCCGGGGGCGAGGTCGAGGCGGTCGAGCTCGAGGTCTTCGGCTTCGGAGACTCCTTCGGCTCCCTTCTTGAGGAACATGTGGCAGGTGGTGCAGGCGGCGACTCCTCCACAGGCGTGGTCCATAAAGATGCCGTAGTTTTCCGCGACGTCGAGGAAGCTCATGGGCTGGCCGTGGCCGTCGTAGGGGAGGGAGTTGAACGGGAACTCGACGGTTTTATTTTCCGGCTCGAAGGTGACGCGGACGATGTTCTCGGCGGGAGGCTTGGACAGGTCGATTTCAGGGAGAGTGGTTTCGTGATCGGACATGGCTTCTCTAGTTTAGTGCGTGTGGGGACGTTGTGCAGGGAGGAAGAGAGTTTGGTGGGGTCCGGGATTTATATCCCTGGGAGGGCTAGCGTGGGCCTGCGAGTATTTGCATGAGGATGGCTCCTCCCAGCGCGGCGAAGAGCGCTACGGGCATGGCGATGGCACCGACTTTGAGGAACTTCCAGAAACTGACGTCGAGTTCTTCTCCTCCGGCGTGGTCGGCGGAGTCTTTGCGAAGGGCTAGCAGCCAGAGAATGGTGGCGAGGGAGCCGGTGACGGAGAGGTTGGGGCCGAGGTCTACACCGATGAGGACGGCGTTGGCGAGGAGGCCCTTGGTGTGGGCGGCCTGGAGGGTTGCTCCGGCGATGAGACCGAGGGGAAGGTTGTTGACGAGATTGTTGGCGATTCCGACTGCGAAGCCGACGACCATGGCTCCTGTGTTCTGGCCGAGACTGGAGGCCCAGGCTAGCCAATGTTGGGTGAGGGCTAAGGCTCCCTGGCTCTCCATGGCGTCGACCAGGACGAAGAGGCCGGCGACTAATAGGAGGGTGGCCCAGCTGATCTCGCGGGCGAGCTTGGTGGGATTGCTGCGCGACTTGATGGAGACGACAGCAGTGATGGCAAGAGCTGCGAGACAGGTGGGAAGGCCGAGATCCTTCTTGAGGGCGGACGCGGTGAGGAGGACGGCGATCATGAGCGCGAGGCCGGCGAGGACGAGTTTGCCGTCTGGGCTGAGCTTGGTGTCTTCCACCTCGTGGTCGATGGTCTTGCAGAGTTCGTCGCGGAAGAGAAGGCGCATTACGAGGAAGGTCGCGAGGATGGAGAGGACGGAGGGGATGCCGAAGTCGGCTAGCCATGTGCCTAGCGGGGGCATGCCGGTGTGGAAGACGACGAGGTTGGCGGGATTCGAGATGGGAAGGACGAAGCTGGCGGCGTTGGCGATGAGTGCGCAGACGAAGAGGTAGGGCAGGGGCGAGACTTTGGCTTTGCGGACCGCGGTGAGGATGGCGGGGGTGAGAACGACGGCGGTAGCGTCGTTCGACATGAAGATCGTGACGAGGGTTCCTACGGCATAGATGAGGAGGAAGAGGCGCGAGCAGCTGCCGTTGGCTCCACGGACTGCGACCGAGGATACCCAGTCGAAGACTCCTTGTTCTCGCGCGAGCTCGCTGAGGAGCATCATGCCGATGAGGAAGAGGTAGACGTCGCTGCCCTTGGCGATGGCGTGGCCCGCAAGCTTGAGCGGGATGAGGCGGAGAACGATGAGGAGAACTGCTCCACCAGAGATCCACCAGACTTCCGGGATTCCGCGAGGGCGGATCAGCATCAGGGCGATGCTGAGGGCGACGATGAGCGGCAGAAGAATGTGCGCGGTCTCTGTCGGAAACATCATCTCTTCTTTCCTTGTTGATCCGGACGAACTGGTTGATTTGGACGAAACGAGAACCTGGCGCAGATTCCGCTCGCCTCTTTAATTCCTCTCGCCTCTCTAGAGGATACGTATAGAGGATGGATGCTTTATGGGGTGTGTGTGGTTTGAGGCAAGAGAATGGGCGACCGTGCGCAAGATGGAACTCTTCGCACGATCGCCCATGGGATGAGACGCGCTCTCAGGAGAGAGGCACGCCGTTAGGAGCTGGCACCTCCGCTGATGCCCTTGTTGACGACGATGGTCACGACCACGCGGCGGTTCTGCGCCTGCGCCTTGCGGGTGTGATCGGGGTCGACCGGGTTGGTGGTCCCCATCGCGGCGGGTGCGAGGATGCGTGTCATGGGAACGACTCCGCTCTGTTGGATGATGGCGAGCACGGCGTCAGCACGTTCCTGGCTCAGACGCTGATTCAAGGCTGGAGAGCCTACCTTCGACGCGAAGCCCTGTACCTCGATCATGTAGCCCGGTGTATCTGCAGCGGCCTTCACGAAGTCGTTGAGGGCGTCTTGATCCTTCTTTGATACGGTGGCTTTGCCGTTGGCAAAGTTGACGGTGAGACTGTCCTTGGTTACGTACTGGTCCAGGGTGCCGATGCGGTCATTGGTATGGCCGATGCCTTGGGTGTTGCTGGCGGTCTCAGCGGTGGTGGCGGCAAGGCCTTGCTTGGTGGTGTCAAGATCCTGCGAGGTCTTGCTGAGGTCCTGCTGGGTTTGTTCGAGGTCTCGCTTGTTGCTGGCGAGCTGGTCCTGCTGCTGGCCCAGTTGCTCGTTGACAGGATTCAAGCCGGCATCGATCTGACGAGCGGTGTTAAGGGAGCTCTTCGAGAAGACAACCTTCTTGGCGATGAGTTGGTGATCGGGGTTATAGGCTCCTTCGACCTTGACGAAGAGGCCGGGCACGAGGGCGGTGATGCCCAGGTCCTGCCTGCCGAGACCGAGAAAGCCTCCCTTGGCGGTTGCCTTGGTGCCGTCGGACAGGAGGACTGTGAGCCGCGGGGTGTCATTGGTCTTTACCGACATGGAGGGACCGTTTCTTCCGATGACGAGGCCTTCCACCGTGGCTTGCTGAGCCACTGCGGTGAGACCGAGAGAGGTGAACATCGCCACGGATAGTGCCAAACCAGAGGTAGTTCTAAGTTGACGCTGAATGTTCATGCATTACTCCTATTTATTAAAGTTGATCGGCGACCAGGTTCGCAGTTGCCTGGATTGAGACCGATGCACCCTCTCCGCCGATTAGCCCAAAAGTGAGCGGCGGCCGGAGCATTATTCTTTGACGCCTAAACACGGGAAAGAGAGGTCAAGGAAAGAAAATTGATAGCTATCTCATTGATTTATAAAGGGTTGTATCGGGGAGGAATGGCTGGATTTTGGCTGAAAAAGTAGTAGCGGCGATGGCGGATGGCGTTTGCACTATTGAGGGGTTGGAACGCTGGCGGGGAAGAGGGCTGCTACTTTTCTCGTGGTGGAGAGAGCCCATGGGCTGGTGGAGATCCAGCCCATGGCGAAGATGGCGATGCCGGAGAGGGTCATGGCGTACCAGATGGGATGGGTGGCGTGGGAGAAGTTAGAGCCGGTGGAGCGGCTGATGCTGACGACGGTTCCGGCGGTGGCGACCCCGAGGGCTGCTCCTACCTGGCGGCTGGTGGAGGCGATGGCAGCGGCTACTCCTGTTTGCGATAGAGGCATGCCGGCGATGGCGGAGTTTGAGATGGCGGGGTTGATCATGCCGAGCGCGGTGCCGAAGAGGGAGTAGGCGATCATCAGGAGAAGCAGAGGGGTAGTGGGGGTGAGGTGCGTGAGGATGAGCGCGCTCGAGAAGAATCCTCCTCCGGCGAGGAGAACGGAGGGGCGTGGTCCGTAGATGGCGACCAGGCGGCCGGAGAGCGGCGAGCAGAGGAACATCAGGACGGCGAGAGGAAGGGTGCAAAGCCCGGTGGTGAAGGGCGAGAGGCCTCGTGCCTGTTGGAGATAGAGTGCGTTGAGGAAGAGGAAGGCGGCGAAGCAGGAGAAGGCGAGGACTCCGAGGATGGCGGCGCTGGCGAAGGGGATGCTGCGGAAGAAGCGGAGGTCGACGAGGGGGTCGGTGCGGCGGGGTTCGTAGAGCAGGAAGGCGAGGAGCGAGGCGGCGGCGACGACGAAGAGAGAGAGGATGATGGGGGAAGACCAGTGGGCGCGAGGGCCTTCGATTACGGCGTAGGTGAGGGAGGCGAGGCCGACGAAGACGAGCGCCTGGCCGATGGGATCGAAGCGGCGGGCGCGCTGTGCTTTGGATTCGGGCACGAACTTGATGGCGAGAAGGATGGCGGCGAGACCGATGGGAAGGTTGATCCAGAAGATGGAGCGCCAGCCGATGGACTGGGTGAGGGCTCCTCCGATGAGGGGGCCGATGGCGATGGAGACTCCGGCGACGGCTCCCCAGATGCCGACGGCTCGGGCCCGTGCTTTGGGGTCAGGAAAGACGCCGGCGATGACGGCGAGGGCGACGGGGTTGAGCATGGAAGCGCCAAGGCCCTGGAGGGCTCGAAAGAGGATGAGCTGGCCGATGGAGTGGGAGAGCGAGCAGAGAAGCGAGCCGGCGCAGAAGATGCTGAGGCCAATGAGGAAGAAGCGGCGGCGGCCGAAGCGGTCGGCCATGGAGCCGGAGAACATGAGGAGGCTGGCGACGACGAGGGTGTAGGCATCGAGTACCCATTGAAGGCCAGAGAGCTGAGCACGGAGGTCGTGCTGGATGGAGGGGAGGGCGACGTTGACGATGGTGACGTCCATGCCGACGAGCAGGAGGCTGCAGCAGCAGATGGCGAGGACGAGGTCGGAATGGGTGGCTTTGGTGGTGGGAGAGGTGGTCACGAGGGTGGACTCCAAAGTTGAGGGTTTCCTCGACTTCATTCTATGGCTAGTATATGAGGGTGGCCTCAACTTCTGCAAGCTCGCGGCGTAAACCTCAGCAGGAGAGGGCGGCTCTGCGGCGGGCGGAGTTATTGGATGCGGCGGAGCGGCTGATTGCGGAGTTGGGGTACGAAGGTGTGACGATGACGGCGATTGCGGAGCGGGCGGGGGCTTCGATTGGGACGCTGTATGACTATTTCCCGGACAAGATGGCGATCGCGGTGGCGTTGAAGACGCAGTATGTTGCGGCGGGCGATGCGCACTGGAAGGAGTTGCTGCGACCTGCCGCGGAGATGACGCGGGAGCAGCTGGCAGCGCTGTTTGTGGAGGGCGCGCTGGGGCTGGTGAGGGAGTTGCCAGCGTACCTGGAGCTGATGGGAGCGCCGGTGACGTATACGCGGTCGCAGTCGTTGCGGAGGCCGCTGCGGAGGTCGGTGGAGGGGGCGTTGCGGACGATGAATCCGAAGCTGGAAGAGGAGCGCGCGCTCATCTGTGCGGAGGTGATCGTGCAGCTGATCAAGGGGATGCTGACTGTGTATCGGGAGGCGGCACCGAAGGAGAGGGAGAGCGTGGCGCAGGAGTACAAGAAGCTGTTTCGGCTTTATTTGATGGAGACGCTTGGGTAGATGGGCATTGGTTCCGGACTTCGAGTGCTGCAGTCCGTTGAGGATGGGGCGAGGTTGATGGTGGTATTCGGCGACGCGATGGAGAAGGTAGCGCTGGAGCGTGAGCGCCATGTGATTGCAGCGCAGGCGCTAGGGGTGGGGCGTTGCTGCGGTGGGCGCGGGTGTGGGCGGCGCGGGTGTGGGAAGGTTGAGGGCGGGTAGGTCGTCACGTACCTCGAGGACCATGAGCCTGGGGGTGTCGCCGGGTGATGGCTTGTAGGCGACGACGGCGGGCAGACCCCCGAGGTGGAAGCAGGGAGTGTAGTGATCTTCGCCGACCCAGAGGGTGTCAGCAAAGCCATTTTCGAAGGGGCCTGTCGCGATTAGCTTGAGGGGCGGAGTGTTTGGGCCGGTGGGTTGCAGGGTTACGGTGACTCCGGGTTTGTCGCAGGAGGTGGAGAGGATGGTTCCGCGCGCGACGGTGGTATCGGGTGGCAGCGAGAGAGTGAGCGGAGGGCCGTCTACGCGCGAGGCGGCGGGGACGAGATTCCAGACGTCTACGGCTTCGTCGTGGTCGGAGCCCGGCCAGCGGTCGGCTACCTGGCGGGCATAGGTTGCGGCCACTGCGGGCTGACGGCCCTGAAGGAGGATGCGCGCGGTGAGGAGGTGATATTCGGCTCGCCAGGGCTCGAGTTTTTCGGCTTCGAGGGCAGACTTATAGGCCGGGTTGAGTTGGCCCTGGCGCCACTGAATGAGCGCGAGCTCGACGACTGCGGGAGCAAACCGGGGCGCGGTGGCATGGATGGCTTCGAGGGCATGCCGGGTTTGATCAAGCTGTTGCGGGGTTTGTTGCTTGAGGGGAGGGTTGCCGGACATGAGGAGAGCGAAGGAGGATCGGTACGAGGAAGGATCCGCGGCGATGGCCTTCTGCCATTCGGTTTTGGCATCGTCATCGTGCCCTTCGCGCCAGACTAGAAAGCCGAGCTCTTCGTGGGGGCCGGCGAGGTTGGGGTCGGCTACTTCCGCTGCCTGGAAACGGATTTTGGCGGCGGAGCTGTCGTGGGCTCCGAGATCGATTGAGCCGAGGTTGTAGTCTGCTTCGGCTTTGGTGAGGACTTTCGCGGGGAAGGACTTGGGGTCTAGCGATTGCATTGGCGGCATGACGCCCGCGGCGAAGGTGAATCTCTTGATGTAATCCGAAAGCTGGCTCTCAAATGCCTTGGGGTCGCCGAAGGCCTGCTGAAAGGCCTGTGGCTGGGGCGTACCGCTTTCCAATAGCCTCATAAAGTTGTTTAGTTTGGCTCCATGCCCCATGCCGTCTCCAAAGGTCATGTAGTGGACCATGGCCCAGGCTTCACCATAGAAGAGGTCGTTGCGACGCTCGTCCTTGAAGAAGGTGCGATCGTTTGCGGTAAGCATCTCGGGTACAGGGATGAGGGGATCACTTCGAAGATGCGCATAGCGGACGGACGGAGCGCCGATGTAGATGTGGTCCCCCTGGAAGCGGGTGTAGCCATAGAACTCGGCGAGGCCTTCGTCGAGCCAAGCGGGGAGCCAGTGGACGTTGGCGTGAAAGATGCTATGGGTGTACTCGTGGAAGATGACGGCCTGGTTGAGGTCGCCGAAGGAATCGAGACGGACCATGGCATATTTTCGTTCCCAGCCCTGGAAGAATTCGCCAGCTAGTTTGTCGCGCTCTTTCCAGAATCTGGGTGCAAGGGCGTGCAGGCCTGGCTCGCGCACGGCGACGATGAGCAGGGGAGCTCCCGTTTCAAGGGTCAGGTTTTCAAATCGGGCCGCGAAGACGGAGCGCATCTGTTCAAATTCTTTGGCGACATCGCGACCGTCTTTCTCGGAGCCGTCGGTGACTACTCGGAAATGCGGGCTTTGGATATCGCGCCAGGTCTGTGCCGAGCTAGCGGGTGGATGCGCCAGGGCGAGGCAAGTAGCGAAGCACGCCAGCAGACGGCGATGCGAAGGAACAAGTTGGGGCATGTCAGCATTTTGAGGACGGGTTGGGTGTACGTCAAGAGCGGCTTGGTTTGTGTGTGCGCTGGGCGTGAAAGCGGTATCGTAGGGGCAGGACGAAGGAGGCCGACAGCTTGGCGGATAGTCGACGGATTCCTGGTCAACGGACGCTCGGGTGGGTTGCGCTGGGGCTGGTTGCGGTGGGGGT
>Ga0302319_10011460_pt1 | contig 16816 bp, 13 predicted proteins | sample Bog_T0_2_FD_203319 | JGI IMG/M metagenome (GOLD analysis project Ga0302319, IMG submission 203319) | Peat permafrost microbial communities from Stordalen Mire near Abisko, Sweden - Bog_T0_2 | ecosystem: Environmental > Terrestrial > Soil > Wetlands > Peat | place: Sweden: Abisko, Stordalen Mire...
CAGCAGCGATTGGCCATCCGGAGAAACGGCAGGCAAACCGCGCCCCTTGCGCAATGCTGACACCACGCGCCCCTTCAGGTCGGCGCGCATGACGACCGCATCGACCTTGCGCAGGCTCCCCGCTGGAGCGGCGAAATAGAGCTGCCCGCCCAGCATGCGCCACACTTGATTGTGCGCGGGGCCGGGGGCCACCGACGCCAGGAACACGTTGCGCAGCCGGTAAGGCGACGCCTCGGTCACTGCCTCCGCCTTGGCCACGGCCTTGGCGGCGCGGGCCTGGTCATGCTTCTCGTCCGCCGTGGCCGGGGTCGGCGAGGGGGTCGGCAACGGCGCCGGGGGCGCCGCCGGCGCGGCTTCCGCCGGCTCCAGGATGGCCAAGGACGGGGACTTGGAGCCCGCCTTGACGTGGGTGAACGCCAGGCGGCTGCCGTCGTCGCTGAACCCCGTCAGCTGCACATCCTCGCCGGTGCTGACCCAGCTGAGCTGGCCCTGGCCGTCATCCTGCTGCTGGAACAGGCCCACCCCGGGCTTGTCGTCGCGCCAATCTGTGAAAGCCACCTTGTCAGCGAAAGGCACATCGCCGGGCTGGGCGCTTTGGGTGTGCACCGGCGCCCATTTGATCTGGCCGGCGTCCTCGCCCAGGCCGCTGACCACGGCCCGCATGCGGGGGATCAGCAGGGTGGGCGTGAACAGGGGCTGCTCCTCGACCAGGAACATCTGCTGCACGGTGTAGGTGGCCAGCGGGGCCCCCAGCAGCAGCACCGTCACCAGCACGGCGCGCCCCAGCGCGGGGGAATCCTCCACCGCGCCGATGTGGCTGGCCCAGGCGGCCGCCGCGAACGACAGCAGGGCGAAGACGGCCGCCCAGGTGTACGTGAAGGGTATGGAGAAATAGAGGTAGCTGATGAAGATGAGGGCCAATGAGGCCAGCAGGAAGGCCTGGCCGCTGAGGCGCACGCCCTTGACGAAGATGTCCAAGGCCAGCGCCACGAACAGGTAGGCCACCAGCAGGCTGAGGCCCAGGGTCGTCACCACGGCCGTGCCCTGCGGCTTGATCACGCCAGCGGCCATCAGACCCAACCACAGCCCCAAGGCCAGCAGCGCCAGCCCCCGCAGCAGGTTGACCACGTTGCCGACGGCCGCCTTGGCGCCCTTCCATTGCACCAGCCCGCGGCGCTGGGCGACCAGGTCCAGCACGCCCCATAGCAGCAGCCCCAGGCCCAACGGCAGGTGGTTGGGCTGCTTCTGCATCTGGCCGAAGACGCCGACCATGGTCAGGATCACCGCCAGCAAGGCCAAGCCCAGCAGGGCCGCGCCCCAGCCTGGCCCGGACGGCTCATCGCCCTCGGGATGAGGCGGTTGCGGCGCCCCCGTCACGCTCTGGGACGCTGTTCCGGGCGCCGGGGCTTCCTCGCCCGGGATCAACACATCGTCATCGGCCATTGCAAGGTCTCCTTGGGTTTCGTCAGCGTAACAGGAAGCTCATATTGGGCCCATCGCCCAGGATGGCCTGGCGCGCCCAGGCCTTAAGGTCCGCTTTGCTCATGCCTGTCATCCATTCGGTGAGGCTCTTGGGCTCGCGATAGGTGATGACCTCAGGGTCCTTCATGCCGGCCAGCTCGGCCGCGCGGTCAATGGCGTCGTCCATGCCACCGAGCGTGTCCACCAGGCCCAGGTCCAACGCCTGGCGGCCCGTGTAGATCCGCCCGTCGGCCAGGCCCTTCACATAGGCCTTCAGCTCGGCCTCGCTGTAGCTCTCGGCCTTGCGGCCGCTCTTGCGGGCCAGCACTCCCGCCAGCGCATCATGGCGGCCTTGGGCGACCGCGTCCACGAACTGGTCGTACACGTCGTTGATGGCGGTCTGGAACAGGGCCCTTTCGCGGGGCTGCATGGGCCGGCTGAAGGACCCGCTATCCTTGAATTCCCCGCTCTTGATGACCTCGAACTTGGCCCCCACCTTGTCCAGCAGCTTCTCCACGTGCACCGACTCCATGATGACGCCGATGCTGCCGGTCACGGTGCCCGGGTTAGCCACGATCTCGTCGCAGGCGGACGCGATGTAATAGCCCCCGGACGCGGCCATGGAGCCCATGGCCGCGACCACCACCACGTCCTCGTCCCGCAGCTTATAAATGGCCTGGCAGATCTCCTGGCTGGGGGCCACGCCGCCGCCGGGGGTGTCCAGGGCGATGACGATGGCCTTGACCCCGCGCACGTCATGCCCGAAGCGCTTGAGCCAGCGCACCGTCCATTCGGACTGCTGGATCTCACCGGTGAGCGGCAGCACCGCCACCCGGCCCGGGCCGAAGTCCAGGCCTTTGGCCCAGCCTTGGGCCTTGTCCGCCGCCCCATGCCGCAGCCTCAGCAGCCCCAGGCCCACGGCGACCACGCCCAACCCCAGCAGCACCCAATGGCGGGCCTTCACGGGGCCACCAAGCCCATGTCCTTGGCCACGTCCGTGACCAAGGCGGCGTTCACGCGGTCCTTTTTGATCAAGAAAGCCTCCAGCAGGCAATTGTCGCAAAGGGTGTTGATCACCCGGGGGATCCCCTTGCTGTAGGCGTGCACGGCCGCCAGCGCCTCGGACTCGAAAATGGACGTCTTGGCCCCGGCCACCGCCATGCGATGGCGCACGTAGTTGGCGGTGGCGCCGGCATCCAGGCTCTTGATGCCCACCTTCACCGCGATGCGCTGCACCAGCGGCGGGTCGATGGCCATGTGATCCTCCAATTCCGGCAGGCCCAGCAGCACGATGCTGATCAGCTTCCTGCCGGGGACCTCCAGGTTGGACAGGCCGCGGAACTCCTCGAAGATGTCCTTGCTCTTGAGCATGTTGGCTTCGTCGATGATAACGACAGCCTTGCGCCCGGCCTCATGGATGGCCATCAGCCGCTCGAAGAGCTGCGGCAGCAGCTCAGCCTTCCGCTCGGCGGGATTGGGCACGCCCAGCTGATTGGCGATCTTGCGCAGCAGCTATGCACGATGACCAGCAGCGCCGCCTCGTATTCGTCCGATTTCTCCTCCAGCTTGGCCAGGATGTAGCGGGCCAACAGGGTCTTGCCGGCGCCAGCCCCCCCGATCACCACCGTCAGGCCCTTCATGGTGGAGACGCTGTGCGAGATCCGCAGCATGGCGTCCTGGTGCTGCTCGCTCTCAAAGAAAAAACGGCTGTCCGCAGCGTTGCTGAAGGGCTGCTCGGTCAGGCCGAAATGCTGTTCGTAGCTCATGGGCGCTTCATAGGTAGGAGACCTTGCTCTTCTTGGCCGGGTCGGCCGCCTTGGGACCTTCCGGATGGGCTCCGCTGACGGGTGCGTGCTTGCCCCCCAAGGCCTCCAGTTTGGCCTTCACGTCGGCGTTGCCAGGTTCGCGGCGCAGGATGCGCTCGTAGATCCGCTGAGCTTCCTTCACCAGACCCTGCTTGACGTAGATGTCGGCCACCGCAGCGGTCATGAAGTCGTCCATCTCATCGGGCTCTTCAACCGGCGGCATGGTCGGATGGCTGGCTTCAGGCTTGCTGGCTGGCGCCGCCTCAACGGCGCCGGGGGCGGGCCTTCCGGCGCCCGCCGCGCTGGCCCTGGCCGCCGCGGCCTGCTCTTCCACCTTGCGGCGGATCTCGTCGATGGTGCGCTGCAGCGGCGCCATCTTCTCCTTCTGCTGGGCTTGCACGCGGGCCAGCACGTCGGCGGCCTGACGCTGTTTGGCGGCGTCGACCTCATGAACGCGGACCTGCTCGACCTTGGCGGCGGCCTCGGCTTGCTGCTGGCCCTCCACCTTGGAGGCGATCTGCTGGCGCAGCTCCTCTTCCAGGCGCCGCTTCACCTCGGACTGCTCGTGCTCCAGCTTCTTGCGCTCTTCCTCGAACTGGCGGCGGATCTCCACCTCGGCTTTGCCGCGAGCCTCGGCCTCGGCGGCCTTGCGGGCCTCCTCCACCTTGCGCGCCACCTCGACCTCGGCGGCCTTGGTGGCGGCCGCCACGGCCTCCTTGCGCATCTCCTCTTCCAACTGGGCCCGGATCTCCGTCTCCAGGCGCTTCTTCATGCTCTCCGCCTGCGCGGCAGCCTCGTCGGCCTGGCGCTTGGCTTGGGCCTCGGCCCGCTGCCGGGCCTCGATCTCGACGCGCAGTTTAGCCTCGGTGTCGGCGCGCTGCTTGGCCTCGTCCTCGGCCTTCTTATGGGCCTCGGCCTCCGCAGCGCTCTTTTCGGCCGCCAAGCGCTTGACCTCCGCCTCGGCTTTGGCGCGAGCTTCCGCCGCCACCTTGACCTCCGCCTCGGCCTTGGCGCGATCCTCGGCCAGCTTGCGCCCGACCGCTTCCGCCTGGGCCTTCTCAGCCTCAGCCTGGGCCTTCTGCGCAGCCAGCTTGCCGAGCTCATCCTCGGCGGGGCCGGCCGGAGGCGCGGCGGGGCCGCCGGCCAGCAGCCGGTATGCGCGGCTCAACCCGTCCTTGGCCTTGGCGTTGCCGGGGGCCTGGGCCAGCACGCGCTGATAGACGCCGATGGCCTCATCGTAGGCGCCCTCCGACTCAAAATTGTCCGCCAGAGCCAACAACGTCTCAGCATCATCCTCGGTCGGGGCCTCAGGCGCCACGGCCGCCTCCACCACGGGCAAGGGCGGCAGGGGCGCCGCCGCCGCTGGCATGGCGATCGGCGGCAAGGGTGGCGGCATCGGGGCTGCGGGCGCGGGCGCCTCCACCACGGATGGCGGCGCCGCCTCGGCGATCGGAGCAGGCTCGGCCAGCGGGGCCTCCTCAGCCACGGGCTGGCCCAACAACGCGCTGGCCTTCGCCGACGCCGCCTTGGCGGCATCAGGCGATCCCTTGGCCCTGAGGGCCGCCGCCGCGTCCTGATAGCTCTTGCCGGCTTCTGCGGCCAGGCCCTGCTTCTCCTGGACCGAGCCGATGGCCTCCAGCGTCTCACCATAGAAGCGGTCGCTTTTGGGCACTTTGGCCCAGGTCTTCATGGCCTCGTCGAGCTTGCCTTCCTCGACCAGCACCAGCCCCAGTCCCCACAGGGCGCCGCCATGGTTCAGCTTGAACTTCAGGAGCTTGTCGAACCAGGCCTTGGCTTCGGCCCGCTTTCCGCGGCGCAGCTCCACATGGCCAAGGTAGTTGTAGCTCTCGATGCTCTTGAGCTGCTCGCCCTTCTGGGCGAATTGATAGCAACGGTCCAAGTCGCCGCGCATGAACAGGAACTCGGCCAGCAGCAGCAGTTCCTTCTTTGCCTCGCTCTCGTTGCCGCTTTTGGCTTGGATGTCCGCCAGCGCCGCATGGGCGTCCACGTTCTCGGGATCGAGCTCGACGACCTTCAGGTAGATCGGGGCGGCCTTCTTGATGAGCTTGTTCTTGAAGTAGATGTCGCCGATCTCCAGGTATTTCTTGCATGCCAGCTCGGTCTCGCCCTTGCGCAGGTAGAGGTCGCCCAGCTTTTGATAGAGGTCGAAGCGGTCCTGATCCATCTGCAGAACGGCTTGGTAGGCCACGATCGCGGCATCGAGGTCGCCGGCGTCCATGGCCTTGTCGCCTTCCACCTGCTTCTGGAAAACGGCCTGCTTCTTGCGGTTGTCCGCGCTCAGCGCTTCGGGATTCAGGCGTGCGATCTTGCTCTGGACCAAGGCTGCTTTTTCCAGCTGGCCCAAACGGATGTAGGCGTCAGAACAGACCAGGTAGGCGTCAAAGGCGGGAGCAAGCTCCCCCTTCTTCACGAACACGTCGCCAAGCATGGAATAGCTGTTGAAATCCTCGGGGTCTAACTTGATCAGCTTCTTATACTCGGCGATGGCCTTATCCCAGCGACCTTCCTGGGAATAAATGTGGGCCATCTTGACGATGGTCTTCTTATCTTCGGACACAAAAAACCCCGAATTCACAGAGGGTTTTGACCACTACCCCCCATAGACTACCACGCTAGCACCTGCCAAAAAGATTGTCAAACGCAAAGCCAGGAGCAGCCCTTGCCGCAAGAAGGTTTCGTCTTCCGGAACAAGAAAGCGTTTGACCCTAGCCACCGCGTCCGTTAACATTCGCCCCGTGCCGGAGTGGTGAAATGGCAGACACAGAGGACTCAAAATCCTCCGCTCCTGACGGGGCATATCGGTTCAAGTCCGATCTCCGGCACCAATTCTTCTAGGAACGCCATGCCTCCCCTACGCAAACCCAAGGAAGAGAGCCGCGGCAAGAAGCGCATCACCTCCGTGCTACCCATGGACTGCACGGTGGTATCGCTCCCTTTGAACCGCAGCACGGGTCACCACCTGGGTCCCGGCGACACCTTTGGCGGGCGCACCATCAACCTGAGCAAGACCGGCCTTCAGGTCCACAGCGATTACGAGCTGGATCCCAAGACGGTGGTCGACCTGACGGTCACCTTGGACAAGACCAGTCGGCACAGCCTGACGGTGCGTGCGCAGGTGGCCTGGGCCAAGCGCAACGCCGCCGACCTGTACGGACGCTGGGGCATGGGCCTTCATATCATCGAAGCCCGGCCGGGCGACCTGGACACCTTGCACGAATATTACGATTCGCTGATCCTCTGACCCAAGGCCATCCCGTGGACCTGACCCAGCGCCTGAGCTTGCGCCGCAATGCGCTCTCAGGCGCTGCTTTTTTCTTGATCGCGTTCGCGCTTTACAACAGCACCCACGTGGCTTCCCTGTTCTTGGACGACAGCGGGGAGACCATTTGCATCGCCCAAGGCCTGGGCATCGGTCATCCCCCCGGCTACCCATTGCACACCCTTCTGGCCCATGCATTCGCTTGGGCGTGGCCCTTCGGTGGGCCCGGCGACGCCGTGAACCTGCTGGCGGCAGCCTGCGCGGCGGCGGCCGTCAGCCTGGCCGCCCTCCTGGGGCTGGCGTGGGCGCGTTCCGACCGCCTGTCGGGCCCCCACGCTTGGGCCGCTGCCCTCCCCCTCCTTATCATGGCCTTGGGCCCGGTTTGGTGGCACAACGCCCTGGGCGCCAAGGGCGGCATTTATCACCTGAACAACCTGCTCAGCGTGGGCTTGCTGAGCCTGCTGGCTTCACCGGGACCGCTGGGTGATCGTCGGGTCCGGGGCTTTTGGCTGCTCCTGGGCTTGGCCCTGGCGCACCACTACATGAGCCAACTGCCGCTGCTGCCAGCCTATGCCTGGCTTCTATGGCAGGGTCGCCGTCAAAGCCCATGGTCCGGTGCCTGGCTGCTGCTGCCCGGCTTGGCCCTGTACCTCTACCTGCCCCTGCGTTCGGCCTGCGGCCCCGACTTGAATTGGGGGGCCATCCACGGCTGGCACGATTTCTGGTTCTTCTTCCTGCGCGAACAGTACAGCGGCAGCGAGCTGACCCGCTCGGCCGCCACCAGTCTGGCCCAGCTGGCCCACGCCCTACGCCTTCAGGGGCTGGAAGGCGGCCTGGCGCTCACCCCCCTGGCAGTGGCGGGCCTGTGGATGGGCCGGCAGCGACGCCTGGAACAAGCCTTGGGCTTGGGCTGGCTCAGCGCTTTATTGGCGGTGACCTTTTACCTGAACCTGAATCAGGACCGCCTGGACCTGATGCAGCCGTATCTTTTCCCGGCCTACCTGTGCCAGGCGCTGCTGGCCAGCCGGGCACTGGCACGCCTAGCGGAGCGTTGGGGGCGCGGTACGATGGCTGGGAGCCTGATCCTGGCGCTGCTCGTCCCCACGATGGCCTGGACCCGCTGGGCGGCGCTGGACCTCAGCGGCTACCATGCCGCCGAGGACAGCGCGCGCGGCCTCTTGCTGGGCCTGCCTCGCGACAGCCTGCTGCTGGCCCAAGGTGACGCCCAGATCTTCCCGCTGTGGTACCTGCAACGCGCCCGCCACGAGCGCCCGGACGTGGCCGTGGTGGGCTTGGCGGTCCTGCCCATGGATTGGGTCCGGCAGGACCTGGTCCAGCACCACCCCGACCTTCACCAACCCCAGGTCCACGGCCCCATCGGCACCGAGAGCATCCCCGCGCTGACCCGCGCCTACCTTGAGCTGAACCCGCAACGGCCGCCCTATGCGGGCTTCAACCGTTTTGACACGGAAATGGGCCCGTGGCGATTGCGCAGCGCCGGCGCCGCCTTTCAATGCCTCAGCAGCCCGGCGGGGCCCCAAGACCGGGCGCTGGCACGCCGGATCTTGATGGCCCGGCCTTTGCGCGGCTTGCTGGACCGGCCGCAGGACCCGCGCACCCTGAAGCTGGTCACCGGCGACTTTGCCATCCATTTCAACGCGTTAGGCGTGGACGCCGAGGAGGCGGGCGCTTTCGAGGAGGCCTTGGCTTTCTATCAGGACGCGGCCAGGATCCAGCCGGAAGACCCGGATTATCCCTTCAACCAGGGCAACGCCCTCAATAGCCTTCACCGCCTGCAAGAGGCCGTGGGCGCCTATCAACGCAGCGTGGCCTTGGATCCTGCTTATGTCGCGGGTTGGTTCAATCTAGGGGTCACCCAAAGCCAATTGGGCCAGCTCAACGAAGCACGCCAAGCCCTCAGCCGGGTGCTGGAACTTCAACCAGAAAACGTTCAAGTGCGGCAGTGGCTGGAAAGCCATGGCGCCCCCCGGCCGTAATTTGACCAACGTCAATCTTGACCCACAAAACCCTTGTCCCAAAAGCCTAAAACAGTTGCCGCGTTTAGCCGAAAAGGATAAAGTTTGACGGTAGTTGACCGGACTCAATAATCAACGTGAGGTGGGTATGGCAGTCACTGGACTGGAAGATATTGTCGCGGGACAGACTTCTGTCTCCACGATTGATGGCAAGCGCGGTGTCCTGACCTACCGCGGCATTTCTATCCATGAGATGGCCGACAACAGCAGCTTTGAAGAGACGGTGTTCCTGCTGTGGTACGGGTTCCTGCCGCACGCGAAGGAGCTCGACACTTTCAAGGAGGCCATTGGCCGGGAGACCCTGCTCGATCCCAAGGTCGCCGCCTGGTTGAAGGCCCTGCCCGCGGATGCCAACCCCATGAGCCTGCTGCGCACCGGCGTGAGCTTGCTGGGCCTTGCCGACCCCGATGAGGGCTGCAGCGTCACTGCCGAGCCGTGGAAGGATGGCTTCCGCTACATGGGCCAGCTGACCCCCGGCGCGCCGGGCTATGGCCGCGACCACCCGTCGGCGCGCAAGGCCATCCGCCTGCTGGGGCGCATGACGGCTTTGGTGCCCGCCATCCAGCGCGTCATGAAGGGCCAGGCCTTCGTCGAACCCGCCCGCGGCAAGAGCATCGCCTTCAATTTCCTGCGCTGCCTCACCGGCCAGGACCCCGACGCCGCCAACGAGGCCATCTTCGACAAGTGCCTGATCCTGCACGCCGACCATGAATTCAACGCCAGCACCTTCACCGCCCGCGTGGCGGCCTCGACCCTGAGCGACCTGCATAGCGCGGTGGTGTCGGCCATCGGCGCCCTCAAAGGCCCGCTGCATGGCGGCGCCAACACCGAGGTCATGCACATGCTGCTGGAAGTCGGCAGCCCCGACAAGGCCACGGCGTGGGTGAAGGACGCCTTGGAGAAGAAGAAGAAGATCATGGGCTTCGGCCATCGGATGTACAAGACCGAGGACCCTCGGGCCACCCATCTGCGCCGCATGAGCGAGAGCCTATGCGCCAAGGTCGGCAAGCCCGAGTGGTACGAGATGAGCCGATTGATCGAAGAGGCCATGTGGGAGCTGAAGGCCATCAAGCCCAACGTGGACTTCTACAGCGCCAGCACCTACTACTGCATGGGCATCGACCCGGAGATGTTCACCCCCATCTTCGCCCTCAGCCGCCTCAGCGGCTGGACCGCGCATGTGCTGGAGCAGCAGGCCAACAACCGCTTGATCCGGCCGGTGGGCGACTATGTGGGGCCGCAAGAGGCCCATTGGACGCCGATGGAGAGCCGCTGAACCGACCCTCAGCGCCTCCCAAACTTCACAAAAAAGCCCGCCGGTCCTCGGCGGGCTTTTTTCATTCAAGCATGGGGATGATACATCGGCAGGAGCCGCCCCAAGATCAACCAGGCGTGCAGCCCCAGCAATAGGGCGCCAGCCAGCCAAGGCAGCCAACGCGGAGCCGGCAATCCGGCGCCCAGGCCCAGGCCCAACGGCAGGAGCAGGCCATAGAAATAGCGCCCCGCCGGCGGGTCCAGGCTCATGTCATGCCGCAGCACCACCACCAGCACCCCCAGGAAGGCGCCCAGAACCAGCGCCCAGGCTTCCGGCCGCAAACGCCGCCAAGCCCCCGCCGCCAGGCCGCCCAGGGCCGCCAAGCAGATCCCCGCAAAGCCGACGGTGATTCCGACGCCAGCGCGCCAGGTCATCCATCCAAAGACCCCCCAAAAAGTCTCAAAAGTGCGGCTCAGCCAGAACCACCACCAATGCAGGTTGAACCACGGTTTGGGATGCACGCACTGCGGGCAATCCGCCACCAGCGCGTTCCAGGCGCTGAGGTCGCCATACAGCGCCGCGTTGCGCCAGAACCATGGCGCCAGGATGAGCCCCGCCAAGCCCAGCGCCAACCAGGGGCCGCCTTTCCGGCGCTGGCCGGGCAAGGCCCATGCCAAGGCCGGGATCACGCCCAGCAGCCCCAAGGCCGTGGGCTTGGCCAGGCCCGCCAGACCCACCGCTGCGCCGAATCCCAGCCAATGGCGCAGGCCCAGCGGGCGCCCCTGCAGCACCGGAGCCAGGCAGGCCAAGGCCAGGGTGCCGAAGACGAACGCGCCATGGTCGTTGTTCAAGGCCCCCGCCAGCGCCACGAACGCCGGATCCAGGGCCAAAAGGACCCAGGCCAGGCGGGCGTGATCGCGGGGCAGGGCTTGGCTCAGCATCCAGCCCAATAGCGCCACCGCTGGCGCCAGCAGGAACAGGACCTGCAAGATCCGCAGCAAATGGGGGGGCCAGGCCTGGCCCTGGAAGCGGAGCAGCCCCTCGTCGGGGCCATGCACGAAATAGACCGGCTGACGGTCGAAGTAAGTGGCCTGGCGGGGGGCTTCGGTGAAGGCCGCCGTGGGCGCCGCCGCTTTCAGCGCCAAGGCCCCCAACGCGTAATACAAGGGCGGCTGATGGCCCTCGCCCGGGGACTCGGACGGCAAGGGCAGCTGCACGGGCAGGCGACCGTGGTCCTTCAGGAAGACCATGTAGCGATAATGGTCCTGCTCATCCGCCGACTCGTGGATGGGCATCAGCAGGCCCCACAGCAGGGCCAACAAGGTGAAGGCCGCCAGGACTGCGGCGGCGAAGGGGTCGAAGCGCCACGCCCGCTTCACCAGGCCACCGACCATCCCACCGACCCAAAGCCCACCAGGGCCCCGGCGCCGCTGTAAAAGGCCGGCCAGGCCCATGGCGGGCTGGCGTGGCCCTGGGCCTGCACGATCAATGCCGTCAAGCTGGAGACCACCATCAGGCCCAAGCCCGTCGCCATGCCCGCGCGCACCAGGCGGCTCAGGCGCCCATGCTCGCGGCCGCTGAGCCCGCTCCAGCGCGGCATGCTGGTCACCAGCGGGCCGTCGGATGGGTCCAGGCCCAGGGCATAAGCCAGCCGCTGATTGTAGGCCTCCAGCACATCCTCCAGGCAGGGCTTGGGGTTCAGTTCCGAGCCGATGCCCCTCAGCAGTGAATCGGTGGCGATATAGGCGCTGATGCCGGCCACCGCCGTGCCCGCCAAGGCCAGCACCAGTTCGCCAGCCTCCTTCGAGTTGCCCCAGTCGCCCCCAGCGCCGCCGCCGCCGCCCAAGCCGGCCTTCTGCCAGCCCGGATGCTCCGCCATCCAAGCGATGTAGCATGGCTCGGCCTTTTCCAAGGCATCGGCCAGGTCGTCGGTCCCGGCATGGGTCATCAGGGCCTTGAGCGGCTCCTTGCCCACGATGTCGTCGCCGGCCTGGATGCGATGACCGTCCCAGGTCAAATGGGCATGGTCAAAGGCCTCTCGGCGCTCCTCCAGGCTCATGGTCTGCGTCAGCCCGCGCTGCGGCCCGCTCACGGTGCCTTGGCGGGCAAGATGCGTGGCGCGCATCGAGGCGCAGCCGGTGGAGAGGGCCAAAGCCAGGCCGAGCACGAGGAGCGGGCGCTGAAAGGGCATGGACGATTGGACCACAGGCGGCAAAAAAAGAGAAGGCCGCCCCGAGGGCGGCCTTCTCTTTTGGGGCAGCGGCCTGAGATCACCTCTCGCCAAGGACCTCAGCCACCTTCTCGCCGATCAGCGACGGGTTCTCCACGGTGTGGATGCCGTAACCGGCCAGCATCTTCAGCTTGGCGTCGGCGCGGTCGTCGGCGCCCCCCACGATGGCGCCGGCGTGGCCCATGCGCTTCCCTTCGGGGGCCGTGCGGCCCGCCACAAAGGCCACGATGGGCTTCTTCATGTTGGCCTTCCAATACTCAGCGGCCATCCTCTCGGCGTCGCCGCCGATCTCACCGATGAGCACGATGATCTCGGTCTCGGGATCCTTCTCGAACAGCGGCAGGATGTCCAGGTAGGTGGAGCCCAGGATGGGGTCGCCGCCGATGCCCACGCAGGTGGTCTGGCCAAAGCCCGCCACGGTGGTCTGATGTACGGCCTCATAGGTCAGCGTGCCCGACTTGGACACGATCCCCACCTTGCCTTTTTTATGGATGTATCCGGGCATGATGCCGATCTTGCATTCGCCCACGGTGATGATGCCGGGGCAGTTGGGCCCGATCAGGCGGACCTCCGGGTACTGCTGGCGCAGGACCTGCTTGGTGCGGCTCATGTCCAGCACCGGGATGCCCTCGGTGATGCACACGATGGTCTTGATGCCGGCATCGGCCGCTTCCAGGATCGCGTCGGCGCAGCCGGCCGCCGGCACGAAGATGGCGCTGGCGTCGGCGCCGGTCGCTTTCACCGCCTGGCGCACGGTGTTGAACGCGGGCACGCCCTCGACCATGGTGCCGCCCTTCTTGGGCTGCACGCCGGCCACGACCTGGCTGCCGTAGTCCTTGCAGCCCTTCAGGTGGAAGCTGCCCGCCTTGCCGATGCCTTGGAAGAGGACCTTGGTGCCCTTGTTGATGATGATGGCCATGGTTATCTCCCCTTCACAGCGGCGACGATCTTCAAGGTCGCGTCGTTGAAACCATCGGCCGGCGTGATGGGAAGGCCGCTCTCGGCGATCAGCTTCTTGCCAGCCTCGGCGTTGGTGCCCTCCAACCGCACCACCATGGGCACGGTGAGCTCGACTTCCTTGGCCGCGTCGATGACGCCCTGGGCCACCAGGTCGCAGCGCACGATGCCGCCGAAGATGTTCACCAGGATGCCCTTCACCTGCTCGTCGCTCAGCAGCAGCTTGAACGCGGCCAGCATGGTGTCCTTGTTGGCGCCGCCGCCCACGTCCAAGAAATTGTTGGGCGAGCCGCCATGCAGCTTGATCAGGTCCATGGTGGCCATGGCCAGGCCGGCGCCGTTGACCAGGCACCCGATATTGCCGTCCAAGGCGATGTAGTTGAGGCCGGCTTCGGCCGCCTTCACCTCCTTGGGGTTCTCCTCGGCCACGTCGCGCATGGCCTCGATGTCCGCGTGGCGGTAGAGGGCGTTGTCCTCAATGGCCACCTTGGCGTCCAGCGCGATGACCTGCTTGTCCGGGGTGATGATGAGCGGGTTCACCTCGACCAGGCTGGCGTCATAGAGGAAGAAGGCCTTGCTCAGGCCCATCAGGATGTCCGCCAGGCCCTGGTAAACCGGGCTGTCGCTGGGCTCGGCCGGCGCCAACTGGTACGCCAGCTCGCGGGCCTGGTAGGCTTGCAGGCCCGTCAGCGGGTCGATGTGGACCTTCAGGATCTTCTCAGGGCTCTTGTGAGCCAGCTCCTCGATCTCCATGCCGCCCTCGGCGCTGGCGATGATCAAAGGCTTGCCGGCCTTGCGGTCCATCAGGATGGAGACGTAGATCTCCTTGGCGATGTCCACGGCTTCGACCAGCAGGATCTTCTTCACCAGCACGCCAGCAGGCCCGGTCTGGTTGCTCACCAAGGTCATGCCCAGGATGGCCTCCGCCTTCTCCTGCAGCTCCGCCTTGGTCTTGGCCAGCTTCACGCCGCCGGCCTTGCCGCGCCCGCCCGCGTGCACCTGGGCCTTCACCACCCAGGGGCCGCTGGCGCTCAATTGGGCGATGGCCCCGGGGATCTCGGCCTTGGTGGAAGCCACGGTGCCCTTGAGGACCTTCACGCCGGTCTTCTCCAGCAGGTCCTTGGCTTGGTACTCATGCAGCTTCATCGGCTACCACCCCATCAGCTTGTCGACCGTCTCGCAGAGCTCCTTGACCGCCGCCGTGGACTTGTCCAGGGCCGCCTGCTCTTCGGCGTTCAGCTTCATCTCGATGATCTTCTCAAGGCCGCTGCGGCCCAGCACGGCGGGGAGCCCGACGAACAGGCCCTTGATGCCATACTCGCCGTTGGCCAGGACCGCCGACGGCAGCACGCGCTTCTTGTCCTTCAGGATGCTCTCCACCATCTCGACCGCGCTGGCCGAGGGGGCGTAGAACGCGCTGCCGGTCTTCAACAGCTTCACGATCTCGGCGCCGCCATCGCGGGTGCGCTGCACGATCGCATCCAGCCTATCCTTGGGGATCAACTGGCCGACGGGGATGCCCGCCACCGTGGAGTAGCCCAGCACCGGCACCATGGTGTCGCCGTGGCCGCCCAGCACCGTGGCGTGCACGTCCTCGACGCTGACGCCCAGCTCCAGGGCCAGGAAGGTGCGGAAGCGGGCGCTATCGAGCACGCCGGCCATGCCCAGCACACGGTTCGCCGGGAAGCCGCTGACCTTGTGGGCCACATAGGTCATGGCGTCCAAGGGGTTGCTGACGATGATCAGGATGGCGTTGGGGCTGGTCTTGGCGACCTGCTGGGTGACGCTTTGCACGATGCCCGCATTGGTCTTCAAAAGGTCGTCGCGGCTCATGCCGGGCTTGCGGGGGATGCCGCTGGTGATCACCACCACGTCCGAGCCGGCGGTGGCCTCGTAACCGTTGGTGCCCGTGACCAGCGTGTCGTAGCCGTAGACCGGCCCGCTCTGCATCAGGTCCAGGGCCTTGCCCTGGGGCATGTCTTCCACGATATCCACCAGCACGACGTCGCCCAGCTCTTTTTCCGCCAGGCGCTGCGCCGTGGTCGCTCCGACGTTGCCGCCGCCGATCACAGTGATCTTGGCCATCTTGTGTTCCCCCGGGTTTGGACGTGACACAGGGGCGGATGAGACATCCGCCCCTGTGACGTTTAACACTTCAATGGATCATTAGAATTGGAGGTGACGGTGGGATTTGAACCCACGAGTAACGGTTTTGCAGACCGCCGCGTTAGACCACTTCGCCACGTCACCGCTTTGCGCCAAGGTCTGGGCAAGACCCCGGCGCGAAGGACATAAAAGGTATCACTTTCAGCTGATTTGCGTCAAGGAATAGCCTTGTCATTTCAATGACAGATCACTAAGGGCGCCGTGTTGTCAGCGTCCAGCTCGTCGGCCGTCCCGACTAGCGGTCCAGCGACTTCAACTTATCCCAATGAGCATCCAAGAGTCGCCCGGCAGCATCCTCATCCAAGGCTCCCTCAGCCGTCTCCCAGCCGAATTCCTTGGCGACCTGATTCAGCTTCAGCCGGCAACGCCGCCAATCGCCCTCCTCCCAGGCGTCCTCCGCCGCTTCTAGGCGGTCTCGGGCCACCATGAAGCGCTCTTCCCGCCCGGCCAGCTGCTTGCGCTCGTCCAAGTGGCGTTCGTGCCTATGCCAGGCCGTGGTCGGCTTCTGCGTCGGCGGCTTCAGCCACAGCTTGATCACGGCGCCGCCCTGCTCATACTCCTGCTGCTCGATGTAGCGGAAGTAGGCTCCCAGGACCTCCTCCTCCACCCGGGTGCGCAGGCGGGGGGTACCATCCCCCCGCAGGCCCAGCCCCGTGACGATTCGCACTTGGCGGTGCCCCGCCTTCAGGGACCTGTCAAGGAAGGCCCTTAACGCCTTCAGCGCGGACTCGGGGCCGCTGCCCACGATCTGGTCCGGGTGGAGGTCGATGCTGGGGATACCGCTCATTCGCTCGCCAAGGAAGAAGGGCAGGGTTGCGCTTTATTCAAGTCAGGCTATAATACGGGCCTACGCGGCTTACGACACCTACTTCCCACCACGACATCTGAGGCATCGACTTGAGCCTGGTCAAAGAAGCTCTTTGGCCGGAAGCGCTTGCGCTTTTGGCCAGCCAGTTGGACCCCCAGTCCTTCGAGACTTGGTTCTCCCCCACCACCGCCGCGTGGGAGGGCGAGGCCTTATCCATCCGGGTCCCCTCGGCATTCTTCCGCGAATGGATCAGCACCCACTACCGCTCGGCCATCGCCCAAGCCTTGGTTCAGGCCAGCGGTCAGGCTGTGCCGTTCGAGCTGACCGTTGATGAGGGCTCGCGCACCCGTTGGGAGAGCAGCTTGACGCTGCCCAGCCTCCCGGTCGCCGCCGCGCCGCTGACGCCCAAAGCGGAGCCCGCTCAGCCCCCCGCCTACCAGCCCAGCCCGGAGATCCAGACCGGCCTGCCGCTGAACACGCGCTACACCTTCGACAAGTTCATCGTGGGCAACAGCAACCGTTTCGCCTGCGCCGCCAGCGCGGCCGTGGGCGAGGCGCCCAGCCAGAGCTACAACCCGCTGTTCATCTACGGCAAGGTCGGCTTGGGCAAGACCCACCTGCTGCAGGCCATCGGCAGCCATATCCGGGCCAGCCGCCCCGAGCTGCGCGTGCTCTACGTGACCAGCGAGATCTTCGCCAACGAGATGGTGCGCTGCCTGCGCTCGGGCAAGATGGACGAGTTCCGCAGCGCGTTCCGCGACGTGGACGTCCTGCTGGTGGACGACATCCAGTTCCTGGAGGGCAAGGAGAAGATGCAG
>Ga0302319_10011461_pt1 | contig 16816 bp, 12 predicted proteins | sample Bog_T0_2_FD_203319 | JGI IMG/M metagenome (GOLD analysis project Ga0302319, IMG submission 203319) | Peat permafrost microbial communities from Stordalen Mire near Abisko, Sweden - Bog_T0_2 | ecosystem: Environmental > Terrestrial > Soil > Wetlands > Peat | place: Sweden: Abisko, Stordalen Mire...
TCGCCGACGCCGCCATGGGCCGCATGGCGCTTTATCCATCCCCGGAGAAGCTGATCACGAACAACTATCCGCCCGTTTCGTATTATATCGTGGGCGGATTGGGAAAGCTCCTGGGTGATCCGATCCTCGCGGGCCGGCTTCTTTCGCTGACGGCGGTGCTCGTGATCGGAGCGATGGCGGCGGTGGCGATCCGGGCGTTGGGCGGGGATCGCGCGGGGGCCGGATTTGGCGCGGCGTTTTTCGTGGCGACGATGAGCCATTTCTGTGAGCGCTACGTAGGGATGGATGATCCGCAGTTGCTGGCCCAGGCGATCATGGCCATCGGTTTTGCATGGTTCCTGCGCGCCGAGGCGAAGGGGGGGAGCTGCCTCGCGCCTATTCTGCTGATGGGTTTTGCGGGGTTTCTGAAGCATAATATCATCGCCATGCCGGGGACGGCATTTCTCTGGCTCGGTTTTCACCGGCCGCGGGAAGCGGTGAAGTGCGCGGCGGTGGCCGGCGTGGGCGTGGCCCTTGGGTTTGCCTTGTGTTTCAAGCTTTATGGGCGGGATTTCTTCGCGAACATGATGTTTTCGCGGCAATATTCGTGGAAGCTCAGCCTCCAGGCTGCGCGGGATTTGAAGCCGCTGGTCGCGGCGCTCGCGGCATGCGTCGCACTCGGATGGTTTCAATGGCGCGACCGCGGGGTGCGCCTTATTCTGCTCTTTATTGTGGTGGCGCTGGGCGCGGATTTTTTGCAGCGGAGCGGGGCGGGAGTGGATTTGAACGCGGGATTTGACCTGATGATCGCCGCTTCCCTGGGAGTGGGGCTGGCCTTCACGCATGCCGGGCGGGCATCGCAATGGCGGGGCTTGAGCCCGGGAATGCTGCAAGGCGGCCTGTTGTTGGCGATCGGTCTGCGCTTCGCGGTCTCGCAGATTGACGACCCCAATCGCCCGTTTCGTCTGCTCTTCGATCCGTCGTTCAAGACGGAGATCGCGACGCGCGAGGCGGCCATGGCGGCGATGATTAAGAAGGTCCGGGAAACACCGGGGCCGGTGATGTGCGCCAATTACGTCTGCTATCGAGCCGGCAAACCGTTTGCGGTCGATCGATTCAACGCGACGCAGCGCATGGTCACGGGCGCCCTGCCGCGAGACGCGCTGAAGTCTCTGATCGCCAGCGGCCAGATCACCGAGGTGGCTGCGGATCCGCGCGGGAACTGGGGGCAACCCCTGCGTGCGACGGCGCCCACGGGAAGTCATTCGGAAAAAACTTCCACGCCGTGATCCCGCTCGCCGTTCTCCATCCCAAGGGCGCCGATCTCGAACAGAGTTTTCCCGATTTCGCGGGCGCGCCGCAGGAGACGGCGCATCCGCCTCTAGGGTATCACGCGTTCGCGGCGGCAACAGGTGGCGCCATCTTTCGGAAGGACCAGCAGATACCGGCGGAGACGCGCCCGGTGTTGCTCGTGCTGGGCCAGAATTTGAAGGCGTGCCGCGAGGCGCTTGCGGAGATGCGCAGGGCAGGGAAGACGGTGGCGGTGGTGTTAAAGAACGCGGGAGCTTTCGAGGTCGCGGAACTGCTGGGCAAGGCGGATCGGCTCAAGCTTTTCCAGGAAATCTGCGCGCGGGCGGATCTGGCGATCGCCACGGCGCCGGATCTCGTGCCGCTTTTTCTGTCAGCGGGCGCGCGGCATGCGGAGTTTGTGCTTCCGCCGCTGCCGGTGGAGGATGAGCGCTGGGATTTTTCCATGCCCATCGAGGAACGCCGGGGGATCTTTGTCGGGACGCGCAGTTTTGACGCGCTGCCGCGGAATCACCTCGCCGCGCTGTTGTGCATCCGGCAACTGGCGGAGCCGATGCAGGAACCGGTGACGGTATTCAACGGGGACGGATGGCGCGGGCGGCGGATGCTCGATCGTTTGCGCTTTTCGGAAGGGCTGCTTCGGGTGGTCGAAGGGAAGCTTTCGTATCCGCGTTATCTGCGGCTCATGAGCCGGCACCGGCTGGTCTTTCAATTGGACGCGGCGGCCGGCGTGGGACAGGTGGCGGGCGACGCGCTGTTGTGCAGGATTCCGTGCGTGGGCGGCCATGGGGCGACAGAGCGCTGGATTTTTCCGGAGCTGTGCGGGCATGGACGCACGAGCGAGCAGCTCTTCGATCTCGCGGCGCGGCTCCTGGAGCATCCGTACGACGCGCTCGCGGTGGTGGAAAAGGCGATGGAAGTGGCGCGCGACCGGCTGGCGTTTGCGCCGACGGCCAAACGGCTGATCGGGCTATTCGAGCGGATGGGGCGTTGAGAATTTTGCGTCCGCGGGTTTGAGTTCCTGAAAGCGATAGATAAAGATGTGGCGGTCCGGGATTCCGACGAACTGCTGCAAATCAACCGCGGCGGGGTCTTTGAGGGGATGCGGGAAGACGAAGTAGCGGACGTCGCGTTTGCGCAGGGCGGGATTTGCGGGATGGATCGCCACGTTGTGGGAACAGAAGTTAAACAGGCTGAAGGCCACAATCTCGGGTTTGGGAGCGAGATGGAAAAGGCCCAGAGAGTAGCGGTTGTAGATCTCCAAAGAGCGGCTCTCCGGATCGATATCCCGATAGAAATCCAGGTCGGGAAGCGTCTTCGCGCCGCTGATCACGTCCACGCCCGCCGCCATGAGCAACGCGGATTGAATCGCTCCGTCGAAGGCCACCCAGCGCGCGCCGGGGTCCGAGCGGTGGATTTTTTCGATGATGGGAAGCGCGCTGGTTTCCGTGAGCTGGGCGAGACCGAAGTTGACGGGATTGACCCGGATGGCCGGCACAAAGAGGGCGAGGAGCAGGACGACGGAAAACAAACGTTTCATCGGCCACAGGTAGAGAGCGAAGAGGGACCAGGAAAAAACGATCACGCAGGCCAGCCGCCAGGGGGCGAAAAACACGGGGCTTTCCCGGGACACGGAGGCGAGCAGCGCCGTGGCGGCGCCTCCGCAGAGAGCGAGCAGGACCACGCGACGGACCAAGGGACGGCGCGGGGCGGGTTCCATCTCCCGCAGGGCCAGGACGCTTAAGAGGATGCCGCCGATTCCGATGGGGAGAATCAAACGCTCCTCGGTGCTGAAGCTGAGCAGGGTCAGGCGTCCGACGATCGGGGGCAGTGGACAAATGGCGAAGAGGGCAAAGGCGAGGAGGCAGACGAGCAACGGCCAGAGCAAGCGCAGCCGGACGTTTTTCTCTTTGCCCAGCAGCGTCGCCATCCAGCCAGCGGCAGCCGGCCAGATGGGAAAGAAATTCGAGGCGGCGGAGACGCTGCCGCAGTGTTCGGGGTAGGCGCGCGCGGAGATGAATGGCTCGGTCAGTCCGAAGAAAAGATTGATCGCGCCGAGGGAGCCGCCGGTCGCGCGCCTTGCGCCGGGGTAGCTGGTGTGCGCGACCAGATGGAGGGTCGGCAGCATTTGCACGAAGAACGGGACCACGATGAGCGCGACGCCGGCGGCGGCGAGCAGAAGCCAGCGTGGCTCGGGAAACCAGCGGGCGCCGGCGGGCAGCGCGGCGCGGCGTTTCCAAAACCACCCGGCCAGAATCGCCACCCCAAGATACGCGACGGGAATCTGATAGGGCGGATACATGCTCAGCGCGAAATTGACCGCCGCCACGATGAGACCCGCGGTGAGCGCCGCGGCTGGCTTCCAGGGGGGCGCATCGCAGAGCTTCATCACGCTCCACAGAGCGAAAGCCCAACTCGCGAGCATCTCCGGGAGCATTGGGGGGCATGAAAATGCCCATTGCATATAGCTGGAGCAGAAGATCCACGCGGTCCCGAGCAGCGCCGGCCAGAAACTGCCATCGCTGAGTTTTCGAATGAGGAGAAACATGGCGGCCAGCAGGCCGAAGATCTTGGCGTTCCAGTTCCATGCGTAGCCGTGTTCGATATCGAAAAGGAAATAGCCCCAGAGCTGCGGTCGAAAGAAGGTGGAGTAGTGGCGCGTCGGCAGATTCATCAGCATCGGGCTGCGGCCGGCGCCGAGCGCTGGATTCTCCACGGGAAAAGCGGGCTCGTGATTGGCCTGGGCGAGCAGGGAAGGCGTCCAGACCAGCCACTCATCCGAGCGCATCTCCCGCGGCTGCGAGAAGAGCAGCGCGCTCCCGGTTTTGCTTTCGTCAAGGATCCCGGACCAGAGGCCGACCGAGGATCCATTGATATTGAGGGCGGTCAGGAGGAGAAACCCCGCCAGGAGGAGAAGGAGGAATCGTCTGGCATGGGTGTCATCCATCGGGGCGGCGAGTTTTGCGATACGCCGCGCGCGTCTCAAGTGGAAAGGGGTGAAAAGGGGCGGAAACGCATGAAAGGCGAGGCTGTCAGGCGCCGCTGGGTTTCGATTCCTTGGGGGCTTCCGGCTCCTTGAAAAGGTAGATCCAAATGTGGCGGTCGGGCATTCTGATGAAGGGCTGGAGATCGAGCGCAGCGGGGTCGCCGACGGGAGCTGGAAAGACGAAGTAGCGCACGTTGCGCTTGCGCAGGGCGGGGTTGGCGGGATGGATCCACACGTTACAGGCGCCGGAGTTAATCAGGCTGAAGCCGACGCTCTCCGGGTTTTGAGCGATGTGGAAAATATCCAGTGAGAAGCGATTGTAGATCTCCGAATCGCGGCCAGTCGGGTCGAGTTCGTGGAAGAAGTCCAGATCGGGAAGGGTTTTTGGGCCGCTGATCACATCCGCGCCAGCCGCCATGAGCAGCGCGGATTGATGCACGCCGTCGAATGCCACCCAGCGCGCGCCGGGATCCTCCCGCCGGATTTTTTCGATGGCGGGAAGCGCGCTGGTTTCGGTGAGCGGCGCGAGCCCGCGGTTGACGGGATTGACGCGCGTCGCCGGCGGGACGAGCGCGATGAGGATAAGGGCGGAAAACGCGCGCTTCATCGGCCAGAGGTAAAGGGCGAAGAGGAACCACGAGAACGCGATCACGGCCCCCAGCCGCCAAGCGGTGAAGAACTCGGGACTTTCGCCGGATGCGGCGATGAGAAGATTCGTCGCGATGCCTCCGGAAACGATGAGCAGGATCGCCCGGCGCATCGGATGGGGCGTGTCCTCCTCCATCTCGCCGAGGGCGAGGAGGCTGAGCAGGATGCCCCCGACGCCGATGGGCAGGATCATGTCATCCTCCGCGCTGAAACTGAGCAGCGTCATGCGCCCGACGATGGCCGGCAGGGGGCAAAGCGCGAAGAGAGCAAACGCGAGGAGGCAGGCCAGCAGAGGCCAGAGCAATCGCCGCCGGGGGTTTCCGCTTTGACCCACGGTGGCCGCCATCCAACAAGCCGCGGCGATCCAGACGGGAAAGAAGTTTGCGGCGGCGCACACATTGCCGCGATGTTCCGGAAAGACGTGGGCGGAAAAGAATGGCTCGGCCAGGCCGAGAAAAAGATCGGAGATGGCGAGCGCGCCGCCGGTCGCGCGCTGAGCGCCGGGATAGATCGTATGCGCGACGAGGCGGAGGCTGGGCAGCATCTGCACGAAGAATGGGACGAGGACGAGCGCGACTCCCGCGGCGGCGAACGCGAGCCAGCGGGGCTCGGGAAGCCAGCGGCCAGGCGCGGGAATTTCGCCGCGCCGCTTCCAAAACCACCCGAAGAGAATCGCCGCGCCCAGATAGATCAGCGGGATCTGATAGGGCGGATACATGCAAAGGGCAAAATTGACCGTCGCGAGAATGAGCCCCGCGGTGATGGCGATGGCGGCGTTTCGGCGCGGTCCGTCGCCGAGCTTCATCACGCACCAGAGAGCGAATGCCCAACCGGCCAGCATCTCGGGCAGCATCGGGAGGCTCGAGAACCACCATTGCGTGTAGCTGGAGCAGAAGATCCACGCGGCTCCGACCAGGGCAGGCCAGGCGCGGCCATCGGCCAATCTTCGGATGAGGAGGAACATGGCGGCCAGCAGGCCGAAGATCTTCGCGTTCCAATTCCACGCGTAGCCATGCTCGATATCGAAGAGGAAATAGCCCCAGAGTTGCGGGCGAAAGAGTGCGGTGTAATGGCGCGCCGGCAGGTTCATCAGCATCGGGCTGCGGCCGGCGCCGAGGACCGGGTTCTCCACGGGAAAGGAGGGCTGATGCCTGGCCTGCGCGAGCAGAGAGGGAGTCCAGACCAGCCATTCATCCGAGCGCGCATCCCGCGGCAGAGAGTAGAGCAGCGAGTCCGCCGTTTTTTCTTCCGTGAGGATCGCGGACCACATGCCGACGGAGGAACCGTTGATGTTAAAAGCGGTCAGGATGACGAACGCCGCGAACAGCAGGAGGAGTGGAAAGCGTTTGGAGTAGGCGGCGAGGTCCATCGGGGGTGGGGGATTGTGCGGGACGCCGTCCGGGGGACAAGTCGAAAGGGCGGGGCCTGCGCATGACAAATCTTTGACAAATTTCTGACGGCGCTTTGGCACAACGTTGCGCGGAGTGGGCTAGCGTTTTCGCCAATCCATGAAATGCATGAAAACCACACTTCGCACCTCAAAACTCCTCGCCCCGTTGACGGGCTCCATCTGCGGCCTCTTCGCCATTACGATGCTGGCGCCGCTTGTTTCCACGCCCCGCTCTTACGCGGACGAACCGAGACCGCGGGGCGCCGGAAAGGCCCGGACGGAGGCGCCGGAAGAATCGCGGAACAATCCGCGTTCACCGGATGACGCGCTCGCCAAGGGGCTCGCCTATCTTCTTTCACAGCAGCACCCGGACGGCGGTTGGGGCCAGGGCGGCGGATGGCGGCAAAGCACCGTCCAGCGCGGCTCCCGCGTGGAGGGGGCCAACGTCGAGGATCCGTCGGACCTCGGGAATACGTGCATCAGCCTGGTCGCACTGCTGCGCGCGGGACATTCGCCGGCGCAGGGAGCGCATCGGGACGCGGCGGCGAAAGCGTTCGATTTCATCTGCCTTCAGGTGGAGCAGGCGGACAACGATTCGCTTTACGTGACTGCGGTCCGGGATACGCAGATCCAGGTCAAGATCGGGGTCTATGTGGACACGTTCCTCGCGGGGTGGGCGCTTTCGGAACTGAAGGGGCAGCTTCCCGACGCAGCTCAAGAAACGCGGCGGCTCGCCGCGCTGCAAAAGGTGACCGCAAAGATCGAGCGCAATCAGCAGGACGACGGTTCATTCGCCGGCAACAACGGTTGGGCCGCGGTGCTTTCACAGGGCTTGTGCAGCAAGGCGCTGAACATGGCGTCCCGCAGCGGGGCGAAGGTGAGCAAGGAAGCGCTCGATAAAGATCAAAAACAAAACCGGTCCGGGCTCGATCTGGCCAAGGGCGATTTCAGCGCGCCGGCGTCCACGGCGGAGCCCACGAGCGCCGGGGTGTCGCTGTATCGCGAAGCGGCCAAGCTCGACGGGTTGCGCGAGAAATCGAAGGCGGATGCGGCGCGCAAGTCGGCGGCCGAGACGACCATCTCGGATGCCGCGGCGCCGGCGCCTGCCAAAGTGAAGGCGAAGCAGGAGTTGAAAGAGATCGCCGAGGATGAGAACGCCGCGAAAGTCGCCGGGTCCGCGGTTTCCGGGAAACTGCGCGATGCCCGATATACCGCCGGTTTCGGCAACAATGGGGGCGAGGAATTCCTCAGCTATCTGAACGTGACGGAAGGCTTGCGCGAACGGGGTGGGAAGGATTGGGACGAGTGGCGCGAAAAGATGGGGAAGACCGTATGCGGGGCGCAGAACTCCGATGGGAGCTGGGCCGGGCAGCATTGCATCACAGGCCGCACTTTTTGCACCGGCGCGGCGCTGCTGACGCTGCTGGTCGATCGCCGCCAGGATGGCGTGGGCGCCAACGAAGCCCCGACGAACTCCAGCACGGCCAGGAAATGAAAGCGATGGGTCAATCCCGGCGGGAGTTTCTGCGGACGGTGGCGGGCTTCGGCGGCCTGATCCTGTGCGGCGCGGCGAAGCTGGCGCTGCCGGAGTATGCGGGACCGCTGCGCACGGCGCTCGCTTTTTTGGCGGCGCGGCAATCGCGCGACGGGGCCTGGCGCTCGGATCACTACGGCGTTTTTCGCGAAGGAGACGCGCTGACGCCCCTGGCGCTCTGGGCCATGCAGGATGCGCCGGCCCTAACGGCGCCGGGCGGCGCCTTCACTCGCGGGCTGCGGTGGCTGGAGGGATTGACCGACGCGCAGGCGCAAAGGGAAGAGGCCGGGGCGGAAACGCACTATCCCTTGTTCACTGCCAGCTATGCGGCGCAGGTTTTCGCGAAGGCCGGTGACAGGCGGCGCGCGGGAGTTTGGGCGGCAAGGATCGAAAGGCTCCGCGTGAGCGGCGCTCTCGGATGGCCCGTCGACGATCCCGCGTGCGGAGCCTGGGGCGATTCTCCCTTTCCGCCCCAGCTCCCGCAGGGGGTTCATCCGCCGCCGGACATGCTGGCGCCGAACCTTTCCGCCACACTCCTCGGTATGAGGGGGTTGGCGGCCGGCGATCGCGGCGCGAAGCTCGCGGAGGCGCGGCCTTTTATCGAGAGCTGCCAGAACTTCGCGGCGCAGCCCGCGTCGGAGTTCGATGATGGCGGATTCCTCTTTGCGCCGGACGATTCCGTGCGAAACAAGGCGGGAGTGGCCGGACGGGATTCCGGTGGCCGGGTGCGTTTCAATTCCTACGGCAGCGCGACCTGCGATGGCTTTCTGGCGCTGCATTTCTGCGGCTTGCCGGTGGATCATCCGAGGATGGCCGCCGCCGCCGCATGGATTCAGCGACACGGAGCCGGGCTCGGGCAAAGCGGGCGATGGATGCCGGGCCGGGCCGATGGGCGCGAGTCGCTGGTCTTTTACTACGGGCAGGCGCTGGCGGACGCGCTGGCAGTGCTGGCCCGCGAGCCGAACTTTCACGCATGGGCGGCCGCGCAGCGGCGTCTGCTGGCGTCGGATCTTATCGAACGCCAGCGGGAAGATGGCGCCTGGGAGGGGAGAGCGCCGAATAGTTGCGAAGATGATCCCGTGGTGGCCACGGCATTCGGCGTTCGCGCATTGGCGCGGCTCGCGGCGTAGAAGCGCTCCTGGCAGGCCCTAAGACGTGGGGCGTTCGGTCGAGGCGAGCAGTTCTTTCGGGCTGACTCCGTGCAATTCGTAGAGCCGGAGGATGGTCTCCTCGATGAGATTGTTTGGGCAACTCGCTCCGGCGGTGACTCCCACGGTCAGCGGGAGTTTGGGCAGCCAGCCTTCCGTGGTTACTTCGCGTTTGGCGTGCTGGTCGTAGTGCGTGATGCGGTCGCGCGATTCCAGCCGGCTGGCATTGCGAATGAAATAGGTCGGAAGCCGGCCTTCGCCCATTTCCGCGAGGTGGGAGGTGTTCGAGCTATTGTAGCCGCCGATGACGAGGAGGAAGTCCATCGGCGAGCCGAGCATTTCCTGAAGCGCGTCCTGCCGCTCCTGGGTGGCGCCGCAGATGGTATCAAAAAACCGGAAGCTCTCGGCGGATTTCTCTTTGCCGTCGCGATCACGAATCGCCGCCTCGACGCGGCGCTGCACTTCCTCGGTCTCGCCGCGCATCATCGTGGTCTGATTGGCGACGCCGACCCGGCGCAGATGGAGTTCGGGATCGAACCCCTCGCTGTGCGCGCCTTCGAAGCGCGCGAGGAACGCCTGCTTGTCGCCGCCCTGGCGGATGTAGTCGCAGACGTAATCGGTATCGGCGAGGGTGAGGACCACCAGGTAGTGGCCGCGTCCGCTTTTGACGGCGCGGGAGGCGGTGGCCTTGGTCTCTTCGTGCGAGGCTTTTCCGTGGATAATGGAAGTCACGTCATCGCTGGCGTTTTGCCGCACGCGCTTCCAGACGCTCATCACGTCCCCGCAAGTGGTGTCCACGATCCGGCAGCCCTTTTCCTTGATGCGGGCTTCCGTGGCGACATCGGTGCCAAACGCGGGGACGATGACGACATCATCGGCGATGAGATCCTCCACGCCGACCTGGGAATGCGGGCCGATGACGTTTTTGATCCCGAGGGCGGCGATTTGCTCGTTGACCTCGGGGTTATGGATGATTTCCCCGAGGATGAAAATGCGCTTGCCCTGAAACACTTTGGCCGCCGCATACGCGAGATCGATGGCGCGCTCGACGCCATAGCAGAAGCCGAACTGTTTCGCGAGCCGCACCCGCACGCCGCCGCACTCCAGGGTGCCGCCCGCGGCGCGCAGCTTCTCGACGACCTCACTGCGATAGTGCGATTCCACCTGCGCCTGCACCGCCGCCATGACGTCGGGCGTGCGCAGGTTGACTCGCATGGCAGGGGCGGCGGGTGTGCTCATTTATGGCTGCTCGACGAGCAGCTCTCCGGCGGGTTTGGCAAAAACGGCCGAAGAAGTGAGGAAGCTCGCGGGCGGATCCGGATCGCGATAATCCTGCGGGCGCGGCACATTCACGGTGGCGTCCTCGGGCTGCGTTTGGGCGATATTCACCGGGGTGCCGTTCTTCACGAGAGCATAGAACTTCGGGGCCACGGACTTGTGCATCCGCAGGCAGCCATGGGTGCGAGGCATGGGCCAGACGAAGCCCTGGTGGAAGCCATAGCCCGGAGAGAACTCGCACCACCAGGCCATCGGATAGCCGACGTAGGTTCCCGGGATTGGCTTGTTCACCTCGGCGGGCACGATGTTGCCTCCCTGAACGCGGAATCCGTATTCGCCGGAGCGTTTCTCGGGGATTTTGGCGTTGATGTGGAAATTGCCGGTCGGCGTGACGTGGCCGGGCTGCCCCACGCAGGTCGCGGCAGCCATGAGCACTTTGTCGCCTTCCATGACGTAGACATTTTGTTTCGAGAGAGAGACTTTTACCCGCACGTTGTCCGGGTTCTTCGGTTTGTAGGCGACGACGCTGTAGGGACCGCTGGAGGAGGTCGAGGTCGTCGCACAGCCAGCCAGGAGCGCGGCTCCGGCGGCGCAGAATGCGATGATGAAGGGTTTCATGGAGGCGCTATGCAAAATCCATTAGCCGTTTTTGTCAAATGATTCGGCTAATCCTTGGGCTTGGAGGAGCTTTTCGAACTTCGAGGATTCGTTCGAGTAAAACGGGTAGGGGCGAGTGGCGCCCCGCGGTTTGTAGCGGAAGTGCTTGTACGGCCACAGCCAGAGTTCCGGGCGCTCGCGGATGATTGGTTCGAAGAAATCCCAGCACCGCTGCGAGATTTCCTGGAGAGTGGCGCCCTCGGGCCATGGGACTTCGGGGTGCGCGATGACTCTGCACTCGCCATTCGCGGTCGGCTGGGTTTCCACGGGAATCAGCATCGCGTTCGCGCGTTGCGCCATCACGGCATGGATCAGCGGGACGCACATTTTCAGGCCAAAGCCCTCGATCACCGTGGCCGCCTGGCTCGGCGCGAGATTCAGATCGATGAGCATGCCGGCGGCGGCGCCTCGTTTCACCACTTTCAGCATGCGAATGAGCGAGTTCTCCTGCGGGATGATGACTTGCCCGGAGGTCTGCCGCAATCGCCGGAAGACTTCGGTCAGGCGCGGGTTCTTGAAATTCTCGGTGACCACCATGTTGCCGAACCCGAGGAGACCGCTGGCGACGCTGGCCCATTCCCAATTGCCCTGGTGGACGCACAGAAAGACGGAGCCGCGCTTTTCCCGATCCATTTGCTCGCGAACGTGGTCGAAGTTTTCAAACTGGGAGAGATAGGAGGCCTTGGTGGACCAATCGCGATAAAGCCAGAAGAGATCGAGCATTGTCCGCGCGAAATTGCGGTAGGAAGCGTGGGCGATTTCCATGCGCTGCGCGGGAGTGTAGCGGTCTCCGAAGACGCATTCGAGATTGGCGAGCGCCACGGAGCGGCCGCGCCGGTCCACACGCCAGGCGAGCGTGCCCAGGACATGGGCCGCCCGCATGCAGGCGCGCCGCGAAAACTTCGGGACGATGATGAGCAGCAAGAGGCACGCGAGTTCTTCGAGGCGGTAGCGAAATCGTTTCCAGGCAGACATTCGTTGAATTGCGGATTGCGGATTGCGAATTGAAGCTCCGGCTTCTATGCGATTGGCGCTCCGCGACGAAGCAATATAAGCGCTGCCGCGCAGTGCATTGCGGATTGGTCGGAGGTCCCTGGTGTGATCAGGACGGGTACGAATTGCGGATTGTCCGCTGGTGGAAACGATTCACGATTGAACGGGCAATGATGCGTGCGCTACGGATGGTGCGGGACTCCATCGACCGTTCAAAATCGAAGATCCAAAACTAAATGCAATCCGACGCTTTGTTCGACATCATTCGTTCCATCCTCGCGCAGCCGACGGCGCCGTTCCATGAAGACGCGGTGCGCGCGGAGATTCTGATTCAACTCGCGCAATGCTCGCATGTGAGCGCTGAACGGGACGATTTCGGGAACGTCGTCGCGCAGTATCGCCGCGGTCATGGCGAGGCGCGCTTCGCGTTTGCCGCGCATATGGATCACCCGGGCTATGTCTTCGATCCCGCCGCTGGGGAAGGCGCGGAGACTGCGGAGAAATCGGCCGCGATTTCCGGAGCGCCTGTTTCCAGCGCGTTTTTGGGAGGCGTGCCGCGGGAATATCGGGAGAAGAATCCGCCCACGCGTGATTTCGGGGCGTTTGCGATGTGGGATCTGCCGGCGTGCGAGGTGCGGGAGGGTCGTGTTTATTCGAGGGCATGCGATGATTTGATCGGGTGCGCGGCGATTGTGGCGCTGTTTCGCGAGTTGGAAGAACGGGAGGCGGAGGCGTGCGTGTATGGGTTATTCACGCGCGCCGAGGAAGTGGGCTTTGTCGGGGCGATCCGCCTGGCGCAATCGGGGGTCGTGCCGCGCACGGTGACCGTGATCTCGCTCGAAACCAGTTCGGAGAAGGGCGGTCCGGCGAAAATGGGGGAGGGCGTGGTGGTGAGAGTGGGAGACAAGACTTCGATTTTCGATGCGGCGGCGACGGCTACTTTGGTGCAGTTTGCGAAGGCGGCGGAGGTTCCGGCGCAACGCTGCCTGATGAGCGGCGGCACCTGCGAGGGGACGGCCTATCAGCTTTACGGGTATCGTTGCGGAGCCCTGTGCGTGGCGCTCGGGAACTATCACAACTGCGGCCCGGACACGCAGATCGCGCCGGAATTTGTGTCCCTGGAAGATGTCTCCGGGATGGTGCGGCTGATGGCCCACGCGGCGATTGCGCCGGAGCCGCCCGATCCGCATGCGGCGTTGCGGGAGAAGCTGGAGAAAGGGGCCGCAGAATACGCGCGGTTTACTTGAGAAGATAGGGAGGAGGGAATGACGAAACCAGCGAGCCTCTCCGGAGAGGTGCTGGTGGTGGTCCAGGGAAGGGGCGAGAATGGCGAATGACGATGCGGAGGGCGTCTTCTCAATGCGGCGTTCGTTATGATTTCCAAAGGACGCGGACGATTCCAATCGGTCGATGCGGAAGCCGCGATACGCGTCTCGCCGCGGAATCCGCATCGTCATTCGTCATTCGGGTTTCGTCATTTGCCCCTCCCATTACTCGAAATAGGTATCCTCATGAGAGTAAGGCGGTGCGCAGCAGCAGAGGAAACGGAGCGGTTCAATCGCGGTGATGGTGTGCCACGCGCCGGGTGGGATGAGGATGGCGTCTCCGGGGCGCACGGCGCGCGTTTCGCCGTCGATTTCGATTTCGCCGGCGCCTTCGAGGATGAAATAGAATTCCTCCGTGAGTTTATGATGGTGGCGTTGGGTCGCGCTCCCGCGCGGCACCCGGGCTTCGGCGAGGCTTTGCTTTTCGACCGGCGCGTTGGCGCGATCGAGGATGCTTCGAATGGTGGAGCCGTCTTTCGTGGTGAATGGCGCCTGGGCTTCGAGGTTGAGGATGGTCATGAAAAGGGGCGGTGAGAGAGGAGAGAAAAGATGGCGACGAGCGGGATGCAACGCGGCGGGAACGCCGCTTCCACATTATTCCCCTGCCGGGCGGGAGATGCCGAGGGAAATGACGCGCGGTATTGCGGCAGTTGAAACTTGCCAGCCGCCTGTTTCCGATTTCCACTCGCCGCATGCAATTCTTCGACGGCTGCACCGCTCTCATCACTGGCGCTTCCTCTGGGATTGGGCTCGAATTTGTGCGGCAGCTTGCGCCCCATGCGCGCACGCTGATTCTGGTGGCGCGGCGCCTGGACCGGCTGGAAGCGTTGAAAGGCGAACTCGACCGTCCCGGTTTGACGGTCCACTGCCATGCGGCGGATTTGGGCGACGAAGTGCAAATCGAGGCGCTGATCGCGGCGCTCGCCGCGAGCGGCGAGCGCGTGAGTCTGCTGGTGAATAATGCCGGCCTGGGAGATCACGGGCTTTTCGAGGGCAGCGATTGGGGGCGCGTGCGGGCGATGATCGACGTGAACATCAAGTCGCTCACGCGGCTGACGCACGCGCTTCTGCCCGATCTCGTCCGCGCCGGACGCGGAGCCATCCTGAACGTCAGTTCCGTCGCCAGTCTCCTGCCGATCCCGAAGATGGCGGTCTACGCCGCGAGCAAAGCTTACGTCACGAGCTTTTCCGAGGCGTTGCGGGCGGAGTTGCGCGGCACTGGTGTTTCCGTGACGGCGCTTTGTCCGGGGCCAGTGAACACAGAGTTTTCAGCCGTAGCCCAGCGAGGCGATTCGCGGGATGCGCTGCCGGCGCCCGAGATTTTCAAAGTGCCCGCGTGCCAGGTGGTGAAGGAGGCGTTGGGCGCCGTCGAACGTGATCGCGCCCGGGTGATACCGGGTTGGTTCATCTGGGCGGTGATGTCCATCACGGCGCTGGTCCCGATTTTTCTTCTCCGCATTTTTCTCACGAAACGGCGCGAGGAATGACAAATCGTCTTTCGCGCCCAGAACCACTCATGTAAAAAGAAACCTAACGAATCGCAAACCATGGCAAATGACGCTGCGTCCGAAACCACTGAAAAAGAAGCCTCGGTAGTGTCATCTCCGCCGCCCGAACCGAGCCGATCGGCCGGCGCCGAAAATCCGCATAAGAAGGCGCCGTTGTGGCGGACCATCCTGATCCTGGTGGTGGCCTTGATCGTCGTGGTCAAGGTGTTCCAAATCATCATGGCGGCGCTGAGCACCGTTTCGACGGACGACGCTTACGTCAACAGTCACGTGACCTTTACGGCGCCCCGCGTTCCGGGGCAGGTGATGAGGGTCCTGGTAGATGACAACAACCGGGTGAAAAAAGGAGACCTGGTGGTCGAACTCGACAAGGAGCCGTACCGGGTGGACGTGAATATCAAGCAAGCGGCGGTCGATTCCGCGCAGGCGGATTATGTGGCGACGGAAGCGAGCATTCGCGGCTTGGTGGCCCAGACCAGAAGCCTGCGCTTCAAACTGCTGCACGCGATCGAATCCGTGGATAACCAGATCGCCTTGCTGCGGGCCAACGTCGCCGCCCTCGAGAAGAGCCGGGCGACTCTCACCCTGGCGCAGGCGGAGTTTGATCGGTACAAGAAATTGCTCGAAACGAAGGTGGCCAGCCGCGAGGAGTTCGACCAGCGGCAGCAGAATCTCGATGTGGCCAAGGCGGAGTTCAATCAGGCCACGGAAAATGTCATCCAGAGCAGGGTCAACCTGGGACTGCCGGCGAAGCCGCAATCCGGGAACGATCTCGCGCAGGTTCCGCCCGATTTGGATCAGACTTTTTCCTCCGTTCGCCAGGCCCTGTCGGAACTACTCCAAAGCGCCGCGCAACTGAGCGTCTTTCCCTCATCTTACAGTCTGACGCCGAAAGGGGTGATCGATGAGTTCTACAAGCGCGATCCGGGCGGGGATATCGACAAGATCTACGATAAAGTGATGAAGGATGCGCCGGCTTTGAAGCAGGCCAGCGCCAAGCTGCTGACGGCGAAACGCGATCTGGAACAGGCGCAACTCAATCTCCGCTACTGCGACATCTTTGCCGAAATCGATGGCGTCGTCACCCGCCGCAATGTGAACCCGGGCAACAACGTGCAGGCGGGGCAGAGCCTGATGGCGATTCGATCGCTGACCGAAATATGGGTGGACGCCAATTTCAAGGAGACGCAGCTCCGCAATCTCCGGATCGGGCAGCCAGTGGACCTGAGGCTGGATATGTATGGGAAAAAGCACGAGTTCAAAGGGCGGATCTCCGGTTTCACGATGGGGACCGGTTCGACCCTGGCGCTGCTCCCGGCGGAGAACGCCACGGGCAATTTTATCAAGGTCGTGCAACGCCTGCCGGTCCGCATCGAGTTTACGAACTATGACCCCGACAAGGAGGCGGTCTTCGTGGGGCTGTCGGTGGAACCCGTGGTGCATATTCACGAGGAGGCCACCGGGCCCGACGCCGGCAAGTTTCTCCAGGAGTATCTCGACCAGATGAAAACGGCGCCGGCGGCGTCCATCCCCGAACTCAAGAAGCAATGAGCGCAGCGGTTTTGCCGATGGCTGCGTCGATGTCGCCGCCCGCGGCGCGGCGGGTCTTCAGCCCGTGGCTGATTGCCATGGCCGTCGTGGTGCCGACCTTCATGGAGGTGCTGGACACGACGATCGCCAACGTGGCGCTTCGCTATATCGCGGGCGGCCTGTCCGCGGCGGTGACCGACAGCGAATGGGTCATCACGAGTTATCTGGCCGCCAACGCCATCATCCTTCCGATCTCGGGCTGGATTTCCGCGCATATGGGACGCCGGAATTACTTTCTGCTTTCGATCGCTATTTTCACGCTCAGCTCGGTGCTCTGCGGAGTGGCCACCAGCCTGAATCAACTGATCCTGTTCCGGGTCATGCAAGGACTGGCCGGGGGCGGGCTCCAGCCGTCCAGCCAGGGAGTGCTGCTGGACAGCTTTCCGCCGGAGAAACAGGGCGCGGCCATGACCCTCTTTGGCGTGGCGGCGCTGATCGCTCCCATCGTCGGCCCCACGCTCGGCGGCTATTT
>Ga0302319_10011462_pt1 | contig 16816 bp, 17 predicted proteins | sample Bog_T0_2_FD_203319 | JGI IMG/M metagenome (GOLD analysis project Ga0302319, IMG submission 203319) | Peat permafrost microbial communities from Stordalen Mire near Abisko, Sweden - Bog_T0_2 | ecosystem: Environmental > Terrestrial > Soil > Wetlands > Peat | place: Sweden: Abisko, Stordalen Mire...
TGGCGCATAAGGAAGCAATCCCGCCCACATACGAGATCACCGTGAAGAATGCCGCGGCGCCCGGTCTTCCCAAGCCGATTGCTCTCGAGAAATCCGCTACCACGACCGCAAAATCGGATGACGACCCCGCTGAAGATGCCGATTCGACCCTGCCTTCTCTGGATCTGCTTTTGCGTGAGACTGAGAACATCCTCACCGACTATGTACAACTCCTCGACCCCACGAACAACCCGAGCCTCAGCCGCCGCTGAGGTGGAACCTGCTGCGTCCTCGATTATGCGGTTTCACGAGCATTGCTCCGCAATACCAATGACCGTAATCTTTTGAGTCATGCGCATTCTCATCGTCGAAGATGATCGTAAAATCGCCACCCATCTGAGCAAGGGACTGCGTGAGGCGGGTTATGCCGTGGAGCAAGTGGCCGATGGAGAGGAGGGTCTGCACTATGGCCTGAACAACACCTACGATGCCGCCGTGCTCGACCTCATGCTGCCCGGGCTCGACGGCCTGAGCATCCTCGAACGATGGCGAACGGAGAAGGTGAGAACACCGGTTCTCATCCTCAGTGCAAAGCGCTCCGTGGACGATCGGGTGCGCGGCTTGCAGGCTGGCGGGGACGATTATCTCACCAAGCCATATTCTTTTTCTGAACTGCTTGCGCGCGTGCAGGCGCTCATCCGGCGCGCTACGCAGACCGGTGAGCCAACGACGCTGAGCTGCGGCGGTCTGAAGCTCGACCTGCTCTCCCGCGAAGTCACGCGCGACGGCGAGAAAATCGATTTGCAAGCGCGCGAGTTCGCATTGCTGGAATATTTCCTGCGCAACGTAGGACGCGTCGTCTCGAAAACGATGATTCTCGAACACGTTTGGGATTACGCATTCGATCCGCAGACGAATGTCGTGGACGTGCTAGTATGCCGGCTCCGCAACAAAGTGGACCGTGATTTTTCGCACAAGCTCATCCACACTTTGCGCGGCTTTGGCTACTTGCTAAAATTGGATGCAACGTAGCGCGCAAAGCTTCGCACTGCGGCTCAATGCCTGGTTTGCGACGGTCATCATGGTACTCTCGGTCGCGCTCTTCCTGGCCGCATACACACTGCTTTACCGGGCAATCAAGGAAAAGGAGCGCGAAGGTGTTCGCGCGCAATTGGATGTCTATCGCGCATGGTATGCCGAGGGCGGACTCAGCGCGCTGAACACGCGATTTAACGAACAGCACAACACGGAAAAGGAGTCATTCTTCGTGCGCGTGATTGGAAGCGACGGCGCCGCGCTCTTCGCAAGCGTGCCGAGTGGCGCCGACTTCGATCTGAGCAAGCTCGAAGGCTTGACGCACGACGAGGCCTTGAAATGGCTCACGCTCCCCGCTCGCAACCAAGACTCCGCCTGGCTGATTGCCACCGCTCAGCTCCCCGACGGTGCGCTGATACAGGTCGGCAAGACCACTGAGGCGCTCAGCGCGCTGCTTAGGGAGTTTCGCAACGTCTTCGGATGGGTCGCGCTTATCGCGCTCGTGCTCGGCGTCGCAGGAGGGGGGTGGATGACACGGCGCGCCTTGACACCCATTCGACAGCTCATCGCTGCGGTGCAGAATGTCATTGCCACCGGTCGAATGGACGAGCGCATGTCGGAGCCGAAGAATGACGACGAACTCGGCCAACTCGCGCGCCTCTTCAATACCATGCTCGCGAAGAACGAGGCGCTAATCCGCGGAATGCGTGAAGCGCTCGACAACGTCGCGCATGATCTCCGCACACCGCTTACTCGCGCACGCGGAACCGCCGAAGCGGCGCTTAACGCCGAGCTCGATGCCGAAAGATGCCGCGACGCACTTCTCGACTCTATGGAGGAGACCGACCGCGTAATCACCATGCTAAACACGCTCATGGACATTTCCGAAGCTGAAAACGGCTTGATGAAGCTCGACTTGGAACCTGTGGCGCTTGCCGGGGTGGTGGCCGAGGTTGTCGAAATATTCCAATTCGTCGCGGAGGAAAAATCGATTGCTGTCACTACCGCCGTCCCGTCTGAATTGATCGTGCCCGCCGATCGCAACCGCCTCCGCCAGATTCTCGTCAACCTCCTCGATAACGCCCTGAAATACACTCCCGGCGGCGGCAAAGTCGAAATCGCCGCCGAAACCGGTTCCGCTGAAATCTACATCACCGTCAAGGATACCGGCGTAGGCGTGCCTCCAGAAGAAATCCCGCGCATATGGGATCGTCTTTACCGCGGAGATAAAAGCCGCGCCCAGCGTGGGCTCGGCCTTGGTCTGAGCTTGGTCAAAGCCATCACCCTCGCCCACGACGGCGCCGTGACCCTCGAAAGCACGCCCGGCCATGGTTCTTCGTTTTCGGTCCACCTGCCCTCAGAGATGCCCGGCGAATATTTGAGACAGTGAGCGAAAAATTCTCGATCTCCGTTCCGACAGCACTATGAACTCTCTTGATGAATCCGGCTGGGCATCTGTCATTAAGGAGCCGGAAGAGAATTTCAAAATCCAAGACCTTGAGCGGAAAGCTCTTACGCTGGCCCGCAGTCGCGTCATTCGTGAAGCGTTCCTCGCGTTCGCCGTGAATCAAACGCATGCAACCAAGTAGCAGTCCTCAGAACGATCCGAGAGTCAGGGTGGTGGGAAACCCGTTTCTTAATTTTTTTCGGAAACTCGGACCGGGCCTGGTCACCGGCGCGGCGGATGATGACCCGGCGGGGATCGCGACCTATTCCATCGCGGGGGCGCAGCAGGGGACGACGCTCTTATGGACGGCCCTTCTGACCTGGCCGCTCATGGGTGCGGTGCAAATGATGTGCGCGCGGGTGGGCATGGTCACTGGCGAAGGCCTAGCCGGCGCGCTGCGGAAGAAACTGCCAAAGCCTTTCATCGTGATCGTGTCGTTTGCCCTTTTCATTGCGAACACGATTAACATCGGGGCCGACCTCGCAGGAATGTCGGACGCCACGGAAATGCTCACCGGCATCAACTCACATTGGCTGGTCCCTCCGTTCGGTCTCGCGATCGCCGTGGCCGCGGTGCGTTGTCGCTACGAACAAATCGCCAACGTTCTGAAATGGCTGGCACTCGTCCTATTCGCTTATGTGATTACAGGGTTCATCATCAAGCCTGATTGGACGCTCGTAGCCCGCAGCACCTTCATTCCGACCTGGCCGAAGGATCATGAAGTGTGGGCCACCCTTGTCGCGATTCTCGGCACGACCATCAGCCCGTACCTTTTCTTTTGGCAAAGCTCGCAAGAGGTGGAAGAAGACAAAGCCAAAGGCAAAAAGACCGTCATCCAGCGCCGGGGCGCAACTTCGCAGCAGATCTGGGATCGCAAAATCGATGTCGGCACGGGCACGCTGATCTCAAACGTGGTGATGTATTTCATCATCCTCACGACCGCGCTGACGCTGAACAAAAATGGGCTGACGCACATCGAAACCTCGCGGCAAGCCGCCGAGGCTTTGCGCCCGCTCGCCGGAGGGTTTGCGGCGGCCCTGTTCACCATCGGCATCGTTGGCGTCGGCTTCCTAGCGATTCCGACGCTCGCTGGTTCGGCGGCTTACGCATTCGCTGAAACTTTTGGCTGGAAGCAGGGATTGGACGAAAAACTTACCCGCGCCCGCGGTTTCTATTTCGTGCTCATCGCCTCGGTGGCCATTGGGGTGACCGTCGACGTCCTCAAGGTGAGCGCAATGAAGGCGCTCTATTGGAGTGCGGTCGTGAATGGGTTGCTCGCGCCGTTTCTTTTACTCGGCATCCTGCTCGTTGCTCGCGATACTAGGCTAATGCAGAATCAACCGAGTTCCACGCTGAGTCTCATCGTCGTGAGCGCGACGACCTTTCTGATGTTCGGCGCTGGCATCGGGATGTTTGTCTTCTGAGTGGGGATGGACTAAACTCACCCGCCCATGAACGCCGCCATCCGCAAAAATTTTACGGGGCCGCTGTTGATCCTGGGCTTGTTCATTGGCGCTGCGTTTCGGGAGGGATTTTTTCCTCCCATTGGTGCTCGCCGGATTGCTGAGCTTTCTACTGTCTCCGCTGGTGCGGCGGCTGGAACGCTGGCGACTCAGGCGCGTGGGAGCTGTGCTCGTGACAGCGGCGCTGACATTCATCCTGATTGGCGAGCTGACATATCTGGTCGATCTCGCGAGATCCTTGCCGAAATACCGCAGCAACCTCATCGCACGGGTGGAGGCACTGAAGACGCACGAAAATAACCCGCTGCGCCTCGCGGTGCAGACGATCAGCGACGTGACGGCCGATCTAAATAAGCCGGAGGATGCAACCGCCGGGGCGCGATCTGCGGCGGTGGACCGAAAGCGAGTGATGCAAGTCGAGGTGCTGCCCCCGGCAGACGTGGGTTCGATTCAAATGCTCATGGGCGTGCTGTGGCCGATCGTCGGCCCAGTCGCAAATACTCTGGTGGTAATAGTGATCGTGATCTTCATGCTCATGGCCGGCGAAGACCTGCGCGACCGGCTGATCCATCTCGGAGGCCGCGGACGCCTGCGAGTATCGACCCAGGCGCTTGATGATGCCGGGCATCGCATCAGCCGCTACCTCCGTGCATAGGTGATGGTGAATGCCAGCTTCGGCCTGGTGATCTGAATCGGGTTGTATTTCATCGGCATCCCGAACGCAGTGTTCTGGGGGCTGCTAGGCATGGTGCTGCGTTTTCTGCCTTACGTCGGCGCATGGATCGCGGCGGCATTGCCACTCGCGCTGTCGATTGCCGTTTTTCAATCGTGGACGCAGCCGGTGCTCACCGTCGTGCTTTTCGCCGTGTGCGAGTTGGTGGCGGCTAACGTCGTCGAGCCGTGGCTCTACGGCGCGACCACGGAGATTTCTCCACTGGCCGTCATCGTCTCGGCACTTTTTTGGACGTGGCTCTGGGGCGGTGTCGGGCTGGTTCTGTCGACTCCTTTGACGGTTTGTCTCGCCGTGGCCGGGAAATACCTGCCCGACCTGGCGTTTCTCGACCTTCTGATGGGAGACAAGCCGTCGATCGCACCAGGCGACCGTCTTTACCAACGGCTGCTCGCGCTGAATGAGCAGGAGGTGAGCGACATCGTCGAACACTACATACATGACCAAGACGCGCTCGCTGCGTTTGACGAGGCCGTATTTCCGGCATTGAGCAGTATCGAGACCGATTTCCGCGCGGGCCTGTTGTCGGATGCCGCTCGCGACGATGCCTGCCACATCCTACGCCAGATCATCGGCGACCTCGCCGAGTCCCAAGCCGTGCCCGCCGCTACGACAACAGCGATTCTCTGCATCCCAGCAAGCGACGAATGCGACGAACTCTCTGCGCTAATGCTCTCTCAAGTGCTGGCCGAGGCCGGCATCGCGACCACGGTGTTTTCATCGAAACTGCTCTCCGCCGAATCCGTCGAGCAAGCCGTGGCCCTCGCACCGGCCATCGTCTGCATCTCTGCGGTGCCATCGGTCTCAACCATTGCCGCCCGTGCGCTTTGCAAGCGGCTGCGTGGCCGGCTGCCATCGGCGCGAATCCTCATTGGGTTATGGCAGCCGGAAGATGCAGAATTTATCGCGCGCCGTGAGCGCCTCAGCAAAGTCGGGGCTGACGAAACCTATCCCGATCTCCGCCGCGCCGCTGCCGGCGTCTCACAGTTCGCCGCCTGCACGCCGTCACGCGCGACTGCCCCCCGGCGCGGACACCTCCATGACCAAACTCACTTACCGACGGCCAACGTCGAATATCACCCCATTGTGCGGGAAGTGCGGTGCTATCCGTGCAGGCAAACCGGCGTTATCGCGCAGCTCATAGCTTATAGCTATCGCCAAGTTGGGGGCGGCGTTTCAAGAGCGTCGATGCGCGTCGCGCGCTTCCGCATAGCTTCCGGGTATGGCGTGGTGACAGCAGAGGTATTGGCCGGCGCAGTGCGATGAATCGATATTCGTTCAGGTTCACGATAGATCGTCGCGAACCATAAATTGAAAGGAACATTATGCTCGGAACTATTCTGTTGGTTATACTTATTCTTCTCTTACTCGGCGCAATCCCTTCGTGGCCACACAGCCGCAATTGGGGTTATTACCCGAGCGGCGGGCTTGGCTTGGTTGTGGTTGTCGTGGTTGTCCTCCTCTTGATGGGCAGAATTTGAGAAAGTCGATCCTCGTCAAATTATCCAACGACAAAACGCTCCGCGAGATTGCAGCCCCGTTGTAGATTGCCGTTTAGGCCATCCTCTTCGGCACAGCGGAGTCCGTTGCTCCTGTCGTCACTCGATCCTTCGCCGCCGAACCAATGGACTCCTCTCCGCAAGAACTGACGATCCGCAGCGGCTTTGACTTCGCTTACGAAGCCGCGGCGTGGACACCGGCCATCCTCATCATTCAGCCGCGGCTCGAACCATGGCAACGGAAAGTGAAGGAACAGATGACCATTTTCCCATCGATCGCGGTGGAAACCTTTGAGGATTCGCACGGCAACAGCGTGCAACGCCTCATTCTGCCTCCCGGCCGCACGGCGGTCCGCCACGGGATCTTTGTCGCGGTGCCGCCGACAACCGATGACCATTGGCTGATCGATCACCCGGTGCCGGTGCCCGACCTGCCGCCGCAATTACTCCGCTACACGCTGCCAAGCCGCTATTGCGATTCGGACCGTTTGATGACTTTCGCGGCCCAGCAATTTGGCAATTTCCAACAAGAAATGGCTCGCCATCTCACCCAAAGGCAGCACACCGCTGGTCTGCCTCGCGTGCAGGCGATCAGCGACTGGGTTCATCACAATATCCAATACCGGTCGGGATCAGGCAGCCCTCATACGAGCGCCAGTCAGAGCGGGCGGTCGCTCACACTGCTTTTCGCCTTGCTTTAGAGCGCGTTCTCCATTACGAAAATCCTCGTGGATGCTCACGAACATCTCGAACGGGTTTGCCAGGCAATCGGGCTGCTTCTCAAGGAACTGGCTCACGGGCGTTGCAGTGGCGTGATCTCGGAAGAGAGGTTTGTTGATACTGTCCTGAAGATCGAAGCTGAGCAGGTGATACCAGGAGGCTTTACGCTGACTGCGTCCAACACGCTCGATGACTGGACCGTGTTCAAGATCAAAATGAATGGATCTGGTGAAACCTGCGCCGCCTTCGAATTTTTACCCGAGACGGGGGAGTTTCGCCGAGTGGGCACTGTGTGTGAAGAGCCGAGGCAGTCCGCTCCGAAGATCATTCCAAATTAGGAGACTACCGGATTTATCAGGAATCTTCAGCCCTGTCGCAGGCTTGGCAAAAAAAGCGCCATGTCACTCTCTTTTCCATCCACCATAGGACGAGTGTGAAATTAGATCATACTTTTATTGGAGGTTTTCACGCCCGGTGACGAGGTTGAGAGCGATTCAGTAGGACTATGAAACTTAATTCGATTGAAGATTTGCTGCACCAGGAACTCAAAGATCTCTTCAACGCGGAAACTCAGCTCGTAAAAGCCCTGCCAAAGATGGCAAAAGCTGCCACAAACCCGGAGCTAAAAGCGGGATTTGAAGAACATCTCGAACAAACCGAAGGGCACGTGGAAAGGCTGGAGAAGATCGGAAAGCTTCTCGGTCTGAAACTGACCGGTCATGCATGCAAGGCAATGCAAGGTCTCGTCGAGGAGGGATCTGAGTTGATCAGTGAAGATGCAGACCCTTCCGTGAAAGATGCAGGACTCATCGGAGCAGCCCGATGCGTCGAACACCACGAAATTGCCGGATACAGCACCGCAATCTCGCTGGCAACTCATCTCGGGCACGAGGTTATCGCCGAAATCCTCACCGAAACGTTGGAAGAGGAAAAGGAGACCGATGCGAAGCTGACGGATCTCGCTGAAACCCTGTTGGCGAAAGAGGGAGAAGTGGCGAATAAGTAAGCTTATTTACACCAATTTGGCGGACGGCTCATACTTCGTGCGTGGCCGTCCGCTCCTTTTTGCCAAACTCGAAACGCCAAAACGCCCCCATCCGAACAGGTAATGATAATTTAGGTTCTTGCCGAGTTCGCACTTCGACCGCCGTAACTTGACATGTTCTACACTCGCCGGCCCGTGACAAAATGAAGCACGAACATGATGAGCGCCACAACAAGGATGATGTGTATAAGTCCCCCGGCGATGTGAAAGCCGAATCCGAGAGCCCAAAGGATGATGAGAATGATGGCGATGGCTGGGAGCATATAGGGATGTTGTTAACCTTGCATCGCTCACGAGAGGTTCGGTGGGCGTAAGCCAATTCAGCGTGCAGGGAACTAGAAGGAATTAGTAAGGGAACATTAACGAAAAGGGACATCGTTGGAAAAATTAGCAGCGAGACGGGCTTGGTCCAGATCCAAGTCTTCGACGTGGTTCAGAGAATTCTCGACCACATCACAAATGCGCTGGCTGATGGATAGACCGTCGAACTTCGCAACTTCGGCATTCACGTCAAGCTCGCGAAACCGCGCGTAGGCCGCAACCCGAACCAACCCGGAAGCCATTTTGATATTCCTGCCATGGCAACGGTCAAGTTCAAGGGCGGCAAGATCATGCGGCAAAAAGTGGCGAAGCTCTCCGCGAAGATGAAGCGTGATTCGGTGGCGAAGTGAAGGATCGACGACGCGAACAAACCTAGATTCCGTGATCGCGTCTCCGAAGCGACCAGGTGGCTAAATTGCCCCGAGAGATGGGCCTGCGGGAGGAGGAAACCGTGCGGAACCGGAAGGGTGAGCAATGGGTTATGCAGTCCCGTAGAGTTCTTGAAAGGAAAATCATGCCAGCCAGTCAAGCCTCGATCGGCGAATCTATGTGAGTCGCAACTCGAAGCATTCCCAGATCCCAAAGCTCATCACCGATTAAAGCTGCTTGGACCGCAGTTATGGCCGAAACCCCTTTGCGAACGAGTGCAGACACCGCCGATCGATTAGAAATATGAAAAATTTTAATGATCAGAATCCGAGAGTCATTGTTGTCACCGGCGCATCAGCCGGAGTGGGTCGCGCAACGGTACGTGCGTTTGCAAAGGAAGGGGCGCGAATCGGGTTGATCGCACGCGGAGCGGACGGCCTCGATGGCGCGAAACGCGACGTTGAAGAACTTGGTGGCAGGGCATTAATCCTGACCGCTGATGTGGCAAACTCCGCCGCTGTTGAGGCCGCAGCCGAGAGCGTCGAACGCGAACTCGGACCTATCGACGTGTGGGTGAACGTCGCGATGACTAGCGTTTTCTCGCGAGTCAAGGATATGCAGCCGGAGGAGTACAAGCGTGTCACCGAGGTGAATTACCTGGGTTACGTTTACGGTACACTTGCCGCGCTCAGACGCATGCTGCCTCGCGACAGTGGACGAATAATTCAAGTGGGCAGCGCGCTCGCCTATCGCGGCATTCCGCTCCAATCCGCGTATTGCGCAACCAAGCACGCGATCGAAGGCTTCATGGATTCACTGCGTTGTGAACTGATCCACGACGGCAGCAACGTTAAAGTTTGCATGATTCAGATGCCCGCCATGAACACTCCGCAATTCGGCTGGGTAAAAAGCCGCCTGCCCAACAAGGCGCAGCCTGTGCCGCCAATCTTTCAGCCGGAAGTCGCAGCCGACGCCATCCTTTTCGCCTCGCACCACGACCGGCGCGAAATCTACGTCGGTCTGCCAACGGTGGAGGCGATCGTGGGAAATAAAATATTTCCCGGTCTGCTCGATCATTATCTGGCGTGGACGGGTATCGACGGGCAGCAAACTGGTGAAAGGAAAGATCCAAACCAGCCCGATAATCTCTTCGAGCCGGTTCCTGGAGATCACGGGGCACACGGAACTTTCGACGATCGCTCCCAAAATTGGAGTCCGCAGCTTTGGGCGAACAAGCATCGCGGGGCGCTTGCACTCGGCGCGCTCGGGCTGTTCATCGCGGGAGGTGCCGCATATATCAGGAGAAAGCGATGAATACCGCCGGCAAGCTCAGCGAAGATTTGCGTCATGGGCGCGGTGAATTTCTCGTGCAACGCCGATGGGCGGCGCTTCTCTCTCTCACCACGATTTCGTCGATGATGCTGATAACATTATATCAGCTTGGCATTTTGAAGCACCTGCCCGAGCCCTCCTTACCGAAACTTGACACCGACAAAGTGAGTGGCTCAGAGCAGGCCTATTCCATGCTCGCTCTGCCGGACGCCGTCCTGGGGCTCGGCAGCTATGCTGCTACGCTCGGACTTGTGGCGATGGGCGGCCATGAGCGCGCTCGGACGCATCCTTGGATGCCTCTCGCCCTCGCGGGCAAAGTGCTCGTCGATGCGATCCAGACAGGGAAGCTCACTCGCGATTCCTGGGTGAAACACCGAGCATTTTCCATTTACAGCCTCGTCGCTGCGGCAGCGACGCTAGCCACGCTTCCGCTGGTGGCGCCCGAGGCGGCGGCTGCATTCAGGTCATGGAAGCGCGGTCGACCGTCCAAACCCGATCGGTATCGGTGAATCACGATGTAGCTGTCTTCAGGAGCATTTCTGTCACAATGCCGTTTTCACCCAGGCGCGCAGCACTTCCGCCACGCTCCAGGCTTGGGCGATACACCCGCGGGCAAGATGGGGCTCTTCCGCGTCGTAGATTTCGCAAAGCGTGCCCATCCCCGCCTTGTCCAATTGATTCGGGAAGCGCGCCAAAAACCTTCGCGCGCCTGCCTTGTCGGCAGGGTGCAACTTCAGCCACGCATCGATAAACGAACCGATCAACCATGGCCAGACAGTTCCTTGGTGATAGGCCCCGTCGCGCGACTTTCGATCGCCATGATACGTCGGTTGATAAGCGGGATCATCAGGAGATAGAGATCGCAAACCAAGCGGCGTCAGGAGTTTCTCTTCGACGACGCCCATCACTGGAGCCCAGCGTTCAGGATCGAGAACCGCATGCGGGAGCGAAATAGCGAACACCTGATTGGGACGGATGGCGTCATCATTGCCCTCCGGACCGTCGACGATATCGAAGAGACAATTTCGTTTCGGATTCCAGAACCGCTTGTTGAAAGAGCTTCCGGCACGTCGTGCGTGCCTCAGATATTTATCCGCTAATCCCTCGTCGCCTGCATCGCTAAGCCAATTGGCAAGCAGGGAAAGTGCATTGAACCAGAGCGCATTGATCTCCACCGCTTTTCCGCGACGAGGCGTCACCACCCAGTCACCAACCTTCGCGTCCATCCAAGTGAGCTTGACCGCTTCCTCTCCCTGGAAGAGCAGCCCGTCATCAACATCCACGTGAATGTGAAAGTCGGTGCCGCGAAAGTGATGCTCCACGATCTCTACGAGACTCGGCAAAAGGGTCCGAAGGGAGATCGTGTCCTGCGTATATTCGATATAGCGGGCGAGCGCGTGGAAATACCAGAGCGTCGCATCGGCTGTGTCATACTGCCCACCCTTCTGTTTTTGGCCTTCCGGGATCATGTTTGGAATGAGTCCTCTCCGAACATAATGGGAGTAAGTGTGCAGGATAAAACCCGCCTCTTCGTGCTGCCCGGTCAAAAGCGTAAGCCCCTCAAGGGAAATCATGGTATCCCGCCCCCAATCCGCGAACCAATGATAGCCAGCCATCACCGTGCGCACTTCATCCCCCTGAGCCCACGCTCGTTCCGCCTCCTCCGGACGTCCCGCGGGCGTGGTCACGAACTGAGCCGCCGCCAGCGTCAGCTCGGCTCCAAAGCCATCGCGCAATTCTGGATGAGCCGCCTTGAGCAGACGCTCTCTTCGCAGCCGTTCCGCGCGGGCCGCCTGGCATGGCTGAACAATGTCGATAACTTCCCAACTTTCTGTGGACGCGATGAGAGTCGCGGCGCCCTCATGGTTAAAGTTCAAGACGAACACTCCTGGACTCCAAAATGAGGCGTCATCGGAGTAACCCCTCTCCTTTTCCGAAGGGTAGAATACGTGGTTGATTGTCGTTTCGTCAGGGGTGAACGCTACGCTTCCAGCGTCTGCGCGCAGACGCAATGGAGGAAGCGACGGCTCCTGCGGCGCACCGATTTCGTAGCAATCCCGCAGCTTCGTGACCCGATACGGAGCAGGAATCGCCTTGTCAACCGCGTCAGATTGGCGGCGAAAGGCCAACTCGGGACGTAATTCCAACCGCGGAAGATCCCCTCTCTTATTCTCAAGCACATTGAAGGTCACGTGCACAGTATTCTGTCGGTGCAAGAGCAACACACGCTTTTCCAGCAAAATGCCGCCAATGTCGAAACGCCACACCGGCAACCCCGCCTCCAAGCGGAATTCTGTGAGGAGTCCGGCCTGCTCAAAACCGGCTTTTCCGGACGCCCGTTCGCCGTACCCTAATGAAATAGACTCGCTCTCTCCAAAACGCACGACCTCCGAGAGATGGTTGAAAACGACCTGTCGCCCGAGCGGCGCTCCAAGCGCCGCCACTAGGATGCCGTGATACCGTCGGGAGACAGTGCCGGCAACCGTTCCGGAAGCGTAGCCGCCGAGACCGTTGGTGACGAGCCACTCGAGATTATCGAGCTTATCGCACAGACCGCTTGAGTTTTTCCATTGAATATCACGGACGGGCATCATCACACAGGATGTAGCGGCCTACCGAGACGGCCGCGACATAATATTCAACTCCGCTCGACCGCCTCGCCGCCGTGAATCAACCATCGCTTGGGGGGCCGATGACCCTTTAAAACCGGTCAGGGATTATAATTCAGGTGGTGAAAGATTCTTCGCCTAGCAAGTAAACTTTTGAATTCACGATCGTTATCGCCGAATGTAGTGGGCACCAGAGGGACGCTGCAGGTTCGACTTTTGCCGCGATTTATTCCCTCGAAAAGGCATCCGATATACTGCGTCTGCACGATCCGATAGACGCCCGACACGTCCCATTGCCAACCGCCGGAAATTCGGCTGAAGCGAAGGAATTTGAAAACCGATCGCTATAATATATGCCTCACCAGACAGACTATGAGTTCATCATTATTGGAAGCGGAGCCGGGGGCGGCACGCTGGCGCTGAAGCTGGCGGGTTCGAATAAGAGCATCCTGATAGTTGAACGCGGCGATTATCTGCCGCGCGAAAAGGAAAATTGGAACCCGGCCGAGGTCTTCGTCGAAAATCGATATGTTGCCAACGATAAATGGCACGACAAGCACGGGAAGGAGTTCCAGCCCGGCATCCATTACGTGGTCGGCGGCGCGACGAAAATGTACGGGGCGGCGTTGTTCCGCCTACGAAAAGAGGATTTCAGCGAAGTCCGGCATTTCGATGGCATCTCACCGGGCTGGCCTCTTTCGTACGAAGATTTCGAGCCTTACTACACGGAGGCCGAAGAACTTTATCACGTGCATGGCTTGCGCGGGGAAGATCCGACAGAACCGCCCGCCAGCAAGCCGTATCCTCATCCCCCGATTTCGCATGAACCGCGCATCCAGCGGTTGCATGATGATCTTATCAAGGCCGGTTATCATCCTTTCCATGCGCCCACAGCCGTGATGCTGAATGAGGCTCATCGGGCCGAAAGTCATTGCCTGAAATGCGATACGTGTGACGGATATCCGTGCCTCGTCCACGCCAAGGCTGACGCCGAAGTCATTGCTGTGCGTCCCGCGCTCAAGCATTCCAATGTGACGCTGTTGACGAACGCGGAGGTGGTTCAACTCAAGACGAGTCCTTCAGGTCGCGAGGTCACGGAAGTGGTCATCAGCCGCGATGGAAATATCGAATCCTACGGCGGAAACATCGTCGTTGTCTCGGCGGGGGCGGCGAACAGCGCGCGCATTCTCCTGCTTTCCGCCAATGACAAACATCCACGCGGATTGGCGAACGGTTCGGATCAGGTCGGACGCAACTACATGTTTCACAATAGCCAGGCAGTCGTAGCCCTGGCGATGGAACCCAATCTCACGCGCTTTCAAAAGACGATTGCGCTCAACGACTTCTATTTCAGGGACGAGGATTTTGAATTTCCCCTGGGCAATCTCCAGATGATCGGAAAGTCGAAAGGCCCGATGTTCCGGGATGATGCGCCATTTTTCGCACCCGGTTTCGCGCTCGATGAAATGGCACGGCATGCCGTCGATTTTTGGCTGACGACGGAAGACATTCCCGATCCCGATAATCGCGTCACGCTCGACCGCGATAAAAAGATCATTCTCAGCTACACCTTCAATAATCAGGTGCCGACCAAACGGCTCTATGAAAGGCTCAAATCCATGCTGGAATATCTGGGCATGCACAAACATCTCATTCCCAATTCAGGCTACATGGGCAAGGAGATCCCCATTGCTGGCGTGGGCCATCAGTCGGGCACCTGCCGATTCGGCGTCGATCCCAAGACCTCCGTCCTGGACCTGAATTGCAAAGCCCATGAATTGGATAATCTGTACGTCGTGGACACGAGCTTCTTTTGCAGCATCGGAGCGGTGAATCCTTCGCTCACGGCAATCGCGAATGCCTTACGCGTGGGTGATCACCTGTTGGAACGCATCCAGTGAGGAACACGGTATGCCCGAAGAATTCACGATTTCCTTTCGCCGCCTCAATCACGTCACCGTCCCCGTTCCCGCGGGCGAGGAGGTGAGGGTGCGCGCATTTTACGGGGGAATTCTGGGGCTGAAGGAATTACCTCGCAATGAGTCTCTGCAGTCCCACTACACACTCATCTGGTTCGAGCTTTTCGATATTCAGCTCCACCTCGATTTCAGTCCACCCTGGGTGAACCCCGCCGAGAATCGCCATGTGGCCTTGGAGATCAATGACTTGGTCAAAACCCGCCTGTACTTGGAATCGAAGGGAGCCACGATCCGCGAAGCCGTCCCGATGCGAGATCGCGACCGCTTTTATTTGCTCGATCCATTCGGGAATTACTTCGAATTAATTGAGTTCAAATGAAGAACGAACGGAGAACGGCTGGCGTTGAACTTCAGCCATTATCCCTCTCCGGATCGCTGATTCAGCATTGGCGGGAATATCTCATGGAAGCGGCGGCGCTTGGCATCTTCATGATTTCCGCCGGAGTCTTCACAACGCTTTTGGAATACCCTGGTTCCTCTATCCGCCAAGCCATCTCCGATGAAGCGATCCGCAGATTCTTGATCGGCGCGGCCATGGGCATGACCGCGGCGGGGCTGATATATTCGCCGTGGGGGATACGGTCGGGAGCCCACATGAATCCGGCGGTGACAATTACGTTTTGGCGCCTGGGCAAAATCCCGCCATGGGACGCGATTTTCTACATCGTGTTCCAGTTTCTCGGCGGCCTCGCGGGTGTCCTGCTCATGGTCCCGATCCTTGGGAAATCCTTTACTCAGCCACCCGTGGATTATGTGGCGACGGTTCCAGGCCCTCACGGAAACCTGATCGCCCTTCTCGGCGAGTTGGTGATCGCGTTCATCCTGATGGGAACGATCGTTTATGTTTCCAACAAATCAGCGATTGCTCGTTTCACCGGCCTTTTCGCCGGACTGCTCATCATGTGTTTCGTGACTTTTGAGGCTCCGCTTTCCGGGTTTGGGATGAATCCGGCTCGAACGTTCGCTTCCGCGCTTCCCAGCGGCATCTGGACTGCTATTTGGATTTACTTCACAGCGGCGCCGGTTGGCATGCTCCTGGCGGCCCAGGGTTATTTGCTCGTGAAAGATCGCGATTCGATTCAATGCTGCAAGCTTCACCATGGATCCACCCGGCGCTGCATCTTCTGCGGGCGCTCTTGACGCCTCAGCCGAGCCGGATAAACCTGCCGCCGGGCGGATCGCCCCAGAGTTCGGTTATTTCAGAATCTCACGTAGATGACTTTCTTCCAAAAAGTCCGACGTCAGCGAAAGAGCGAGAAACTTCGTTTGCTCTGGCGGCTCTTGATGCTCGCGGCGAAAGCCTTTTTCAACGATGATGGACCGGCTTGGTCGGCTGCGATCGCTTACTACAGTTTGCTCTCGCTCTTCCCGCTGTTGCTCGCGGCTGGCTCCATTGCATCCTATTTTGTGGATCCCAAATGGGCGGTGCTCAAGGCGACAGAACTCCTCGGAGATTTTCTTCCAAAAGGTCAGGCGGAGGTCGCGGGAATTGTGCAGAAGTCGCTCGACGCCGGCCGGAGCGAGGGGCTGCTCTTCATCCTGCCTCTGTTCTGGACCGGAACGCTCGTCTTCGGCGCGTTGACGAAGGCGTTGAACGTGGCGTTTGAAGTGGAGAAGCGATATAGCTTTCTCAAGGGCATGCTCGTGCGGCTCATGATGTTGCTGACTCTCGGAGCCGTGTTTCTTTTGGCGCTCAGCTCATCGCTCCTCCTGCATCTCCTGAAGGTAACCCTTGGCATTCTGCCCGCGGATAGAAAGTTCATAGCGCAGGCGGTCAGTAATGCGGTTCCCGCCCTGCTGGTGTTGCTCGCCTTCTTCCTCGCTTATCGGTTTGTGCCGACGCGGCGCCCGGGCTGGCGCGCGGCGCTCATCGGCGCCGTGGTCTCCATGCTTATATTTGTCGCGGCCAAGCCGCTGTTCCTCGGCTACGTCAAGGCGGCGGCGGGACATAACATCATTTATGGCTCACTCGCGGGTATCGTGGCCGCGGTGGTCTGGGCCTGGATGGTTGCCATGATCGGTCTCTTCGGCGGACAGATTACCTCCCATTGCCAGGCAGTCCTTTTCGATGGCGAGCCGATTGAAGTGGTGGAGCGGCGCCACCTCGCTCGTGCCAACACTGCATCCCGGTGAAACGAGACGCGCCGATCGCCTTTATCGAAGCAGACGCGCGCCTGCGCCGGGCAAAGCACGCGCGGTGAGCGGGGGCAGAGCCGCAACGGCGAATACAAAATCCACGGCGCTCGGCCTCGCCGGGAGTTTTTATTTCGCGCCTGTTTTCGAAGATG
>Ga0302319_10011463_pt1 | contig 16815 bp, 11 predicted proteins | sample Bog_T0_2_FD_203319 | JGI IMG/M metagenome (GOLD analysis project Ga0302319, IMG submission 203319) | Peat permafrost microbial communities from Stordalen Mire near Abisko, Sweden - Bog_T0_2 | ecosystem: Environmental > Terrestrial > Soil > Wetlands > Peat | place: Sweden: Abisko, Stordalen Mire...
GGACGTTGACTTCCAGATCGGGGCAGCGCCGCTCATCGGCGCGCGTGGCGGCCGAGAATCCGTCCTGGATGAAATCGTGCCCGGGTGAGGAGAGCTTCTGCACGCAGTCCGCGCCGACGTGATGGTTTGTGAACAGCAGACCGTCGGGCGAGACGAAGCTGCCGGTGCCGCCGTTGTTGAAGCGCACGGCGGCCAGTTGCAGTTGCCTGGCGAACTCCGCCGGCGCCTGGAACCCGTACTTCTTCGCAACTGCCGCGGAAGGGAACTGATTGGGCAGCCACAGTCCCTCGTCGGCTCGCAGCGCAGGTTGAATCAGGACTACTAGCGCCGGAATGAACGCCACGAAGCTCCGTATTTTCATATTGTTAAATTCTCCATAATTAGCTGATTACAAATGACTTGTTGGCTCCTATCGCTGTAGTACTATTCACAACGGGAGCTTACCTGTGCGATATTAGAGGTTAAACCTTAGTACATTTTCCATCATGACGCAGTTGGAAGAAGCGGTCGCACGCTACCACAGAATCCTGGAAAGCGACACCGTCCGCACGTCGGACTGGGTGGCGGAACTGCGCGATCAGATGGCCGCGCGCCACCTGGTTGTGGCCGGCCGCCCCATCTCGCCCGTGTTGCGGCCGCACTTCCTGAGCCGCCGCCAGTATATCAACGTGGTGAAGAGCGCGGAATCGCTGCATACGGCGATTGACCGGCTGCGGCTGTTGGTGATTCAGGATCCGCAGTTGATGTCCCGCATGGAGATGCTGCCGGCGGAGAAGATGCTGGCCGCGGTCGATCCCGGCTACGCCTCGCCGTCGATCTCGGCGTTGCTCGAAACACACGTCAACAACGGCACCCTGCAGGTGACCGGCGGCCAGGCCGACCTGCCTCACGGCGTGGTGTACGGCGAGATTCTGAGCGATCTGTTTTTCGACCTGGCGCCGGTCAAGGAACTGCGCAAGCGGTTCAAGCTGGAAAAGACCGGCGCGGTGAAGCCGCTGCTGGCGGCGCTTTTGAGAGCCTGGAAAGAGTTCGGCGGCAAGACCGCGCCGCGAATCGGCATCCTCGAGTTCAAGCAGCCCTTCCAGACCATCGACACGCAGGAGCACCTGTTGCTGGCCGAAGTGTTCCGCCGCGCCGGTTACGAGGTCGAGGTCATCTCTCCCGACCAGATGGAGTACCGCGGCGGCGTGCTGCGGGCCAATGGCGTAGGCATTGACGTCGTGTATCGCGGCGTGACGGCGCACGAATTCATGCTGCGCTTCGACCTGACGCATCCGCTGGTGCGCGCCTACCGCGAAGGCAAAGTTTGCGTCGTCAACAGCTTCAGAACGGAGATGACGCGCAAACGGGCTCTGTTCGCGCTGTTGAGCGATGAGACGGTGACGGCTTCATTCCCAATCGCGGAGCGTAAGGCGATTGAAGAGGCGATTCCCTGGACGCGCATGGTCGCGCACACGAAAACGCGGCGCGGCGGCCAGGAGATCGACCTGCCGGAGTTCATCTTCAGGCATCGCGACGGCCTGGTGCTGCGGCCCAACGATTCGGACGGCGAACTGCCGACGTTCGACGGCGCCACGATGACCGATGCGGCCTGGGACCGCGCCTGCCGGCAGGCAATGCGCCAGAGCTACGTCGTGCAGGAGCGCATCACGCCGCACCCGGTTTCGTTCCCCGTGGACCTCTACGGCGACGTGGTCTACCGCGACCTCAACGTCGAGGTAAGCCCGCAGGCGTTCCTCGGCAAGGTGCAGGGTTGCGTGGCCCGCATCAGTGCCGCGCAGGGCACCTATTCGACCCTCACCGGTTACGCGCCGGCATTCATTCTCGAGTCGCGTTGACGCCGCCGCGCCGTCACCCACCCGCCCCTGCCACTATCCTGACTCGCGACCGCGTTTCTGAGCCGCGATCGTAAGGGAGCGGATGGGTCTGAAACTGCTGCTATGCCGCGCCTATGTTACGAGCTGCGTCCAGACAGAGCGCTTCTCCGCATTCTTCCGTGCCGTTGTCGCCAACCCGCAGCCGCCCCTACTGAGCCGCGACTTTCTTACGGGCGAGGTAGCCGACCTGCGGGCGCGACCCGACGTAGGAACCGATGGCGATCCGCTCGCGCGCGTTGGTGATGGTCAGTTCGCCGCTCTTTTCGGTAATCTGGTCGAGCACTTCGCCAGTCGCGGGGTCCTTCACTGTGCGCACCACGCGGAGAATCTCGAACACATCGCCGGCATTGACCCCGGCGGCTGAGCCGGCCGCGAGCGTCAGCACGTTGCCGGCGACGTCGGCCACCGTGGTCTCCACGGGCCGGTCTGTCTTCCTCATACCCGCCGTCTGCGCCTGCAGAATGTCGGCCAGCTTATTGACGCAGTCCTGCGTCGCCTCGCCGATGATGGTCGAAGCGAAGTTGGAGCTGGTCATGTCCACCCCCACGCCGCCGACGCCCTTGCCGAACGCCCCGCCCATGCCGCCGAACCCTTTGCTCTTGCGCACGGACTCACCCCGCGCCTCGCCCGAGGCGATGACTTCCGAAGTTTCGGCGTCGACGAAACGGTAGTCGATCGCGACGACGGCCTTGTCCTCATCCTTACTGGAGGCGATGGCGCCGATTCCGCGGCCGATGATACCGCCGCCGGCGACTTTGGTGTGCTTGTCGTCGCGGCCGAAGATCACGATATCGCCGGCCAGCAGCCCGTCTGCGCCGGAGATGTTGCCCACGCGCGCGCCGCTGCCCGCCTTCACGCGGCCGCCGACGTTGCGATCCTGCTCGGCCATCAAGGTGTTGATCTTGGCGCGCTCGATCACCACGATATTGCCTTGCTGCGACAGGCGCGTCACCAGCATCGCGCGGATGCCTTTGCCGATGTTCTGATTCGTGCCGAACACCGCCTGGACCGACGACATTACCGCCGAATAATCGAATTCGTCGATCATCAGGCGCTTCTTTTGAGCCTGCGTGGGCGGGCCCGTTGGGGCCGGCGCGGCGGCCGGCGCGTAAGCCTCCGCCGGAGGCGCCTGCGGTGCGGGCTCGGGCGCGGCAGCCGGAGGCGGCGGCGCGGGCGCCGCTTCAGCCGGGGCCGGAGCCGCCCCCGGTGCGCTGGTGGGGTCCATCATCACACCGATGATGTTCTCGGAAACGCCGGCGTTCTTCAGCTTCACCAGATCGGCCGGCGTCAAATCCATGGCCTTGTTCTGCTTTTGCAGGGTCCTGATGATCAGGCCCTCGGACATGCCGGACTTGACCAGTTGAATCACGTTGTCCACCTGCGACGCCGGCTTCTTCGCCGCGCCCGCGGGCTTGGCGGACGGGGCCGGGGTCTGGCCCAGCGCCAGCATCACAGCCAGGCCGATCATGACAATCGCTTTGAATTTCATTCCTCTCTCCTTAGACGACTCCTCGTACCATCTCAGAAGCGCCGCACTCCAGGCGCAACCGATCCTTTAGAGAATACCGTTAGTCCGTCCCGGTGGGAAGTCCTATTGTGGCCAAAGCTCTGAAAGCGGGATCCGGCGCTCGCGGGAAGCGCGCGCTTTCACTCGCGCCTCCGTACCGAGCCACGCCCGCGGGAAGCGGTCGTTGGCGCGAACCCGGCTTCGCCCTCTTAGAGCGCTAGCAACCGCTCCGCATTGGCATGGTAGACCTTCTTCAGAATCGAATCCGGGAGGCCTATACCATAAATCTGCCAGCGGCCCTGCGGCGGCACGACGGCCGGTGCGTAGTCAAAGTACTCGTCCTCGGTCTCGAGGAAGCGATAGTAAATCTCGTACAGCTTGTCGCCGAAGACCTGCTGCGGAGTGTCGTCGCCGTGCGGCACGGCATCGGTTCCAAATAGGATCCGGTCCTGGTAACGGTCGAAGAACTTGCGCGCGGCCCGCGGCTGCCGGCCCAGTTCGCCGATGCGCGCCGCGAGGTCCACGTGCATGTTAGGGAACTTGTCCATGCACTCCGCCACGTACGGCAGGTTCTCGGCGTCGTTGCCGAAGTGCAGCGTGATGAACTGGGTCTTGGGGTGGCGCGCATAGACCCGGTTGCGCGCCTCCAGGATTGCCTGATTGCTCGGAAAATCCCGGCCGTGGAAGGACCAGTCGGGATGGTTGTACAATTCCTCCCAGCGTTCGTTGAAGCGGTCGATGGGCAGGAAAAACGCCTCCGGATCGGAGACGTGAATCGCCACCGGCATCTTGAGCGCCGCGCAGGCTTCCCACATCGGGTCGAAGCGCCGGTCGTCGACTTTCACCAGCGGACCCTCGGTGATTTTTTCGCGCAAATACAGCCCCAGCGTCTTCAAGACCTTCAGCCCGCGCGCGCCGTCCTTGTGCGCGCGTTCGATTTCATCGGCCTGGAACCGGGGGTAGTTGGGTTCCAGGAGCCGGCTGTACCAGGGTTCGGTGAACGTGAAGAAGCGGCCCGCGTGCGCGCGGTCGTAACGCGCCACGCCTTCCCGCAGCCCGCTGCCGACCCCTCCCGTCAGGTTGACCAGCATCCGGATGTTTCTCCGGTCCATCACCATCAGCAGTCCCTGCGGCGGCTCGAGAAAGATCCGCTCCTCGCCGAAGGAAACTCCCTTCACGGACTTCTGGGAGAAACTCAGGTGCGTGTGAATATCGATGACCGGGAATTTTGCCCGCGGAACCTTCGTTTCCGCCGCGTGCAGCATGCTGCGCGGCTGATAGTCGCGCAAGTCGAGTCCAGCGCCGGTGCGCGCCGGCGGCTTGTCGGCCGCGGCCTCGCCGGCGCAGGCTGCGGTCAGCGCCGCGCCCGCCGCGCCAAGTAAAGTTCTCCGCTGGATGCCTGCCATTGTTTTCTCTCCTGTGTATCGCCTTTGATGACCGTTACGCTATCACTCCCGCCCCGCGCGCGACAGTGCCGCTCGCTGCCTTGACATCGAAAAGTGAAGGCGTACAATCGGTTCCAGCGTAACAGCCCTGAATCTCTCAGATTGAGATTTCAGGAGGTATGTATGCCAAGTGAGGGCGAAATGCCGCAAGAGAGACTTGTCTGGAGAGGGCTTGGAGTGGCGAAGTGTCTGTCGGCGTCGGCGTCGGAAAGGCGGGCGAACGGTGTTCGCGCACGGCATTGCGGTCAGGCCGGGAGGCGGGTTTGCGGCGGAGTGAGGATGCTACTGACGCTGCTGGCAAGTGCGGCGTTGGCCGCGTCGCAGCAGCCTCAAACCGGCGGCGGGAACACTAGCGCCATCCACGGCCAGGTGCGCCAGGCGGGGAGCCAGATTCCGATTGCCGACGTCGAGGTCGCCGTAGAATGCGGGGCCAAGTCGGATCACGAGACAACGGACGAGCAAGGCCGCTATCGTTCCGAGGAGTTGCCCCGAGGACTTTGCACAGTCCGCATCAGCCACCACGGTCTCGAACGGGAGCGGAGGGTCGTCAGCGGGGCGGCCGGAACGGAGCCGCAAATTGACTTCTGGCTTCCCGTGCCAGGCCAGATCTCGGGCCGGGTGCTGGGAGAACACGACGAGCCGCGGGCCGGAGTGAGGGTAATGTTGTTCGAGCGCGCTGTCGTGCTGGGTAGCGCCAAATATTCGGTGCGGGGCGGCGGCCAAACCGATGCCAGCGGCGAGTACACCATCCCCGGAGTGGCCCCGAATCGGAGCCTGACGCTGCTGGCCCTTCCGGCGGCATCGAATGATCCTCCCGCACCGAATCTGCCCGACGACCCGGCGAAGCGCCAGGCGATTGACTCGCTAGCATTTTATCCGGGTTCGCCGCAGGCGGACGGCGCAATGCCAATAAGGCTGCAGCCGGGCGAGCAGCGCGTGGCGGTCGACATCCACCTGGAGCGGACGAAGACGCTCTGCGTGAGCGGGACGGTCGAATCCGCGGGAAAGCCGGTGCCGGCCGATCTGCGCCTGGTCAACCGGCAACTCGAGGCGGCGGGCGGCGTTGGCTTCGCCTTGGGCGCCACAGCCAAGGCCGGTCCGAATGGCCAGTTCACAATCTGCGGCGTATCGGCCGGCGCTTACAAGCTGATCGGGTACCAACGCGGCGTGGAGGGCGAGACGGCCTTTTACGGGTCGCTGGACATCGAACTTTCCGATCGCGACCTCCAGAACCTCCGCGTCCTGCCGGATTTTATGATGCCGCTCGCGGGAACTGCCGTCTGGGACGCCGACGCTACCAACCAGGAGCCCATGAAATTGAACGTCTCGCTTTCTCCCTGGAACGGCGTGGTGATCGCCAACGTGGGGCACGAGTTGAGGCAAGCGATTTCCGTACCGGGCAAATTCCGTTGGCCGGAACTCAGGCGGGATGCCTTTCGCCCGACCCTCGGCGGCCTGACAGGTTTTGTCTATGTCAAGTCCATGACTTACGGTGGGCACGACCTGCGGCACGAACTTCTGCGGGTGGGCGAGGCGTTTGAAGGTTCGGAGTTGAAGATCGTCCTGGGCGTGGACGGGGGCAAGATCTCCATCGCCGCGGTGGATGACAAGGGCGGGCCGCTGCCCGATATGACCATTCTCGTTTCACCCGATGGAGCGGCGCCCGCCACAATTACGGATGAGCTGGTCGAGGGAGTGACCGACAAGGATGGGTTCTTCGTGACCGGCGCATTGGCTCCAGGACGGTACCGCGTGCTGGTCCGCACCGAATCCGCCGATCGTTCGCCAGAGAGCCTGCCGAGCCTGGCGCAGGCACTCGCCTCGGGAGAGGCAGTCGAGTTAGCGCCGAAGAGTCTGCGAGACGTGCGCATCGCCGTGCGCTGAGGCGGAGTGTGGACCAGAGCTGTGGGCGTCAAGTTCCACGAATTGGGTTAGGTCTGCCTGCTCAGGCACGCAACGGGCAACTGCACGTGGAAGCCCTGGCGGCCGATTCAATTTGAGGCTCGCGCGGTCCGGCCGCCGCTCAGCAGGCGCCGTTGGAATTGTCGCCCGGTTTGAAGGAAAAATAGCGCGCGACGTTCTCGCCCAGAATCTGCGGGAAGGTCTTGTCGAGGTTCGAGCGGATCGCGACGTAGCATTCGTCGCAGCGATTGGTCTCGGTGAACTCGCGCACCATGCGCTCCTGCTCGTGCAATTCGTAACGCTTGAAATGCATCGAGCACGGCTGCAGCTTGCCGTCGGCGGTCACCACCAGGAAGCGCAACCCGGCCTTGCAGCCCGGCGCGCTGCCGGTCTCGAAGTACTCCTGCGTCTGGTCGAGCGTCGTGCGGGGCGTGACGATGGTGTGCCGCGAATCCTGGCGCTGCTGGATCCCGGCGATCTCCCGGCGCAGCGTTTCGAGGTCCGCCGGCCGCGTCAGGAACAGCTCCTGGCAGCCGGTGCGGCGCGGCGAGTAGGCGCTGTAAGCGATGTTGACGCCCCACTCCTGCGCCTTGTCGGCGGCGCGGTTGATCTCGCCCACGTTCTCGCTGTGGATGCAGGTGTTGAGAACGATGTCGTCGAAACCGTAACTGGCGCAACGCGGCACCATGTCGCTGAGCTGGTCGAACAGGCCGGGGTGGCGGCGGAACTCGTCGTGCCGCCGGTCGGGGAAATCCAGGCTGACCGAGAACTGGGTCACGCCGGCGTGGTGCAGGGCGACGTAGCGCTCGGGCGTCATCAGGGCCCAATTCGAAACCAGGATGATGTAGGGCAGGTCATTGGGCTGCTTGATGGTGCGGACGATTTCGACGACGTCGTCGCGCAGCAGCGGCTCGCCCCCGGAAATCTGTACCACGCACGGCTTCAGCACGCGCATGTACTCGGCGTACTGTTCCGGCTTGAGCTGGCTCGTCTCGTCCCGCGGACCGCCGTGGTCGCAATGCCGGCAATAGCAGTTGCACGAATCGGTGACCTCGAAGGACACCACGACGGGGCGGCCGGAAAACCAGTTCAGGCTGCCCTGCTGGATGACCCGAAGTGATTCGCGGAGTGAGACTTTACGCATGATTCATCTGGGGGAACCTTAATCGTATCAAAAGGTCTGCAAATCTGTCGATGCGATTCGCTGACGTCGCGGTGCCGGCGGCTCCTCACTGGTGCCCTCGCAACACGTCGCGAGTACCGCGTTCAGCGCCCCTGCAAGTCTGGCGTGAGAGGGCGCAGAAAGCTCAAAACGGTAAGGGCTTACTGAAAATACCATCGCAGCCTATCGATTCCAGGACTACGACGCCGTAAGGCCTTACCGTTTGAAATCTACGGATGATCGGAAAATGGATCGCAGCCAAGCGGCGTGCGGTGCGTCCTGGCGTCGCTCCTGGTAGGATGCAGCGTATGCTGTGGAAGCTCCTGATGATGACCGGTTGCACACTCCTGACGTACGCTCAACCGTACGATCTGCTGATCCGCGGCGGCCGCGTGATCGATCCCAAGAACGGTCTCGATGCGGTCGCCGACGTGGCCATCGCCGGCGGCAAAATCGCCCGTGTTGCCGCGTCGATTCCCGCCACCGAGGCCAAGCGCGTCGTTGACGCCGCGGGCCTCGTGGTGGTCCCCGGGCTGATCGATATCCACGTCCATCTCTACCCCGGCCAGGGCGGCAAAGGCGCGTACTCCGACCTCGGCGTCCCGCCCGACGCCTTCTCGTTCCGCTCCGGCGTCACTACGATGGTCGATGCGGGCACCGCCGGCTGGCGCAATTTCGCCGATTTCCGCCAGCGCGTGATCGACCGCGCGCAGACGCGCGTGCTGGCATTCGTCAACATCTACGGCCCCGGCATGGGCGACTGGCCAGAGACCGATCCGGCCGAGATGCAGCCCGAGCGCGCTGCCGCGGTCGCCCGTGAGAACCCCGGCATCGTGGTCGGTTTCAAGACGGCGCACTACTTTGGTCCGGGCTGGCCGTCGGTGGAGGCCGCGGTGAAAGCGGGCGAGATCGCCCATCTGCCCGTGATGGTCGATTTCGGCTGGCTCGACGACCCACAGCGCAACATCAAGAGCTTGTTCCTCGAGAAGCTGCGGCCGGGCGACATCTTCACTCACTGCTATTCCGGCCACCGCGAGGAACTGCTGGCCGACGGCACATTGAATCCGGCCATGGTCGCGGGCCGCCAGCGCGGCATCATTTTCGACCTGGGCCACGGCGGCGGCAGCTTCTACTGGAAGGTGGCTGTGCCGGCCACGCGCGCCGGCTTCTGGCCCGATTCCATCTCCACCGACCTGCACACTGGCAGCATGAACGGCGGCATGAAGGACTTCACCGAAACCATGTCCAAGCTGCTGATCCTGGGCGCGCCGCTGCCACGCGTGATCGCCATGTCCACCTGGAACGCCGCGCGCGAGATTCAGCACGAAGAACTGGGGCATCTGTCGGCCGGCGCAGTCGCCGACGTGACGCTGCTGAGAATCGAGGAGGGCCGTTTCGGCTTCCTCGATTCGGCCGGAGCGCGCTTCGACGGCACGCGCCGCATCCTGGCCGAAGTGACCATCAAGGGCGGTCAGGTGATGTGGGACCGCAACGGCCGCGCGGCCGCGGATTGGAAGGGTTTTCCATATCCCACACGCGAGCCGCCGCCGGCCAAGTGACCACTCCGCTCAGGAGTCAGACGATAGCGGGCACTGCCTGACCCGGATGGGCCCGGTGTGCGCCCGGCGCCTGGTTACGCCCGGCGCTTGTAATCCGGTCCTGCGATTGATTCGCTTGTGATACTCTGGGCTCACATTCAGGTGTCTCTCATGTTTAGAAGGCAATTTCTAACTTCCGCTTGTGGTGCGTCCGCATACGCCCTGGCCGCCCGATCGGCCAACAATTCGACTGCTTTCATCGACCTCGATCCAACCCGTCCCGGCCCCACGATTTCACCCCTGTTGCACGGCCACTTCATCGAGCACCTGGGCGGCGTAATCTACGACGGCGTGTGGGTCGGCGAGGACAGCCGCATCCCCAATGTCGGAGGAATCCGGAAGGCCCTGGTCGATGCCTTGAAACCGCTGCGCCCGCCGGTGATCCGCTGGCCGGGCGGCTGCTTCGCCGATTCCTACAACTGGCGTGACGGCGTCGGTCCGCGCGCCGCACGGCCGGTGCGTACCAGCTTCTGGATGGACTCGGAAGCGCTCGCCAAACAGGCCGGCGGCCCGCAGCGCTTCGAGCCCAACGCGTTCGGCACTTCGGAGTTCGTGCGGTTCTGCCGGCTCACCGGCGCCGCGCCGTACATTGCCGGCAACGTCAGGAGCCTGCCTGCCAAGGATTTCTACGAGTGGATCGACTACTGCAACGCACCGGCCGGCTCGACCACGCTGGCGCGCCTGCGAGAACAGGGCGGCGACCGCGATCCGTTCAACGTCCGCCTGTGGGGCGTGGGCAACGAGAGCTGGGGCTGCGGCGGCGACATGACGCCCGAGGAGTACTCGACCGCGTTCCGCCGCTACACCGCCTGGACGCCCGGCATGGGCGTCCCGCTGGCCTTCATCGCCTCCGGTCCGGACGGCGACAATATCGCCTGGACCGAGCGCTTTTTCGCCTCTCTCGCGGCCAAGAATCCAGGGCTCGTGGAGCGGGTCTGGGGCTGGGCGCTGCACTATTACTGCGGCACCGCCGGCAAGTCGCCGATCGACTTTACTAACGATGAGTGGTACGAACTGCTGGCGCGGGCCAATCGCATGGAGGCTCTCATTGAGCGCCATTGGGGCGCGCTCGCCGTCCACGATCCCGGCCGCCATGTGAAGCTCGCCATCGACGAGTGGGGCGCCTGGCACAACGCCGGCACCGAGCCCGCTCCGACCCACATTTATGCCCAGCAATCCGCGCTGCGCGACGCACTGATCGCGGGGCTGACACTCGACACTTTCCAGCGCCATCCCGAGAAGGTCGGCATGGCCTGCGTGGCGCAGATGATCAACTGCCTCCACGGCCTGTTCCTGGCCTACGAGGACAAGTTCACCGTGACCCCCAACTACCACGTCTTCGCCATGTACGCAGCCCACCAGGGTGGCGCCAAGGTGCCGGCCACGATCGACACGGAACTGCGCCGCGGAGCGAACCTGCCGCCGCTGCCCGAGCTGAGCGGCTCGGCATCCATCAAAGACAAGACCCTGACGTTGACCCTCGTCCACACGCGCACCGATTCGCCAGCCGAGCGAACAATCCGCCTGCGCGGTGCGTCTGTTAAATCAGTGCAAGCCACGGTGCTCAGCAATACCGATCTGCGGGCCCACAACACCTTCGACGCGCCGCACACGGTCGAGCCGCGTACCGAGGCTCTGACCGCGTCCGGGCCGCAGTTCGTCGCGCGGCTGGCGCCCGCCTCCGTGACCAAGCTGGAGATCGAGTTGCTTTGAGCGCCATGACGCCCGCCGATTGGATCCCCATCGAATGGCCCGCGCAATGGGGCCCCGGCCAGTTGAGCCTGTTGCGCGACACGCCCTTCAATGCGCTGGCGTTCAAGGCCGCGCCGCCCCCCGCGCTCGCCGCGGCAGCGCGCGCCGCCGGTCTCCAGGCACCGGCCGTCGCCTGGCACGCGTGGACGGATGTGGACTGGGCGCAATCGGCCGACGTCCTGGCCATTGGCGACGGCTTCTGGCCGGCCTACTCCTGGAAAGGCGTGGCCGACGGGACCGCCGGTCCGACCGGCGAGCCGTGGCTCGACGCCAACGGCTGGCTGTACCTGTATGCGCGGTCGCGCGGCGGCGGTCGCGCCGTATGGGTGCGTTCCGATCCTCCTAAAGACCCGCGCACGGTGCGTCAGGCGCACCTGCACCTGCTGCTGGCCGAGGCTTTCGCCTACGGCGGCCGGCGTCCGCTGTGGCTGCCGCCGGAGTTCGCCACGGCGCTGGCCGGCGGCCAGTCGCGAGCCATGGACGACTGGAAGAGCCTGGCGGCGCGAGCCCGCTGGCAGGAGGCGCATTCGGCCTGGCGCGCCTGGCCCGCCGTGGCTCCGCTGATCGTCCTCTCCGACTTCAGCGGCGACAACGAATACGTGGCCGGCGAGACCATGCTGCTGGCGGCCCGCCAGCAGGCGCCGTTCTGGCCGGTGTATGCTCCGGCCGCGGCGGAAGCCGACTTCCAAAATCGCCGCGCGGCGTTGTATTTGGACCAGGCCGCCCCCGCTCCCAAACTCTCGGCCCTGCTCCAATCCTTTGCCCGCAAAGGCGGACTGGTGCTTACCGGCCCGGCCGCCGCGCCAGGCTTCGCCGGCTTGCAGCCGGTGAACCAGCATCCGCACCCGCGCTTCGATATCTATGCCCTGGGCGACGGCCGCGTAGCCGTGGCGCGGGCCGCGTTCGACGATCCCTGGACCCTGGCGAACGACGCTCATCTCATGACCAGCAAGCGCTACGACCCGGCGCGTCTGTTCAACGGCGGATTGCTGCACACTCACACCACCTCCTCGCCGGACGGCACTGGCTCGCTCGTCCATATCATCAACTACGGAGGCGAATCGCCGGGTCACGAGGTCGTGCTGCAGGTGAACCGTCCGGTTAAGTCCGCGCGCTTCCATGCCCCCGGGTCGGCTTCGCCCGCAGCCGCGAAACTGACCGGCAATCCGGCGCGCCCTGAAATCGTTTTACCTGACGTTTCTGTATATATTGGCGTAGAATTGGAACACGCGCATGCCTGATCATCCCTGCCAACGTTCCGGTTTCTCCCGCCGCCAGGCGCTTGCCGGCCTCGCGGCGCTGGTCGTGCCGGCCTGTTCGAGGAAGGCGGCGGTTTTCAATCCGCTGGCCCCGTCGGCTGCGGTCAGCGTGGCCCGCTGCCTCAGTTACGGCGCGGAGCTGACGCCCACGCTGGGCCGGATGTTCGATCAACTGGGCGGCTTGAGCAAACTCGTCGCCGGCAAGACCGTGGCGCTGAAGCTGAATCTGACCGGCGCCCCGCGCCAACGCTTCGGAACCGTTCCCTCGGAACTTTCGCACTACACCCACCCCGCGGTGGTCGGCGCAACGATCCGGCTGATGGCCGCCGCCGGTGCCAAGCGCATCCGCGTTCTCGAGGGCTGCTTCGTTTCGAGCGACCCGCTCGAAGAGTTCATGCTCGACGCGGGCTGGGATCCGAACGATTTGCTGAACGCGGCGCCCAACGTCGAGATGGAGAACACGAACGTGCTGGGCCGCGGCACGCGCTATCACCGGCTGATGGCTCCGCGCGGCGCCTACATCTTCCCGGGTTTCGATTTCAACCATGCCTACGATGAGAGCGACGTGGTCGTCTCCATGGCCAAGCTGAAGGAGCACGGGACCGTCGGCATCACGCTGGGGATGAAGAACATGTTCGGCGCGACGCCGATCACGATTTACGGCGATGGGGCGGGGAAAGACGAACCGTCCGTCGACGCGCGCGGCGGCCGCGATCTGATGCACGATGGCCACCGCGGGCCGTCCAAGAGCGCGCCGCAGGAACTCGACCCCTCCTCTTCGCGCGATCAGGGTTACCGCATGTCGCGCATTGTCGTGGACGTCTGCGCGGCGCTGCCCGTGCACCTCACCATCATCGACGGCATCACCACGATGCTCGGCGGCGAAGGCCCGTGGATGGGCCGGACCATGCGCATCGGATCGCCCGGCGTGCTGATCGCGGGCCTCAACCCGGTCTGCACCGACGCCGTCGGCACCGCCGTGATGGGCTACGATCCAGCGGCGACGCATGGCCAGCCGCCCTTCGACCGCTGCGACAGCTTCCTGGAGTTGGCTGAAATTCGGGGCCTCGGAACGCGCGACCTGCGGCGCATCGAGGTCGTCGGCACGCCGATCAAGGACGCCGTGTACGCCTTCCGCCAGCACCGCCCCAGCGGCTTTCCCGGCTCAGGCTGGATTTCCTAGGCCGTTCTCCGTTGCACCTTGACGCCGCCATTCACGGTCTCCAGGTGAATTGGCGCTCCGCCTCCGCCCAGCTTCTGTTCCAACGTTTTCGGACCCACGCCGAAGGGGCCGCTCTTGGTGATCGTCGCCCCAGGGAAGTCGCTGCTCACGCCGCCGTTCACGGTCTGCGCCTTGACGGAGGCGTTGTAGCCGTCCGGGATCTCGACCGTCACGCCGCCGTTGACGGTCTGGACGTTCAATTCGTCGCCTTCCCATTTCTTGCCCGCGAGCCGGACATGGACGCCGCCGTTCACGGTTTCACCCTTAACGCGGCCTGAAACTTGCGTCAGATCGATGCCGCCGTTCACCGTTTCCAGCTTCATCGCGCCGCGCACTTCCTGCACATGCAGTCCGCCGTTGACGCTGCGCAGGTTCAAGTCCTGTTTGGCTGGCACGAACACTTCGTAGCTGACCGACCAGCCCTGGCCGTTGCCGAACAGCCCCGACTCCTGCTTCGGGCCGGTGGCGCTGACCGAACCCTTCGCCGCGTTCACTTTGACCTGCCCCAGCCGGGCCCGGGCCTGTTCCTTCGAATTGCCCCAGGCCTCCACTTTGGCCTGCACGAGAATCTCGTTCTTGTCCCAGGCGTTGACGTGGATCCCGCCGTTCGGCGCGGCGTCCACATCCAGGCTGCCGGTCGGTGGCATGCGGCTTTCGCGAATCTCGCAGGCCCGATCGGAGCGTTCTTCGCAGCGCAATCCAGTTGGGGGCTCGACCGCGCTGGCCAGAGCTCCGAGAATGACCACGGCCATGCCGGCCGTCCACAGGGAATTCATGATGGGTTCGGACTCCTTCTAGACGGAACAGACGGAATCGCGCCGCTGAAGTTCGGAAGATGTTACACGCTCGCGTGTCAAACCGTCTGGGCCGCCGGCTCCCGAACGGCGGTGGCTTCCTGCGCCGGCACCTGGCGCATCAGAATCGCCGCCACGATCAGGCTTACGCCGCCCAACAGAACGACCGTCAGGCTGTTGCCGTGCAACCAGTGCACCAGCACCCAGCCCAGCCCCAGCGAGGCGCAGATTTCGGGCAGCGTGATGAAGAAGTTGAAGATGCCCATGTAGACGCCCGTCCGCTCCGCGGGCACGGCGCCGGACAGGATCACGTAGGGCATGGAGACCGTGCTGGCCCAGGCGATGCCGACTCCGGCCATCGAGACCAGCAGCAGCCGGGGCTGGTGGATTACGCCGACGCTCAACAATCCGGCCGCGCCGCACAGCAGGCACAGCGCGTGCGTGCCGCGCGTGCCGATCGAGCGCGCCAGCACCGGCAGCAGGAACGCCACCAGAAACGCCACCAGCGAGTACAGGCTGAAGCACAGGCTGGCCCATTCCGCGCCCTGCTGGTAGAGCGGCGAGCGGGCGTCAGGCGCACCGAATACGGAATGCGCCACCGCCGGCGCGAAGTACAGCCACATGCAGAACAGGCCCATCCAGGTGGCGAACTGCACCAGCGCCAGCCGCCGCATCGTGCGCGGCATGGCCAGGATCGCCGCGCCGATCTCGCGCGCTCCGTGCAGCATTCCCGGGCTGGTCGCCTTCTGGCGGCGGAATGCTTCGAGGTTCTCGGGCGGATACTCCTTCGTCGTGACGATCGTCCAAATCACGCACGTGAAGAACGCCGCCGCGCCGATGTAGAACGAATAGCGCACGCTGAGCGGGATGGCGTTGCCGACGCCGCGCTGGACGTGCAGCCAGTTGGTCATCATCCACGGCATGGCCGAAGCGACCACCGCGCCGACGCCGATGAAGAAGCTCTGCATGGCGAAGCCGGATGTGCGCTGCTCCTCCGGCAGCAGGTCCGCCACGAACGCGCGGAACGGCTCCATCGAGATGTTGATCGACGCATCGAGGATCCACAGCAAGCCCGCCGCCATCCACAGCGCCGAGCAGTTGGGCATCAGGATCAGGGCCAGCGTCGACAGGATCGCGCCCGTCAGGAAGTACGGCCGCCGCCGCCCCAGCCGGCCCCACGTGCGGTCGCTCATGTGGCCGATGATCGGTTGCACGATCAGCCCGGTCAGCGGCGCCGCCAGCCACAGCAGCGGAATCTGATCCGGTTTGGCCTTCAGATATTCGTAGATCGCGCTCATGTTGGCCATCTGCAGGCCCCAGCCGAACTGGATGCCCAGAAAGCCGAAGCTCATGTTCCAGATCTGCCAGGCCGCGAGACGTGGTTTCTGCATGCTCTACTCCCCAGCCGCCGGAGCGGCTACTCGATCCACACCGAACTGCGCCGCGCGGGCAATTCCAGCCGCAGGCGGCCCTGCTCCACTGTTGCCGTCGCTCCGCTCAAGCGGTCCGTCAGCGTGTCGCCGTCCATGAACTCGAGGCTCCGCGCGTCGATCTCCACTTCGGCCGGCGCGTTGGCCGTGTTGAATGCCACGATCGCCGTGACGCGGCTGCCCTTGCGCACGTAGACCCACTGCTTCTCGCCGGCCTGGAGATTCAGCATGATGCCCTCTCGCAGCGCCGCGAACTGCCTTCTCAGCCGCCCCACGCTCTCCAGGTGATGCAGAATGCCGTTCTCCTCACTCGTGCGTCCGGCCTCGGTGAAGGCGTTGCGCGGGTCCTCTTTCCAGCCACCCGGAAAATCGCGCCGATTGTCCGGATCGTTGCCGCCGCGCATGCCGATCTCGTCGCCGTAGTAAACCATCGGCACGCCGCGCAGGGTGAATAGCGCCGTGAAGGCCATTTTCAGGCCTTCCGGCGTCGCGCCCGGCTCGTTCATGAAGCGCTCGACGTCGTGCAGCCCGGCGAAGGTCACCAGCATGCCCGGGTTCGGATAGAGGAAATCGTGGGCCAGCACTTTCGGCACTTCGCGCAGGTCGCCATTCCGGGCAAACGCAGCGCGCAGGGCGAAGAACAGCGGGAAATCGAAGACCGAATGCACGCCCGTGTCGATGAAGTCGTGGGCCGGGCGGCCGCCCTGGTAGAAGGAGACGAAGGCCGGGTCGCCGTCGAAGACCTCGCCCACCACCTTCAGCCGCGGGAACTCCTTTTTCAGCGCCGCCGTCCAGTCGCGCCAGAAATCGCGCGGGACGTACGGCATGGTGTCCTGGCGGATCCCGTCCAGGCCCGTCACGCCGACC
>Ga0302319_10011465_pt1 | contig 16813 bp, 14 predicted proteins | sample Bog_T0_2_FD_203319 | JGI IMG/M metagenome (GOLD analysis project Ga0302319, IMG submission 203319) | Peat permafrost microbial communities from Stordalen Mire near Abisko, Sweden - Bog_T0_2 | ecosystem: Environmental > Terrestrial > Soil > Wetlands > Peat | place: Sweden: Abisko, Stordalen Mire...
TGTGTGATCGGCAGCGGCAGCCCGGCTCAATTTGGATTGCCTGGCCAAACGTTTGGTGAACTCCGTACTCTTCATACGCATTCATATTAAGGGGGCAGTGAAGTGAGCCGGCTTGCAATCCGTGCTCCTAGTATTTGGTAAGTCTACTTTAATCATGATCTTACGGAGAACGAAGGGCTGCAATAAGGATTGTGAACGCGAAATGATATGAAGCGATTTTAATACCTCATTAAGCACGGCTTCATCTAGGGCTGAGATCATCGTTGCGAGAAGTTCCAACTTCAAACCACAAGTAAATAGGAGATTATCAATGAAAAAGTTCATGACCCTTATGCTCGGCCTCTCGCTCTTCGTGGGCGCAACCGCCGTTTTCGCCCAGGACAAGATGGATAGCACCAGCACGAAGACGGGCAAAATGAAGAAGATGAAGAAGGCCAAGAAGACCGACACCACCGCCACGAAGTAAGCGGTCCGTCTTCAGTTTCAAGTTTTTAAAGGCCTCGCGGCGCATTTGCCAAGCGAGGCCTTTTCACGTTTTTGGCCCGCGAAGGTTTTTCGGGGAATGAAGTGTATTTAACTGCCAGTTCAGGCTGCCTTCATGTAGAGCTGGCATTCTTAGGATGTAGTCAGTTCATATTAAGAATTCAGGAGATATACCAATGAAAAAGTTCATGACCCTCATGCTCGGCCTGTCGCTCTTCGCGGGCGCTACTGCCGTGGTCTTCGCCCAGGACAAGATGGACACCACCAGCACCAAGACCAGCAAAACGAAGAAGATGAAGAAGGCCAAGAAGACCGACACCACCGCAACAACGAAGTAATGTCGTTCTGTCTGGTTTGGTTCTGAATCGCGCATCGGCGCCCGTTGGGGTGGCCAATGCGCGATTCCCATTTGGGGGGTCGCCACAAGTCGAGGAGCATCCACTGGCCTTTATAATGAGCCTTGGGCTTCACACTATGGGTCGACTCTGAATTAGCGTGGGCAGCCGGAACCTATGAGTATCGGCCATTCGGCGTCGCGGTGATCTCCAACACCGACTTGTTTCGCCTCTCCGATTTTCGGCAGCGGAGGCCTGCGCCGCCGTCCCACGCTGTGTCTTTCGTCGGTTATTTCGCATCGCTGGAAGAAGTAAATAGTTATCTGGTGAAACAACGAGACAGCGGCTTCCGGGCGGTCTCCGGAGGCCGTTCAATGCAGCGAGTTGAGGACCGGGCGGACGAATGAAAAGAACATCCGGTTGATAAATGGGAATTGGGCTGCCAGCACGGTGATCAGCGGCAAGGTGCCAAACTGCAGTAGCCGAAAGACGAACGTCTTCCCCAGTTCGTTACTCTTTGTGTCGGTAATTCGGCTCAGTATTGAATCTCGATCCATCTCCGCAAAGACCATGGTCACGCCGACGCCTAAAGTGATGAAGATGCAAAGCGACGAGAACGCAATCCAGTGCCGGGATTGAAACGCATACGATTGCAACGATACGGCGGCCAGGATAAAGCCAGTTACGATAAAGCCGAGCAAGTTCCTGAGATGCCGAAAGATGTAGCGCATGTATATGAGGTACCGCATGGCGATGAATTCCTCCTCCAGTACCAGCAGCCGGCGACCAGGAGTAACGGACTTAATGGTCTCCCCCTCGTGCTCCCGAATCAGACTGTCGGAGTCCCCATGCTGCCATTGATGCGCCTGTAACTGGTCCCGGACCACGACGGCAAGTCTATCCAGATCGGCCTGCAACTCCACGTAAGCTTCGAGATCGACTTCCGCCGCATGAGCCGAACTCTTCTCGTCGAGTCTCTGGGCAGATACAAAAGGCTTCATGGTCTTGGCTTTAATTTCGCCCTCGATGGCTCGCTTAAGATCGTCGACTATTGTCTTCTCCGCGTCTTCGAGATTGCTGGGATCGAAATTGCGAAGCCCGGCCAGCGTATCGAGCGAACGGGACGATATCAGGAACTGATGCTCACGTACGCTCGAAACCAGTGGCACCCAGGTGATCTCTTTTCGTAATCGCGAGAAAGCGTTCCGAATCGGATCTCTTTCGAGCCACTCCAGAAGATTCCGGAAGTCGTGCCAGATCCATATGAATTGCGACCAGCACAGGGACAGCATCCAATACAGGGTTGCGAGGATGAAGATGAAGAGAATATCGTAAAGTCTCGGTTCGACCGACTTCAGCGTACGCCAGGGTTGGAACACGACGAACCACGCAGCGATGAAAAGCAGCGCCGGCCGCCAAACGTGGATCGAGAATATATTTTCCAGCGTTCCGTCTACGCGGTCTATTTTCTGCATCGCCATTTCCGGCGCTACGGCAATTTTTTTCACAAAATCCTTAAAATACTGACGTCGGGAAATCATATCCTCGCGCCGCAGTTGGTTCCAGGACCAGTGAAAATAAGCGATGGATACCAGGAGAATAGGCGCGAGCGGCGAAACGCCGCTGGTGAGCATCAGCGAGCGGTACGCGAAGAAGAAGCCGCTTTGATGCCCGTCTGGCAGTATCAGGATCGCGAAAATTCCCAATGAAGCAGCTGCCACCGTCAGGCTCAAGGTGGTTACCGGCCAATACTCTTGAAACGATGTTATCAATCGTCGGTCGGCGAACCGTCTGGATTCGATAAATTCTTCGCCCGAGCGCCATAAGAGAGCCGCGCAAGTAGCTACCAGGACGACCCAGCAACATCCGGCGACAGCAGCATAGAAAAAGCGCCAGGTATCGTAGAGTGGCGTAACGGATCCATACGGCACGGACCAATAGGGCCGGAGCGCCAACGTCACCATTGCGAGTGTACACGCCAGGACGAGAGTCAGCGACGTCAAAAACGGGAGTTTGTAGCCGTAACGTCCTTGCATGGACGAGTCTTCATAAACCGTAAAAACAGCACGCAGTGCCAGCACCGAGTCGCGCGCGATTTGGAGCGTCTTCCGCACTCGAGGCAAGTTCCGCTCCAGCAGATATTTGCGGACCCAAAATTGGCGCTCTTGGGCCAGCCGCACTTGCAAGGGTAGCCCATGGTTGAATCGAGCGAGCGAAACCGGGGCCAGCGAAAGCAGATACAGCACGTACACCGAATGGGCGATGGAGACTGCCAAAATTAGCCAGAACAGGATGTACCATCCGCGAGAGGGCGGCTCGGGGTGAAGATCCGACGCTGGACCAGCCGGAGACGAGAACATGGCCGTCGTTGGTTCGGCATAAAGCAACGACACCGGCCAATAGCCGTCACTACCAAGAACGGTGATCCACAACGGGGGACGATGGGTATGGGATCCGCTTGGGTCGGAATAATCGAGCAAGTAGTCGCGTTCGTCGGGCTTCCATGAAGTAGGGTCTTGCAGAAGCGCCCTGGCAGCGTTATACACACCCTCCGCAGTTCGGCTGGTGAAGTGAACGCGACGGCCGACGCTTTTTTGAATTTGCGCCTTGGTCCAATGCTGGTTACGCGAAAACAGCGGGTAAGTGGTTACCGAGAGCATTCCATCGAGCGGTGCTGTTTCAGCTTCGCGCATGAACAGCAGGTCCGCATCGAGGATGAAAACGCGGGCGTCGGGACAGGATCGCCGCAGAAAACGGCTCAGGAAAATTGAATCCAAAACATCCGTGGCGATAATGCCGATGTAATCCACACGTTCGCTGCGTAGTGTGGAACTGATGCTCAATAGCGCCGCGTGCTGAGATATAGGGCCTTGCTGTTTCGAGAAATCGGGCACGCTATCCTTGGTGATGCCGGGAGGTTCATCTTCCTCCAACTGCTTCAAGGTGAACTTAACGCCTTCAGGTGCTGGGGTTTCCGTGGAAGCAACGGGCGCGTCTGTGTCTTCGTAGGCATTGCGCAAACCGGCGATTTGGCGGGGATAGCGTACAACCAGAGATTGCTCCTCTGGGGTGGTAGGCTTGGCGATCGGGACATGGTAGCCGTACTCCGTTTCATCCTCCATCAGAAGGGCCATTTTCTTTGGAGCTTTGCCTTTTTCCGCAAGGTAGCCGCCGAATTCTTTGATCGCTTCGCTATCGTCTTCAATGGTCGTCTCAAAACGAACTAAGTCTCGATTGGGCTTTATAAAACAGTCGAGTCGTTCGTTGAAGGCCTCGATCGCGGCAGCCCCGCTCACTGTTCCCGAGATAAAATGGAGATGAAGAGCGGAGGTTCCTACAAGGTTAAGGTATTTGCCGACATCTTCCGCCAAGGGCGCCAGCGAGCCCGAGAAGGTGGGCCCAACCACGGGTACCCAGTTGCGGGCGGTGGGGGTGTTGGCCGATATGCGATCAATGTAACCGAGGGCGCGGCCAAACGCTTTCTTGTTTATGCCGGATGTGGGAGTCTCACCGACCAGGAACAGCAGCAGTGCCTGACCCGGCTGAGTCCCGCGAAATACGATGAGTCCGGGTTCGGCGACACTACGCTCCTGTTCCTTGTTCTGAGCCTTGCGGTCCGTTAGAAGCAGGAGATCTTTGTTAGGTGTCGTCTTCCAGGGCAGCCACCAGCGTTCGAAGCTGTAGCCGGCGTCCGCCGCTGCCCAGATCAGACTCTCAATAGAGCGATCAAAGAAGAGGGCGAGACTGGTGGCCTTAGGATCCGGGACCGTGGCGATTAAGAACGTGATGCGGGGAATCGTTTTCGCACAGTCCCACGGGAGGGAGTCATTTGGGCTGCTCTCGCATAAGGCATTCCAGGGACCTCCGCTATCGGCTTGGACCGTTTGGACGACGGGTTCCGCGGGTATGCTCTTGGGGGGTTCCTGGGGAGTTGTCCTGAAAACAGCGCTTAATGCCAAAAAGCCGCCGAGCAAACCCAAATTCCTGCGCAAAGTATCACCCTCTCGGTTTATATAGCGTGAAATTTAGCAGATATGGGACAAGAGCAGGCGGGTATATTACGTCATTTATATTCGGCGTTCGCAGGTTCCAGGCGGTATTCCTTAATCTTGCGGTATAGCGTGGTTCGGCCGATCCCGAGCATATGAGCGGCGACCGCCCGATCGCCCTTGGTGTAGGCGAGGGCGCCGACGATCGCCTGACGCTCCATTTGCGCAATGGGGATGGGCATAGCCGGATTCGACATATCCGGGTGCGATGGCTCGGGACCGGCCATGGGTCCGCCCGCCGTCATTCCAGCCGCCGTGCTTCGGTATTTCAGTTTCTGCGCTCGCAAGTGGTTCTGCACCGGGGACGGGAGTTCCCCCACATGGAGCAGCGGGCCGCTGTTCATCGCCACCATGTGCTGCAGGCAGTGCTCGAGTTCGCGGACGTTGCCCGGCCAGTCGTATGAGATCAGTGCATCCAGCGCTTCCTGGGTGACGTGACAACCGCCTCCGCAACGCTCGAGGAAGTGGTTGATGAGGAGCGGGATGTCCTCCTTTCGTGCGCGTAGAGGAAGTAGTTTCAAATTTACGACATTGAGCCGGTAGAAGAGATCCCGCCGGAACGTGCCCTTCTCAACCTCGCCTATGAGGTCGCGGTTGGTCGCGGCAATCACCCGGAAATCGGATCGTTTCTGGACCAGCGAACCTACTGGGCGAAACTCCTTTTCCTGCAGCACACGCAGTAGTTTGGCCTGCAGATCGAGCGGCAGTTCTCCGATTTCATCAAAGAAAGCGGTTCCACCGTTGGCGCTTTCCAGCAGCCCTATTTTGGTTGCCGCCGCCCCTGTAAACGACCCCTTGACATGGCCAAACAGCTCGCTTTCCATTAGCGGACCTACCATGGCGGAACAGTCGATGGTGATGAAGGGTCCTTCGTTAAGTACGGCATGAATAGCGCGGGCAACAATCTCCTTGCCGGTCCCGGTTTCTCCCAGCACCAAAGCGGGCCAGCGCGCTCGGCCCGCTCTTTCGGCCTTCTCCGCTATCTGGCGCATACACAGAGTTTCGCCGACGAGTCCAAACATTCACAAGAGTAGTGCGAATCGAGCGGGGAATTCTTCTAAAAACTTTCCGGCAAGCCGGCGTGATGACGTGCGTCGCGCCTTCCAAACGATCCAAGCGGTCGTCACACCGTTGCCAGATGCAGCGCGACGATGCCGCCGGTAAGCCGTTCGAAACTGACCTTGCTGAATCCGGCTGCTCGCATCTCAGCGGCGAGTTCCGGCGCCTGGGGAAATTTGCGGACCGACTCGGGCAGATAGGTGTAAGCATCGCTCGAACCTGAAATCAGGCCGCCGAGCCTCGGCAGAATGGTCTTGGAATAGAAGTTGTAAGTTGCGGCGAGCAGCGGATTGGGCGGCTGAGAAAACTCGAGAATCGCAAGCAGGCCGCCTTTCCTCAGCACCCGAAACATCTCGTCCAGACCTGCGCGGTAATTCACGAAATTACGGAAGCCGAAGGCGATAGTGATCAGGTCGAGCGAGCCATCGCGGAGGGGCAGGCACAATCCGTCGGCTTCAAAAAGAGGGGCGTCGATCCGGCGAAGGTTGCTTTTACGATTCGCTTCCAGCAGCATGGGATGGCAGAAGTCGCTGCCCATCACCGCTCCCCCCCGGCTGGCGGCAAGAGCGAGCATCAGGTCGCCAGTGCCGCAGCATAGATCGAGAACGCGCGCCCCAGGCCGCCGCAGCAGTGCCTCCACGCGATTCACGGTGTGGTTGCGCCAATAGCGATCGACGTTGAACGACAGCAGGTGATTCAGGAAATCATAGCGTGGGGCGATGCGTCCGAACATGCCACGCACCCAGGACGAGGCCTGCTGCTCGGTCTGCGCTCCGGCGGGTGTGGTGCCTTGGATCATTCCGCGAGCGATGCCCGGATCGCCGCCAGGACTGCCTCTTCCGGCACGTCAGTGGCTATTTGAACGTGGCCAATCCGGTCGGGCAGCACGAAGTGAATGCGGCCCTGGATCGTCTTCTTGTCGCCCTTCAGCCGCGCCGCGAGGAGCCGCGCATCCAGGCGCGCAAGGTGGTCAGGCGCTTCGTAGATCTGGAGACAGCGCACGATCCGCGCAGCGTCATCGGCTGAGAGGATGCCCATGGAGTGCGCCAGGCGAGTAGCCACCAGCATGCCCCAACCCACCGCCTCGCCATGCAGAAACCGTTCGTAGCGCGTATCGGCCTCTAGAGCATGTCCGAACGTATGCCCGAAGTTCAAAATCCGGCGCAGTCCCGCCTCTCGCTCATCGGACGAAACTACTTCGGCTTTAATCCGGACCGAAGTGGCGATCATGCGATCCACTATATCTGGATCGTGATCGAACACTCCGCCGGACTGGTTCAGCATCAGTGAAAACAAATCGGGATCCGCGATTACGCCATGTTTGACGATCTCGAAGAGGCCGGCGCGATATTCGCGTTCCGGCAGCGTGTCCACAACTTCCGGATCGATCAGGACCGCCAGCGGCTGATGAAAGGTGCCCACTAGGTTTTTGCCCGCCACTAGATTGGCGCCGGTCTTGCCTCCGACCGCGGCATCCACCTGGGCCAGAAGCGTCGTCGGGATCTGAATGACGGGTATGCCGCGCATAAAGATGGAGGCGAGGAACCCGGCGAGATCGGTGAGGATTCCGCCGCCGAACGCAACGATAATGCTGGAGCGGTCGGCGCCGGCACAGGCCATCTGTTCCGCCAGCGATTCCACTTCCGATAGCTTCTTTCTTGGCTCGCCTCCAGGAAACAGGAGCAGGTCAAAAGGCCTGTGCTCAAGGCCTTTGGTCAGTGCCGCGCCGTGCAGTTCCCAGACGTCCTGGGTGGAGATCACGAAGACTTGGCCGGCCTTCTCCGGGAGAAACGCGCCGGCTTTGCTGAGAACGCCCCGTTCCACGAGCGCGGGATAAGTGCGCTGCGGCGTCTCAACCACATACGAAGGCATAACATCAGGGTACTATGTGTCTAGGAATTCCTTCGCCGGCAGATGGAAGCGTGTGGGCATGTTAACCTCAGGTTTATGGCCTGTCCGAGGCTTTTTGCCATCTGTCTGGCGCTCTCGTTATGGCTTCCAGCCCAAGGTAAAGACAAGATCCGAGTCCTGTGTTGGTCGGAGCGAACGGAGCCTGCTTCCGTGTACCCGAACGGCATCAACGGCGCGCTGGTGGAGATGCTGGCGAAGGATAACGACGTGGTCGCCAAGTACGCGAATCTCTACGATCCGGAGCAGGGCCTAAGTGAGGATGCTTTGGCCAAGACCGATGTACTGATCTGGTTCGGGCATGAAAAGCACGCCGAGGTTACGCAGGAACATGTGGACCGAGTGGTCAAGCGGGTTCAAGCGGGCATGGGATTTGTCGCATTACACTCCGCTCATTACTCGCATCCGTTTCAGCAGATGATGAGGGCTATCGCCGAAGCGCGAAAGGCTCCGCTGCAAGGTACTCCGGGAAGTTGGGCTAAAGTGACCGACAGCGGGCTGGCCGAACATATTCATATCCTCCAGCCGAAACATCCGATCACGCATGGGGTGAAGGACTTCACCATTCCCAGGACGGAGACCTATTTCAATCCGTTCAACGTGCCGGCGCCCGACGTCAAGATTCTTGAAGGAAAGTACGATGGGGGACAGCAGGACGGCAACGACGGTCTACTGTGGACACTGGGGAGTGGCAAAATTTTCTATTTCCGTCCGGGGCATGAGACCTACCCTGTTTACTACCAGCGCGAGGTGCGCCGCGTGCTTCAGAATGCCGTGCACTTCCTGGTTGTGAGAGCCACCTAGTAATCGATGATCAGTGAGGCTACTAAAAACTCGTTGCGGCTGAAGGGCGTCCGCCTGACACGCCAGCGGCAGATCCTGCTGGATCTGATTGATCAATCGGGCGAGCACCTGGACGCCGAACAGCTGTTCAAGCTGGCCCAGGAAAAAGATCCCAAACTGAATCGGGTAACCGTCTATCGGACGCTGAAGCTCCTGAAGGCAGGGGGCCTGGTAGACGAACTGGATTTGATGCATCATCGCGGCGACCAACACTATTACGAGACTCGCATGAAGCAGGAGCATGCCCATGTTATCTGTCTGCGATGCGGCCGCGTCGAGGAATTTTTCGGCGAACCGCTGCGTCGCATGCGCGATCAAATCGAGGATCAGTTTGGGTTTCAGATTGTGCTGGCGCGAACGGAAGTGGGTGGATACTGTTCCCATTGCCAGGTGCTGCGGGCCCAGGAAATGGCCGAAGCCGCGGCTGCCAGTTCATCGCGGGAACACTGATGGCGTCCGGCCGGCAGTCCACAGACGCGGCGCTTGCCGCGGCATTGGTGGTGATCAACCCGTCAGGCAATCGCACCCGGATCCCCATTGAGCCATTACCCTATACGATCGGCCGCCAAGCCGACAATACTCTCGTGTTGCGAGATAATCGCGCCTCCCGCAGCCATGCCCGCCTGGTTAAGGATGGCGACGATTATTTCGTTGAGGATCTGAATAGCCGCCATGGCGTTTTCGTCAACGGCGAACGAGTCGCCAGGCGCAAGCTGGTCAACTCCGATCGAATCGACTTCGGGTTTCAGGACTCTTACAAGCTAATCTTCACGGTGGAAGAAGACGAAATCCATCGTCTGATCGATCAGATATCACCGCCGCTGAATTCGGCGTCCGGGCCCGGCAGTAGTCTGGCTAAGCTGCGCGCGCTGGTGGAAGTCGCGCGCGCCTTGCAGAGTTCGCTTTCGACGCACGATGTGCTGGTGGCGGTTGTGGATGCAGCGCTGGCGGTCACCGGCAGCGAACGTGGCTTCCTGCTGCTGCGCAATCAGGATCAACTGGATGTCAACGTCGCCCGCGACCGCAGTGGCACTCCGCTAGCCAGTACGGATCTGAAAGTGCCGATGACGCTGATTAACCGGGCGCTCCGCACGCGCCGGGAATTGCTGTCGATGAACTTCGATCCCAATGAAGCGGAGAGCATCCGGCCGGATATGTCGGTGGCGAATCTGGAATTGCGGAGCGTGGTGTGTGTGCCTCTAGTGCATGTTCGGACCGGAGGCGGGCAGGACACGATCATCTCGTCTGTCAACGATACGGTTGGTCTGCTATACATGGATTCCCGGCAGACGTCCGCGGATTTGTCGTCGGGGAATCGCGAAATTCTACAGACGTTGGCGCTGGAAGCTTCCACGATTCTGGAGAACGCGCGGCTTTTGGAAGAGGAGCGGGCCAAGCAGCGGATGGAAGAGGAGTTGAAGATTGCCCGCGAAATCCAGCGCGATCTGCTTCCCAGCGTCCTACCCAGCGATGGCTGGTTCCGCGCCGCCGGATCCAGTGTGGCGTCGCACCAGGTGGGCGGCGATTACTTCGATGTGCGCCAAGCGTCGGGGGAGCAATGGTCCGCCATCGTCGCTGACGTATCGGGGAAAGGCGTTAGCTCCGCGTTGCTCGCTTCACTTCTGCAAGGCGCATTTTTGCTTTCGTCTGATGGCCCGGTGCAGATCGAGCAGGTGATGGGACGGATCAACCGCTTCTTGAACGAGCGAGCGAAGGGAGAGAAATATGCCACGGTGTTCTATTGCACCGTGAATCGCAAGGGTTTGCTGTCGTGGGCCAATGCCGGCCATCCGAAGCCCTTTCTGGTCCGGCCGGGTGCGGAGCTATTCTCGCTGCAAACCACGGGCATGCCCCTCGGAATGCTCGAGATGGCAAGTTACGGTGTTGAAGAGATCCAACTGGTCCCTGGGGATAAAGTGGTGATTTTCAGTGACGGCTTGTCGGAAGCCGAGAATACCGAGGGTGAGTTCTTCGATCGCACCGGACTGCGAGAAACCATCATAGCCAATGCCGACAGGGATTGCGGAGCGATGCATGCCGCGCTCCTAAAAGCAGTGGAGAGCTTTACCGAGGGCGGCGAACTCAGCGACGATATCACTCTGCTGGTAATTGAGTACCAGGCTTAGCGGACGTAAATCCCAGGATGTCGTAGCGCTGGTAAGCTTACCTACATGCTAAAGACCTTCGCGTCGCTACTTCCTTTGTTTTTATCGTTGGCTATGGCACAGCAACTTGTTCTGACTCATGTCACGGTCATTGACGCAACCGGCGCGCGCGCCCAACCGGACATGAGCGTGACGATCACGGGCAACCGGATCAGCGCTATCGGCCGAAGCGGTCAGTCCGCCGCACCGAGAGACGCACAAGTTGTCGATGCAACTGGCAAGTTTCTAATCCCCGGCTTGTGGGACATGCATGTCCATCCGCGCGACAAGGAATACCTCGGTTTATTCATTGCGAACGGTATCACCGGTATAAGGGTCATGTGGGGTTCCCCCGATCATTACGCGTCGCGGAAGTCAATCGAAGCTGGACAATTGATTGGTCCCCACATGACGATCGCCAGCCCCATCGTGGACGGCCCGGTCCTTTATTGGCCAGGCTCGATCGGCGTGGCCGATGAAGCCCAAGCGCGGCGGGCGGTTGACCAAGCCAAGCAATTTGGAGCAGACTTCGTCAAAATCTACCAGAATCTTCCACGCGATCTGTTCTTCGCCATTGCGGACGAAGCCAAAAAGCAAGGCATCCCCTTCGCCGGCCATGTTCCTCTCTCGGTCACGGCGGAGGAAGCATCCGACGCCGGCCAGCGATCGTTCGAACACCTCGTCGGCGTGCTGCCGGCATGCTCCAACCACAGTGATGAACTGTTAAAAGGGCAGCAGGCGGATTTGGCCGATGGCATTGCGGCCGGCAAAGTCAAATTCTGGGGTACGCATGTGAGGCAGTCCAGGAAGATGATGCTCGACACCTATAGCCCAGAGAAAGCAGCGGCACTTTCCGCTCTATTGAAAAGGAATGGAACGTGGCAGTGCCCCACGCTTACCCTACTGCATATGTTCGCCTATGGGGACGATCCCGCGTTCCGAAACGACTCTCGTCTAAAATACATCCCGGCGAGCGACAAAGCCAGTTGGGATCCGGCAAAAGTTGACGGCATGCGCACGGCGGAAGACTTCGCATTCAGCAGGAGCGAATTTCAGCGGGATCTGGAGGTCGTGGGAACCATGCAAAAGGCGGGAGTAGGCATCCTGGCCGGCACCGACGCGGGGAATCCCTTCTGCTTCCCGGGATTCGGTTTGCATGACGAGTTGGGATTTCTGGTGCAGGCTGGTCTCACGCCGATGCAGGCGCTGCAGGCAGCAACTTCGAATCCCGCAAGATTTCTCGGGAAAGAGAAGGATCTAGGGACCGTTCAACCAGGCAAAATAGCGGACTTAGTGCTATTAGATGCCAATCCGCTCGAAGATATCGGAAATACCAGGAAGATTGCGGCCGTGATCTACGGCGGCCGACTCCTTCCCCGAGCCATGCTGAACACAATACTGGCACGCACGGAAGCGCTTGCCAACCGAAAACCGGTCTCGGAGACAATGCTAGCCACGTTGCAGCAGAAGGGAGTCGACGCGGCCGTTCAGCAGTATCGCGATCTTGAGGCGGCCGAGCCTGCCGCCTACGACTTCAGCGAAAACCAATTGATCACGCTAGGCTACCAACTGATTCGCATGAAGAGATTTAAGGATGCAATCGAGGTCTTCAAGCTGGCAGTAGAGGTTTACCCAAAGTCCTACAACACGTACGACAGCCTTGCCGAGGCCTATATGGATGCAGGCGACCAGAAGTCGGCCATCGCCAACTATCGCCAATCGTTAACGCTGAACCCAGGAAACCAAAATGCCGTGCGGATGCTGAAGAAACTAGCCGCACAATGAAACCGGCCTTGCGCAGATCAAGGTCAAAAATCGGGCCGGCCATTTCCTGGGCCTAAGCGGCAATCGATTGGCGCCTGGTCCGGCGGGACTACTCTCGTAACCATACTCAATCGCCTCGCGCACAAGCGTGGTCGCGTGTACCTTGTTCCGGTCCGCTTCAGCTCTCAGGCGGCTGTAGGTCAAGTATCATAAATTTCATGGACGAAGGCGAAGGAATCGTTACTCGGCAGACCCCGTTCTCAGTCGTCGAAACACTCGACCGCCTCGAAAATGCTCTTCAATCCAAGGGCATCCAAGTCTTCGCCCGCATCGATCACAGCGGCGAGGCTCATCGCGCCGGCCTCCCCATGAACCCCACGCAATTACTGATCTTCGGCAATCCCAAAGGTGGTACCCCGGTAATGGTAGCTGCTCCAACATCGGCCATCGACCTGCCTCTCAAGGCACTGGCTTGGCAGGACGACGCAGGGAAAGTTTGGCTCAGTTGGAACGACCCAAATTACATTCGCCACCGCTTTGGTCTATCCGAGGAAGTAATCACGCCCCTAGCTAGAATTGTGCCGCTGCTCGAGTCCATTCTCGTTTAATCCGGAATTAGGCGTTCGCGCTCCGCATTGAATTCACAGCCATACAGCGCGATGATCGCCAGCAGATACATCCAGATCAGCAGTACGATCACAGCTCCGATGCTTCCGTACATTACGTTGTAATTCGCTATATTCCGAACGTACCAGGCGAATCCCATCGTGGTAAGCAGCCACAACACCGTGGAGAGCATCGCTCCTGGCCAAACGCTGGCAAACTTCATAGGCCGATTCGGCCCTACAAAATACAACAGCGCCGCCACCGACACGATGGTCCCCAGCGCGATCGCGTATCGCACCAGCCGCCCCACGATGATGACGGACTGCCGGACGTCTCCCATGTCCGCGCCGAATCCGGCCCACTCGATCAGGTAGCGTTCCGTCCGCGCGCCGAAAAGAATCAATAACGACGCGCCTACGGCTGGTATGGCGACTATCAGCACCAGCAGCGCCGCCACGCCGCGCTGCTTCAGAAAAGGCCGTCCGGATGGAATCCTGTAAGCCGCCTGAAATCCCTCCATAAGGCTGATCATCGCGCCCGACGCCGCCCAGACGGACAATAAACTCGCCGCCACAAGAAGCCATACCGGCCGTTGGCCGCGCACCGTAAACTCGTACCGAACCAGTTCGTCCGACCCCGGCGGTACAATCTCGAACAACAATTCCGAAAGCGTCCTTGATACCGACTCCGCGTTGGCTTGAATCAGAATCGCCGCGATCGACGTCAGAACCGGGAAAAATGCCAGCAAAGCGGAATAGGCCGCCCCTTTCGCGATGTTGAAACAATTGTCCTCGTACGCCGCCACGAACGCTCGCCGCACCAGACCCCAAAACTGAGCCCATGCGCCCGCGGGCACCAGGTACAGATCAGGAGAGTCCTTGGGCCGTCGAATTTTATTCGGCACTCGTGCTCAACCCGCCAGTTTCGCTTCTAATTCGGCCCACCGGGCATAGAGCCGGTCCACTTCCGCTTGCGCCGCCAGCATCGCCTGATAGCGGGCTTCCATTCTCGCCCGTTCCGCCGCGCCTTCAGGATTTTGCAACTCCTCCTGGGCCGCACGTAACTTACCCTCCGCTTCAAGAATTAATCCTTCGATCCGCTCCCACTCGCGATTTTCCTGGTACGACAACTTGCGCACTACCGCGATGGTCCGCGATTCCGTCGCCGCACGGGTACCCTCATCCGGGCGCGTCGCCTTAGTAGCAGTCTTCTTCTGCCGCGCCAGATCCTGCTCCCACTGCTCACAATCCGCATATAGGGCCGATCCGCCGCTTCCGTCCAAACCCAGGATCTGCGTCGAGACTCGATCCAGCAGATAACGGTCGTGGCTCACCAGCACCAGAGCGCCGGGGAACTCCAGCAGGGTGTCTTCCAGCACTTCCAATGTCGGAATATCAAGATCGTTGGTAGGCTCGTCGAGCAGCAACACGTCGGCCGCCTGCAGCATCAGGTTCGCGATCGCCACCCTGGCCTGCTCTCCGCCCGACAGCCGGCCCACCGCGACTTCCAGTTGCTCGCTCCGAAAAAGAAACCGCGCTGCCCATGCCGCCACGTGGATCGACCGATCCCGGTAGATGACGCTGTCGCCGTCTGGAGCCAGCGCCTTTCGCAGCGGCACACTCGGGTTCAGTTGCTCGCGATGCTGATCGAAGTAGACGATCTTGACAAGGTCGGCGCGCTTCAGTTCTCCCGCGTCCGGCCCCAACTCTCCCGTTATGATCTTGAGCAGCGTCGACTTGCCGCTTCCGTTCGGACCTAGTAAACCCAGTCGAGTACCCGGCGCGAGGACGAACGAGAGATCCCGGAACAATTCCCGTCCGCCCAGCGTTTTCCCCACACGCTCGGCCTCAATCAGCCGCTTGGTTTTCCGATCGGTAGAAGAAAAGTCGATCTGCGCGCTCCGCTTTACAGACCGTGCCGATACATCGCTGAGTTCTTCAATCAGCCGGCCGGCCAAGTCGATCCGCGCCTTCGATTTACTTGTCCGCGCTTTAGCGCCCCGCCGCAGCCACTCGATCTCGCGCTTCACCAGAATTTCAAGCGACTCCTGATGCTTCGCCTGCGCGTGCAGAAACTCGTCTTTCTTGACCAGAAACTCGCTATAGTTGCCGTTTACAGAAAACAGACCGTCGGGATACGCGCGATTGATCTCCATCATCCGGCTGGTGACGTTCTCCAGGAAATACCGGTCGTGGCTGACGATCAGCGATGCGAACGGCGCAGGCATCAGGAGCTTCTCCAACCACAGAATTCCTTCCAGATCCAGATGGTTGGTCGGCTCGTCCAGAATCAGCAGTTCCGGATCCTTCAGCAGTTCGAGCGCGATCGCGAGCCGTTTCGTCCATCCGCCGGATAGCGACGATATCTGTGCGCCGCGGTCCGTGAATCCGGCCCGGCCAAATATTTCATGCGTGCGTGCGATGCGGGCGGCGCTGTCGAGATGAGCCGGCACCGGCGCAGAATCGATAGCCTGCTGGATCGTCGCGGCGCCCGGACCTTCCCACAATTGGGGGACATACGACAACCGCAGCAACTTTCGCGGCGCAACCACTCCTTCGTCCGCATCCGTGAGGCCCGCCAGAATCTTAAGCAGCGTGGATTTACCCGCGCCATTCGGACCCACCAATCCCACGCTGTCGCCCTCCGAGATGCCCAGCGAAATGTTTTCGAATAGCGGTTTGGCCCCGAAACTCTTGCCGATCGATTGACAGCTTAGGAGTAATGCCATGCCAGCTTCAATTCTAACTTTGCTTGCGCGAAACAATGCCCGGAGGCGTGCGGCCTAAAGCCGATGACCCAAGAGGAAGAGATCAAGAAGGTGGTGGACCTGATCCACGACGTCAAGATCGCCATGCTCACCACCGTCGACCACGACGGCAGTTTGCGCAGCCGTCCCATGGCTACCCAACAGACGGAGTTTGACGGCGACCCATGGTTCTTTACCGATGGCCGCTCCGCCAAGATCGACGAAGTGCAAAGCGAGCCGCGCGTGAATGTCAGCTATGCCAATCCCGGTGATAGCCGCTACGTCTAGGTGTCCGGAACCGCTCAGCTGATTCGCGACCAGAGAAAGGGCAAGGAACTTTGGAATCCGATCTACAAGGCTTGGTTTCCCCAGGGACAGCAGGACCCGGATTTGGCCTGCTGAAGGTATCCGCCGAAAAGGCAGAAATACTGGGACAGTCCGTCGGGAAAGATGGTCCCAGCGATCGGGTTTGTGAAAGCCCTTGCTACGGGTCAGCGGTACCAGGCAGATGAGAGCGAACAGGGCCAAGTCGAACTGGCAACACGCTAACAAAAAAGGCGCGAACCACAATGGATTCGCGCCTGCCAGAGGAGGAGAAGGTTAGATTTGCTTGACCTAGCTTCTCTGCAATAGTGACGTACGGATTACACTCTGGGTTCCGATCTCCTCCGCTGTGCAACTCTGTGGCCAAAATACGATCCCCGTTGAATTTTTCCACTGGTGCTTAAAATTCATTTAAGTGCCTTATATTCTTATACTTGTGAGGAATAATGGAGTGTACCTGCTTCACTTTTAAGGGCTCCCCATGCGATACTTAATTTGGAAAGAAAAATAGATGACGCAGTTGGGCGAGGCCATAGCCCGTTATCACAAGCT
>Ga0302319_10011466_pt1 | contig 16813 bp, 14 predicted proteins | sample Bog_T0_2_FD_203319 | JGI IMG/M metagenome (GOLD analysis project Ga0302319, IMG submission 203319) | Peat permafrost microbial communities from Stordalen Mire near Abisko, Sweden - Bog_T0_2 | ecosystem: Environmental > Terrestrial > Soil > Wetlands > Peat | place: Sweden: Abisko, Stordalen Mire...
ATTCGAGGTTACTATGAGTACCGCACAAAGTTTGGGCACCGCGCTCATCACCGGAGCATCCACCGGAATAGGCGCCAGCTACGCCAACCGCCTGGCGCGCCGCGGCTACGACCTGATATTGGTCGCGCGCAGCAAACCGAATTTGCAGAAACTCGCCGCGTCGCTCGGCGGCGCGACCGGCGTGCGCGTCACCGTGCTGCCGGCCGATCTCACCGTCGACGCGGATTTGCAGCGCGTCGAGCAGGTGCTGCGCGACGATCCCAGCATCACCTTGCTGATCAACAACGCCGGCGCCGCCACCTTGGGCGCCTTCGCCAAGGCGGATATCGGCCGCCTGTCGCGCGACATTCAATTGAACATCGTCGCCCCGACTCGGCTGACGCACGCGGCGCTGCCCGGCCTCTTATCGCGCAATCGCGGCAGCATCATCAACATTGCGTCGGTCATGTCGCAGATGGTGCAGCCGGGAAATTCGGTGTATGGCGGCACCAAGGCGTACCTGCTGCATTTCAGCGAGGTGTTGGCGCTGGAACTCGCAGGCTCCGCGGTACGCGTGCAGGCGGTGTTGCCGGGTGCCACCGGCACGGCGCTGTGGAACGGGTCCGGAGTCGAACTCAAGGATCTTCCGCCCGATATCGTGATGAACGTCGATGAGATGGTGGACGCCGCGCTTGCCGGCTTCGATCAAGGCGAGGCCGTTACGCTGCCTTCCTTGCCGGAGGTCGCCGATTGGCAGCGCCTGGTAAAGGCGCGCAACGAGTTGCAGCCCAATCTGTCGCACAAGCACTCGGCGCCGCGGTATAAAATCCCGCAAACGGCGGCGGTGTGAGGGACGGCGATTTATCCCCTTGAGCCAAACGATTCGGCTGCGCTCGACAACCCGGTGTGGTCCGCACTCTGCGGACCGCACCGCGGCGTGGCGGGGCGCGTCGCGGACCTCGTGTGGTATCCGCCGTCGATTGCCCCCTTCGCGGCGATCCCGAGCGCGGCTGTCGTGCCGGATCTCGACGCCGCCCATGCGCGAGGCCTCGCCGACTCGGCCTATCTCGTCGGCGTAACCCCCAAGTCGCTGCCCGAGAGCTGGCGGGTGGTCGCGCGCTCGCAAATTCTGCAGCTGTTTCCGGCGCCCGGCGCCGCCACGGAAGAGGCAGGCACTGTGCTTGGGCATGCCGACCGGCCGGCCATGCAGCAGCTGACGCAGGTGGCCTTCCCGGATTTTTTTCGCGAGCGCACCGCGGAACTCGGCCTCTATCTTGGCATCTTCGCTGGCGCCGGGCTCATCGCCATGGCCGGCGAACGCATGGCGCTCGACGGACTGCAGGAAATCAGCGCGGTGTGCACGCACCCGGCTCATGCGGGCCGGGGTTACGCGCGACGCCTGACTCGCGCGCTCCTCGGCCGGCACCTGCGACGCGGGGTACGCTCCTTTCTGCACGTCAGCGAAGGCAATGCCGCCGCACGCCGGCTGTACGACTCCATGGGCTTCGAAGTGCGCGCCAGCTTGGATATGTGCAAGGTCGAGCGGGTCGCTTCGATTTGAAACGGCTATGAGCGGCGCGCGTCCCACACGTCGGCGAACAGGCGTGCAAAGTTTGCGCCGAGCAGTTTCTCGATGCGGCTCCCCGGCCAGCCGCGGTGCGCCAGATCGTTCGCCAGATGCAGGAAGCGCATCGGATCGTTGTAGTCCGTCACGAAGGTGAACACATCGGCCGATTCGCCGGGCGCGGAAATGCCCGCCTTCTGCCGCGCTTCGACGCTCTTGCGAAAATACTCGCGATAAGCGTCGGTCTGCGGTACGGCGGAAATGCTGCCATCGGTGCCGAGCCCGACGTGTTCCTCGCCGCACACGTTCACCGCGTGCTCGATGTGGCGAATCAAATCCGCAGGGTCCGGCTGGCCCGCTTCGCGCAGAAACGGCATGAAGTAAATGCCGACGACGCCGCCGCGTTCGGCCAGGGCCTTGAGCTCTGCGTCCGGCGTGTTGCGCGGCAAATCCGTAAGCGCGCGGCAGCCGGTGTGGGTGATCGCCATCGGCGCTTTTGAGGCCGCGATGCCTTCGGCAATGGTGCGCACGCCTGCGTGGCTCAAGTCGAGCAGCAGGTTCAAGCGGTTTATTTCGGCAATCAGGTCATAGCCCATGTTACTTAAGCCGCCGTCCGCCCGCTCAAGACACCCATCGCCCATGAGGTTGCGCCGGTTGTAGGTGGGTTGCACGATGCGCAAGCCCAAGTCGGCGAAGGTGCTCAACTTTTTGATATCACCTTCGAGCAGGGTGACGTCTTGGCAGCCGTAGATGATCCCCAGGCGTTTGCTCGTCTTGGCCGCCTGAATATCCGAGGCTCGCAGTACTTTCACGAGATAGTCCGGGTGCGCGGTGAATTCGTGTTCGACTTGCGCGATCATCGTCACTGCGGCCATGAACTTGTCCGGCCCGTTGCCGGGCTCGTTGATGGTGAAATTCAGCGCAGTTACGCCGGATTCGCGCGCGTCTTGCAGCGCACGCGGCGTCAACGGCGCATCGTCGGGCGCCGCGGGATCGATTTCGCCGACACCCCCCAACGCATCGATCACGATGGCGCGTTGATATTGCGATCTTGAAAATTCGGGCTGCGCCGCCGCGGCACCGAACGCGCGCGGCCACTGACCGAGCGCCAGAGCGGCGGCCGTCCCTGCCAATACCTCGCGCCGATTCGTCATCTCGCTCCCCTTTTGCTAGAAAAACTTTGCCCGCATGCCGCCGCCTTGCGACGCGTGCCGGACTTTAATATTTGCGAAGCGGACGCCCGCTCAGCTTGTCGCTCGCAGCGGACGTCTCCGATGTGCATCACGTCGACACAAAAAAACTGCGCGCGTATATCGGATCCCCGATGACTTGTGTCAACACTCCACATGACCCAAGGGGGAAGAATTATGTTCCATCTCAACCGCTGCACCGCCTTGGTCGGCATTCTCTGCGTTGCATTAATTCAAATGCCCGCGGCGCTCGCGCTGCCCACGGACCCTGGCGTGCGCCACGCCGCGACCGACAATAGTACGCCTCAACCGCTCGTCGGCGTCGGCGCCGATGAGATGAATTTCTTCCTCGACGGGATGGCGCGTTTTAATTTCATCGAGGTCGTGAGCGGCGGAAATTCGCAGCAGGGCACGGGCAACGGCTTGGGTCCACGCTTCAATTCGAATCAGTGCGCTTCCTGCCATTCGCAGCCCAACGTCGGCGGCTCGAGCCCGCCGGAAAACCCGTTGATCGCGGTGGCGAGCACCGACGGCGCCAGCAACACGGTGCCGTGGTTCAATGCGCCGCAAGGCCCGGTACGCGAGGCGCGCTTCGTACAGACCAACGGCGCCGCGGATGGCGGCGTGCACAATCTGTTCGTGGTGACCGGCCGCACCGATGCCGGGGCATGCAACATCACGCAGCCGAATTTTTTGCCGGCGGGTAACCCGTTGACCGGCCAGGGCGGCAACAAGAATGTCGTGTTTCGCATTCCGACGCCGACGTTCGGCGCCGGCCTCATCGAAGCCATTCCCGACTCCGCCATTCTCGCCAACGCACAGGCAAACGCGGCCGCCAAGAGTCAGATCGGCGTGAGGGGTCATGCCAACGCCATCCTGGGCGGCACCGTGAACATGAGCGCCAACGATGGCACGATCACCCGTTTCGGCTGGAAGGCGCAAAACAAATCGCTGTTGATGTTCGCCGGCGAGGCTTACAACGTCGAGATGGGCATTTCGAATCAGCTGTTTCCGCAGGAGCGCGACGAAACCGCCGCCTGCCGCACCTACCCGTCGACGCCTGAGGATACGAGCAACATGCCGCCGACGGTGATCTCGAACTCCATGGCCGTGCTGTCGGATATCGAGGCGTTCGCCAACTTCATGCGTTTGTTGGCGCCCCCGGTTCCGGCAGCGAGCACCGCGTCGACCATCAGCGGACGCGCCGTGTTTGCGAGTGCCGGTTGTTCGCTGTGCCATACGCCGTCTTTTACCACCGGACAGGCCATCGCCAGCGGATCGTACAACAACCCGAGCGGGGCCTTGTCGAATCAGCCGGTCAATTTATTTTCCGACCTGCTGGTGCACCATATGGGCCAGGGCTTGGCCGACGGCATCACGCAGGGTGCGGCGGGACCCGATGAGTTTCGCACGGCACCGCTGTGGGGCGTGGGTCAACGGGTCTTTTTCTTGCACGATGGACGGGCGCATGATTTGTTGACCGCCATCCAGGCGCATGCAAGTCAGGGAAGCGAGGCCAACGGCGTGATTCAGCGCTTCAACAATCTGAGCGCGCAGCATCAGCAAGACCTGCTTAACTTCTTGAGGTCGCTGTAGGGCCGATCATTCCAGGCATACGACCAGTTTGGCCGAATGAGTACGCCAGTTGATCGGAATCACGTAGGACCGGCTATGCGGCGCCGCGACTTTCTCCGTGTCATGAACCTCGGGCACGGAGATGTGGAAGTTCTTCCCGAAGTCGCGGCGTGCATTGCCGGAGATGGTGTTCGCCACTTCGCCGACGAGATCCTTGATGTTCTCCTCGCTGGTGTCCGTCTCCTGCATGCGCATCAGGAGCACGGTCAGCATGCCGCGCGGCGCGGTGAAGTACACGATGCCGGTGCGCGCGCCGGTGATGCTGATCACGCCCGTGTATTCGTACACGCCGGGATTTCCGTCGGTGACAAGATACGGAGATCCGACCGTCGCGGCCTGTTCGGCCGCCACTTCGAAATAGTTGGTCGTGCCGTCGATGAAGGTGCGAATTTCTGCTTCTTTGAGCATCACGCCTCCGACAACAGCTCTTCCAGGGCGTCATTGAGCTGCCGGTCGGTGAACGGTTTGCACAGAAAGCCGTTCGCTCCCTTCTCGATGGCATCCACCGCGGTGGCCTTGTCCGCCAGCGCCGAGACCACCAGGATCAAGACTCCCGGATTGATCGCCACCAGCTTTTGCACGCATTCGACGCCGTCCATCTCGGGCATGGTGAGGTCCATGGTCACGACGTCGGGTTGAGTACGGCGAAATAATTCCACCGCCTCGCGGCCATTGCTCGCGGCGCCGACCACTTCCAAGCGGTCGATCTGCTGCGAACGCTCGATGCGGCGGCGGATGATGTTCGAATCATCGACGATCATGAGCTTGAGCGAGGGCCGCAATTCGGCGTCTTGCATGGGCATCAGGCCGCCTCCGCATCCGCCGCGCGCTTCAGCGCACGCGGGAAAGTCGTGGTGAGCCGCATGAACTTCCCGCCGCTGGTGGCGAGCGAAACGCGTCCGCCCATCTGGTTGGTGACATCTGCGATCAAGTTCATGCCGACGCCGCGGCCCGCATCCTTGGTGGCGGTCTCGACGGTGGAGAATCCCGACTTGAACAACAGCGCGAACGCCTGCTTGGTGTCCATGCTCTGCGCCCGTTCCGCGGTGATCATGCCTTTCTTCAGCGCCACCTCTTTGATGCGTTCGACCTTAAGGCCCTGCCCGTCGTCCTCGACGATCAGCTTGTAGCCGGCATCACCGGCGTCCTGGAAGGTCAGGCGTATCGTGCCTTGCTTCGGCTTGCCGGCGGCCAGGCGATCGGCCGGCAACTCGATGCCGTGCACGACTGCGTTGCGCACCGCTTGAATCGCGATGTCCTTGACCGCGCGCCGATAGTCCTCGGGCACGGCGTCCAAGCCGGCGCACTGCAGATCGGCCTCGCGGTTGTTCTCGCGTGCCACCCGCGCCGCCAGTTGCTGCAATGTCGCCATCAGCCCGGAATCCGCCTCCCCCGTCGGTGCTTGCTTCTCTTCTTCCTCGATGACGGCCGTGATCGTATGCGGCACGTCGTGCTGCGCGATCTGCATGCGCGACAACCGCGATACCATGTCGCTCACCGATTGCAGATGCGTCAAGAGATCATCCAATTTGATGACCAGCGGCACGAAATCGTTGCCGGACAATGCCGGCTTGTCGCGCAAGGACTTCAAATCCTCTTCGAAGGCGTGAGCGCGGCTTTCGATCGAGGATAAATGCAGCGCGGCAGCCTCGCCCTTGACCGAATGGACCTGGCGGAACAGCGAGTCGAGCTTCTTGCGGAACACGCCTTCCTCGCGCGACGGTTCGCGCAGCACCGCATTGATCATCTTCATGGCGGTATTGGAGTCATTGAGGAAGGATTGCAGCTGCTGCGGATCGATCTGCAGAATGCCGAGCAGCGTATCGACCTGGTCCTGCGCCTGGGTTTTCGAGGCCTGCAATTCCATGGTGAGGTCGACCCGCGCGGTGACGTCCGACACGGACACCAGCACGTGGGTCATTTCGCCGTCTTGGCGCACGCGATGGAAATCGAACTGCAGATAGCGGGTTTCCGCTTTGCCGTGACCGCCCTCGAGATTGACTTCGACTTCGCCGAGCGGATTGATGGTCTTGACCAGCTTTTCGTTGGTGCGCTCCGACCAGAGAATTTTTACGTACTTAAGAGCGGTCGCCATGGTGCGGGCCGAGACGATGTTCTTGAGCAGGCTCTCGAAGGCCAGACCCTCGAAGTCCTTGCGCTGGAACAGCGTCTCCAAGGCGCCGGAATAAGCCGAGCCGATGAGCAGATTCTTGTCGATCAGGAACAGCCCGTCTTTCACCGTGCGCAGGATATTTTCGGTCTGCTCGCGCGCGCGCCGCAAGGTGTTTTCCTGCCGTTGCCGCGCGCTCAGCAACACCGACACCAGCGCCATCAGCGCGAGCGCGATGACGACGCCGGACAACATGATGAGCCGCAGCTGGTTCGACGAGCGCACATTGGCGGATTCGAGTTCATTGGCGATCGCCGTGAATTGGTCGTCGAGCACCGGCAAGGCGTGGCGGCTGGTGCGCAGCGCCGCGTTCACGTCGCGCTCCAAATCACGGCCGCTATCGGTGAGATACGTGCCGGTGGTCTCGTTGTCCTGATAGGGTACGCCATGAAACGCAAGCACCGGATTCAGCACCACCCGCTCGCGGGCCCACGCCTCGAGCAGCGCGGCGGCGTGCTTGCCGGCGATCGGTCCGGCGGCGCCGGAATCGACTAACCAAGTCCACCAGCCCCCCGGTCGATCCACAGTCATCTCGTGCAATGCCGTGTCGAGTTTGTTGTGGGATGCTCTCAGCTGATCGAGTGAATCTTGAAAGTAGCCGCGCGCAGCCAAGCGCTCGCGCACCGACTCGAGTGAGGCGCGGACCAGCGTCGGATGGCGCTGCTGCTCGCCGAGCATGTTGAGCGCCGTCGAGCGCTCGGTAACCACGCTGGCGAGTTCGAGGCCCGGTACCAGCACCAGGGCGACGAACGACAGTCCGAGCACCACCACCAGCACCAGCAGTCCCGCCGGCGTGCGCAGCGCCGCCAGTAATTTGCTTATCCGCGAATTCATGGACTAGACACTCCCATATGACTGACTCCGGCGACCGACGTGCGGATCGGCGCACTCACTGCGCTTAAGTCCTCGAGAAATAGTCCCGCCGACGGGTAGCGCTCGGCAGGGTTTTTCGCCAACAGGCGATCGATGATCGGCTGATAGCGCAGCACGCGTTGCGGCAGACGCGGCACGGGCGCCGAGCGATGCGCCGTGAAAATCTCCTGCAGGCTGTTGCCGCTGAACGGCAGAGTGCCCACCAACATTTCGTAGAGCACGATCCCGAGGCTGTAGAGATCGCCGCGGGCGTCCGGGTCGCAATTGTCGATTTGTTCCGGGCACACATAATAAGGAGTGCCGGTGCAAAGATCCGAGCGCGACAGATCGCTGGCCTCGAAGTGCATGGACGCCGAACCAAAATCGATCAGGATGACGCGATTGTCGTCGGTCAACATCAGATTCGAGGGCTTCAAATCGCGGTGCACGACGTGCGCGATGTGCAAAACCTGCAACGCCTCGCCGATCTGGCGCCCGTAATTGACGGCGTCGGCCTCGCTCACCGGATTGCGCAGCCGATCGCGCAGACTCCCGCACGGAAAATATTCGAGGGCCAGATACAAATAGTCCTCGGTGACACCGTAGTCGAGCACGTCCGCGACCGAGCGATGATTGAGCGAGGAGAGAATTTGACATTCGCGCACGAAGCGCTGGCGGTCGTCGTCGGACACCACATGGCGCCCTTTCAGCGCCTGAACCTTGAGCGCCACGGGCTGAGTCAAATCATCGTTGCGCGCCAGGTACACCGACGCCGCGGCCGATTCGGCAATCGTCTTGACCAGCCGGTAGCCGGCAATTTGCGGCTCATGGCGCGAGTCCGCCGCCGCCGGCGGCGGCGCACTCACGGCGGGAGCGGCAGGTTCGGCCGGCGGCGGAGCTATCAACAGCGGCTGCATCGCCGCGGTCAACTCGCCGAGTTTGACGGCATGCACCGGCCAGTAGTCGATGGCGCCCATTTTGATCGTGCGCGCGGCGTTGCGCTCGTCGCCACCGCGTGCGAAAACGAATATCGGCAGACGCGGCGTCAGGCGGTGCGTGCGTTCCAGCCGCGCCAAGGGATCCACGGTATGGTCGCGCAAACTGAATTCGACCACCAGCAACAGCGCGCCGTATGCGGCGATACGCTCGGGCGGCAATGCGTCGAAACTCGCGCAGGTGATGCAGTCCGCGTCGGTCTTCGGCAGCGCGCGGCGCACCAGCGATGCCAATCTTAAGCGCAGTTCAAGATCGTCGTGAACCACCAGGCAGCGGATGGAGGCGCGACTGGTGATCGTTGCGGTGGAATCGAATCGATCGGTGGTGACGGCAGGCGTGTTCATGGGCTCGGTTACTTCGACAGTCGAAATGCAATTCGGATGCGGGTGGTGACGGCAATCGGCTTGCCGTCTTTCAGGACCGGCTGGTAGCGCACGCGCGCCAGCGCTTTCGCCGCGGCGTCGTCGAACATCCCGGCGGGGCTTGCGTTCGATACTTTGATTTGGGCGACGCCGCCTTGCGGCGTGACCTGATAGGAAAGTTCAACCCAGCCCTCGATATTCTTGCGCCGTGCGGCCGTCGGGTAACTGGTCTCGATGGCATTGATGCGGGTCAGCGAGGATTCGGCCACGTCCGGCAGGCTGGCGGCGGCGGTTGCCTTCGCCAGCGCCAGGCGCTGATTCAGCGTATCCAAGACGCTCGAGGGTCCCAGGCCCGCCGCCAGCTTGAGCAGCGAATCGGCGTTGCCGATTTGCGTGGCATCGAGTGCGGCGCGGGCCTGCTCGAGAATTTGTGACTGCACCGCGACCGAAATGCGCGCGAGGCCCGCATTGTCCGGATCGGAGGCGCGCAGCTGGTTGACGTAGAACAGGGCGCTGTCGTTATCGGGCTCGGTGACTTTGCCTTGTGCGAGCCGCGACACCGCGAGGTCGATCGCCTGCGGCTGATCGTGTCCCGTGGCTTGCACGCGCGCGGCGGCAAGATCACGCTGCAGCGGTGTGAGCGTCGAGGCTGCGATGCCATCGCTGCGAAGCTCAAGCAACATCCGGTCGGCCTCTGTAAAACGCCGCTGCTCGATGGCGGCATGCAGCGTCTGCGCCAGGCGCTTGTCGATCTCTTGCGCTTGCGGCTGCAGCACTGCGGCGCTCGCGCCCGCCTCGCGCGCCTGGCTCAAGTAAAAGGCGGCGCTGTCCTCGCGCGGCTCGATGACTTTGTCCTGCTGCAGGCGCAAGTCGATCAATTTCATGAAATTCCCGACATCAAAGTCTGCACGCCGGGTCTGCAGATCGTCGCGCAGTTGCGCAAGTTTCGCGCTGCTGAGCGATTTCGCGCGAGCGGCTTCCTCGATCAGCTGCGATGCGCGGTCGAAATTCTCGGCGTTGATCGCGGCTTGAATCTGCGCCGGACCGAGCTCGGCACGTAGCGCGGCGATGCGCTGATCGAACGCGGCGAGGCGGCTGTCGTTTGGCGAGATACTGCGCGCAGTCTCGAGCGCTTGCAGCGCCACATCGAACTTGCGCTCATCCAACGCGGAGCGCACGCGGGCAAACAAAACCTCCGCCAGGCGCAACAGCCCTTGGTTGGCTTCGCCGTTGCCGGGATCGAGCTGCAGGACACTTCGGTACAGGGACAGAGCGCTGCCCTCGGCAGGGTCGATGAAATGCCGATCGAGCATCGCTTTCTGCGCGCTCTCGATCAACAGATCGACTCTCTCGTCGGCCGCCGGCAAGGCCGCGGTCGGCGGCGCCGGCGCGGGCGCGACGGGCGGCGCCCGGGGCGGCGCGGGTTTGACTGCGTCCGGCGGCAGCAGCAAAACATAAATCCCGACGCAGGCGATCGCCAAACCGATGACGATGAGCACCGGAGTCCAGGGAAATCGGCGGCTGCGGGAGGACCTGCGGTGGCTTGCGTGTTGCGGCTCGGGCTCGCTCGGCGCCGAGATTTCCTGCATCGCCGGCTCGGGGGAAATAGAGGGGGCAGGCGCCGGCGCTTCTGAAGCTTCGCCCAACAGCGCGAGACGGGCGCCCACTTCGTCGTGCGCGATCTGCAGTGCCGCCGTCAACTCAGCGGGCGAAACCGGGAGCGCGACGTTGACGACCACCTGCCAGCCGCTGCTGCCGTGGGCATCGTCCAAGGCGACGACGGCAAAGCATGCCGAATGCTGTTGCAGGCGAGAGAGGGTGGCGGCGGCATCGGGCTGATTGCGCGCGTCCCACAAGATGATCGCCGGGTGTTCGCGCGGCGTCGCCGCGAGCAACTCGTCGACCGAATCGGATTGCTTGAGAATCAGCTGTTGGCCGATGTGCGCGCCGATTTGCGGCCACAGGGTGTCGTCGCGGGTAACGAGGTAAGCCGACAGTTTGGCGCTCTTCGGCGTGCGCGCTGACTTGCGCCCCGCGGCTGCTGGCGCGGACTGACTTTTCGCTACTGCGCTCTGCACAGACACCCTCCGCCCACGCGACATTTGTTGCACTGCGATGGCACAGCGCTTTCACGTTAAGATCCTCAGGTAATTGAGGATTTTAGGAGACGGCTTGGATCACATTTTGGCTGCGGTCATCGAGCGTTCGCTAAGGGGATGAGAACCAATTCGCACATGTGGCTATGATCGGTGCACGATGAGGACTGACGTGGCGGTGATCGGCGGCGGGGTAATGGGGTGCGCCGTCGCCTATTGGCTGACCCGGCTCGACCCGACGCTTAAAGTCACGGTAATCGAGCGCGATCCCTCCTATGAGCATGCCTCGTCCGCCTTGTCGGCAGCTTCGATTCGGCAGCAGTTTTCCAGTTCCGTGAACATCCGAATCTCTCAGGCGAGCATCGCCTTTCTGCGCAATGCCGCCGAGGAACTCGGATTTGGCGATGAAAAGCCAAGCATTTCCTTGCAAGAGTCCGGGTACTTGTATCTCGCCAATGCGGCCGGCGCGGCCTCGCTGCGCCGCGCGCATGACTTGCAGAGAGCCTGCGGCGCCGATATCGCGCTGCTCGAGCGCGCCGCGCTCGGGGCACGTTTCAGCTGGCTCAACACCGCCGATGTATGCGTCGCGGCGTTGGGTTTGAGCGGCGAAGGCTGGTTCGACGGCTATGCGCTCCTGATGGCTTTGGCACGCAAAGCGCGCGCGCAGGGCGCGCGTTACCTCAACGCCGAGGTTTGCGGATTCAGCATCGCCAACGGCCGCGTCACCCACGTGGCCATGACCGACGGCGCGCGCGTAGGCTGCGGCCACGTGGTGAATGCGGCGGGCCCGTGGGCGAGACACATCGCGACATTGGCAGGTTTGGAGTTGCCGGTGTTCGCGCAGCGGCGCACGGTCTACGTGATCTCCTGCCCGGCCAAGATGACGCCCTTTCCGCTGCTGATCGATACCAGCGGATTCTGGATTCGTCCGGAGGGCACGAAATTCATCGCCGGGTTGCCGCCGACCGACGCCGGGAGCGATGCGCCGCTGCAACCGGACTTGGACGGCTTCGAGACTCGACTCTGGCCGGCGCTCGCGCATCGGATCGGCTCGTTCGAGCAGGCGAGGCTCGAGCGAGCGTGGGCCGGCTATTTCGAAATGAATGTCTTCGATCAGAATGGCATCTTGGGTCCCCACCCGACGCTCGCGAACTATCTCAATTTGAACGGCTTCTCCGGCCACGGCATGCAGCAGGCGCCGATCGTCGGCCGCGGGATCGCCGAGCTGATTCTGCACGGCCGCTTCGAAGCACTCGATTTATCGGACCTTTTGTACACACGGATTGCCGAGCGGCGGCCGCTCCTCGAAGCCAATGTGATCGGCTAGCGGTATGCTCCAAATCGACTTCGATACCGTGCACCAACTCGCGAGCGCAGGCAGCCTCATCGAGCCGCTGCGCCGCGCATTCGGCTCGGCCGGGTCGAGCCCGGTGCGCTCGCACTACGATCTGCCGTCACCGAACTTGCCACGCACCCTGCTGCTGATGCCGTCTTGGCGGCGAGACGGCGGGATCGGGGTGAAGATCGTCACGGTATTTCCTGAGAATGGCGCGCGCGGGCAGGCGTCGGTCAACGCCGTCTACCTGTTGATGTCAGGGCAGACCGGGCAACCTTCCGCCCTGATCGACGGATGCGCCCTGACGCAGGTTCGCACCGCCGCCGTATCCGCGCTCGCCGCCGATTTACTCGTGCCAGCCAATCCGCGACGCCTGCTGATGGTCGGCACCGGTGCCCTGTCGCGTCACTTGATCGCAGCTCATCTGGCGGTGCGGCCCTATGAATCGGTGCAGGTGTGGGGCCGAGATCGGGCCAAGGCGGCGGCCGTGGCCCGGGACCTCGCCGCCAAGGGATGCCGGATCACGGTGGCCGATGACCTGCAAACCGCGGTGCGCTTAGCCTCGGTGGTGAGCTGCGCCACGCTTGCGCAGCAACCGCTGATCGAGGGCCGCTGGCTCGACTCCGCCGCGCACTTGGATTTGGTCGGCAGTTTCAGACCCGACATGCGCGAAGCCGACGATGCATGCCTTGACCGAGCCTTCATCGCCGTCGATACCGAACGCGCGCTCGAGGAGAGCGGCGACCTTGCCGAGCCGATCGCCCGAGGCGTGGTGCAGGCTCGGGATATTTGCACGCTGCACGCGCTGCTGTCGACACGTTGCGGCGCGCCGCGCGGGTCGCGCACGGTGTTCAAGTCGGTCGGCGTCGCGCTCGCGGATCTTGCGGTCGCCGAGCACCTAGTCGAGCGCAGTGGAGGTTCCCGCTAGTGCAACTGATGCCGGGCGAACGACAGGCACACGGTCCGCGATCGGATCATGCCGCGCGCGGCGCTGCCGCGGACGTGATGTAGACGCGGCGATTGTCGGCCGAGCGACTCGAGTCCGGGTGGCTCGGCAGTCGGAACGGCCTCGAGCGAGGCGCGCACTTCGATGTGATCCAACAGCGGCGCGCGGCCGTGCGCCACGCGCTTGCGGTTGATTGCGGCGCGCGACACCGGGATGGAACGGGTCGCGCCTCGCGCGGTGAGCAGCAACAAGAAAGCGAGTATCAGCGGCGCATCTCCCGCCACTGCCGCCACGGACTGATGCACCACGTCGTGCTGCAGGGCGGCGCTGTGCGCCGCCACTCGGTAGTACGCCGCCCACGCATCGTCAAAACGAAATCGCGCATGCTCGAGCAGAGCGCGGGTCGCCGCGTCGGCGCGCCGGCTGTCGCAGGCGAAGCCACCGGCGAGGTCAAAGCCGCCGCGCAAGTCGAGATGCGTTTCGAGCGGCGACAGGGTCGCCTCGCTCGCCTCGTCGGCGGCGTCGGCCCAGAAAGTTCTCATCACCGCGCGGCAACCGTCCTCCGATCCCTCGAGCAGCACACCCACGCGGCGGCCGGTGGAAGCGCTCGGGTAGGGGACCTCCGGCTGGGTCTCGTAGATCACGCGCTGATGAACTTCATCGCTCCACTCGATCCACAGGCGCCGCGCGGGGATGCGCAACAAATCCAAACATCCCGACAGCCGCGCACCGTCGGCGAACGCGAGTTCGGCGCAGGCGCGCGTCAGGTCATCGCCGAGCACGAAACGCAACGGACAACCGGTGACCTGCGCCGCATAGCAACTCGCTGCCGTGACCTCCAGGGCATCCTCGTCAAGGCGACCCTGCGCCAACACCAACGGCGCGCGGCTGCCGGCAATCTTGTCGAGTAGTCGCATGCTTCGACTATGCGGCTCGCCGCGAATGCGGGTCTGCGGCTGCGCCTCGCGTTCGTCCCCGCCATCAACGCCCTCGTCCCGCGTTCAAGGTTCGGGTACCGCAAAGGCCAGCACATTGTTGGTGTAGGTTTCGATGACTTCGCTGAACGGCGTGCCGTCCGGGAGCGCCAGGATGGCGCGATGTTCCAAGAGCTGCGCCGGCAGGGGTTGCGCGCCGGCCGCGACAGCGGCATAGCCCGCGCCCATCTCCCAAGCTTCGGGGAGCGGCATCCACAGCAGCGTCGAGGACAGCGTGTGGCGCTGGAAATGCAAGGCGCGCACCACGACGCCGAACGGGGTGTCGCCGGTGTCCAACTGCGCATTCATCTGCGGCGCCAAGCGCCCCGGCACGTACCAGTTGTCGGCCTCCGACAGCACCAGCGTGCCGCACCGCAGCTGCACGCGCCGGTAGCGCACCGCGGTGTCCGGCGCGACCTTGAGCAGCGCACGCTGCTCAGGCTCCGGCGGCTTGTCGACATTCGGCACTCGCACGGCCACCATGCGCGCCGGCGTCGCGAGTTTGTGCGCCGCGCACCAGCGCTCGAGCGTCGCGGTGGCGCTGTCGTGGCTCAAGAGATCGGCATTGAGTGTCTGCAGCAGCGCCAGCGCCTCGACGCGCGTGACGAAGCTCTGCGTCCAGGCGGCCTGCGGCGCCGACGCGGCCATGCACACGCTCGATACGCCGAGCAGCAGCGCCTGGCACAGGCGCGTCGCGGCGCCGCCGGCGCGATGCCATTTGCGCCGGCTATCGATCTTTCGGCGGCTCGCGGATTTCGATGCCGGGTCGGTCGACGGCGGCGCTATACGCCATCCAGTGATTGGGGTTCGCAATCAGGGCCTCCAGGTCTTGTCCGGTGCGTCGCGCCCACTCGAGCAGTCCGAGCGGGCGATAAGTGGGGCGATCGCGGCACAGTTGCCACACGGATTCGTCGATGCGTTCGTTGACCGTCTGCACCCAGCCCGCAATCGGATGGCTGCCCTCGGGTTCGGCCAGTTTGCGCACGGGATCGGAAAACACCCAGCGCACATAGCGTCGGCCGAAGCTCGCGATTCGCCAAAATCCGTGCAGAAACTCGCCGTACGAATCGCGTGGCATCACTGCAACGCTGTCGTCGGCAGGATCCGCCAGGCGCCGAAAGTCGAGCCCGCACGCGGCGGCCTTGGCTTGCAGCCAGCGCAACGGGCGATTCGGCAACGCATCGCACGGGTAGCCGCCGCCGATGTTGGCATGCGCGCCGGGAAACCAACGTTGCTCGATCCAACGTCGATCGTCGCGCGCGACCGGGTTCGCCTCGGGCGCGAGGGGCCGAAAGTGCGTCCACAGCACGGCCCAATAAGGGGCGCGATATTCGTCCATCGCCAGCGCCTGATAGGAGTGCTCGATGGTGATGCTGAGATTGGTGTTGTGGAATTTCAGCATGCGCCGACTCAGGCCCGGAAACTTGCCGAACGGCAGGCCGATGGAGCCGACCGTATCCCAGACTCCGACCATCTTGATCATGTTGCGGCGGTAGTACGAGTGGCGCAGCAGCGCTTGGTCCTCGAAGCCGAGCGCGACGGACTGATGCTTGGCGCGGATCAATTCGTAAAGCGTCGGCGCGGCATCGCCTTGCTGATAGCGCTGGTACAGCTGCGAAAATGAAATGGGCGCATCGGCACGCAGCAATCCGTAGCGGGCCATGATGCCGGCAAGGCTTCTCGCCGCGAACGCGCCGCGGCTGAAGCCGAACAGATAGATCTCATCGCCTTCGTCGTAATTCTCGACCAGCCAGCGATAGCCGTTGCGGATGTTCTGCGAGAGTCCCGCGCCGATCAGGCCGCCGCTCAGACGGTCGTACCAGCGCGTGCCGAGGCCGGGATCGTAAAAGGCGCGCTGCTCCAAGCCGTCGGCGCCGCGCTCGCCCAACATCAGGCGCAGGCGGCGCACGTTGGTATGATCCGGCGGCTCGTTCCACGTACCGTCGAAGAACAGCGCCAGACGCTTGCCCGTTCGAATCGCTGCGCTCACTTAGTCTTCCCAACGAAACTGCCAAATGGCGATGGCGAGGCACACGACCGCGGAGCCGCCGAGCACCAGCAGCGGCCCCAAGGCCGCGTCGAATCCGAGTCCTCGCCAGGTCATGGCATCCAAGCCGTCGACCGCCCAGCGCGTCGGCGCCGCGAGCGACGCCCGCTGCAGCCAATTCGGGAACACGAATGACGGCACCCACGCACCGCCGATCATCACCAACAGCAACGTCACCACCATGGCAATGCCGCGGGTCGCTCCGGCGCTGCGCCCGATCGAGGCCAACATCAGGCCAAAGGCGGCGTTTAACACGCAAAGCGCCACGGCGAGCGCCGCGAAACCCAGCGCACTGCCGCCGATTCGCACGCCGAAAATGCCGATGGCCGCGCAGTAGATCACCGTGAACTGGAACAAGCTGATCAGCGTGGTGGCGAGGGTTCGCGCCAGCAGAAAATCCGTCTTGCCGAGCGGCGCCGAGCGCAATCGCTGCCAGATGCCGCGCTCACGGGTGAGCAGCAACAGGATGCCGGCGTCGATTCCCGCGAACAAAATGAATTGCGTGGTCATGCCCGCGAATGAATGCGCATAGCCGTTGTAGGGAATTTTCGCGGGCGAAGTGACCTTGGTGGTCGCGATCGCGTAAGGAATCGTGAGGCCGCGCTCAAGGCCCGACGCCGCGTCCCCGCTGAAGGCCGCCTTGGAAATTTCGTGAATGGCGTGCTC
>Ga0302319_10011468_pt1 | contig 16812 bp, 10 predicted proteins | sample Bog_T0_2_FD_203319 | JGI IMG/M metagenome (GOLD analysis project Ga0302319, IMG submission 203319) | Peat permafrost microbial communities from Stordalen Mire near Abisko, Sweden - Bog_T0_2 | ecosystem: Environmental > Terrestrial > Soil > Wetlands > Peat | place: Sweden: Abisko, Stordalen Mire...
GGTGAAATTCGGAGCAATCGCAGGTGCGCCGGCCTTGAGGGTGATCGCGTCCAGTTTGCCGACGAACGAGATGTGACCCATAGGGTATTTGAAATCCTCGGAGCCGAAGTAATAGTCGTTTACTCCGAGAGTCTTTTGAAAAATCGTGGGGTTGGGACACTTAGAAATAGCCATCATCACCGAGTTGGTGTGCCCCATGTAGTGGCGGCCCACGATGTCGGAACTGTTGGCAAGTCCGCGGACGTGCTTATCGTTGGCGGAGCGCAACAGCAGCGCGGCCGAGTTGATCGCGCCGCACGATACGGCCACCACATCGGCGGAATAACTTTCCGGGCTGCCGTTCCGTTCCACGATTACACTCTTCACCTCACGACCTGATGCATCCGTTTCCAACCGCTTGACCAGAGAGTTTGTTAACAGCGTTACGTTGGAATGTTTGATCGCCTCATCAACGCACACCACTTGCGAGTCGGACTTTGCGCCCACCAGACAGGGAAAACCATCGCAGGTGTTGCAGCGGATGCAGTGGCTTTTGTGCAGGTTCTTCTCGTCGAGCATGACGCCGACGGGTACGTGGAAGGGCTTCAGACCGGCACGCGCGAAGTCGTCGGATAGCTGCTTGATGCGCGGCTCATGGCTAACGGCTGGCCAGGGATAGGGAGCGTTGGCGGGTGGTTCAGTCGGATCTTCCCCGCGGTTGCCGTGCACGGCATAGAGATTCTCGGCCTGCGTGTAATACGGCTCCAAATCGTCGTAGCTAATCGGCCAAGCGGGCGAGATGCCACCGTGGTGGCGTAGTTCGCCGAAATCCTCCTTGCGTAAACGGAACAGAGCAGCACCGTAGAACTTGGTGTTGCCGCCGACGTAGTAGTTGGTATGCGGATGTAGGTCTTTGCCATCCTTATCGAGCCAGGATTCCTTGGTGTTGTAATGGCCGTCGACGTTGACGGCCTGCGGGTCCCAGTTCGCTTTCTCGCGTGGAACATAGTCACCGCGTTCGAGAATGAGGATGCGCTTTCCGGACGGCGCCAGGTGATAGGCGAGCGTTCCGCCGCCGGCGCCGGTTCCGATGATGATCACGTCGTAGTGATTGTCACTCATGATGCGAACCCTCCATTCGCTCCGCAAAAGATGCAGCGTTTTTCGTTGTTGTGGTGGAGCTTGCAGCATTTCACTGCTCGCTGTCCCTTCCACCACAGATAGAGCTCGGCGGCGAACAGCATGCCCAGCGGGGGCGCGGTCAGGTAAATCCAGAGGCCGTCCCAAATCATCGGAGGCAAGGCAGAGCCGAGCGAGCGAGCGGGATTCATGCTCATGCCGGAGAAGGGCGCCTCGATGGTGATGTAGGTCGCGACCAGCAGTCCTGCAAAAAGGCCCGTGTATCCGGCCAGCCGGTGGTGGTTAGAGAAATAAAGCACAGCCGACATCATTCCGGTTGCGATGATGAATTCGGCGAGCAGTGCCACCCAGGTTCCATGGGAGCCCGGTGTGGTTACCACGTACCGCACTGCGGGGTCCGATACTTGGCGACCGAGCAACTGAGCGACCAGAGAAACCCCCAACACCGCGCCAGAGAACTGCGCGGCTATATAGAAGAGAGCGTCCCATCCCTTGACCTTACCCAAGCGGAAGAAAGTGAGGGTTACGGAAGGGTTAATGTGCGCTCCGGACTGTTTTCCCCACGGGGAATAAATAATGGCGATGGCGGTCAGGCCCATGGAAATTCCCATGAGGAACCGCCGCAGGAATCCAGACAGGATTACCTGATGGACGGGCGAGCCGGGGAACTCGTAGAGCGCGCCGAACACGCAGGCCGAAACCATGAACGCAGCGAGCAGACCGGCTTCCATCAGATACTCAGGCCAGTGGGTGCGGAGGGCCGTGAGCACGCCAAGTTCCGGCGACTCTGGGCGGGCGGCTGAGGCCGGCACTAGCTCCGACGTTATTTTCGGCGAACTCGCGGACACCTCTTGCTTGGCACTATTCATGGAGTCGTACGATACGATTCAGATTCCCTTTCGAAGTGACACGAATTGCAAGTCAACGCATGCTGGATAAGCGGTCATACAATCGCTGACTGAAACCACGCGGCAGATCGAATACGTTTTTCCCGCCTAGTAATCGGACAATGTTCTGGGAGCCGTCATAGACGGCCCGGCAGTGGCTGCAGCCTTGAAGATGCCGCTCGATTCGGTCTCGCATTTCGGGCGTCAGGTCGCCCTCCGTGTAGTTGACCAATTCTCTCCATACGTCTCGGCACTCGATCTCTAATAGCTGAGTCACGGTCGCACAAAGCAGCTCCGGGATGTGAGATGCCGCATGCGGCTCAAAGTGACAAAGTGTAGGCAATCCTACTCGGCCGCTGTTTGAAACCTTCGCGACAGTTCCGAATCTTACTGCTACGTGAGCATCTCAACTCAGCACAATTAGCCCACCGAGCGCGGACGACGAATCGTTAACGATTCACTGCTGGGTGTGAGAACAGCGCTCACCAAATTTCAAACACGAGGAAAGAAAAGAGAGATGAATAAGACAATCCAGTTTCTACTCCGTTCACTGTTGATGATGACGACGCTTTTCGCCGTCTCGGCCTTTGCCCAAAACATGCACACCTCCGGCCAGTTCCAGGGCCCGAAAGCCAATAAAGGTCACGTGACCCATAGCACGCGGGATGGCAAGAGTGTCCTTACGCTGTCGGATGACTTCGTCGTTCCTGACACACCGGACCCGCACTGGCAAGTAGTGGATTCCGACGGCCAGGTCTATCTGCTCGACAAGCTGAAGACGAAGGCTTTCATCGGGGATAAGTTTAAGAAAGAGATCGTCGTGCCCAGCTACGTGAAAAACGTATCGAAAGTGGTGATCTGGTGCGCGTTTGCCGAAGTCAATCTCGGCGAGGCCAGCTTCAGCTCTCCCGTTATGTGAGCAACTTCAACCGAGGGGCGCAGGGCCTGTTCGAACCTGAACTGGCGCGCCCCTTACAGTAGGCGATTCCTTCAAACAACCGATAGGAGTGAGATAATGATGAGCTTGTATTCTCGCAGGCTTAGGGTTCGTCTTCTTCTGGTGTTGTAATGACTGCGTTCGAACACGATCAGAAACGTCTGGAAGCGCTTGAGCTAGAGCTGCGCGCGAGCGAAGAGCTTAAGAGCCGGCTGATCGCCTGCAGTCGGGACTGCATCAAGGTTCTCGATCTGGAAGGGCGCCTGTTGTTCATGAATGAGGGTGGAAGGCAGGCGTTGGAGATCTGCGATTTTGCTCCTTTCGTGAATGGTTTCTATGTTGAGTTTTGGCAAGGTGCAGATCGAGTAGCCGCTCAGGCCGCGATACAGCTCGCAAAAGACGGCCAGATCGGCCGCTTCGTCGGATGCTTCGAAACCCGCCTCTCGCGTCAGCCCAGATGGTGGGATGTGGTGGTGAGCCCCATCCTGGATGGGAGCGGTAAACCGGAACGGCTGTTGGCGCTTTCCCGTGACATGACCGAACACCGGAAGAATGAAATTGCCCTGATCGAAGCCCTTCAATTCAATCGAGAGATCATTGAAGGCGCCGCGGAAGGCATTATTGTTTACGACTCCGATCTGCGCTACCAGCTTTTCAATCCCTTCATGGAACGGCTGACTGGCAAACCAGCGCAGGAAGTTCTCGGCAAAGTTACGACGGAGGTGTTCCCCAGGTCGTACCCGACCGAGATAGAAACCGCTCTAAAGCGTGCCCTGCAAGGAGAATCCGTCCAGGTAGAAGATACTTTGATACCGAAACATTCCGCCGCCGGCACAGACTTGTGGGAGTCCTGTACTTTCGCTCCCCATCTGGATGCCCAAGGGCAGGTGATCGGAGTGATCGGTCTGGTGCGGGACGTCACCGAGCGACACCTCGCCGAAGAAACATTTCGCTCGATTGTCGTGGGAACTGCTTCGACGACCGGCAGCGATTTTTTCCCGTCGCTGGTACGCCATCTGGCCACAGCGCTTCGCGTTCGATATGCGTTTGTGACCGACTGCGATGATCAAAGACGCGCCAAAGCACTGGCGTTCTGGAAGGGAGACCGGTTCGGAGACAACTTTGAGTTCAATCTTGCAGATACTCCCTGCATGAAAGTCATCAACGGCGAAATCTGCCATTACAAAGAGGGAATTCAGGAACTCTTTCCGCTGGATAAGGGATTGGTACGTTGGGAAGCCGTGAGCTACCTGGGCGTTCCCATGGTCGACTTGGCGGGGCGCGTGATCGGCCACATCGCGATTCTTGATGACAAGCCGATGAATCGCGACTCGCGCGCAATTGATCTAGTCAAAGTTTTTGCTTCCCGAGCGGCGGCCGAGTTGAAGCGCCAGCGCGCCGAGGCAGAATTGCAGACGGCTCTTCAGCAGGTCCAGACGCTGCAAAAGAAACTCGAGGCTGAGAACGTCTATCTACAGGAAGAAATCAGCAAGGAGCATAACTTCAAAGAGATCGTAGGGAACAGCCGCGAACTCAGAGAAGTATTAGACAGAGTCGAGACGGTGGCCCCAACCGACTCCACGGTACTGATCACCGGTGAAACTGGATGTGGCAAGGAGTTGATTGCTCGCGCGCTCCATAGCCGTAGCTTGCGCAAGCATCGTCCGTTGGTGAAGTTGAATTGTGGTGCAATCCCAACGGGACTGGTCGAGAGCGAGCTCTTTGGCCACATGAAAGGCGCATTCACCGGCGCGCTGGAACGAAGAACGGGCAGGTTTGAACTCGCGGACGGCGGGACTCTGTTCCTTGATGAAGTCAGCGAGCTTCCGCCCGAGACTCAAGTGAAGTTACTGCGAGTTCTCCAGGAGCAGGAGTTTGAGCCATTGGGAAGTAGCCGCACGGTCCGTGTAAACGTGCGCATCATTGCAGCTAGCAATCGTGACCTCGAAAAAGCAGTGCAGGAAGGCCGATTCCGCGCTGATCTCTACTATCGTCTCAACGTTCTCCCCATATTGCTGCCGCCGTTGCGCCAGCGCCGATCCGATATCCAGCTCCTCGCCGCTTTCTTTGTGGAGCGGTTCGCCAGGCAGTTCGGCAAGCAGGTTACTGGAATCGCGCAAGATACGATGGACCTGCTCTCTCGGTATGATTGGCCAGGAAACATTCGCGAGTTGCAGAACGTAATCGAGCGCGCCGTGGTCCTGTCGCGAGGTCCGATCTTGAAGCTAGGTACCAATCTGCTGCCCGCAATCAGCGCGGGAACGGCAGCCGCCGCTGATGTTACTGACTTGGATTTGGACCGCCCAAAATCGGAAGAAGCTATCGACGGTCCCTCCTCCCTGGATCACGTTGAAAGGCGTCACATCCTGAGCGTTCTGCAAAAGGCGGACTGGGTGATCGAGGGCGAAGGTGGGGCCGCGAAGATTCTCGATCTGCATCCCAATACCCTGCGAAGCCGCATGAAGAAACTCGGGATCAAGCGTGCGCCCCTGAACCCTGCTCTGCCTGCCACGAAATCTCGTGGCCACGAAGCCATAACCAACTGACCCACGAAACTTCGTGGTTCCTTCCTAAGGCGATTCCCTCAATAACTGTCTAAGACCATCGAAATCAATAGCATAGCCTTTTCATTCTATTTCTCTCGGATGGTCCTGCTCCTGCTTCAGCAAAGATGTCTTCGGAGGAAAGCTGGCAGTGCTCAAGATCTCAATTATCGGTGACTCGGATCAAGCCATCCAGTTCCAACTGGAAGGCAACCTCGTAGGCCCTTGGGTCGAGGAGCTAGGAAGGCTCAGTGACGAAGCCCTCTCCCACCAGAAAGCCGTAAGCCTCGATCTCGAAAAAGTGTGGTTCGTCGATTCGCACGGAGTCGGCCTGCTGCGCGATCTCGCGCGGAGGCAAGTGTCTCAAGTCAATTGCTCTCAATTCGTAAGCCAACAACTGAAGCAGGCGGCGCAATGATGGCCACCAACAGTGGAACGGAGTTGTTATCTCAGAACCTGAAACCACTGAACGGATGGTCCTCCACGCCAGCCCAGTTTCGGGGCAACGCGGCCGACTCCCGTCTGATCCGGCGCGTTCACGATGGCAACGCCGACGCATTTTATGAACTGGTTCGCCCATATGAGCGCGCTGTCTTTCTGGCAGCCCTCTCGATCGTCAGGAACGAGGCAGATGCAGAGGAGGTAGCGCAAGAAGCAATTCTGAAGGCGTTCAAAGGCCTGTCGCGTTTTCGTCAGGAAGCCAAGTTCAGCACATGGCTCATCCAGATCACCATCAACGAGGCGAAGATGAAACTGCGCAAGGACCGGCGCCACCTTTACGAATCCATGGATGAGGGACAGCAAAACGACGAATGTGACTACATCCCGAAGGATTTCGCCGATTGGCGGGAAATCCCATCAGAGGCGTTGGAGCGACGCGAGCTTCGTGAGGCGCTCACCAAAGCACTGGAATCTCTTCCCGGAAAATACCGCACAGTACTGATCTTGCGGGACGTGCAACACCTCAGTATCAACGAAACTGCAAAGGCCCTCGGCCTCTCAGAAGCAAGCGTGAAGACCAGACTCTCCAGGGCTCGGCTGCAGATGCGAGATGCGTTGGCGCCTGGCATCGATGGGGCTTGGAGTCTGCGTTGATCGCTATCGGGCGTTCTGCAGGCTTCTCGCTCGATGAGATCGCGCTCATGTTCGCGCCTAACGGGCGCCCCCGCATCGACCGGCAGATGCTCGCAGCCAAGGCGGAGGAACTTGACAGGACCATCCGGAGACTACCCAATATGCGCGACGGCATACGGCACGCCGCTGCTTGCCGGACGCCGAGTCACGTGGAATGTCCGACCTTCCGCCGCATCCTGCGGGCCGCCGCGTCTGGAGCTTTCAGGCCACAAAGGAAAAAGAGCTTGGCAGCAGGGTCATCCTATCGATCTCTCACGAGGATCACACGTGAATCCAATTGCATAGAATGAGCGCCAGAGTACCGGTGCCGATGATGATCCATGGTGCGAGTCCCTGGAGAAGCGGACGGAGACCAACGTGCACGCCAAATGCTCCCCGAAGTACAGCCTGACGCTGATGTCGGTCGTACCCATCGACTTTAGCCATTCATATCGCAGGTTTGCCCGTGACTGGCATCGGGAAGTTCATGCGCTTCTCCTCAGAAGTGTCCAAAGCTGAGTAGCGTACCCCGCAGTGCGCTACGAAGACAGGTCGGGGCGCGCATTTGGACCCCAACCCCCTGCGCCCAATGCAGCAACAGAAAATATATCTCATTGGCCTGCCTAGGTTTTACTTGTGTCCTGGTATCGAGCGGGAAGCGGGACCGAGATCGAAGTAAAAGTTCCTACTAAGGTGGCCTGCCGCTCTGCTCCACGCAGAGTCAACGGCCTTCTTACAAAGTTTCTGAAGCGCTGACCAGGCCGGCAGAATGACACGGAATGCGACGCGGGTGGCCCTCAAAAACTTTGTAAGTGGCGTTAGGACAGTTAAAGGATTGCGAACGAGTGTCGTGCCTGCACCCTTGTGAATCGCCTATAGGTGGATTAAACCGCGCTGCAACGCCGTGACCACAGCTTGTGTGCGATCGTTCACATTTAGCCGCATGAGAATCGCGCTGACGTGGCTCTTCACTGTAGCTTCGGTGATACCCAGTGAATGCGCTATCTCCTTATTGCTCTTGCCAGCGACAAGCAGGCCAAGAACCTCCTGTTCGCGCGCGCTCAACTCTGAATCCGGCATGCGCGAGGCCAGAGCATCAACCACCGTCGGCGGCAGAAAACGTCTGCCTGAATGAACACGTTGCAGCGCCTGCACCAGCACTTGGTACGGCATTCCCTTAATGACGTACCCTTGGGCTCCGGCCTCCAGGGCCCGATGAATGTCCTCATCTCCTTCATAGGTCGTGACGACGATAAAACGGGCCGTGGGGTGCACCTCACGGATGGCTTTGATCGTCGCGACTCCACTCATCCCAGGAAGCTTCAGGTCGATCAGGGTCACGTCGGGCCGGCATCGTGGAAACAATGCCACCGCCTCTTCCCCGGTTTGCGCCTGGGCGACCACGTTCATATCCGAACGCGCATTCACAATAGCAGTAATCCCAACTCGCAAGAGGGGATGGTCGTCTACTACCATGACTTTCATTTTTTCTTCTGGCTTCAAAGGGCTCTCTCCTGCACTTCGCCGCGCCCCGCGGCTACGGAAGCGTGTGGCACCTCGATCACAAGATTTGTTCCGGCACCAGGCCGGCTGTCCAGGACAAATTTCCCGCCTATCCTTTGCATGCGTTCTCGCATTCCGATCAGTCCATAGTGGCCCCGTGACGATGCCGCCAAAGATGCGAAATCGAACCCTGCGCCGTCGTCGCTAACCTTCACTGTGCAGCGCCGTTCCTCAAAACAGACCTCAACCTTCACGCGTTGGGGCTGACCATGGCGAACCGCATTGTAGAGGGCCTCGCGCGTCACCATGAGCACGTCGTGCACCACGGATTGATCGAGCCCAAAAGGCTTACCGGCGACCGCGAACTGCACTGGTATTCCAAATTCATGATTCACTTGCTGCGTCATTCCCTCAAGCTGTGGCGCCAGGCTCGCAATTGCGTTAGAGTTTTCGCGCAGGTTCCAAACGGCCTGGCGGGCCTCGTCAATCGTCGATCTTATCTGCGTGCGAGCATACTCCAGCAGATCGTGCCCATTGTTCCCCGCAGCGTGTCCGATGCTGGAGTGAGCTTCGAGCAACGCGGACACGCCCACGCATCCCTGAATCAGCGTGTCGTGCATCTCCCGCGCTAAGCGGTTACGTTCGTCCAATACGGCCTGAAAGCGCGAGCGCAGTTGCCCCAAGCGAACCCGATAAATTCCCAGCACTGCGCCCGCAGCCAGCATCAAACACAATCCCAAAAACCAGAGCGTGCGATAAAAATGCGGCTCTTGCACAATCTCCAACGACGTTTCGGCGATTTGGGATGGATTATTCATTTCATAAGCCGCCACGCGAAAATGATATCTGCCTGGTGGCAAGTTGGTGTAGTAGGCTGTTCGGCCAGACGAAGCATCACTCCAGCTCTTGTCGAAGCCGTCGAGGATGTATCTGAACTTGATACGCTCTTGCGATCGCAGTAGCACGACGCCGTAATACAACTCGAGTTTAGCGGTGGTGGGGCGCAGCGAAATACGGCTTCCGGTCGGAGCCTGCAAGCCGTCCACCAGGGCGCGATCGATCACCACAGGTGCTGGAATCGACGGCGGGGGTTGATCGGTTGAAACCAGCACCGGTCCCTTGCTGCTAGGAAACCATACTTCTCCACGCGTGGTGAGAATGCCCGCCGGCTTTTCACCGCCACACATTTGTATTGTTTCCAGACCTTCGGAGATTCCATAGAGAGTAACTGGCACACGGTAGCCGGGATGATCCACGAGCATCTCAAGATCCCGACGGTTCATCACTGAAATTCCGTTCGGACCACTGGCCCAGAGCTTGCCGTTGTGATCCTCCAGCAATTCGTAAATGCTATTGCTAGTCAAACCCTGCGCCATGGTGTAGTGCGTCAGTTTCGCGGATTGCCAGCGGTACAGGCCGCCGGTGCGGGTTCCAAACCATAATCCCCCATCCGGGTCCTGATGAATCGCCCAAACTTTTTCTTGCTGCAGCGCTCGAACCACATCACCGCCTTCGAACCTATTATTGTGGACTCGACTGACGCCGTGATCCGTCCCGATCCAAAGATCCCCGTTGCGATCTTCAAGAAGCGATCGCGTGCTGAAATAGCAAAGCCCATCTTTCATCTGATAGTTCGTGAATCGGCCGTTCTTCCAGCGGCTAACCCCTTCATCGGTTGCAATCCAGACGCTGCCGTCCCCACTCTGCAGGAAGGCACGAACGAAATTATTCACCAGACCTTGTCGGGTCGTGTAGTGGATGAGTTGCTTTCCGGTCTGGTGATAGACCCCGCGACCGTCGGTTCCGATCCAGAGCTTGCCTTCGCGATCGCGAAATACATTTCTCACCCTAACACCCTCCAGCGCGGGAAAACGATAGAGAGCGGCTTCATCCTTGTGGAACCGGAACAGGTTGGTAGCGGCGATCCAAACATCGCCATCCACATCCTCATAAACGGTCTCGGCGTCGGAATCGGAGGCATCCGGCAGCGCCACCGTCCTCACTGGGGTTTTGCTGAGGCGAAGCATTCCCGCCTGCGTTCCAACCCAAAGATTCTTCTCCACATCTTCGAAGAGACTCAAGACCGTGTTGCTGGGCAGTCTGGTAGGCGCGGTAATCTCCGAGAATCCATTGTGGCCGTAGATGTGGAGGCCGTGACCGATCGTCCCAATCCACAATCTGCCGTCAGAAGTCTCACGAAGAAAGCGAACCGTCACGTTGAATCTGCTTACTTTTTGGAAGGCCTTGATCTCAGGATGTTTGGGCAACGCGTTCGGGACCATGCGCTGGAGTCCAGAAACTGTTCCTACCCAAACGGTACCGTCTTCCGTCTCAACTATGGATTTCACTCGATTCTGGCTGGCTTGGCCCTGCAGTTGATACTCAATCGCGGAGTTGCCATCGAGACTGAGCAATTTCGACCCGCCGATCCATAGGCGATCGCTGCGATCCTGGTACAGAGCGTGCACGGCTACCGCCGGGATCTTTTCGGTACCGTCGATGCGCTCGAGCCGTTCTCCCGCCAAGCGGAACAATCCGTCGTCTGTGCCAATCCATATCTGTCCCCTGGAATCCTGTTCTATGGCGCGCACAAAAGCGTTGGTTAATCCATCTCCGGCCGAGTAGGAGTGGAACATTCCGTCCCGATAACGAATCAATCCCCCACCTTCGATTCCGATCCAGAGCGAATTATCCCGAGACACGGTGAGGCAAAAAATATTGTTGTCTCGAAACGCCGGCGTATTTTCGCGGTCATACAGCACGAAACTGGCGCCGTCGAATCGGAGAAGTCCTCCAGTCGTTCCAATCCACAGGTAATGGTCAGCGGTCTGCGCAAAGGCTTGCACAATCTGTTCTGGCAAACCATCTTGCATTTGCCATTTGCGTTCAGCGTAAGCATTCGGCAGAAAGGAAGAGACCTTCGAAGCAGCCAAGACGAAAGGAACGTTCAGGGTCAGTAGCGCGAGGGTAATGACCGTCCAGAGCACTGCTTGGGGCCGCACGCCGTTCACCGTCAAAACAGGACCATCCTGCATCCAGTGCAACGCCATGAAATTTACCATACTCCTGGTTTCCATGGACAAGCCAGACGAGAACCGCGCCCTACCAGCCATTTAAAGATAATGGTCCAATCCTACTTTTGTCGGATTCGCGCTTTCTCGCTTAGGCATAAGATTCGTGGCGGTCCCGACGAGTTCGCGTGTGTCTGAGGCTAACTCAGAGAGGCCGGCGACAGAGCCCGAAGTGCGCAGAAGGTATGAAAAATGGAGAGCGCAAATTGAAGAACACCAAATTAGTGATCTTTCGTCAATCACTGGTTGCGATAGCCATCGCATTGGGATTTCTTGTCTGCGTTACGGTTCCGGCGCGAGCACAGGTCGGTCAATCGACCTTGAACGGCAACGTCGAAGATACGACTGGGGCTGTAATAGCGGGCGTGGCCATCACTCTGACCGACGTCGCAAACCAGACATCCAAGACGGCCACCAGCGATTCGCACGGCTTTTTTTCTTTCTCCAGCCTGCCCGCCGCTACCTATGACGTAAAGTTCGAAAAACAGGGCTTTGCCGACTTGCAGCGCAGGGTCGTCGTGCATATTGCCGACCACACGGAGATCCCCGACATCCACCTGCGAGTGAGGGCCGCGAACGAGACGGTCACCGTCACGGCGGCTTCGGTGGCGATTACGCCCGACACTACGGGCGAGGTTTCCTATACTCTCACCGCCAAGCAGGTTCAGAACTTGGACATTCAAGGACGCAGCGCTATCGAACTGCTTAGCTTGGTTCCGGGAGCGGCGGACTCCGGCAATTTCAACAGCGACAGTTATAGCGGCCAGACCGCTGGCTTTACCCAGAACGCGAGCGCCTATAGCGTGAACGGCAATCGTTTCGACCTCACCCAAATCGTGAGCGATGGAGCTCCTGTCACCGATGTCAACACGGCCGGGTCCGCGGCCGTAACTCCCAACGTGGAGATGATCCAGGAAGTCAAAGTGGAGACGGCCGCATTTTCCTCAGATAACCCGAGCGGGCCGATCGTGTTTCAGACGGAAACCAAATCTGGCGGGAAGGACTTCCACGGCGAACTCTACGGGACAGTGCGTAACCATATTCTGGACGACACGGATTGGCGCGTGAAGAACCTCCAGTTGCCCAAACCGAACGACAGCTACTACTATCTCGGGGCCAATGTCGGCGGTCCGGTGCTCATTCCGGGAACAAAATTCAACGAGCACCGCGACAAGCTCTTCTTTTTCGCGGCTTTCGAGAAGGCTCTGCAGCATGTGCAGGACCCGGTGGCCGACATCCGCGAAGCGGTAACGCCTACGCAAGCGATGCGCGACGGCGACTTCACCGATGCGGCATACCTCCAGAGCCTCAATCAAAACACCGCGTATTACGCCACCACTACACCCTGCTCCCTAAGTTACGAAAACACAAGCCTGTGTTCGTCTCCAGGTACTATCACCACCTTCGACCCGAATGGAAAAATACTGATTGACGCACTCCCACTGCCGAATGCCAACCCCGCCCTCACGAATGGGTACAATTTGGTGAGTAGCGTGGTCACCTTTCAACCGCGCGATCAGGAAGATCTGAAACTCGATTACAACATCAACAAGGCGAACCGTGCGTCCATCCGCTATAACCACGAGAGCGAAACGGTGCCGTTTCCCTTCGGCTACTACAATACTTTCACGCCGAATGCCTATGCCGGCGATCAGGTGGGGCACAACACCTCGCACTCCATTGTGGCCAACCTGGCAACTTCCTTTTCCCCAACGCTGCTCAACCAGCTCATATTCGCCTATTCGCGGCTGAATTTTCTCACCTACCTCGACGATGAGGCTGCAGTCTCCCGTTCCGCGCTCGGATACAGTGCAGCGGACCTTTACCCCGACAATTCCGACATCCTTCCCAACGTCCAGCCTGGCTATGGCGGCGCTGGGTATGCCTCGCTTTACCTGCGCGGGGGCAGCTATCCCACCACCAATGCTCCGCAACAGGTCTACACGATCAACGAAAACATAACTAAGCTGTTCGGCACGCACGTTTTTAAAGCTGGCGTCTATTTCGGTCACCAACAGTTTGGTCAACTTACACAGGGAACCGAGAACAGCACCATCATCACAGGAGAGTACAACGGCGCCTACAACACGGGCAACGCGTTCGCCGATCTGCTCACCGGACAGATTGCCGGTTACCAGCAGAGCACGAGCAACTTCGTGGCCAACCTGCGCGAAAAACGCATTGATTTCTTCGTCCAAGACCAGTGGAAGGTGGTGCCGCGCTTCAGCTTTAACTATGGGCTGCGCGTCAACCATATCGGGTCGTGGTATGACCCACGAGGTCAGATGGTGGTGTTTGATCCAGCCCTCTATAACCCCAGCGGCACGTATGCAGAAGCACCGGGCTTGGTGAGCCACGCCACGACACCGAGCATCTCCATCAGCGGAAGCCGCCCGCAGGGATTTCAGTTCGCTCCTGCTCTTGGATTTGCCTTGGACGTCCGCGGTACCGGGAACACGGTCCTTCGGGGAGGCTTCGCGACCACTTATTACGTCGACCCTGGCGCTAATGCCTTCTCCACCATTCAGGCCCCGCCCAACGAAGCATTCACGACTTACTACGGTTTGAATACGATATCGAGTACTTCACCGGGAGCATATCCAGGCGGTGGCATACCGAACATCAATACGTATCTGCCACTCGGGGCGTATGGCATTGCCGATATTCACGATCACAAGCTGCCAACAACCTACTCCTACTCCTTCACGGTGGCGCAGGCGATTGTGCGGTCCCTTCACCTGGAAATGGGTTATACCGGGAACTCCTCGCGTAACCTTACCGGTTACACCGGGACCAATATAGTGCCGGAAGGCTGCCCCTACGAACTGGATGCTATTGAAGGTTACGGCACCGGTTCATACAACGACACGCTATGCCGTCCTTATCCGCTGAATGGCGGACTCAGCACCATGACGCACAATCTAAGTTCCTACTACAACTCGGCCCAGGTTACCCTCTCCAAACAGACCGGCATGGTTAATTTCTGGGCCACTTATACCTGGGGCAAGACCTTGGCCTACAACTGCGAAGATCCTTTCGACGAACGCCGTTGTTATGGCGCCGCACCGTTTGATCGCAGCCAGAATCTGAACATCTCGTATCTGATCAACCTGCCCAACGTCAGCGCCAAGTATCTGGGTAATAACAAAATGCTCAACGGCATCCTCGACGGCTGGCAATTGAATGGCATGGAGCAGTTCGCATCCGGCAATCCGATTGATATCACGGCTGCCGCCTCCGCCAATGGCGGCACCGGCAACGAGTACGACGGCTACCACAACCGCACCGTCGGTTTCTATTCCGTGTACAACTCCAACACTGGCATTACGCCCGATCTTAGCAACCGCAACATCCTGGGCACGCCCGATGAACAATGGGCACCGACTCTCGTTTGCAATCCCGCAGTCGGTCTGCAGAAACATCAGTACTTCAACGCCAACTGTTTCGAGTCGCCGGACGCCGAAACGGTGGCGAACACACCCAGCATTGGAACCTACCGGTTCCCCTACATCCATGGCCCGCGGTACGAGCGCGACGACATTGGACTCTATAAGGCCTTCAAGATCAACGAAGCGAAAAGCATCCAGATTCGTGCCCAGGCTTTCAACATTGCTAATCACCCTGAGGATGCATTTGTGCCTTACGATTCGAATCTATACGTGGGCTATAACACTTACGGAGGCCTGCCCATCAATGCGGGCACAGTTGGGTTCACGGAGAATAAACTCGGTCACCGCACGATCCAGCTAGCGGCGAAATTCTACTTCTGATCCCGAATCGATTCGCCCGCGGGGAAGCCATGGCCCGGTCCGATGACTTTGACAAGCAGGTCTCGCACGTTCTCTACGTTGTGCAGATTACGGTTGCCCGATAATTATTTCTGCGTGGGCTTATCGAACACCGTAATCACCGGCAAGACATTGCCATTGTCATCGAAAAAACTGCGCGAACTGATGGGCTGTGCGGGCACCGCCGGTTCCCACCAAAAGATTCCTTTGCCGAATCCGCCCGGCGTTTCCTGCACTGCCCGACTCACCGCCTCCAAAAACTGTTTCTGTCCCTCTGGCGTTTCAGGAAACGGCGCCTTCCTCTTGGTGTATTCAGTGGGCTTCCAGTTATAGGCAGTCTCAACGACGAAGATGTCCTTCTTATAGGTCTTAGCCATGAAGCGCAGATTTTCCCGCAAATCGTTCAGGCTGCCGTGCCACCAGGGATAGTACGACTGCCCGATCACATCGTAGGGCACGTGATATGAATTGAGCTTATCGAAGAAATACCTGGTGCCTTCCGTGTCGCCGCCACGGTCAATGTGGATCATGATGCGGGGGTGCGGACCGTCGCCTGTTCCTGCCGCCACGCCAGCGATGCCCGCGTTCAGCAGCGCAGCGAAATGAGCCCAGTTCTCCGGTAAGCGACCGTCGGGCCAAAGCATACCGGAGATGATCTCATTGCCAACTTGCACCATGTCTGGAAGCACGTCCGCCGATCGGAAGGCAGCGATGGTGTCCCGGGTGTAGGCGAAAACCGCTTTCACCAGCTGATCATGGGACAAGCCTACCCACTTTTTAGGTGTGAATTGCTTTTCGGGATCGGCCCATGTGTCCGAATAGTGGAAGTCCAACAGGAGATGAAATCCGAGCTTCTTCGCCGCTTTCGCGGACGCAATCGTGTAATCGAGATCGTTGGGGAGATCGGTGGGCGAGTTGAAGATTCGAAGCCGCACCCAGTTGTATCCGTGCGCCTTTAGAATCTCCAGAACCGGAGTCGCCACGCCATTCTCTTTGAACACAACCCCCTGTTCCTCGGCCTGCCGCGCAAAGGATATATCGGCACCGATCGCATACCCTTGGCCATGACTGCAGGAAAACGAAAGCATGAGAAACGTGAAAAGCAGGACTCTAGTGCGTTGGCGCAGTCGTTCCTCCTGCCTCCGTAACTGGAGCCGCACCTGCCTTCGATGCGACTTCGCTGCGGTGCCAGTCAACACTATTTTCCGCCGCGATCGACCCCGTAGGAGTCAGCAGCGTCAAGTGCAGCCGGAGCGCGGATGTCTGTGCCAGCGGCTGCAGGGTTCCGGCTATGGTGCGCACATTGGCGAGATCGGGCAGTCCTTGCGCTCCCCTGGCAATGATCTTGTTGTTCTCGTCTCGCACCTCCCATTCCAGCCGATAATCGCGCATGGGATAAGACGGCAAGCGTTCCATCGAGTTTGCCATCACCGTGGCCAAAAAGGTCCCCGGCGCGCCGTCGGGGGACTGCTCAAACCGTCCTTCAATCGAAGCCGGAGCGTTCATCTCCTTCCAGACATAATAAGAAGGACGCCGCTGTCTATGCTCGTCCACCAATCCGTGATCGACATAGCCTTCATCCAGACCTGGACGGAGGTTGCGGCGCGACTTGTAATCCTGATAACACCAGAAGATTGCGCCCGCAATCCAGTCATGGCGTGCCAATTCTGGTATCTGATCCTGGATGATTTTCACACGCATACGATCTGCTTCTTCAGCGTCCTTGCCGAAAATTCCCGGCAGCCCGAACTCAGAAATGATCACCATCTTGTTGGGAAACAAACGGTCCACTTTGTCCAGCGAAGCGGGCAACGCCGCAGCCGGGCCATGCCAACTGCCAAAGTATTGATT
>Ga0302319_10011469_pt1 | contig 16812 bp, 13 predicted proteins | sample Bog_T0_2_FD_203319 | JGI IMG/M metagenome (GOLD analysis project Ga0302319, IMG submission 203319) | Peat permafrost microbial communities from Stordalen Mire near Abisko, Sweden - Bog_T0_2 | ecosystem: Environmental > Terrestrial > Soil > Wetlands > Peat | place: Sweden: Abisko, Stordalen Mire...
ACTTGTCTAAGCGTGAAGCCTCATAAGTTCTGCAAAGACCTCTCGGCTGGGGCGAACACGATCTTCAGACAAGGTCGCCAATGGTTCGTCGACCATGTTGAGCCGGGTCGCGAAGTCCAATTCGTCGGTGTCGATGTAGAAGACGCCAGTAAGCACCTCGCCTTTTTCGTGGGCTTCCATCAGCATGTTCACCGCACCGGTCTTGCTGGTGGGCGTGTAATCTTCGTGCAGCTTGCGGAGACGGAGATGAGAGCCGTCATGCAGTTCGACGTCGATGGTGGTGTCGTGATCATAGTCGACCGAGATGTGTTCGAACTGCGAGATGAAGCCGGTTTCGTTCACCAGTTCGTCGTGCTCCTTCATGTATTTGTAGCTCTTGGTGGAGCCCTCGTGATCGTTAAAGGTGACGCAGGGCGAGATGATGTCGAGGAGCACCGTGCCCTTATGCGCGATCGCCGCCTTGAGCATCGCCGAAAGCTGCTTTTTATCGCCTGAGAAGGAACGGCCGACGAAGGTGGCGCCAAGCTGGATGGCCAACGCGCAGACATCGATGGGGGGCATGTCATTGACCACGCCGGTCTTGAGCTTTGACCCAATATCAGCCGTAGCTGAGAACTGTCCCTTGGTGAGGCCGTACACACCGTTATCCTCGATGATGTAGATGATGGGCAGATTGCGGCGCAGCAGATGAACAAACTGTCCCACTCCGATTGAGACTGTATCGCCGTCACCACTGATACCGATACTGCGCATAGTCTTATTGGCGAGGATCGCTCCGGTAGCCACCGACGGCATGCGCCCATGGACGGAGTTAAAGCTGAAAGAGCGCGCCATGAAGTAGGCCGGCGATTTGGAAGAGCAGCCGATGCCGCTCATCTTCATCACCGTCTCGGGCTGGATACCCATCTCGTAGTACGCCTCGAGGATGCGCTCCGAGATGGCATTGTGTCCGCAGCCGGCGCAGAGAGTTGATTTGCCTCCTCGGTATTCGAGGATCTCGAGGCCGATGACGTTGGTCCGCGCTGGTGCTGGATTAACGGGTGAGGTCGCCATGATTACTTGATTGCTCCTTGGTGAGAGGCGATGGCCTCGGTAACGGTGCGGGCGTTGAGTGGAAGGCCGCCAAAATAAACGATGGAGTGCAACTTGGTCGCCTGCGCTGGGTCCAGATCAACCTTCATGAGGTTCAGAAGCTGACCGTCGCGATTCTGCTCGACCACATAAATGGTCTCGTGGCTACCCACAAACTCTTCAACTTCCTTCGTGAAGGGGTACGCACGGACGCGCAAGTAGTCGGTTCCGATCTGTGACTCAAGTTCAAGCAGATGGCGGCTCTCGACGACGGCAAAGTGGCTGCTGCCGTAGGCGATAATGCCGATGCTGTGGTTCCCTGCTGCTTCGAGTACAGGCTTTGGAATATACGTCTTGGCGGTCTCGAACTTTCTTGCAAGGCGCCGCATGTTGTACTCGTAATCTTCGGGGCGCTCTGTGTACTGAGCGCGTTCGTTCTTGCCGCTCCCTCGGGTAAAGTAGGCGGCCTTCGGATGAGGAGTGCCGGGGAGCGTGCGATACGGAATCGCGTCCCCATCCACATCCTTATAACGGGCAAATCCTCCGGCTTCTTCAAGCTGCTGAGCGTTGAGGATCTTGCCGCGAGCGAGCGGCTTCTCCGGGTAGTCAAAGGGATCTGACATCCAGTTATTCATGCCGAGATCGAGGTCCGAGAGCACGAAGACCGGAGTCTGCAGGGTCTCGGCGAGATCAAACGCCTGTGCGCCAAACTCGAAGCATTCCTTGACGTTTCCCGGGAACAAGAGAACGTGCTTGGTATCGCCGTGCGAGAGGCCAGCGATGAACGCTACGTCGCCTTGCGCGGTGCGTGTGGGCAGGCCCGTAGAGGGACCGGTCCGCTGAACATCGAAGATGACGCCAGGGATTTCGGCAAAGTAGCCAAGTCCGGCAAACTCGGCCATCAGCGAGATACCAGGGCCGGAGGTTGCGGTCATGGACCGGGCGCCCGCCCATCCGGCGCCGAGCACCATGCCGATTGCGGCAAGCTCATCCTCTGCCTGGACGATGGCGAAACTAGCTTTGCCATCTTTCTCCACGCGGTAGGTTTTCATGTACTTAATGAGATCTTCCACGATGCTGGTTGAAGGAGTGATGGGGTACCAGGCGACGACGGTGACGCCGGCAAACATTGCACCCATAGCCGCGGAGGCGTTGCCGTCGATGATGATCTTGCCCTGGGTCGCCGTCATAGGCTCAACAACCAGGCCGTCCTGCTTTATGAAGGTGCTGCCCGCGTAATCATAACCCAACTGAACAGCCTTCCAGTTGAGGTCGGCCACCGCGACCTTCTTCGCAAACTGCTTGCGCACGATGCTCTCAATGCCCTTGATGTCGATCGACAACAATTGAGCTGCAACGCCGACATAGACCATGTTCTTGATGAGCTTGCGAACTTTCATCTCAGCGCCGGTAGCAGCCGCCAGGCTGTCAAATGGGACTGCATAGTAGACGATGTCATCGCGGCGTTCGGTGAGAATGAAGGCCTCGTCAAATATGACGGACCGACCGGTTGGCAGCTTGCGAATGTCTTCCTCGACTGTCTCCGGGTTCATCGCGATCAGCAGATCGTTTTCACTCTTGCGTGCAACCCAGCCGTCCTTACTGGCGCGGATGAGGTACCAGGTGGGTAGTCCCGCGATGTTTGACGGAAAGAGATTCTTTCCGGAAACCGGCACACCCATATTGAAGATGCTCCGCAGGAGAATGCTGTTCGCCGATTGTGATCCGGAGCCGTTGACCGTTGCGACGTTAATCGAAAAATCGTTCACCACCCGCTTGGCGTGAACGGTTGAATCTGTAACGGGAAGACTCTGAACTTCGACATTACTGGTAGCCATTAAAATCCTTCCATCCTTTGTGCATCGATAACGATCTGCAGCTTGTCACGAAAATCGATGCGTCCTTGCTTGCCTAATCTTCGCGGCCCTTTACTAGCCAATCGAGTTCTGTCAACGGAATTGTAGACCTTACCTGGAACGGTTGGCCATGGAAGCATGTAAGGCCGAAGTCAGAAAAACCGAAATAAGGACCGCCATTCCGGATCCTTATGTTTCGTGGAACCAATTGCATTTCGTGAATAAATTCGTTAGCAACAATGCTGCTGACACAGGTCCTTGATGGTAGTTCGCTGCGCAGACCCATAGATAATTCAATGTGCAGTCAACATCGCCGCTATTCGGTTTCGTTATCATTCGGAACTTCCTAGAATTGTCGCGACAGGTGCCTTGTCTGGCTTGGCAGCGAGGTTAGCTCCCGGATCGGGGCGGCCTGCAACCGCAGCACGTGCCGAGTAGACGCGCCACTCACGGTCGACATCCTCCTGGGCTTCTTCTAACAGCTTGGCGGCGACGTCCGGATGCGCGCGTGCGAGCATCGTGTAGCGGGCCTCGTTGTAGCTGTACTCTTTGAGCGGGATCGAGGGTGGACGTGAGTCCAACTGGAAGGGATTCTTGCCCTGCTGACGCAACGCCGGGTTATAGCGCATCAGCGGCCAGTAGCCGGAGAGCACGGCCTTCTTCTGCTGCTCTAAGCCCCGAGCCAGGTCATAGCCATGGGCGATGCAATGGCTGTAAGCGATGATGAGAGCGGGACCGTCGTAGGCTTCGGCCTCCTGGAAGGCCTTGATCGTCTGGGCATCACTGCCACCCATCGCGACACGCGCCACGTAGACCGAGCCGTAGCTGACGGCTTCCATAGCAAGATCTTTTTTGGCGGTGAGCTTGCCGCCGGCGGCGAATTTGGCTACAGCGCCGCGGGGCGTAGATTTCGACATCTGGCCGCCTGTATTGGAGTAGGTCTCGGTGTCAAGGACAAGAACCTTGACGTTTTCGCCGGAACCGAGCACGTGGTCCAAACCGCCGAAGCCAATGTCGTAAGCCCAGCCATCGCCGCCAACAAGCCAGACGCTCTTACGGGCGAGCGAGTCGGCTACGGTGAGGAGGGTGCGAGCTTCGGGCGAATCGATGCCGGCGAGCTTGCTACGAAGCACCAGAACGCGCTCACGCTGGGCTTCAATCCCAACTTCGGTGGATTGGTCCGCGGAGAGGAGAGCGGCGACGAGCTCGTCACCAAGGGTTGCAGCTAGTGGCTTCAACAGAACTTCCGCGTACTCCTTCTGCTGGTCCAGAGCCAGACGAATTCCCAGACCAAACTCGGCGTTGTCTTCGAAGAGAGAGTTCGACCAAGTGGGACCGCGACCGCTCTTGTTGATGGCGTAGGGCGTGGTGGGGAGGCTGCCACCGTAGATCGAGGAGCAGCCAGTAGCATTGGCGATGAAAAGGCGGTCGCCAAAGAGCTGCGTGAGGAGCTTGATGTAGGGGGTTTCACCGCAGCCGGCGCAGGCTCCCGAGAACTCGAAGAGCGGATCGAGCAGCTGGATATCTTTCACCTGGTTGTGCGAGAGGCGGTTACGATCGACTGAAGGGAGCGCCTCGAAGAATGTCCAATTCTTGACCTCGGCTTCGCGCAGCGGAGCCTGGGATTGCATATGGAGGGCTTTGTGTTTTGGCTCGTTCTTGCTGACGGCGGGGCAGATCTCCACGCAGAGATGACATCCGGTGCAGTCTTCGGGCGCGACCTGCAGGGTGTAGCGCTCGTCCTCCATACCGCGCCATTTTGGCGTGGCGGTCTTGAAGGTCTGTGGAGCGCTGGCAAGCAAGGTGGAATCGAAGACTTTGGCGCGGATGACGGCGTGAGGGCAGACGAGAACGCATTTGCCGCACTGGATGCAGAGGTCGGTATCCCACACAGGAACCTCGTGGGCGATGTTGCGCTTCTCCCAGTGAGCGGTGCCGGTGGGAAAGGTCCCGCCAGGAGGCAGCGCGCTAACGGGCAGCAGATCGCCGCGACCCGCGGCCATCTCTCCTAGGACGTTATAAACAAAGCTGGGCGCCTCGCGGGGGAACATCGGGAGAATATCGAAGGTGGCGCTAACATGCTCTGGGGCTGTAACGCGATGCAGATGTGCCAGGGCAGCGTCAACTGCGGCATAGTTCTGGAGAACGACATCGCCGCGCTTGCCATAGGTCTTCTTAATGGCTTGTTTGATCTGGATGATGGCCTCCTCGCGCGGAAGAATGCCGCTGATCGCGAAGAAGCAGGTCTGCATTATGGTGTTGATGCGGTTGCCCATCCCTGCATCGCGAGCCACGCTGTATCCGTCGATGACATAAAGCTGTAGCTTGCGAGAGAGGATGGTCTCCTGCGTCTTGCGCGGCAGGTGTTGCCAGACTTCGTCCGGCCCGTAGGGCGAGTTGAGCAGGAATACTGCGCCGGGGGCAGCGGCAGCGAGAATGTCCATGCGCTCGAGGAAGGAGAAATTGTGGCACGCGATGAAGTTGGCTTCCGTGATGAGGTAGGTGGAGCGAATGGGCGCGGGGCCGAAGCGTAAGTGGGAGGTAGTGACGGAGCCGGACTTCTTCGAGTCATAAACGAAGTAGCCCTGAACGTAGTTATCTGTACCCGATCCAATGATCTTGATGGAATTCTTGTTGGCGCCAACGGTGCCGTCCGACCCCATGCCGTAAAAGAGAGCCCGGATGGTCCGAGGATCTTCGGTGGAGAAGGTTGGGTCATAGTCGAGGCTGGTGTGGGTAACGTCGTCATGGATGCCGATGGTGAACTTGTTCTTTGGCTGCGGCTTTTTGAGCTCGTCGAAGATGCCTTTCACCATGGCGGGCGTGAACTCCTTGGAAGAAAGGCCATAGCGGCCGCCGATGACACGGGGATTTTGCAGAAAACGCGGTGTAGTGCTGAAAGCGGACTCCGTCAACGCTGTAACGACATCCTGGTAAAGCGGTTCGCCGAGTGCCCCTGGCTCCTTGGTGCGGTCCAGAACCGCGATCAATTTGACGGTCATTGGAAGTGCTTGAATAAACGCCTCCGCTGCAAACGGACGGTAAAGGCGGACCTTTAGCAGGCCAAGCTTTTCGCCGCGGATATTAAGTAGGCTGATCGCTTCTTCCACGGCACCGGCGCCAGATCCCATGATGACAATGACGCGTTCCGCATCAGGGGCGCCAACGTAATCGAATAAATGGTAGGCGCGTCCCGTTAGGCGGGCGAAGTTGTCCATGGCCTTCTGCACGATGGTCGGGCAGGCAAGGTAGAACGGGTTGGAGGCCTCGCGGGCCTGGAAGAAGACGTCGGGATTCTGTGCGGTTCCCCGCAGAATCGGATTATCGGAACTGAGGGCGCGCTCGCGGTGGGCGCGAACCAGCTTTTCGTCGAGCAATGCACGGATGGTCTCGTCAGAGATGGTCGACGCCTTGTTGATTTCGTGTGACGTTCGGAAACCGTCGAAGAAATGCATGAAGGGAATGCGTGATTCGAGGGTCGCGATGTGGGAGATGAGAGCGAGGTCGCCGGCCTCCTGCACTGAATTCGACGCGAGCATTGCGTAACCGGTAGACCGGCAGGCCATCACATCCGAGTGGTCGCCGAAGATGGACAGGGCATGGGTGGCTAAGGTCCGGGCGGTAACGTGGATCACGTTGGAAGTGAGCTCCCCGGCAATCTTAAACAGGTTAGGGATCATCAATAGCAGCCCTTGCGACGCGGTGAAGGTAGTGCTAAATGCTCCTGCCTGCAAGGCGCCATGCATGGCGCCGGCCGCTCCGCCTTCACTTTCCATCTCGGCGATGAGCGGAACCGTGCCCCAGATGTTTTTGCGGCCTTCTTCTTTCCATTGGTCGGCCCACTCGGCCATAGTGGATGAAGGTGTGATCGGGTAAATGGCGATGACCTGGGCTAAACGATAGGCCACCAACGCTGCGGCTTCGTTCCCATCAAGAATTGCTGTTTTCTGATCGATCAAGGGGCACTCCAATGGTTGCAATCCCATTTTGAGCTCGCCCTCTATCGGTGGTTGTGATGTTTATCACAAGGATGCACTTCGGGGGTCTGATATGTTGTAAAAGGAAAGCATGACAAGCCATATCTATTTGCCGGTTATCGTACTGTTGATTGGAGGCGCGGGATTCGCCATTGGTCCCCTCGCTCTGGCGTGGCTGTGGGCGAAGAAGTTCTCGCCGCAGAAATCCGGACCAAGCAAGAACGCGATTTACGAGTGCGGCCTGGAATCCGAGGGCGACGCCTGGATCAAGTTCAAGCCGGGCTACTACATTTACGCAATCGTCTTTCTTATCTTCGATGTGGAAGCCGTATTTCTGCTGCCATTCGCAGTCGCATTCGGTGGTTTGACCGTTCCGGAATGTATCTCGATGCTAGTGTTTCTGATTCTGCTGGTGGAGGGCCTCGTTTGGGCTTGCCAGAAGGATGTACTGTCCTGGAGTTAGCAAATCAAGAGTAAACTGAGAAAAGTGCCGGTTTGGCCCGAAAACGTTGATTGAACTTTGATTTGCAAAGGTTTTGAGGAATGGATGAGCAGCTAAAGAGCGAGTTGAGACGGCAAGGTGTGGTGGCGACGTCTCTTCAGGAACTCTACAACTGGGGCCGGAAGAGTTCAGTGTGGCCGTTGAACTTCGGTCTCGCTTGTTGTGCCATCGAGATGATCGCGGCCACGATGGCTCGCTACGATCTCGCCCGCTTTGGCGCTGAAGTCTTCCGCCCATCCCCGCGACAAGCTGATTTGATGATTGTGGCTGGCACGGTGACGAAGAAGATGGCGCCACAGGTGGTACGACTTTATAACCAGATGCCGGAGCCTAAGTACGTGATCTCCATGGGCGCGTGTGCGATATCCGGCGGCCCCTTCAAGCAAGGCTACAACGTGCTCAAAGGGATCGACCGCTATATTCCGGTGGACGTCTACATTCCCGGCTGCCCTCCACGACCCGAGGCGCTCATCGACGCGTTCCTGATGCTGCAGCGAAAGATAGACGCGCAGCAACTTACTGGACCGGATCGGCCCCGTCACCTCAATGCAGAATCGCCAAGCGAGTTTATCGTGCCGGAGTTTGGCCCACACGACCTGGTCCCGACGCAGAACAGCGAAATCTGGAGCGTCCCGCTAGTTAACATTTCGAATGCAGGCAAGAATGAACCTGGAAGAGATTAAGTCCCAAATCGAAGTGAGGGTTCCCGGCTGCCGCCTGGAAATACTCCCTAATAGCAGCCCCTCCGGTCAGCATTCCTTGCTCGTGGATGGCGAGCATGCATTCGCCGTTGCCAGCTTTCTCCGCGACGGAGCGTCGCCACATTTTGATTTTTGCTCCAACGTTACCGGCATCGACTGGCCACTGAAGGACGTTTCCACCAAGGTCAAAGTAAAGAAGTTGGTAGACGGCGTGGAAAAGGACGTCGACGAGGTCGTAAAGAGTCAGACCGGCGGGTACCTGGAGGTTGTCTACCACCTGTTTTCGATCGAGCAGAGGGAGGGGCCGGTAGTCTTGCGGGTGCGCACTGAGGATCGAGTCGAGCGAGTGCATGTTCCCTCACTAACGCCGATCTGGCGGAGTGCCGAGTTTCAGGAGCGCGAGATCTTCGACCTCTACGGCGTACTGTTTGACGGGCATCCGGATCTGCGCAGGTTGTTAATGTGGGAAGGTTTTGTAGATCATCCGATGCGCAGAGATTACGTGGAGCCCGACGATTACGAGTACGAACCAACCGCACATGATGAAGTATTGAAGCGTGCCCAGGCGCACCGGCCTGCCGCGGAGGGGGGTCTATGAGCACTCTTACCGATGCCTCCGTCGACACAATCTCCAATACCTCGAGTGATCATCTTTCGGGCGAGCTGCTTGAAATTTCAATGGGGCCGCAGCACCCTTCCACGCACGGCGTGTTTCGGATGAATGTCACGTTGGACGGCGAGAAGGTGGTGAAGTTAAAGCCGGTGTTCGGCTATCTGCATCGTAATCACGAGAAGATCGCCGAAAGCGAGAGCTACCTCGGGTGCATGCCATACACCGACCGGCTGGACTATATCTGCTCGATCACCAATAACTGGGCATATGCGTTGGCTGTGGAAACGCTCGCCGGTATCAAGGTCCCGGAACGTGCTGAGTATCTGCGGGTCATCACGGGTGAGCTGACCCGGTTGCAGAATCATGCCGGCCTAATTGGCTTCCTGATGCAGGATATGGGCGCGAGCGGGACACCGTTGATGTATGCCTTCCGCGAGCGCGAAAAGATTCTCGACCTGTTTGAAGCACTGACTGGCGCGCGCATGATGTGTAACTACATGCGGTTTGGTGGATGTCGTTGCGACTTACCTGCGGGCTGGCTGGATGGTGCAAAGAAGGTAGTGGACGGCTTTCCCAAGTTTCTGGATGAATTTGAGAGCCTGTTAAAGACCAACGAGATCTTGATGGCGCGTACCCAGGGCATTGGCATTGTGACCAAGGCGCAGGCAATCAATGCGGGGTTGAGCGGCCCAATGGCAAGGGCCTCAGGCGTCGATTACGACTTGCGCAAGGTAGATAAGTACGGCATATATGACCGCTTCAACTTCCGCGTTCCCCTGGGAGAAATCGGCGACGTGTACGACCGCTACATGCTGCGCGTGCTGGAGATGCGCGAGTCAGTCGAAATTTTGAAGCAGGCCATCCGTGATCTTCCGGAAGGACCGATCATCGATCCGAACACCAAGATCCGAGGATTCCGTCCCAAGCCTGGTGAAGCGTACGGACGGATCGAAGGACCGAAGGGCGAGCTTGGTTTCTATCTCATCAGCGACGGGTCGCCGAATCCCTACCGCTATCGGGTTCGTCCTCCCACGTTGATTAATCTCACGCTACTCGAGGACATGTGCCTGGGACATAACGTTGCCGACATCGTGATCATCCTGGGAAGCATCGATATCGTTTTGGGCGAGGTGGACCGTTGAGTTACCGAAGGCTTTTCACCGAACTCAACCGTGGCCTCTGCCCATCGGCAGCCGCGTCGGCAATTTCGGCATCGCAGGGGGGTTCGCTGTGTTAGGTGAAGGTATTGTGAAGGGCTTGGCCGAAACTGCACGTAACTTCTTCGGCAGCTATATTAACAAAGAACGGCTCACGACAGTTCAATTTCCGGAAGAGCGGCTCCCTCAGATCGAGGCGACGCGCGACTTTCCTTTCCTGGTTTACGATGGCGCGGATCCGGAACCGGGGTTGCGTTGTGTAGCCTGCCAGATCTGCGAGAAAGAATGCCCTCCAAAGTGTATTTACATCGTCAAGAGTGCGGATAAGAAGCCCGATGCTACCGGGAAGCAGCAGTTTTATCCTGCTCAATTTGATATCGACATCTCGGTCTGCATGAGTTGCCAAATCTGTGTCGAGGTCTGCCCGTTCGACGCGATCAAGATGGATGTGGAGTTCGAGATGAGCTCCGAGAATCGCTTTGGCGGCCTGTTGCTGGACAAATATAAGCTCGCCAAGCCGAACGAGTACTACCACAGGATTCATCCAACCGAAGCTGGCGCTGTGGATGCCGCCCTGGAAGGTGAGCGCGCGAAGGCAAAACTTGCTGCGGAGGCCAAGGCAAAGAAGGACGCCGAGGCGGCACAAGCTAAGGCCGCTGCAGCTACCGCTCTAGAGACTGCGCCAACACCCGCGACTGCGGCTTCAACCGGAGAGATCAAGTGAGCGGCTGGATAAGTAAGAGACACGAACGATATTTTGTGCTGGATGGTGCTGAAGTATGCCTGAAATAATCGATCAGATCTTTGTCGTGATCAAGCACTGGTTCATGGGCTATGTGCCGGGGGGGATACAGCCGCTAGCTTCCGCTGTGCTCTCCGTCGTTCCCGTCATGATTGTCTTTCCAGTGCTCTTTGCGATTACGACCGTGCTCGAGCGCAAGGGTCTGGGAAGAATGCAGAATCGATATGGCCCGAACCGGGCTGGCTGGTTCGGCATTTTGCAACCGATGGCTGATGGCGTCAAATCGCTGACCAAGGAAGACATTGTTCCACGCACCGCCGACCAGCTAGTGCACTTCCTAGCGCCGGTCATGCTTGTCATCGCTTCATTTCTTGTATATGCGGTGCTCCCCATCGGCCGAAATATGGTCATCGCAAACTTGAATGCCGGTGTGCTGTTTTTCTTCGCGATCGGATCCATGGTGGAATTGTCAGTGTTCATGGCAGGATGGTCGAGCCACAGTAAGTATTCCCTGTTGGGGGCGATGCGCGCAATCGCGCAGATGATCAGCTACGAGATGCCATTGGTGCTTGCATCGGTTGTGGTGATCATGGCAGCTGGCTCGCTCTCCACCGTAACCATTGTGAACATGCAGGCCGGATACACCTGGATCTGGCCGCATTGGTACGTGTTCACACCGTGGGGCTTTACTGGTTTCGTCATCTTTATGATTGCGGCAACGGCGGAGTCGAATCGCTGCCCCTTCGATATGCCTGAGGGCGAGTCAGAGATTATCGCCGGTTATTACATCGAGTACTCCGGCTTCAAATTCGCACTCTTCTTCCTCGGCGAGTATCTCGGCATGTTTGCAACCAGTGCCATGGCAATCACCCTCTTCCTTGGCGGTTGGGCCGCTCCCTTCTCTTTTCTTACCTGGATTCCTTCGTACGTATGGTTCTTCGCGAAGCTACTGGCGATCATCTTCGCATTCATATGGGTGCGCGGTACGCTTCCGCGTCTACGCATGGACCAATTGATGAATTTCGCATGGAAGTTCATGCTGCCGCTATCCCTGATCAATATTGTTGGTGCTGGAATTTGGCACTTTATGCCCGCCGGCTTTGGGCGGTGGGGAGTTGTAAGCTTGCTCGTCGCTCTATCTTGCGTACTTTTGAGCCGCGGTCTTCGACGCAACAAGTGGTTTCATGTCCGCACATATCGCTTCGCCACTTAGGCATGTGATGATCATCACATGGTTGTTTTAGTTCAATATGTTCATCTGTATCTACCTCCTCTGCACGGTTGGAATCGTTTCAAGATGATAATTTCCTTTTTGCTGCTCGCCTCTCTCACAATCATCGGAACCGCTGCGGCGATGAGCCTGAAAAATCTAGTCCATTGCGTTCTCGCCCTGACGCTCGGTCTGGTTGGGCTGGCCGGGTTATATCTGCAACTTGGCGCTCAGTTCGTAGGGTTTACACAGATTCTGGTGTATGTAGGCGCGGTCGCAATTTTGGCGGCGTTCGCGATCATGATGACGCGGAGCGCAGATCCGACACTATCGAATGCCACCGCCACCTTTCGTACCTCGGGAGCCGTGGTCGCGGTTGTCGTGTTCGCGGTGCTGGCTTGGGCTATATATTACGGGACCGCTCATCAGCCAATCTTCACCGCTCAGCCGGAGGGGTCTGTCGGCCAAGTTGGACTTGCGCTCATGCATCACTTTGTTCTGCCGCTCGAAGTGATCGGGCTGCTGCTCACGGCGGCGCTGATCGGCGCGGGAATCCTAGCGATGGATGAGCATCGGGGGAATCAATGAGTCCACTTACCGGATATCTCCTGCTCTCTGCATTCCTGTTTTCGATTGGCCTGGCAGGAGCGCTCACGCGGCGCAATGCGATCCTTGTGCTCATTGGCATCGAGTTAATGCTCAATGCCGCTAATCTGAACTTCATCGCCTTCTGGCGCTATGGACCGCATCCCGAGGCGCTCACCGGGGTTATGTTCGCCATCTTTTCCATCGGTGTCGCAGCAGCTGAAGCTGCCGTCGGCCTCAGTATTATTCTTGCCGTCTATCGGCACTCCAGGACAACGGACTTAGACAAGTTGAACTCGATGAAGGGCTAGGCAGCGAATGTGTAATGTCCTACTTAGCAAGTTCTCAAACTTCCGATATGCCTGCCTTGCAGTCAAGGACAATGGTGATATCGCTCAAACGCAGTTATCTATCGGCGCTCAATGAACTGGATCGTACGAAATCTCTGGCTGATTCCGGCATTACCCCTGTTCGCAGCAGGAATCAGCGCACTCACGAAGCAGAAAAGTCGAGCCCGTGCCGCATCGCTTGCGATCGGCTCGATGGCCATCTCGTTTGTTTTGGCCGTATGGGCGTTTACTCATGTGCTCCTATTGCGGAGCAGCGGGCAGGCAACACAACAGGTCTTCAACTTTCCCTGGTTCCAGTTCGGCAATGACTGGCTTTCACTTGGGTGGGTGCTGAATCCGCTGACCGCTGTAATGCTGGTGATGGTGACGTTCGTAGGCCTGCTGATCTTCATCTTCAGTATCGGCTACATGGAGCACGACGAAAACTTCACGCGCTTCTTCTGTTTCCTGGCGCTCTTTGCCGGCGCCATGTTGGGCGTCATCATAGCAAACAGTCTTCTGCTACTTTTCATGTGCTGGGAGATTGTCGGTCTCACGTCCTACCTGCTGATCGGCTTCTGGTACTTCAAGCCAAGCGCCGCCGCGGCGGCCAAGAAGGCATTCATCACGACGCGCATAGGCGATCTTCCCTTCTTTCTCGGGATCGTCTGGTTATATTCGCAGACGGGTACGCTGCTCTTCTACAACAACGGAGCTGGCTGCCTTGAGCCCGCAGCGATCACACATTTGCTAGCGCAGACGACTGCGATTGGTGTCTGCGCAGCAACTGGAATTGCTCTGCTGATCTTCTGCGGCGCAGTCGGCAAGTCTGGCCAATTCCCTCTACATGTTTGGCTGCCGGACGCGATGGAAGGGCCAACACCCGTTAGCGCGCTGATTCATGCTGCAACAATGGTGGCAGCCGGCGTGTTTCTCGTCGCCCGAGTTTATCCCCTGATGACCGCGCACAACGGAATCGCCAGCGTTCTAACAACGTCGACCGCTCTGCAAGCGGTAATATGGGTCGGGGCGATCACAGCACTGTTCGGGTCTCTTGTGGCTGTCGCGCAATTTGATATCAAGCGCATCCTAGCCTACTCAACCATCTCCCAGTTGGGTTACATGATGATGGGACTCGGCTTGGGCGGTGTGGCCGTCGGTATGTTCCATCTGATCACCCACGCTTTCTTCAAAGCCTTGCTGTTCCTCGGAGCTGGATCGCTCATCCACGGCTGCTCGGGTGAGCAGGACATTCGCCGCATGGGTGGGCTTAGAAAGCTCATGCCTATCACCTTCGTGACGTATACGATCGCTATGTTGGCGTTGTGCGGGTTCCCACTTTTCTCCGGATTTTGGAGCAAGGATGAGATTCTTCATGCGGCGCGACATTGGAATATCTCGCAGGCGCCCTACTACATGGGCGCATTTGCCGCGCTCCTCACTGCGTTCTATATGACGCGACAGCTGTTCTATGTGTTCGCAGGTACCTCTCGACTTACTGAAGATGGCACGGATGCTTCTCATGCTGCGGCACATGCCGCCGCCGATCACCATGGCTCGACGGCGCCCCATGAGAGTCCTGCTGTTATGACTGTGCCTCTCGCACTGCTATCGGTATTTGCTCTTCTGCTTGGCTTCTTTGGAACGCCAGCATGGCCTTGGTTCCAATCGTTCCTTGACGACTCTCCACTCGCGGTGAAATTCAGCGCTTTTGGGGAAGGCGGCATATTACCTGTCATGTTGATTTCTTCATTGATTGTGTTTCTGGGCCTGAGCCTGGGTTGGTGGTTCTATGGTCGCAATCGGATCGAAGACGCCGAAGCTCCAGATAGTTTCGCCCGGCTCTCTCCGGCGACGTTCACGGTGCTTGGCCATGCGTTTTACTTCGATACTTTGTACGGAGCAACGTTCATCCGGTTGAATACGATTTTCTGTCGTATCTCCGATTGGCTTGACCGGTGGATCTGGGGCGGCGCGGTCAGGGCGGTGACTCAACTTGTGTTTGGACTGGCTCACTTGGATAACTTCTTAGACACACACGTGGTTAACGCTGGCTTTGATGAAGGATGCGAGAGCGTCTCCTTCAGTGGACAAATCCTTTCACGGCTACAAGGTGGTCGCGTGCAAGGATATTTGAAGATTGTCGCAGGAGCGCTTATCGTGTTCACGATCCTTCTCTTATGGAAGGCCAAGATATGACCTCCTTCCCCTGGATCACAAGCTTGACCGCATTGCCCTTGGTTGGCGCGATCACGGTACTTTTTTTAGGCGGAAAGAACAAGGCTCTCGTGCGCTGGACAGCTCTTGTATTCAGCCTAATCTCGCTGTTCATCACACTGTATCTCTGGCATAGATTCAGTGGTACCGCAGACGGTTATCAATTTCAGGAACTGCACACATGGGTGCCTTCCCTCCATGTTGACTATCGCGTAGGCATTGATGGTCTTAGTCTGCTGATGTTGCTGCTCACCTCCATCGTTGTGCCGATCGGCATGCTGGCCTCCTGGCAAATTGAGCAACGCATTCCACTTTACTTTTCGCTGGTTCTAGTGCTTCAGACATGCCTGTTCGGCACCTTCACTGCGTTGAACTTCTTCCATTGGTTCATCTTCTGGGAAATGGCGCTTATCCCAGCGTTCTTCCTTGTGAGACTCTGGGGTGGATCGGGAAGTGCCAAGGCGGCTATGCAGTTCCTCGTGTATACCATGGTGGGTAGCGTGGCGATGCTGTTGTCGTTCCTGGCACTCTTCCTCACTGCAAAAACGTTTGATTTCACTGAACTCGCGACCCTTGCGCAAAACGGCACCCTGATGCCGGCTGTCGTTGCTAAGCTGGGCTGGCATCTGCTAACGCCCGAACATGTTGCGCTCGTGATCTTCTTTGGGGCTTTCCTTGGATTCGCGGTAAAAGTTCCACTTTTTCCTTTTCACACATGGTTGCCTTCAACCTACGCAGAAGCGCCTAGCGGAACCACAATCCTGTTGACGGGCGCGATGTCCAAGATGGGTCTATATGGATTTCTCCGGATCCTGCTTCCTCTGTTCGGAGCAGAGATGCAGAGGGTGCTGACGCCGCTTCTTTGGCTCGCGGTGGCGACTATTGTCCTCTCGGCCTATACAGCTTGGGCCCAGAAGGATCTGAAGAGGATCTTTGCCTACTCCTCGATCAATCACCTCGGCTACTGCCTGCTGGCTATATTTGCAGTGGTTAAGGCTACGGGTGGCGATACCGCACTGACCGCCCAGAAGTTCGCCGCGATGAATGGCGTCTTCCTACAAATGTTCAATCACGGTCTCACTGCCGCGACACTCTTTTGGTTTATTGCCATGCTGGAAAAGCGGTCTGGTGGATTGCGCGGCCTCGACGATTTCGGAGGATTGCGTAGAGTCATTCCTGTCTTTACCGGTCTGATGGGGATTGCGCTGTTCTCTTCCCTTGGCCTTCCAGGACTGAACGGGTTCATCGGTGAATTCCTCATCTTCAAGGGGTCATTCCCGCTGGTGACGTGGGCCACGTCCCTATCGGTCATTGGGTTGCTCATTACAGCAATTTTTATCCTTGGCGTTTTGCAGCGTGTCTTCTATGGACCGCTCAGGGAGAAGTGGACGCAGTTGCCTGATCTCACGCTCGGTGAGCGGCTTACGCTCATCCCCGTGATTGGTCTTATGTTCGCTGTGGGCCTTTATCCTCAGCTGATTCTCGGTGTCGTCAACCATACCGCCATACAGATGGCGCTAGCTCTGCGGAATTTTTGATTATGCTTGCTTGGACGATCTACATATCCTTTCTCGGGGCTCTGGCACTATTTCTCCTGCCAAGTCGTCGGGCGGCATGGGCACGCATCCTTGCGCTTGCGACAACTCTTGTTACCTTTGCTCTTGCGTTGAGTGCGTTTGTCCAGCATCGTTCGGGAGAGATGTTCACCGTCGTCAGCTATCCTTGGATCTCCTCGATGGGCATCCGGTTCAGCCTCAAGGCGGACGGCATCAGCTTAACCTTGCTCCTGCTCACCGGCGTCATCGGAGTTTGCGGTGTCCTTTTCTCCTGGAATATCGACTATCGCATCAAG
>Ga0302319_10011470_pt1 | contig 16810 bp, 20 predicted proteins | sample Bog_T0_2_FD_203319 | JGI IMG/M metagenome (GOLD analysis project Ga0302319, IMG submission 203319) | Peat permafrost microbial communities from Stordalen Mire near Abisko, Sweden - Bog_T0_2 | ecosystem: Environmental > Terrestrial > Soil > Wetlands > Peat | place: Sweden: Abisko, Stordalen Mire...
CGCAATCGCCCAAAGGCTGTTGCGGGGTTTTCTTTTACGTGTCTGAGATTCTGTCGAGCCGTTTGCCGCCCCACTTGCCGGCGGCGTGCGAAGCTTAAACCGTCTTCTTGGTCTCAACGGGAGGCGTTTGCTGCTCTTCTTCCTTCATGGCGTGCTTGAAATTCTTGATGCCTTCGCCGATACCCTTGGCGACCTCAGGAATTTTCTTTCCGCCGAACAGAAGAACGGCAACCGCGAGAATCATCACCAGTTCGCCCGGACCCAGATTAAACGGACCAGCAGTCTGAAAGCTATGCGGGATATACATTACGGCTACCTCAGCTTTTATTGTACAGGAACCGGGCGACGCGTCAACCGACCCTGTTGCGGTGCAGCTTCTGATCCACCGCCGCCGCCATCCGCGCCACATCCAAACCCCCGCCGAGGAACCGGTTCACCTTCTCCGCCATCCCTGCGGGATCCGCAATCGCGAGCCGGTGTTCCACCGGCAGCAACCGCGTCAACGGGCGCTGCTCCAGTAAGGTTCTGACGCGTGCGATCGTCCGCAGGTATTCATCGCGCAGCAACTTGCGGCGTTGGGGAGTTTCCGGCGGTGCTGTGCCGCGATGCTCCAGCATGCGCTGCTGCGAATCGAGCACTTCGTCGATATCGCGCTCGATCAGGATTACCCGGCAGGGCAAGCCCGGCGGGAGCGCAGCCAGCAAGGGCGCAACGATCTTCACGGCCTTGCCCTTCCCTTCACGCAGCCAACTCGAATCCTTCAGCAGGTTCTTTACCGGCTCAAATTCCAGATAGCCGCGCGGATTGTCCTCATCCGGCTCGCGCAGTCCGTCGGTTAGAATCGCCATCCCGCCCGCCGCCAGCATCTGCATGAACATCGATGTGCCGGAGCGCGGCAACCCGGTCACCACAATCAACGACTGCTCCACCGGCGGCATTTCGCCCGATGCTTCGAAAGCGTGCCCCGCGGAAGCCCCGACCGCGCTCTCGACTCGTTCCGCCACCGAAACCACCGCGCGCCGAGCCTCCCTCCGGCTCCGCATGCGACGCGCCAGCTTGCGATGCTCTTCTGCCCCAGCCGCATCGCCCAGATGCGTCTCCAGCAAACTCGCCAGACGAACATGCGCTTCGGGAAAATTCGGATTGGAGGAAATCGCCACCCGCATCGCATCGGCCGCGCGCGCACATTCCTTCAGACCCGCCAGGGCCACTCCCAGAAAATAGTGCGCCAGAGGATAGTGATAAACGCGCTCCAGTGCATCGAGCGCAGACTGCGCGGCTGCCCCATACTGCCGACGACGCAGCGCCATTCTGCACACTCCCACATGCGCATGCGCATTGTCCGGATCGATCGCCAGCGCCTTCAGATAAACCTGCTCGGCATCCTCGAAACGCCCCAGCCTCATGTACAGTTCGGCAGTCTGCAGAAACAGACCCGGCCGCAAAACATGCGCCCGGGTCACGCGCTCCAGCGCCGCAGGGGTTCTTCAAAGCGCTTCTCCGCCGTGAGCACCTGAGCTTTCAGATAATCGATCGTCGCCGGCTGATAGCGCGCGAGATTCTTCCAGCGTTCGAATTCAGTTCGTTCCTCATCGCTGAGCTTTGCTTCGTCCATCTTGCGGAACTCCGCCACCTTCACCTTCGCCTCTTCGAACAAGGCCCGCCGCCGGCCATCGAGATCGTCCACAATCTCGCGCATTTCACCCGTCAGCCCGAGCGCCTGGCAGGACACGAACAACCGCACCGCAAACCGCTGCTCATCGCGATCCGCCGCATAAATCTCGCGAAATATCGCATGTGCTTCCCCATGCCGGTCATCGTCCTGATAAGCCTCGCCCAGGTTGTAGCGCAGTTCCCGAATCGTCTTCTCCACCGCAACTTCACGATTCTGATCCGGCCGCTCGATATAGCCCAGTGCGATCATCTGCTCCAGCGCTTCATGCGCCGCAACCGGATCGAGCCGCGTATGCGGAGGATGCCGCCCGTCATCGCCCGCAAATTTCCTCCCAGCTCGGAATCGAACCGGCCTCGGGTGCTTTCTCGAAAGCCTGCGAAAGCACCTTGCCATCCATGTCTTCGCCCGCCGGCAGACCATAGAGCGACAGCACAGTAGGCGCGATATCGAGCACTGAAGGCCCATGCAGCAGTTCGTCTTTCTTAATCCCCGGCCCACTGATTACAAGAATGCCGAAATCGCGATGCTCGATCGCGGGACCCGCCGGAATATCGGGAATCGCCGCCGGACGCAGATGGTCCGGATGAAAGCCATGGTCCGACATCAGGATCACTGTAACGTCGTCACCCGCCTTCTTCAGCAGCGTTCCCAGCATCTCGTCGTGGAACTCGTACGCCTTCGTCACCACATTGCTGTAAAGCTCGAAATCGCGCTCGGCGATCCATGCCTGGCGTGGCGGATGATAGCGCATGAAGCCATGGCAGAAGTGGTCGATGGCGTCGTAGTAAACCGCGAAGAAATCCCACGGCTCGTTATCGAGCAGCCACGTGGCGGCTGAGTGAATACTGACGCATTCCGCCAGCGTGCGCATGCAGCCAGCGAGGCGCTTATCTTTATCCTGATCCACCTCGCGCCCCAGAGGAATAAACGGCTCCACCATATCCGGGGTGAGCAGATCGGGATGAATGCGCAAATCGGCCAGCGTTTCTAACAGCCGGGGAGGATGCACCGCGTTTGCCAGCAGCGGCCAGCCCTTATCGAGAGGCTGGTGTGCGCGATGGTAATGGTCGGAAGCCGTGACGCCGCTGATCGGCTCGGCAGGATGGCTCGGCCACCAGCCAATGACGATGCTGCAGAGTCCGTTCTGCTGCAGGATGTTCCACAGCGCTTTCGACTTCCGCGACAGATTCGTGATCGGCTGGATGAAGCGGCCATCGGGCGTGGGCTCTGAGAAGCCGTGGATCCCGTGTTTGAACGGACGCTTGCCAGTGGCGATCGACGTCCACAGCATCGGCGACAGCGGCGGGTGCAACGTGGAAATATGCCCCATCACGCCGTTCTCGACCAGGCGCTGAACATTCGGCATGCGCCCCGCGTCGATGAGAGGATTGATGACCTTCCAGTCGGCCGCGTCCCAGCCGATCAGGAGAACGTTACGCCGTTTCATCCGCACAGCGGACTTGAGCTTGCCTGAGCCGCCGCGGAGTCATCACGCCTGCCGCTCCCAAAACAAGCAGGCCAAGCGCGGACGCTGGCGGCTCGGGTGTGGCCGCCGGAATTCCCTCGCCTGCCCAAAACGCATTGGAACCGAATTATCGTAGGCAAAATCCTGAGCGGTGATGCTGTTCACGTGTGTACTCATGCTGGACCCAGCAGCGGTCGGCGATGGACCCTGCCTGGAATTGAAACGCGGCGAAGCCCAGAATGTTGGGTGCCCATGAAGGGGCGCCTGCCCCGTTGGACTGGTGATCAATTATTGCCATGCCGGCTTGTGTTGCAAAGCCGCTGTGAGGAGCGATCCTCTCGCTCAGCGAGAGCTTCGGGGCATAACCGTTGTGCAAACTCTTGACAATGAACTGGCCTCCCGCGCCGAGCTCCGCCGAAGCGCTCGTCGCCATGGCCAGAGCCGAACCGGTGACCGCCGTATATACCGAACAGTTGGCCGCGCGGCCCTTCAGCGCCTCCCCCAGAGACGACGAAGCCAGTATCCCAAAGTCAGCTGTTAGCCTGCTGTCCAGCTCGTCCGGGCGGGTACTTTTCATAACGGGTGGGTCATCACAAATTATCTTGAAATCGCCCGTTCAGTCAAGGTTCCGCGTAGCTGTAACACTGTCACGATCCGGAAACTTTTCTCCCCAGCCAGATCATCGAAATCAGCAGAAAAACAGCGCAACTGCCCGCCATCGCGGCCAGTGGCACAACCTGCAGCCCATAAGCATCCGCCAGATGTCCCAGCACAAACGGAGCCAGCATTCCCCCCAGCATCGCGAAAGTAAAAATGCCATTGAAATAACCCGGATGATAATAAGTAAAGCGCGTGGAAATCCTTTCCGCCGCCAGTGGATAAATCGCCGAAAATCCCGCGCCTGTAAGCAAAATTCCCGTCACCACCCCCAGGGTAGTCTTAGTCGCCAGCAGAACCACGCATCCGAACAACGCGCAAAACGCGCTGATGCCGAGCAGCCGAGCGTGCGGCACAAACGGCAACAGCCGCGTAGCCGCAAACTTCCCCGCCGTCAAAGCCAGCCAGTAAACCGCCAGCAGCATGACCGCCCCGCTCGGGTTCATGCCCAGCCGGTCGATCAGAAAAATCGGCAGCCAGCCCGCCAGCGACCATTCATTCGCAAACTGAAAGAACAGCAGCAGTGCAAACATGATCGCCATCACGCTGCGCAGATCCTTAACGGCTTCTTCAATCTGCAGGATTCGACCTCCCCACCGGTTCAGCGCCGCCCGCCCGAACGCCAGCCCCGCGAGACCCGGCAGCAGCGCGGCCAGCGCGAAAATCGCCCGCGGGTTCGCCGCATCCAGGCAAACCGACATCAGCCAGGCCGATACCACGCTGCCCGCCCCGAAGAACATCCCCGCCGTCAGCGTGACCCCCGCCGGATTTGCCTCATAAGCCGGCGCGATCGGCTCAAGCACCGCCATGTTGATCGCCCCCGCCGCAGCGCCCGTCATCAGCAGCGCCAGCGCCTGAAACCACGCCGAAGCCGGCGGCGCTGACAGCGACAGCATCAGCAGGGCGATCGCGCCCAGAAAACACCCCCCGGCCAGCACCCGCGCCGGATGCAGCTTCGCGCGATACCGATACCCCATCAACGACACCGTCGTCATCCCCGCGCCCAGAGCCAGAAAGAAGTTTGCCGCAGTGCCGTAAGCAGGCTCCACGTGGTAGCCCCACCAGGGCAGCAGTCCGCCAGGCAGCGCCAGCAGAAACCCCGATATCGCCAGACCCGACAATATACGCCAGGGAAGCGGAGAAGAGTCCTGAGCCTGCGGCGCTGGCGTCACCACGTCATCATAACGGGACGCCTCAGGATTAAGTAACCGGGCGCGGCCCATTACCCGGCGTGTAGAATGCGTCAGGACACTATGAAAGTTCCGCTGACGCCCATCCGCTGCCTGCACCGCGCCATCGATCTCTACGGAGCCAAAGAGGCCATTGTCTGCGGAGACAAACGCTTCACGTATGCCCAGTTCGGCGAGCGCTGCCAGAAGCTCGGCTCCGCCCTCACCCGCGCCGGCGTCAAACCCGGCGACCGCGTCGGGTTTCTCAGCTTCAATACCCACCGCCTTCTCGAAGGCTATTACGGAGCGCCTCTCGCGCACGCCGCCGTGATGCCGCTCAATGTCCGCCTCACCCCCTCGGAACTGAGCGCCATCCTGCGCCACTCCGAACCCAGCGCGCTTTTCTTTGAAAACGAGTTCGGCTCACTGGTCGAGCAGCTGCGTGCCGCCTGGCCCGCCATGCGCACCGTGAACCTTGACACCGAATACGAAGACTTCATCGCGCAGGGCTTGCCCGATCGCGCCGATATTTTCGCTTTCGACGAGGACTCCCTGGCCGAGCTTTTCTACACCAGCGGCAGCACCGGCGTTCCGAAAGGCGTCATGCTCTCGCACCGGACCGTCTACATGCATGCCATGGCCGTCAGCGGCACCTTCAACCACGACGACACCGAAGTCGAACTGCACACCATCCCGTTGTTTCATGCCAATGGCTGGGGACGTCCGCAGACGGCCACCATGATGGGTGTGGGTCAGGTGATGGTGCGCCGTTTCGATCCCGCAGGCGTCTTTCGGTTGATCGAGCGGGAGCGCGCCACCGCCATGTCGCTCGTCCCCACCATGGCAAGCGCCCTGCTGCATTGCCCCGAACTCGGCAAGCACGATTGCTCATCGCTGCGCCAGATCCACCTCGGCGGAGCGGCCTCATCGCCCGAACTCATCGCCCATATGGAAAGCGCCTTCGGCTGCAAAGTCATGGCGGGCTATGGGCTCACGGAAACCTGCCCCGTCGCCACCAGCGGCCGCACCAAAGGCACGGTGAGATACTCCGATGAAGAAGACCGGTTCCGCCACCTCGCCATGGCGGGATGGCCCATCCCCGGCACTGAAATTCGGGTGGTCGATACCTCGATGCGCGATGTCCCGCGAGATATGACCACCGTCGGCGAAGTCGTCATCTCGGGCGACAACGTCATGGACGGCTATTTCCGAGAACCCGAAGCCACCGCGGCCGTCATGAGCGGGCCCTGGTTTCACTCCGGCGACATGGCCGTCTGGGATACCGAAGGCTACATCCAGATTGTCGACCGCAAGAAGGACATCATCATTAGCGGAGGCGAAAACATCTCTTCGATAGAAGTCGAAAAAGCGTTAGGAGCGCATCCCGGAGTTCTTGAAGTAGCCGTCGTAGGCGCGCCCGACGAAGCCTGGGGCGAGATCCCGGTCGCGTTCATTGTCCACAAACCCGGAATCGAAGTGACCGAACCGGCACTCCGGGAATTTATCGCCGGCAGACTCGCCAAATTCAAAATGCCCAGGCGCTACGAATTCGTGGAAGGCCCACTGCCGAAAGGCGGAACTGGAAAAATACTCAAGCGAGAGTTGCGAGAACAGTTCTGGCAGGGCAAGGAACGCCGCGTCCAGGGCTAGTCAGGTCGGACAGGCGCGCTCCATACCCCGCCGCCCGAATGTGGCGCACGCTTGAGCGTGAATAGCGTCGGGATAAACCGGCGTGAAGTAGTGATGAAAGAGTCATACAGAGAATGGAGTAGCGAACCGCTCTGACCCCGAGCCATGTGAGGGCAGCCGCGAGGCGGCAACCTGAAGAGTGGGTTAGGGGAAGTTCCCGCGCGAGAGGCCCCGTTGCCATCCGTCGGGTCTGTACGGGGGCGGCCGGCAATGGCCGTCCCTGCCGTAACCCGCGCTGCCCTCTTGCTCCTGGCGCAAACGTTTATGCGCCCAGGCGCTTCGCAGGTGAGGCAGACCGCCTAGCCTTTGCTTACTTCTTCACTTCCTCCGAATACCCCGCCCAAACATACTCCAAAGCCTCCGCCAAAGTCTGCCGTTTCACCGCGCCATCGGTATGCCCCGCATTCACCGCGAAAACAAACTGGTAATGATACCCCTTAGCCGACAGGACCCTGGCCATATTCTCGTTGGCTAAAACCCAGTCATGCATCTCATCCCGCATGATGTTCGGATTGTAGTTATCCCGATCCCCCACCTCCATCCAGATCCGCAAAGGCTTCACCGGACTATTGGGAATCAGCGTCTCATGAAATCCCCACGCCCCGTGCGGAGTCTCCGGATTCCACGGCCACTGCTGGTTCACGTAGGTCCCCGAATAAGTCAGAACCCGATGATAAAGCTCCGGATGATACCAGGCCATAATCAGCGCCGCCGACCCGCCCGAACTCCCGCCCATCGTCGCCCGCCCCTCCGGGTCCTTCGTCAGTTTAACGTTGTACTGCTTCTCCACCAAAGGCAGAACTTCCGTCTCCACAAACTCCGCATACAACCCGGACATCGTGTCGTACTCCATCCCGCGCTGGCTCCCTTGCGCATCGCCCGACCCGTTTCCGATCGAAATCGCAATCATCGCCGGCACACGCTTCTGCGCGATCAGGTTATCCAGACAAGTGAACAAACCCCGGTCCACTCCGTCCGCTCCTACGATGAACGGAGCGATCGTGCCCGGAACGTACTGCTTCGGGACATAAACCGCCACCCGCCGCGTATAGGCCGCCGCGTGGCTCGTCGTAACGTTCAGTTTCGCCGAGTTCGAGGGATCGGGTTCCCCGAACGTCCCCTGCTCGCGAGCGATCCCCGGGTAGATCTTACTGTCCTTCGACTCCATCCTGAACTCGTAGATTTCGCCCTTCGGAACGCCCTCCTGCGCCGCCATCTCGGGCGCGGCGGGATGGGTAGCCCCGATGATGAAATTCCCGTCCTCTTTGGGAGACGGGTTCGTCCCATCCGGCAATTCCTTCGCCGCGACATAGCCGGGTGTATGAGGATCGCGCGTAGGAGGGGTGGGACGCTGAGCGCACGCAAAGAGGGCAGTCAGGAGGGTAATGCCGATAAACCGGGACATGCGCGAGATCATATCATGAGGCGCCGGTCATAACTAAAATGGCCAATAGAATCAGTCATTTGAGCCCTGCTTCCCCAGGGCATCCACAATCGCCGGCACCACCTGAAACAGGTCACCGACAATCCCGTAATCCGCCACCTCGAAGATCGGAGCCTCGGGGTCCTTATTGATCGCCACAATCGTCCTGGCGCCCTTCATCCCGACCAGATGCTGAATCGCCCCCGAAATCCCGACCGCCACATACATCTTCGGAGCCACAGTCTGGCCCGAACTCCCTACCTGGCGCTCCATCGGCAGCCAGCCGTTATCGCAGATCGGCCGCGAGGCCGCCAGTTCCGCCCCCAAAGCATCGGCCAGCTTCTGCACGATCGCAATGTTCTCCGCTTCTTTGATCCCGCGGCCCACCGACACGATAATCTCCGCCGCTGTCAGATCCACGGCCCGCGCCGACTCCCGGAACAGTTCCAGCGGCTTCGTCCGAATCTGCGCCGCCGCAAGTTCCGGCACATACGTCTCCACCGCCGCGCTCCCGGCCTTCAAACGATCCGCCCGAAAAGCCCCCGCCTGGATCGAAGCGAAATAAGGCCCGTCTCCCTCGAACCGAACATCGGCATTGATCTTGCCCTGAAACAACTGCCGCACCACCACGAGGGCCCCATCCTCAATCCGATGCGAGATCACATCGCTCACCAGCACGCGCCCCATCGACGCCGCCAGCTTCGGAGCGAAATCGCGCACCTGATAGGTATGAGGGAGCAGAACATACTTCGGTTGATGCCGCGCGATCAACTGGCCCAGCGCAAGGCTGTAGCCGTCGGGGGTATAGTCCTTCAGAAGCTCATGCTCTACCGCATGGACCTTCTCGATCCCATAACCGGTGAGCGCCTGCGCCGCCGACTCGACACCGCTGCCCGCGAGCGCCGCAAACACCGGCAGTTCCAGTTCCTCGCCCATCTGCTGGGCCGCCGCGACAGCCTCGAGCGCCATCTTATGCAGCTTGCCGTCGCGCTGTTCGAGAACCGCCAGAATGCCGCTCATATCACCCTCGCTTCGAATCGCAGCTTCTCCACCAACTGCGCCGCCGCTTCTTTCGGAGGCCCGTCGAAGATCTGCGACCGTTTCGATTTCTCCGGCAGATAGATCCGCTGAATGCTGATCGAAGGCACGGAAGCCTCCGTCAGCTCAGCCGCCGCGAGCCGCTTCACTTCCTTCGACTTCGCCTTCTTGATCCCCATCAAAGTCGCATACCGAAGCCGCGTCGCCCCCGACTGAATGGTCAGCAAAGCCGGCAAAGGCATCTCGACATGCTGGAACCAGCCGTCCTCAAGCTCTCGCTTGACCTTGATCGAACCGCCCAAAGCGTCGATTTTCATGACGATCGTCGCTGAAGGCAGACCCATCACCTCAGCCAGCACCACACCGGTTTGCCCATATCCCAGGTCATCCGACTGCAACCCGGTCAGCACCAGATCCGGCTGCTCCGAAGCGAGCGCCTTCGCCATCATGCGAGCCAAAACCAGAGGGTCCGATGAAGCCCCTTCCTCGGTCTCGATATGAATAGCCCGGTCAGCACCTTTCGCCAAAGCCTCGCGAATGGTCTGGCTTGCGCGATTCGGCCCCGCGCATAACACCACCACCTCGCCGCCCTGCGACTCTTTCAACTGCAGGCCAGCCTCCAGCGCATAAGCGTCGGGCTCATTGATTTCATAAGAAAGATCGGCCTCCTCGATACCGCGGCCGGACGAATCCACCTTCAGCAGGCTGTCCCGCGAAGGAACCTGCTTGATGGCCACAACGATTTTCATTTTGGGTATTTACTCCGTAAAACGTTTGAAGATCAGCGCGCCATTGGTGCCGCCGAAGCCGAAGGAATTGGAAAGCACGTAGTCGAGCTTCATCGGGCGCGGCTCATTGGGAATGTAATCGAGATCGCAGCCCGGGTCCGGGTTTTCGTAGTTGGCGGTGGGCGGAGCCACCTGATGCCGCAGCGCGCATACCGATATGCCGGCCTCAAGTCCACCCGCGCCGCCCAGCAAATGCCCGGTCATCGACTTCGTCGAACTCACTGCCAGTTTCTTTGCATGGTCGCCGAAAGCCCGCTTGATCGCGATCGTTTCGGCCTGATCGCCCAGTTGCGTGGAAGTGCCGTGCGCGTTGATGTAATCGATCTGTTCGGGATTGAGCTTCGCGTCCTTAAGTGCACTCCGCATCACCCGAAACGCCCCTTCGCCATCTTCCGGAGGCGCCGTGAAATGGAACGCATCGCCGCTCATGCCATAACCCACAATCTCGGCCAGGATGTTCGCGCCGCGCTTCTTTGCAAACTCCAGCTCTTCGAGCACCAGGATGCCGGCGCCTTCCCCCACCACAAAACCGTCGCGGTCGCGATCCCAGGGCCGCGACGCATGCGTCGGGTCGTCATTGCGCTGCGAAAGCGCCCGCATGGCCGCGAACCCGCCCACGCCCATCGGCGTAATGCAGGCCTCGGTGCCGCCGCAAATCATCGCATCGGCATCGTCGCGCTGAATGATCTTGAACGAATCCCCGATCGAATGCGCGCTCGTCGTGCATGCCGTCGCCGTCGCCGAATTGGGCCCTTTGGCGCCGGTTCGAATCGATACATATCCCGAAGCCAGGTTAATGATCGTTGCCGGGATGAAGAACGGCGAGATTCGGCGCGGCCCGTGTTCGAGGAAGTTCTTATGCTCGCGCTCGATTACTTCGAAGCCGCCGATGCCGCTCCCGATATAAACGCCCACTCGCTCTGCCGTCTCCTCGGTCACCGCAAAGCCCGACGTCTTCAGCGCGTCTTCCGAAGCGGCCACCGCCATCTGAATGAAGCGGCCCATCTTCTTGATTTCCTTCTTCTCGATGAAGCGCGAAGGATCGAAGTCCTTGATCTCGCCCGCGATCCGGGAGTTGAACAGCGTGGCGTCGAAGCCGGAAATGCCCGATATACCGCTCCGGCACACCATCAACGAACTCCAGGTCTCCTCGGTGGTGGCGCCGATCGGGCTGAGCAGGCCAGTTCCGGTAACTACAACTCTGCGGGAAATAATTAGTCTCCTCTTTCGGCCGCGCGTACCGCCATTGGCGGATGATTGCGCCGCCAGGCATTTTGGATGCAGTGGACCGTTCGACGGTCGCTGCGCTTTACGCGGGCCGAAGCCGGGGCAGTCTACTTCTTTTTGCTTTCGATATAAGTGACCGCGTCGCCGACTGTGGCAATCTTCTCCGCGTCTTCATCCGGAATCTCGAGTTCGAAGGCCTCTTCAAAAGCCATCACGAGTTCGACGATATCGAGCGAATCCGCTCCCAAATCGTCGACGAATGAAGCCTTGTTGTCCACCTGGCTCTCGTCCACACCGAGTTGTTCGACGATAATCTGTTTAACCTTCTGCTCTACGGGCGATGCCATAACTTCCTCCACTATAGCCTGATGTAACGGTTCTCCGCTTCGGAGACTCACGCAAAGTTCCGATTCTACACCACGGTAGCGGCTACCGTGCGTTTGCGGACACTCGGCCCGTGCAAGGATCATAGGTATCGATCCGTCACTCGCAGTCGTTCTCGTCTCCGCACGCAATCCTCTGAACATCGGCGCGGCCGCGCGCGCTGTCGCCAACTTCAGTTTCAGCGACTTCCGCCTGGTCGACCCATATGATGTCGCGTTCCGCGAGGCCGTCTCCGCGGTCGGTGGCGCTCATGTTTTACAGGCAGCGAGAGTGTTTGCGACTGTTGCGGAAGCAGTGGCCGATTGCTCGCTGGTGGTCGGCACCACCGCGGGACAGCGGCGGGTTCCGCAGCAGCCCATTGAACTCCTGGCCAAAGGCATGAATCGCGTCCGAAGCCATCAGGGCAAGGCGGCGCTGCTGTTCGGTTCCGAAAAGTTCGGCCTTTCGAACGAAGACATGAGCTTCTGCCACGAACTGATTCGAATCCCAACTTCGCCCGACACACCTTCGATGAACCTGGGCCAGGCGGTCGCGGTCTGTCTCTATGAACTCGTGCGTGAGGAGACAGACGACGCCGAAGCCCGCCGCACCCGCTTCGAGCCGATCTCCGGATCCGACGCCGAGCAACTCACGACTATGCTGCATTTGGTCCTCGACGAGTCTGGCTACACCAACCGGATCACCGCGATTTCAACCGAGCAGAAGATCCGAAGGTGGATCCGAAGAATGCGGATCGGTAAGCGCGACGGGCCTTTGTTATTAGGGATTCTGAGGCAGATTCTCTGGAAGTTTGAACGCCGCGGGGAGTGAAATATGAAGGAAAAGGTTTATATCGAGACGACGATACCGAGTTACCTGGCAGCACGACCCAGCCGAGATTTGCTGGTTGCGGCTCATCAGCAGACTACGTGGGATTGGTGGGAGCTTCGACGGCATCTATTCGAGTTGCACATCTCGCAGGCCGTTCTCGAAGAAGCGCGTCAAGGAGATCCGGTTTTGTCTGCAAACCGGCTGAGTCTGCTTGAAGGGATCTCCGTTCTCCCTTATACCGAGATTACGAGGCATTTGACTGCCTGTTTCATGCGGGACGGTTCATTTCCGGCTAAGCTAAGGCCTTTACCGACGCGACCCACATAGCGATGACTGCCGTTTATGAGTGCGAGTACTTATTGACCTGGAACTGCACACACATCGCCAATGCCCAGATTCAGCGTCGCCTGCGAGCGGTGATGCGAGATAATGGGTTTGAGCCCCCGGTCATTTGCACGCCGGACGAGTTAATGGGAGACGAGTATGCCGTACCGAGATGAAATAGTGGAAGAAGTTCGAGCTGCGCGCGACGCGTTCGCAGCTCGGTTCAATTACGATCTTGACGCCATGTTCGACTATCTCAAGGCCAAAGAGCAGGAGCATCCGGAGCGCCTGGCGAAGATAAAGCCAGCCGAACCGAAGCTTCCGGTCAATGCCGGCTGAAATCGTAAACCCAAAGGCGCTTCCGGACCGATGGGACCTGTATCTCTCCGATTGGTGTATCGGAGACGGTGAGTATCCGGTCTTGAGAGTCGGGGAGATCGTGGAGTACGGGCTTGAGTTTTCGACTCCGGGTACCGAAGACTCAATCGAATTTGCCGGGACATGCATTCTGCAAACATCCGAACTGACGGGAATCGACATTGGCGTGGTGGCTTACAGGTACGAGGACAAACGGAGTACCGATTCAACCTTCAGGGAAGGTGAGCCGTTTCGGAACGGTTGTCATTAATAGTCCAGTACTTTGACGTGCCGCTGGTTTATACCTGGCGCATCGAGGCCATCTATCGGTGTCTGGCAGCTCGCGGACGAACCGAAGTGGAGGAGACCGATCTCAGTGGCCGCTACAACTACATCCTCCGCTGCGAACTCCTTCCCGTGCCTCCGAAAAACAGCAGCATTACCGCGCCGTAATCAACCCGCCCAGTTTATCCGTCTCCCCCGCAGCCACCCTCGGGAAGCGCGTCGAATAAACCTCCAGATACTTCAAACCCGAGCCGGTATTGTAAATCACCATCCGATCCGAAGATTTCAAAAAACCTTCGGAAATCAACCGCTCCGCCGCCGCAATACACGCCGCTCCCTCCGGCGCCGCGAAGATTCCCTCCTCTCCCGCCAGCCGAATCCCCGCATCCACCAGAGCCTCGTCCGATACCGCCAGCGCCGTCCCACCGCTTTCCCTCACCGCCTGAAGCGTCAACCGATCCCCCAACGGCTTCGGCACCCTCAACCCGCTCGCAACCGTCGTCGCGCCATCCCAGAACCGGCTCACTTCCTGCCCCTCATTCAACGCGCGAACGATCGGCTGGCAGCCCTCCGCCTGCACCGCGATCATCTTCGGCCGCTTCGAACCAATCCAGCCCATCGCCTCCATCTCCGCGAACGCCTTCCACATCCCGATCATCCCGACCCCGCCGCCGGTGGGATAGAAAATCGCGTCCGGCAACTCCCAGCCCAGTTGCTCGGCAACCTCATACCCCATCGTCTTCTTCCCCTCGATTCGGTACGGTTCCTTGAGCGTCGAAATCTCAAACCACCCCTCCCGCACCTTGCGCTCACCGACGATACGCCCGCAGTCGCTGATCAGCCCGTTCACCAGCGTCACCTTCGCCCCATACGACATACATTCGATGAAGTTCGATTGCGGCACGTCCTGAGGCATGAAGATATTGGCTTCGATCCCCGCGGCCGCCGCATAAGCCGCCAGCGCGCTTGCCGCGTTCCCCGCCGAAGGAATCGCCAGACGCTTCAAACCCAGTTCGACGCACATCGAAACGGCGCACGAAAGCCCGCGCGCTTTAAACGAACCGGTGGGATTCAGACCCTCGTCCTTAATCAGCAGTTCCGCGGCCCCAATGCGCACGCCGGTCCGGCGGGCGGGCAGCAGCGGCGTCATCCCTTCGCCCAGTGAGATAATAGAAGCTTCGTGCTTAACCGGCAGCGCAGGCGCGTAACGCCACATCGAGTTGGGCGCGGTCGAAAGGCAATCGCGGGACCAGTGCTCGCGCAAATGTTCCAGATCGTAGCGGACCAGCAGGGGTCCGCCGCATTCGCAAAGGTTGGCGGGTTTGCCGGCCTCGTAAGTTTTGCTGCACACACTGCATTCGAGGCGCGTCACTGAGTATTGGGGCATGAGAATTTGTCTACAGTTTATCGGGGTGCTGGCGCTGGCGCTGCCGTTAAGCGCCGGTGAATACGCCGTGCTGGGCAACGGTTTCCGGCTGCATGCAGACCGTCACGAGTCCGATGGCTCTTTCGTAAAGCTTTACTCGGAAGGCGGCATGACTCAGATGCCGGCGAGCGCCATCGACCATTTCGAAACTGAGGAAGAAGTTGTGAAACCCCCTGCTGAAGAGCCGCCAGCGCCGCCCGCGCCGCCTGTGGCAATGAAACCCGAAGAAGACATCGCCGCTCAGGCTGCCCGAAAGTATGCTCTGCCCGCCTCTTTCGTGCGCAGCGTGATGAAAGTCGAATCGAACATGCGCCAGGAAGCAATGTCGCCCAAAGGCGCGATGGGCCTGATGCAACTGATGCCCGAAACAGCCCGCGAACTCGGAGTGAACCCCCGAGATTCGAAGGAAAACGCCGAAGGCGGAGCGCAATACCTTCGCGACCTGCTGGCCAGGTACGAAGATCGCCCCGATCAGGTGGTTCTGGCTCTCGCGGCCTACAACGCTGGGCCGGGGGCCGTCGAAAAATATCACGGAGTCCCACCCTTCCGGGAAACCCGCCAATACATCCTGAGAGTACTGAAGTACTGGGATCAGACCCAAAAAGCCAATTAGGCCGAAACCTTTGTAACGGTCCAGCATCCCAGAGTAGTATGAATCTCCACGCCTCGGGTGCGGGAAACTCCTACGGCTACTATCCGATGCTCGCGTCGACCGCGAATGCATGGGAAAATGGTAAATCCGCTCAAATGGCGACTGAAAGTATCTCATTGGCACCCGCAGAGGAAATATCCGAAGAAACACGTGCCGAGCTGGAGCTTGTCAGCCGGGCACGAAGTGGTGATGCAACCGCCTTCGGCGCGTTGATTCGCCCTTATGAAGCCCGTATTTTCCGGCTCGCGATGAGCATCACGCAGAATCGCGAAGATGCCGAAGATGTGCTTCAGGAGGCTTTTCTGAAGGCCTTTGAACACCTCGAACAGTTCCAGGGCAACTCGAAATTTTACACCTGGATCGTGCGCATCGCGGTCAATCAGGCGCTCATGAAGCTGCGCAAGCGCAAGAGCGACCGGTCGGTTTCGCTCGACGAGCAGATCGATACCGGCGAAGACACCGTGATTCGCGAAATCGCCGCCTGGGATCCCGATCCCGAGCAGCGTTACTCACAGGATGAGATGCACTCGATCCTCACCGAGGCGATCGACGAACTGGCGCCTATTTACCGCACCGTGTTCACGCTGAGGGATGTCGACGGGCTCTCTACCGAAGAGACCGCCGATGCTCTCGAACTCTCCGTTCCGGCTGTAAAAAGCCGGTTGCTGCGCGCGCGCCTGCAGTTGCGCGATAAGCTCACGCGCTTTTTCAAGCGCAAGGGAGACAACGCTTTTGCTTACATGTAAGGAATTCCTGGCTGAACTGTCCGACTTCCTCGACGAGGCGACAGACAGGGAAATAAAGGCAAAGCTTGAGAGCCATATTGCGGAGTGCCCGAACTGCTTCGTGATCTGCGACACCACAAAAAAAACGATTTCCGTATATAAAGGAATGAAGTCGTGCACCATTCCGGAAGACGTACATGTCCGCCTGATGGCCGCGGTGGAACGCAAAATCGCGGCTAACCAGAAGATTGCGGCGACCCAAAAGGTCTGACCGGCGGCATGAATGTCGAGCTTCGATAACGAACTCGAACGCATCGTTACTGAACTGAATCGCGTTGCGCCCGGCGGTTCGCCCCCTGAGCCGACGAAAGCACCCGTTCCTCACGTCAAAGGCAGTCTCGAACAACTGCTCAGCGCGGCCGGAGAACGCAATGCCTCCGATCTGCTGCTGGTCGCCGAATCTCCCGCCATTATTCGCGTTCACGGGAACCTGTTGCATGCCGGCCATGCACCCCTCTCCGCCGAAGACATCGACGGTCTGCTGCTGCCGCTGGTCACAGCCGATCAGCAGCGCGAACTCCGCACAAAAAAATCCCTCGACTTCAGCTTCGTTCGCTTTAACGGCATTCGCTGCCGCGCCAACATTCACTATCAGCGCGGCACCATGGCGGCCAGCATTCGCATTCTTCCGGCGCGCGTGCCCACGCTCGAAGCTC